>Ga0209598_10000921_pt1 | contig 23890 bp, 25 predicted proteins | sample M_140807_EF_Meta_FD_187317 | JGI IMG/M metagenome (GOLD analysis project Ga0209598, IMG submission 187317) | Freshwater microbial communities from Lake Montjoie, Canada to study carbon cycling - M_140807_EF_MetaG (SPAdes) (version 2) | ecosystem: Environmental > Aquatic > Freshwater > Lake...
CCCGGTGCCCTCACCGGGCGTCCGCACACGTGGGGCCGTAGGGAAAATGCGGGGAACGCCGGGTCGGGGGACCCGGCCTACAGGGTGACGTCGTGGGCTGGGTGGTTTGGTAGGGACGGTGTCTCACCGTCCATTCCCCGGGGCTGCCGGGCGAGGTGTGTTCAAAGACAAATATTCTTCCCCCTTGAAAAAATAATCGTCGTCGCACAACACGTCTGCAGACACGGACCGCCGCGGAGTCGTACCGCTCGGAGATCGGTCTCTACCTCGGAAGTCTTCGGACTACATGCGGGTGGCCAAAACCAACTCTCTTTCACGGTATGAAAACCGATTAAACCTGCCGGTTTGACAACCACTGAGCTCAGAAACTCAGCGGATTAGCGATTCGGCCAGAGCTTGTCGGCTACCCAAACGAATTCTTATTAACTCTGCTAGCCCTCGGACGCATTCGGCCTCATTTGGAAGGAGGAAGAAACGCTGGAGCTCATGGAGCTTATCTTGGAAAAAACGGATCCGAGGATCTGGCAAAACCGCGAATTTCAAACCGGCAACTTCTCGTGAAATCCGGAACGTTGCTGAGATTCAACGAACAGTGATTGTTTAAATCGGTTTAAAACAATAAATATATCGATAACGAAACAGGTTTCACAGAAATTCCGAGATGAAAAACTCTAAAACAATAGCTCTGTAAAAGGTTATCCGTCCCAGATTCCAGAGGTCGCTCCGCAACCGGCAGCAGGAATTTATGGACATAAGAAGGTGTCGAAAGGGTCCACTCAAGCAACTGGAGCCCAGTTTGGATTCAAGAAAATCTAAACCAATGATTTATATCTTGCCTGTGAGGGTTAGATATGATCTGTTACCCGCGAAACAATCATACAAGAACTCTATGAAACTGATTCTCGCTGTTGCTGTTCTCGCCGCTCTTTCCACCTCTGCCTTTGCTAAGGAAGTCACCCTCACGGGCGAAGGCAAGTGCCTGAAGTGCGCCCTCAAGAAGTCCGACAAGTGCCAGAATGTCGTCGAAGTGAAAGATGGCGACAAGACCACCACCTACAAGCTGACCGGTGATGTCTCCAAGGGTTTCCATAAGGAAATCTGCAGCGAGACCAAGAAGGTTAAAGTGACCGGCACCTTGGACAAGGAACACAGTGAGTTGGCCGTGACCAAGATCGAGGCCGTCAAGTAATAGATCCTCGTAATAGACCTTCGAGGTGGGGCTGGCCGAAATTCCAGCTCAAAAACAAGCCCGCCTAAAACAAGCCCGCCTGACTGAGGCGGGTTTTTTGTTATCTATTGAAGGAACAGGCAGCACATAGGAACAAGCCGCCCAAAGAAGAGTTGGCTATTTCGATTCAAAGCGCCCAAAAAGAGCCCAAAAACGGGCTAAAAATATGGTTGGCCAACATGGATTCGAACCATGACTAAGGGCGTCAAAGGCCCCTGTGCTACCATTACACCATCGGCCAACAGCGATGCTAGTCTAGGACGGGTCCTTCCCGGCTGAAAGTGAATTCCGCAGAGAATGACCGGCTCTCATAAATTTTATGGGTCGGCGACAAGGTGTCGCCAATCAGAAACCCCTGGGTTATCACTGGACCCCATTAGCGCGTCCGACACTCCATCTGATGTGGTTTTTATTCCACCGGCTGACCTGCCCATCATCAGGCGATGGTCCCGGTTGTCGTTGATCGCTGCTGTTTTGTCGGTGCCTGCTTTCGGGATTCTCCTCATCGTCCCCGGATGGCTGTTTCAGCGGCTGATGGCGATGGATATGGACGGCTTAGGGCCGGTGGTCCTAACGCTTTTCGCAGCAGTATGGGTTGGTTTTATTGGGTCGATTTTCGGCGGGCTGGCACTGCGGCGGCTCCAAGGCCCGGAGCCTGAGCGTCGCGGCCGGGCTTGGGCGTTATTCGCTACGGCCGGTATTCGGGGTCTATTGATGGTAATTGGTGGTACTTTAGGATCCGTGGTCTTAGGCCGCGGGGGCGAAGAGGGAGGGGATCCGGAGTTTTTCAAGTCACGGTGGATTGCCGGGCTCGTCGTCACCCTCCTGTTGAGTGGGGTGTACCTCCGCTCTCGTCTTCGCGGAGTCCAGAAACCTCGACGGGGACGCGGTTGGTGGGCCTTTGCCGGGGGATTACTGCTGCACCTAGCCCTCATAGCTGCGCTGCCGTTCTCGATGTTCCGGGCGTGGATCACATTCCACCCGGAAATCGTCCGAGGAGGCGGTCAGAACCGGCGTTATGAAGGTCCGCAGGAACCCGGCCTTTTTGCGCAGCGTCAATTGCGCCTGAAACCAGTGGCCGGGAAGCCAACGACGGTGGTTCTCAGGTTCTGGGAAAATGGGAAGCCTCGAGAGTTGGGGCGGAAGGTGGTTAATGACGCCTCCGCCTTGGAATGGCGGCTGATCGAGGGTTCCGGTTCGACTCAGGGACTCAGCCTGCGCTGGAGCAAACCAGCCAGCACGCCCGCTGAAACGTGGCCATTGGCCTTGCCGGCCGGAGTTGAACTCACCCCGGTGCTCGAACCGCAGAGCCTGACGTTGCATCCGGGAACGAAGACTAACGTTTGGATCTTCCAGAATTTTGATCAACCGCTGTGGACCCCGGCCATCGCCAGTCCGGATTGGGCGGTCGAAGTCCTTCTGGAATCGGGATCCCAATTCCCCGGAAGAATCCTTCAAAAAGATTAGGCAGGCCCCGAGGCGGAACCATTTGCCGATGAATCCTTGTGCTGGCTGCACCTACTTCAGCCAGCGCTTGGTTGAGAGCTCGCTGCGGGCCTCCCATCGGCCAGAACCTCCGAGTCGCCTCGTCGGGCGAAAGACTTCATCGCGCTAGGAGTGATCTCCCAATGGAGTCGTTCCGGCTGACTTGCTGGAAACTTCTTCGATGGCTTTGAGGCAATACCACTTCACGGCTCCGCTCATGGGTGGATCTAGCTCCTCGAGCGCTTCGGGAGAACACCAACGGATGTCCCGATGCTCTTCGACCGCCAGGGTGAGCGAGCCACCGATGGGACGGGCAAAATAAATCATGCCGATGTGTTCATGGGTGTCATGAATGCGGTGGATATCGAGGAACCGGGGAGCGATGAGGGCCCGGGTACCGGGTTCCGTGGTTGGCGGTCGCTCGCCGAGAAGCTCGATTTCCAGACCGCTCTCCTCATGGGCCTCCCGCAAGGCCGCCTGCTCCGGGTCCTCGTCTAATTCGATGTGCCCACCCAGCGGCAGCCATTTGCTGAGCTTGCGGTGTAGAATGACGAGCACCTTCCGGTCCTGAACGACGAAGAGGGCGACGGTGAAATCGATGTTTTCGTGGAGATGCGGCATAAATGGATGAAAGGATGGAGGGCGTGGGAGGATTCAAAAGTGCCCGCAGGTCTCGAATTTATCCGTGAGCTGGGTCCCAAGGGATGTGCCCCAAGGGCCTAATGGAACCAGTTTACCCAAAGAGCACTGGGACGGTCGAGCGCCCGGTCGATTCGCTTCCATCGTAACCAGTCGGCGATGCCTGCGGTCAGCACTCCTGTCTGGGGTTCTATTGACTCCGCAATTAACAACGATAGCCATGAAACGTTTGTCTCTCGCCTCCCTGTTGGCCATTTGTGGCCTGATTCTTTCCACCGCCACCGGGTCGCTCTTGGCCCAGAACGAGGCTCCGGCAGCCCAACCAGGCGCACCGGGCGCACCGGGCGCTCCCGGTGGTCGCCAGGGTCGAGGCAATTGGGATCCCGAGCAAATGCGTCAACGCATGATGGAGCGCGTTCGCGAGCAATTAGCCGTGAAAGATGATGCAGAGTGGAGCGTCATCGAGTCTCGCATTAAGAAAATCAACGACTCCCGATCCGGCATGGGTCGAGGCTTTGGCGGTCCCGGTGGAGGTCCCGGAGGCCCCGGAGGCCCCGGCGGTCAAGCGGCCCCCGGAGGCCAGGGTGGTCAGGGTGGTCAGGGTGGTCGTCAGGGACGCGGCGGTTTCGGTCAGGCTAACCCGGATGCAGAAGTCTTGCAGACGGCCTTAGATTCCGGGGCCTCTGCCGATGATATTAAGGTCAAGCTGACGGCTTACCGCGCAGCGGCGAAGGTGAAGGAAGTGCAACTCGAGAAGGCTCAAGATGAACTCCGCCAACTTCTCTCCGTCAAGCAAGAGGCCCGTGCGGTATTGCTCGGCTTGCTGAAGTAAACGACAAATCCTGCGACGACCCCGGGAGGGGCGCTTGACGGAAAATGGCGAACCAGGCTTCTCCACGTTTCCTCGGGTGCCACCTCCCGGTCTCGTTATCGTAGGATTCCATTCCGACAATTGCTCCGTCATTTACCCGCACCATGGCCGAAGCCTCGACACCCACCCAAACGCTTCTCGATCAGATGATCGCCGAGCGGCAACTTTCTGCCGCTGATGCGTTGGCGTTTGTTCAGGCCCGGTCGGTCTCCGGATCTTCAATTTCGGGGGGTGAGCAAGCCACCGAGCGGGACGTTCTAGAATGGCTGAGCCACGAATACGGAGTGGGCTTTCTTCCCCTGGATTCGGCCGAGGCCGATCGTGAGGTGCTGGCGCTCTTCCCGGCCCGCATTCTCCTCAAGGAAGAACTGCTGCCGCTGCGCCGCGACAACGGTTCCATCGAAATTGCCAGTTGCCGTCTTTTTGCGACGCGGGGACTTGACACACTCCGTTCACTGACTGGCCTCCGTCTCAAATTGGTTCTGTCGCCGCGGGAGGCGCTCCTGCGGGAGATGAAGAAAAACCTCGGAGTCGGAGCCGACACAATCGGCGCACTCGACGAGGAAAAATCGGTTCAGGTCGTCGATGAAAACACCGAGGATTCCAACCTCGACGCCGGAGCCGAAGATGAAGCGTCGATCATTCGCTTCGTCAATCAGGTCCTTAAGGATGCCATTGAGCTGCGCGCCTCCGACATCCATTTAGAACCCTTCGAGCACGAATTCCGCATCCGGTACCGCATCGATGGTGAGTTGCAGGAAATTCCGCTCCCGGCCCAGCTCAAACAGTTTCAACCGGCCATCGTTTCGCGCGTCAAGATTCTCAGCCATCTGAACATCGCCGAGAAGCGCTTGCCTCAGGATGGGCGTATCAAGGTTCGAATCGAGGACACCGAGGTGGACATTCGTGTCTCGGTCATTCCCATGCTTCATGGCGAGGCGGTGGTCATGCGTCTGTTGCGGCAGAATTCAACCCTGAGGGGCCTGGCCCATATCGGTCTAGGAACCCGCGAGTTGGAGCGTTTTCAGAAGGTGCTGAATTTGCCACACGGCATAGTGCTGGTGACAGGCCCGACCGGCAGCGGTAAGACCTCGACTCTTTACACGGCCCTCAACGAGATCAACGACGAGGTCCGCAAGATCATCACGATCGAGGACCCCGTTGAGTATCAGCTCCGGGGCGTGAACCAGATTCAGGTTTCGGAGAAGGCCGGGCTTACCTTCGCTCGTGGGTTGAGGTCGATCCTCCGCCACGATCCGGATGTTGTGCTCATTGGTGAAATTCGAGATCGAGAGACAGCGCAGATCGCAGTGCAGGCCTCACTGACTGGTCATTTGGTTTTCTCTACCCTGCACACCAACGATGCACCCGGCGCTCTGACCCGCCTGGTAGATATGGGAGTCGAGCCGTACCTCGTGGCGTCGTCTCTCGAAGCCGTTCTGGCCCAGCGGTTGGTTCGAGTCTTGTGTCCTCATTGCAAGGTTCCCGACACCTCGGCTCATGCGAAATCCTTCCGATCCCGCATGGGTATAGCTCCGGAGGTCGAACTCTTTAAGGCCGTTGGATGCCGCGAGTGCCGGCAAACTGGATTCTTCGGACGGCACGCCATTTTTGAATGGATGGACACCGATGAGAATATTCGCCGGCTGATTCTTGAAAATGGTTCGACCGACCAAATTCGTTCGGCCGCCCGAACTTCCGGCATGCGGACATTGGCCGAGGACGGCTGGCGGTTGGTAGCTCAAGGCATCACGACCGTAGAAGAGGTCTTGAGTGTCACGACCGACAAGGAAACTCCGCGATCTCAGGCTCCCGCCGATTCAGGCGAAGCCACCGACCGAGCCCAGGTCCCCGGGGCATCGGGTTCACGAACCTGACCCATGCCCACCTTCACCTACCGAGCACTGCAAGCCGATGGGCGGATGGCCGATGGCATCGCTGAAGCGGCCACCCGTTCTGAAGCCTTGCGAGTCATCGAGACTCGAGGCCTGCGTCCCGTGAGTGTGACCGAAGCCCGTGGCAGCGGAAAACCCACCGTCAAACCAGCCAAGGATTCGGCCGCCGGAACCCAGGGTCTGGGCGGGTTGTCTTTTGGTGGTTCCAAGGTGAGCTCGGAGGAATTAGAGAATTTCACCCGGCTGCTCTCCAGCCTTCTCGCGGCCGGGGTGCCGTTGAGCCGGGCGCTGACCATCCTCGGTAAGGAGGCTTCGTCGCCGGTCGCCTCTGCGAAGTGGCGAGAAATCCACGGACTGGTAGTGGATGGCATGTCCCTGGCCAACGCCATGGCCCGATCCCCAGAAACCTTCCCGAAGGTTTACACGGCGATGGTCGAGGCGGGCGAGGCGGGCGGATTTCTCGATGTCGTCTTGGCGCAAATCGCTGACTTCCAGTCCCGGGAAAAGGAGCTCCGCTCCAAGGTGCTCACGGCAATGATCTACCCAGCGGTTCTGCTGCTGATGGCCGCGGTGGTGCTGAGCGTGCTGCTGGTCTTTTTCATTCCTAAATTCCAGAAAGTCTTCGCCAGCGTGAAGGGTGGCTTGCCCCTCATCACCCAGATCATTATCGCCACCAGCGACATCCTACGTTCTTACGGCCTGTTGGTGTTGGTCGGGTTAGTACTCGGGAGTTTCTTTTTGAAAACCTGGATTGTCTCGCCAGCCGGCCGGCGCATTTGGGAAGGGCTGACTTTGAAGGCGCCGGTCGTGGGTCCGCTCAGTGCCCGATTTGCTATGGCGCGTTTTTGCCGAATGCTCGGGACCTTGATCGGGGCGGATGTCCAATTGGTTCAGGCACTGAATGTGGCCCGTCGTTCGATCGGCAACCAAATCTTGGTCGACGCTGTGGCACGTTCAATCGACCAGGTGCAGCAGGGTGGACGTCTCGGCCAAAGTCTGGCGGAGTGTCCCACCCTCTTCAGCGGGTCCGTGATGGAGATGATCTCGGTGGCGGAAGAGAGCGGGCGGCTGGATGTAGAACTCATCCGCATCGCCAACGTCACGGAGAGCGAATTAGACCGACGTCTTAAAACTGCGGTGGCCTTGGCCGAGCCGCTGATGCTCTTCCTGATCGCCGGTTTTATTGGCTTCATCTTCATCGGTATGCTGCTTCCGATTTTTTCGCTGCAAGACTACATCAAGTAATTCCTTCTGACCTCATGAACCTGAACCTCTCCCTTCGTCCCCAGGCAGGAGCAGTCGCCGGCAAAACACGTCGTCGCCACCGTGGTTTCACGCTGGTCGAGATGCTGTTAGTCATCACCATTATCGGTATTTTGGCCGCCCTCGTGGTCCCCAAGATGATGGGTCGCAGTGAACAGGCCCGGCAGTCGGCGGCCCGAGCCGACATCGCCTCGGTCAAGACAGCCTTGGACGCCTACGAGGTAGACAATGGCTCCTACCCCAAGACCTTGGCTGACCTTCTCCAGGCACCACGGCAGGCCCGTAACTGGCGTGGACCATACCTCGATAAGATCCCTCAGGATCCCTGGGGCAATGAATATTTGTACGCTCAACCCGGACGACAGAATGCCACCTCCTTCGACCTGTCCTCCATTGGGCCGGACGGCAAGGCGGGAACCGAGGATGACTTTGGCAACTGGACGGCCAAATAAGGATCGCGGTCCGACGCGTTCGCGGCGGCACGGCTTTACTTTGATCGAAATGATCTTGGTGATGGCCCTGTTGGTGGTGGCTGTCTCGATGGTGTCTCCGCGCCTGTCGGGATTCATCCGCGGCCGAGCCTTGGAGTCTGAGGCCCGTCGGGTTCTGGCCCTGACGCATGCGGCCCGGAGTCGGGCTATTTCTGAGAGCATGCCAGTCTTGTTATGGCTCGACGCCACCGTGGGCCGCTATGGTGTTGAGCGCGAAACCCGTGGGCAAAACGGCGACCCGTTGTCCCAAGAGTTTACCGTCGATGACAATCTCCGGATCGCCTTTGATCAGGCCCAACGTCTCATCGGCCAAACTCTGACAAGCACTCGCACCACGGGTCTGCTGCCCGGAGTGTCCACTTCGCCAAAGTCCACCACGGCACGAACCGAACCGTCGATCCGGTTCCTGCCGGATGGGACCCTCGACGAGGACAGTCCCAATGCCATTCGCATCGAGGACTCGGATGGGTCCGTGCTGTGGCTCGTTGAAGGGTCCGACCGCCGTCATTATGAAATTCGCACCGGTCTCCAATAACCGTCGGCGAGCGGGGTACACCCTGGCGGAGACGCTGGCGGCCCTCCTCTTTTTGGCCATCGTGATCCCCGCCGTGGTCGAGGCTCTGCATGTGGCGAGTCGAGCGGGCACTGCGTCTATTCGGCGAGCGGTGGCGGCCCGCATTGCTGAACGGATGCTCACCGAGGCGACCCTTTACACCAATAGCAGTGCCACGCAAAGCGGGACTCAAGTTGAGGGAACAGTGGACTATCGGTGGACGGTGACCCGCGAGAACTGGGTGCAAAGCAGCTTGCCATTATTGACGGCCGAGGTGCGCTTCCTGACGCAGGGACAGGAGTCTTCGGTGCGGTTCTCCACGCTGGGTCACCCCGTCGATGCGATCGCTGGCAGCAGTAGTAGCAGCAGCAGCAGTACCGCCACCCGATGATCACCCGAGTTTCATCCGGAAGCAGGAACCCATCGGGGTTCACATTGATCGAATTAATCCTCTCGATGGGAGCGGCGGCCCTCATCCTCATCGTCGCCAATCAGGTGCTCTTCACGAGTCTTCGGCTCCGCAATACGGTTTCTGATGCGATCGAATCGGCGGCCCCGCTGGAGCTGGCGCTCGATTCCTTGCGTCAAGACATCCAGGGAGCGGTGACCCCGAAGACCAACGGACTCATCTCCGGCTCCTTCCGCGCCGGTACTCTGTCCAGTACCGTCAATGCCCAGCCCGTTTCGCTCGAGTTCAATACAACCACCGGTTCGCTGCGCGCTTCAGAACCCTGGGGCGCGGTTCAACGCGTTTCCTACAGTCTTCGGAATTCGGTCGAAGGAGAATCGGCTTCGATGGACCTTTATCGCGGCGTGTGCCGAAATCTCTTGGCCATCTCTGTGGCCGAAGTGGAAGACCAACTCCTCTTGCGCGATGTGGCTCGTCTGGATGTAGAATCCTTCGACGGCACTCAGTGGCTTGCGCAGTGGGATACCACCGATGTCTTGGGCACCACCACCAACCTTCCGGTGGCCGTCCGCATTCGTCTCCAACGTGGAGTTTCTTGGGGTCCCGACCCGGGACTCGTCGAATTATTGGTGCCCATGAGCGCTCAGACCCGCACCAACTCCACCAGCACCGTCGGAGGCTGAACATGGTACCCCCAATCCTCAGCCGGGAAATCAGGACGCGGGCGAGAATCGGCAGGCCCTGGGCCGCGCAGGATTTTCGCGCCGGATCCCGGGCATCGGTCTTGGTGGTCGTGCTGTGGATTACGGCGGGACTGACGGCGCTAGTTCTCTACTTCGCAGCCTCCATGGGTTTGGAGTTACGGGCTTCGGCAAACCGAGCGGCCGACGTGGCGGCGGGCCAGGCCATTGAGGGCGCGGCGCGCTATGTGGGGTGGGCGTTGGCTCAGTTTGCCACCAACGGGATGATGACCACTAATTCTCAGTTTGTTTGCCAGGCTTTGCCCATCGGAGAATCCCGGGTTTGGATTTTGGGTCGCAACCCGGCTGCTGCTGAATCCGGGCTCAATCAGTTGGTTTTCAACCTTCAGGATGAGTCGGGAAAGCTCAACCTCAACCGGGCCAATTCCAATGCCCTCTCGATGTTGCCCGGGATGAGCACGGAGTTGGCTGCGGCCATCGTGGATTGGAGGAGCACCAACGGCACCTTGGAGTTGGGTTATTCGAGTTTGGGCTATGAAGCCAAGCGAAGTCCGTTTGAAACGGTCGATGAATTGCGTTGGGTCCAGGGCATTACCTTGGATCACCTCTTTGGGGACGATCGTAACCAGAATGGAATCCTTGACCCCGAAGAGCGCAGCCTCACCGGATCCCTGTTTCCGACTCCAGGCCTGCTGGATACAACCACCGTCTTTAGTCGAGAGCCCAATTTCCATGCCGATGGAACCCTCCTGACCAACGCCAACACCCGGGCCCAAATCCAGGGATTGCTCGAGTCGTCCTTCGGCACCGGCCGTAGCCGCGAGATCCTGACCCGCTTGGGCTTCACCCAGGGCGGGGGCCCCGGGGGAGGAGGCGGAGGTGGAGGAGCGGCCGCGACCCCCAACTTCCCGAGCTTGCTGCGTTTTTATCTGAGCAGTGGCCTAAGCCAAGATGAATTCGAACGCATCGCCCCGGAACTCTGTGTCACCACCAATGCCTACAGCTATGGGCGGGTGAACCTGAACACGGCCAACGCCACCGTCCTCACCGCGCTCTTTGTCGGGGTGGGTTTGTCTCAAGAAGCCGCAGAGGGCGCCTCCTCCACGCTCGTTCGGTACCGAGAACAAAATACGACGAGCCTGAATTCCATTGCTTGGATGGTGACTGCACTCGGTCGTGATCATCCGGCCGTAACCACTTTGGCTGGCCGCGATCTCCTTACGACGCGGAGCTTCCAATATGGAGCCGACCTGGTGGCCGTAGGGCCTTTGGGCCGAGGTTATCGCCGAGTGAAGTTCATTTTTGATATTAGTGATGGAGTCCCGAAGATCCTTTACCGTCAGGATCTCAGCCGATTGGGCTGGGCATTGGGAGACCGTGTCCGTGAGGAGATCGCCCAGCAAATCGATCGCTAGATAAAGGCCCAGACCACCCCATGATGAATTTTCTGAAACTGGGTTCCCGTTCGCGTAAAGCTCCGTCCTCCGTACTAGGGCTTTCGTGGGAGGGCCGTCGCATCGAGGGCAGCCTCTTGCGCCGGACCCAGAGCGGGCTTGAGAAGACGCTCGGATTTCAGGCCGAACTGTCTCTGGACATAGATTCCGGGGATCCGGAAACGGTCGGCAAGGAGCTCCGGGCTCAACTGGATCAGGCCGGCATTCGCGAACGCACCTGTGCGGTGGTTCTGTCGGTGTCTAGCCTGCTGGTCACCCAGACAGAGATCCCGTTGATGGCCGATGCCGATGTCCTGAGCCTGTTGCAACTGGAGGCTGAGAAGGGTTTTCACGGCGATACATCGACCCTTCAGGTGGCACACTCGAGGTGTGTCCGTGGTGAGAGTAGCCAATGGGTCACCTTGGCCGCACTGACGCAGTCTCGCTTGGCTACCCTGGAACGGTGGACCCGTGGTGCGCGGCTCAAGTTGGTGAGTGTCTCTGTGGCCCTGTGCGAGCTGGAGCCTCCCGAAGACCCTGCCTCGGAGGGGGTGCTGGCGTTGCACCTCGGCTCCGGACCCGGGCCAGTGACGCTCCAATTGAGCGCTGGAGGCGGTCTCGTCGCCTTGCGGTCCTTCGAGGGCGTTACCGAAGACGCGTCTGGCCAGTCGGTGTTGCACGCCGACAGCGTAGCGCGGGAGATTCGGATCACCTTGGGGCAGCTCCCAGACCCTTGGAATGGCTCCATCCGAGATGTCCGTATTTTCGGTCCTCAAGACATGGCCCAAACGCTGGCCACTGAGCTGTCCGCTCGATTGGCGGTTGCCGGTTTCCGCATCCGCCCTGAGCCCACTCAAGTGCGGGGGTTGGCCTCGACCCAGGAGCTCCCGATTTCAGCAGTGGTCGCAGCCCGAGTGCTGGCCTCGCGGCCGGCGACCCTAGAGTTTCTGCCCCCGAAGCCTTCGGTGCTCCAACAATTTTTGGCCCGTCATGCCCAAGGCCAGCGACGTACGATCTGGACTGTCGCCGGCGGCGTGGGAACTCTGGTCGGCCTTTTTTTCCTGATTCAGCAAATTCAGCTCTCGCTCTTGGAGTCCCGATGGGCGGGTCTTTCAGGCAAGGTTCGGGAACTGGAACGTATCCAGCAGGATTTGCGACAATTCCGACCCTGGACGCCTCAGTCGGCCCGAGGCTTGGCAGTCTTGGAGGTCCTGACCAGTGCCTTCCCCGAGAACGGATCTGTGACGGCCAAGGTCATCGAAATTCGAGAATCGGGGGAGGTCGTCTGTAGTGGCACGGCCACCGATAGTCCGGCCTTTTTGGCGATGACCGCCCGCCTGAGCTCCCAGCCCGGGGTTACTAAGGTTCACCACGACCAATCCCGCGGCGCTTCTCCGATGCAGTTCAACCTCACCTTCCAGTGGAATGGAGGCATGGCTCGATGAATCCCACCCAACGTCAACGCCTCCTCATGATCGTGACCCTGGCCGCCGTGGGTCTCTACATCGCCGACCTAGTGCTCATCACGCCGATGGGTCGAGTTTGGTCGGAGCGCTCAGCACGCATCGCTGTCCTGCGGCGTCAGGTGAGCGAGGGACAGGCTTTAATCCAGCGCGAGTCGGGACTTCGGGATCAATGGAACCATTTGCGCACGAACGCCCTGCCGCAGGAACCCTCGCAAGCCGAGCAGCGTCTGCTTAGGGCCTGCGACGAATGGGCCAAGGCTTCAGGGGCCCAGATCGTGGATCGAATGCCCCAGTGGAAGGGTGACGAAGCGGCTTACCAGATGTTGCGGTGCCGCCTCGAAACTTCCGGATCCCTCGCGAGTCTGAGTCAGTTTCTCCAGCGGCTTGAAGAGGGTCCTCTCGCCGTTAAGGTGGATAGTCTTCAGTTGATGAGCCGTGATCCTGCAGGCCGGCAGTTGACTCTCGGCCTCCAAATCAACGGCCTCGTGCTCAATCCCTCGTCCAAGCCATGAAGGTTCCTCCCTCAATTTGGATCGGCTTCCTGACGGCCGGGGTTCTTCTAGGGTCCCTACTGGTTTTTGCGGCCGAGACCCATCCGGCCCCGGTCATCGATTCCAAGGAAGTGGCTCGACGGGTGGCCGATCGAAATATCTTTGATCCGGAAAGGCAGCCCAGGATCCGGGGTGAATCCCGACCGACGCCCAAGCCGAAGGTGGTGGCCGCGGCCGATTCCCCCGAGTTTGGACTGGTAGGAATCATTAGCTACCCCAGAGGTACCTTTGCCTTCTTCGACGGCAATGCTTCGGAGTTTCACAAAACTCTCCAGCTCAACGCGGTCATCGCAGGCCAGACCCTGAGCACCATCACGCCTCAATCGATTACCTTGATAGCATCCAATCGTCCCCCGAATTTACTGAGGGTGGGTCAACGGCTGCGTCAGGATTCGGAAGGTGTTTGGCAATTAGTGACAGGCCTCGGCGGAGAAGGGTTCAAGCGATTGGGCTCAGCCGAGGGAGCGACCGGGACGTCGTCGGCCTCGTCGTCGTCGGCCTCATCGACGACTCCGAGCGAGGATCCCCCAGGATCCGATGAAATTTTGAAGCGGCTTTTGAAAAAACGGGAACAGGAGATGAAATGAAGAACTTGATCACTCGAGCCTTTGGCGCCGCCTGTGCTGTGGGATGTTTGGCTGGCGGCCTAGTAGCCCAAGATGCCGGTGCATCTACCAGCAATGCCCCAGCCACAACCCGAACCGATAATGCCACGCCTCAATTGGCAGCGCCCCGAGGAGAGCAGAACTCGGCCGGCGGCAGCGCTGCTGGGATTCAGATGAATTTCAGGAATGCTCCGTTGGAGCAGGTTCTTGAATACCTGAGCGAAGCGGCCGGTTTCATTATCGTTCTGGACGCCCCGGTGAAGGGCACCGTCAACGTGATCAGCGCCAAGCCCCTGAGTCAGGATGAGGCGGTGGATTTTTTAAGTTCGGCCCTCAATAAGAATGGCCTAGCAGCCATTCGGGATGGGCGAACTCTGACCATCGTTGACCGCCTATCTGCCAAGACCCGGGACATCCCGGTGAAGGTAAATAACGATCCCCGGACGATTCCGAAGAACGATGAGATCGTGACGCAAATCATACCGATTCGATACGTCGAGGCCGATCAATTGGCCAAGGATCTCGTCTCCTTCATTTCACCCCAGGCGACCTTCGTGGCCAATGCAGCGGGTAACTCCATTGTGATGACCGACACCCAAGCCAATATTCGGCACATGGTGGAGATCATCAAAGCCATCGACTCGAGTGCCGAAGCCGAGACCGAAATCCGAGTATTCCATCTGACCCATGCCAGCCCTTCCGATGTGGCCACGGCCCTGGCTGGGGTGTTTCCCAGCAGCAGCAGTTCGGGCAACAACAATCAGGCACCGGTCCGGTTTGGTGGAGGACCCTTTGGAGCGGGCGGTTTTGCCGCGATGATGGGCGGCGGCGGTGGAGGTGGACGAGGTGGTGGCGGCGGCGGCGGAGGTGGCGGCGGTAATTCAGCAGCCGGACAAAATGATCGAATCCGCCGTGCTTCGCAGGTCATGGCAGTGCCCGACTCCAGGACTTCTTCGGTGATCGTCACTGCATCCAAGAATTTGATGACTCAGATCGCTGGCATGGTGCGCGAATTGGATGTGGTCTCCACGCGGGACCAGCAAGTGCACGTGTTTCGTATGAACAACGGCGACCCTCAGCAGGCGGCGCAGGTGCTGCAGAACATGTTCCAGAGCACTTCGGGCGGCCGGACAGGCTCCAGCGGCAGTGCTCAGAACAGTGCGCTTATGCAGCGCCAGCAAAACAACAACCAGACCACGGGCAGTACCTCCAGTGGATCGGGTACCTTTGGGAATAGCGGCGGTGGCCGCTCCGGCGGGCAACTGTTCTGAACCTAAGAACCTTGAACGATTCCAGAATGAAAACCAGTGGTTCTATCTTTTCGCGATTCCTTTCCATGGCCTCGGCGTTTCGCGTCTTGGCCGCGGTCCTTGGATTGTCCTTAGTCCTACCCGCCCTAGCCCAGCAGCGCGGAGGCGGAGGCGGAGGCTTTGGCGGTGGTGGTGGGTTTGGTGGCGGAGGTGGGTTTGGTGGCGGAGGCGGCGGGGGCAATCGAAGCTCTGGATCCTCGGGTCTTTACAACAACAACGGCACGGTGGGTAGCGCCGTCATCACGGTGGATCCGCAGACCCACAATTTGGTGGTCATTGCCGATGCCCTGACGGCTCTGCAAATTAGCAACGTCATCCGAAATCTCGATTCACCCAAGCCGCAAGTGCTGATCAAGGTGGTCTTCATGGAGGTTCAGAGGAACAACGGCTCCGAACTCGGAGTCGAAGGCGCTTGGGCCAAGAACAACATTGGAAATAATATCAGCAGCGGTGGTGGTACCGTGATGGGTCTTTCAGGGGTGAACACTATCACCACCAACTTTAACGGCTTGGGGCAGTCGATGGGAACGGCACTGACTCCGTCGTCCACCGGCGGCGGTTCTGGAGGCCTTTATTCCATCGCAGGCTCCGAGTTTCAGGCGACGCTCCGGGCGGTGGCTACCTCTGGAAAAGCGCAGGTTTTATCCCGTCCGTCGATTATCGCCCGCGATGGCCAATTGGCCCGCATTGTGGTCGGTCAACAAGTGCCCCTGCCCAGCGGCGTTTCCTATGCGGCTTCGGGTAATAACACCATCCCCATAATTAACGTCACCTACAATGACGTGGGTATCATCCTGAACGTCACTCCGTTCATCGGTTCTAACGGTCAAGTCGAGATGATCGTCCAACCGCAAATCTCTTCAGTTTCACCGACTGAAAAGCAGTTCTTGTCGGCCGATGTCTCGGCTCCTTACATCAATGTCCGTTCAGCCGACACCGTGGTGGTCACTCCAAATGCGGAGACTGTCGTTATTGGCGGACTCATCTCGAATAACCAATCCCAGAGCGAGAAGAAGGTTCCTTACTTGGGCGACATCCCGATTCTGGGCAATTTGTTCAAGACTCGCGCCAAGAGCGACGCCAAGACCGAACTCCTCATCTTTCTGACGCCCTACATTCTCCAGGCACCTTCTCAGCTGGCTCAGTTGACAACGAAGGAAACCCACCAGGCTTCGTTGATCACCAATTCTGTCTCAGAGATGGATCTCAACCGATTCCTTGAAAAGGTCCCGGTCAAATCAGACGCCCCGGCCCCGGCCCCCAAGTCTAAGGGATTCTTCAAAAAGTGACCCGGGCCGAGGGTGGTGCTAGATCGGCTCGCTCATCGGAAGCCCGTCGACGGTCAGCACCAAAGTGTCGTTGACGGCAAATTCACCGGCCAACAGGGTTGGGCATTGGGAGCCTTTAGGGATCCTGCAGTGATCCTGCAGTGAGCCTGCCGGGAGCCTCTACATCGGGCCCCTCGGAGACCCAAGTCACCTTGATTATGAGCAAACTCGATTCCGTTTACGCGAAACTTCAGGTCAAGACCGGGGCCAAAATGGCCCTCATCGTTCTCGACGGCCTAGGAGATCTGGCGACCCGTTCCCAGAATTGGATGACGCCCCTGGAGGCGGCCAAAACCCCGAACCTCGACGCACTGACCCAATCGGGTTGCGCCCAGGGACGGATGATTCCGGTGGCACCGGGCATTACCCCAGGCTCGGGTCCGGGACACCTGGCCCTCTTCGGATACGACCCCATCGAGTGGGAGGTCGGCCGGGGAGTGATCGAGACGCTGGGTCTGGGCATCGAGCTTAAGAATGGTGACGTGGCGGCACGCGCAAATTTCTGCACCCTCGATCCGAAGGGAATCGTCACGGACCGTCGTGCCGGTCGCATCGCGACCGAGGTTTGCGAGCGTCTGTGCGGAATCCTCTCAGCGAAGATCCAGAAGATCGGCGCGACCGAGGTCCACATTTATCCGGGCAAGGAGCATCGTTTTGTCGTGGTGTTCCGGGGTCAGGGTCTGGAAGGCCCGCTGACCGATACGGATCCCAATCGCGAGGGACTGCTCATCGCCGAGGCCAAGCCGGTGGATCCGCAAAATGCCGGCCAGAAGAAGGTCGCTAAACTGATCGCTGATTTTTACAAGCTGGCCTTGCCGCTCTTGGCAGGTGAGAAGATGGCCAACGGGTTCCTCATGCGAGGCGTCGCCCATCAGCCCGAAATCCCGACCTTCGAACAGCGCTACGGACTGAAGGCCGCGGCCATCGCGGTTTATCCGATGTACAAGGGCCTGAGCCAGTTGGTGGGCATGGTGAAGATTGAAGGGCCAGAGACCATCGCCCAGCAGTTCGAGCGCTACGTGAAGGAGTACGATCAGTACGACTTTTTCTTCATCCACTACAAGTACACGGACAAGGCCGGCGAAGACGGTGATTTCGCGGCCAAGGTGAAGGCCATCGAGGACTTCGATGCCGCCCTACCCATCTTCTTGGCCAAGAAGCCGGATGTGGTGGCCATCACCGGTGACCACTCCACACCGGTGGCGGTGAAGGGTCACTCGTGGCATCCGCAACCGGTGCTCATCCACTCCGAAATTAGCGGCAGCGACAAGCTGGCCCGTTTCACAGAGACAGGAGCGAATTCCGGATCCCTCGGAATCTTCGAGGCGAAGTATCTTATGCGCCTGATGCAGGCCAATGCCCGTCTGTTCGACAAGTACGGCGCCTGAGCGGCCGGTCCCCAGGCCGCTGCGGGATACAAGGACAAGGGACAGACCGATCTCGGGTTCTGTCCCTTTTTCGTTGAACAGAGATCTCAATCGGTTCGGGAGCAGCGATCCGGTCAAAGAACCCCGAACGCAGTCCTGTGAGCGGGGCTTGATCGAGATGGATTCGGGACGCAGATTCTCTCCATGCACCCGCAGTTGCCGACACCCATCTTGGAATCCCTCAAGGCCTCCACGCGGCGGCGTTTCCTCCAGCACTGCGGGACGGGCATGGGCGCCTTGGCACTGAGCACCTTGCTCAACCCGTCACTGCGGGCCGGCACTCCCGAAACGGGCGCGGCGTTCAAGGCCCCGCACTTCGCCCCCAAGGCCAAGAACATCATTTACCTTTTCCAGTCGGGTGGCCCCTCGCACCTCGACCTCTTCGATCCCAAGCCCGAGCTGACTAAGCGCAACGGCCAAAGGGTGCCGGAGGAGTTGGTGAAGAACATCCGCTTGGCTCAGATCGGCAAGGAGTCGAAATTGCTGGCCTCTCCGTATCAGTTTGCCCGACACGGCAAATCCGGAGCTTGGATGAGTGAACTCCTGCCGCATCTGGGTTCTATTGCTGATGATGTCTGTTTCGTGAAGGGCTTCTACTCCGAGGCTTTCAACCATGACCCAGCAACCTTGTTCATGAATACCGGAGCCCAGTTGGCGGGTCGGCCGGGCATGGGTTCGTGGTTCAGCTATGGCCTGGGCAGCGAGAACAAAGACTTGCCGGCCTTCGTGGTCATGATGACGGGTGTTGGACAGCCTTTGACGAATGCGGCTTGGGGCAGCGGCTTCCTTCCGACGGTGCATCAGGGTGTCACGTTGCGCTCGCAGGGTGATCCGGTGCTTTACGTCGGGAATCCGCCGGGCATGGATCGCAAACGCCGTCGCCAAACATTGGATGTCCTTCGGGACCTGAACCAGACCCGGTTCGATGTTCTGCAGGATCCGGAGATCCAGACCCGTATCGCCTCCTATGAGCTGGCCTACCGCATGCAAACTAGTGTGCCCGAGGTCGTGGATATTACTGGCGAAGCAGCGCGTGTCCATGAGGCCTACGGGACCACTCCCGGCCGGGCTTCGTTCGCCAACAACTGCCTATTGGCCCGTCGATTGGTCGAGCGCGGAGTTCGTTTTGTTCAACTCTACCACCGGGGCTGGGATCATCATGGTGGGCCCGATGGCAATCTCGTCTTCGATTTGAAGAAGCGTTGCGCCGAGACCGATCAACCATCCGTTGCCCTCATCAAAGATCTTAAGGAGCGCGGCCTTCTCGACGAAACCTTGGTCCTTTGGGGCGGTGAGTTTGGTCGAACTCCGATGATGCAAGGAGCCCTCAAGCCTGACCAGATCGGTCGGGATCATCATCCGCATGGATACACCATTTGGATGGCGGGTGGCGGCATTAAGCCAGGCACAGTCTACGGCGGAACGGATGATTTCGGTTTCTATGCCACTGAAAACAAGGTCCACGTGCACGACTTGCACGCCACTCTCCTGCACCTCTTCGGCGTCGATCACAATAAGCTCACCTACCGATTCCAAGGGCGTGATTTCCGCCTTACTGACGTCCATGGAGAAGTGATCCAGGGAATCTTGGCCTAGTCGATGGGGAGTGAGGGTGAGAATAACTCATCGGCCCTGTGCGTTGACGCAGTTGAAAAAGTTTCCATATTGGCAGACCGATGACGTTCGACCTCACTGAGATGCTGCAGGACTGGGATTACAAGCCCGGTCAGGTGGTGGCGCGCCGCTTTCAGGGCAAGGACGGCGAGAAAATCCAACTGCGTGTAGATCTGGGAATTCTCCAGATGAATGTGTTGGGACGCCCGGATGGCAAGAAGCCCATGGGGCGAGAGTCTTGGTTCCATTTCTACCGGAAGCGTTCTGAACAGGCTCCCACTGGCGCCGATGGCGAGAATCCAGATTTCACCCTGGGTTCGGAGGAATGCGGCCGCCTCCAGCAGGAATCCATTCAGTATCACCACCGGTACATTTGTTTTTTCCAGCTCAAGGATTACGAGGCCGTTGAGCGTGACTGTGCCAGAAACCTCGAAGTCTTCAGCTTTGTGGATCGCTTCGCCGAATCCGATGACCTCTCCTGGAGTGTGGTTCAATTCACGCCCCAGCTCACAATGATGCGCACGCGAGCTCGCGGCGAGGCCCGTCTCCAAGAGAGCGATCGGGACTCCGCAATGGTCGCCATTGAGGCAGGCATCAGCGAGTTGGCTGAGTTTTATCGAGATCACGAGCGCGAAGAACTCATCGAACAGAGCGGCGAGATCCTGTCACTGCGCGGATGGCTCGACGAAATTCGTCGTAAGCCACCGCAGAATGAGATCGAACGCCTTCGCTTCGCTCTTGCTGAGGCCATCCGAATCGAGGACTACGAGACCGCTGCCGAAGTCCGCGATCAGCTCCGCAAACTCCAAGCTTCCGAATCATGAGTCTCCAACAACGCGTCAACGACGAACTAAAATCCTCCATGCTCGCCCGCCAAGCCGTCCGAACTGGGACGCTGCGGATGCTCAAGGCGGCTCTGGGTTACGCCCAAATCGAAAAGAAAACGGAGACACTCTCGGATGCCGATGTGATGGCGATGATCCAACGGGAGGCCAAGAAGCGCCGAGACTCCATCGATGAATTTGAGAAGGCTGGACGGACGGAAATGGCAGCCAACGAGAAGGCCGAATTGGAAGTGCTCACCGAGTACTTGCCCAAGGCGTTGTCCGCCGAAGAATTGGAAAGCCTGATCCGAGAGGTCATCACCGAGGTGGGAGCCACTTCGAAGAAAGACATGGGAGCGGTCATGAAGGTTGCCCAGTCCAAGGTGGATGGCCGAGCGGACGGTAAGTCCGTGAGTGCCCTTGTATCCAGGCTTCTGCCTTAAGGTCAGAGAGCCTCGCTGGATGTCCTCATCACCTCAGTCCCCCCGAAACGCCACCGCGGCGGATTTTATTCGTGCCTTGAGTGCTTCGGCCCAGGTCGCACGCTCCGGTGGGCAAACCATCGGTGAGTTCCTCGATCAACTGGGCGAGGGCAACGCCTGGTTGATGGCTCTGATTCTCACGCTGCCATTTATTCAACCCTTGCCCACCGGGCCCATCGCCACCTTCGGGGGCCTAGCCTTTGCAGGAATAGGTTGGAGGTTAATCCGCGGTGATGAGTCGGTCTGGCTGCCGATGCGCATCCGGTCGACCCGGCCTAGGGCGATGACTTGGAACGCGGTTTCCGGCTTCGGGTGCGGATTGTTGGGGATTGTCGGTCGCGTGAGCCGCACCGAACGCATGGTTTGGCTGGTGGATGCGGTCGGGCGCAGGGGCGCGGGTTGGCTCATCCTGGTGGGTGGCCTCTTGGTGGCGCTCCCATTTTTGGTGGTACCGCTTCAGAACTCGCTCCCGGCACTGGTCATCTTTTTCGCGTGTGTTGGACGGCTTCAGCGAGATGGCGTCATGTACCTGCTGGCTCTCCTGAGTCTGGTGGTCACTCTTATCTATTTTACGGTGATAACCTGGGTGATCTTCTTTGCAGCGGAGCAGTCTTGGATGTGGCTTCGGGCTTTCCTCAGGGGTTAGAAATTGATCCCGATCTCCCGGGCCTCTTGCTCAGTGACTCAGAAGCCAAGATGAACGCCAAAACCCAAGAGAGGCGTCGGCTGATGGATCCACTCGGAACAAAGATTTCCAAAATCCGCTTGTGAAACTTTTCACTATCTCGTTATCTGTGACCAACAACAGTTGAAAACCTTCAATGCCTGCGCGCCTGTGGCGTGGATCCGAGGGTTATCCCTTTATCACGATGGCCTGGTCTAAAACCTTAGTACTTCTGTTCGCGGGATTGTGCCTTCAGTTGGCAACCGTTGCCGCGGAGCATGGAAACCACGTCGAGGCCGCCCAGCAGCAGGGCTTGCCCTCCGCGGCTCCCGTCATTTTTCACATTGGACCGTTGCCGGTGTCCAATTCCATGATTTTGACTTGGGTGGTGTCTTTGTTGCTGGTCTTGGCTGTTCGTCTGGGCATTCGGACCATGAAGGACATTCCGGACGGGGCGCAGAATTTCTGGGAGTGGTTGGTTGAAGGTCTGTACGATTTCCTCGGCGCGATCATCGGAGCCGAACTCGTTCGCAAGACGTTTTGGTTCTTCGCCTCGGTGTTTATATTTGTCGTGGCGACCAACTGGTTTGGCCTGCTCCCGGGTGTTGGCACTATCGGATATGGTTTTGCGGGGGAACATGGTTTCCATGTGACGGACCCTCTGCTGCGTGGCGCTAATGCTGACTTCAATATGACTTTCGCCATGTCGATGGTTTTCTTTGTCCTGTGGACGGTCTGGGCCTTGCAGGCCAATGGACCAATAGGTTTTCTCAAACACATCTTCGGAGCCAAAGGCGGGTTGGGCGGCTTTATGGGAATCGTTCTGATGGTTGTCTTCTTTGCTGTTGGTCTTTTGGAGGTCGTTTCCATCCTTTTCCGCCCAGTTTCGCTCAGCTTTCGTCTCTTCGGGAATGTCTTCGCCGGAGAGAACATGCTGGAGTCGATGACTCATCTGGGTGGTGCCCAACTGGGCTGGCTCACCGCTTTGCCGTTTTACTTCATGGAGCTCTTGGTCGGCGTGGTGCAGGCTCTGGTCTTCATGCTCCTGACAGCGGTTTTTACGCTGCTCATCTGCTCACACGATGAAGACCACGCCGAGGACGGGTCTCACCACTAACACTTTCGACCGTCAGACGGTGGCAAGACTGCCGGGGCGGTCGGCAACAACACTAGAAAGGTAAACATCACTATGATGATCGCAGAAATGTCCGGCAACATTCACGTCGCCGCCGCCGCCGCCGCTGCCGCAATCGGCGTCGGAATGATCGGTAAGAGCGCCGCTGAAGCGGTCGGCCGCAATCCCGGAGCCGCCACCAAGATCTTGGTTCAATCTATTCTGAGCACGGCCTTCGCTGAAGGTATTGTGTTCTTCGCCCTGTTCCTCTGGAACGGTAAGTAATCACTTGGGCGCGGGACCCGACGGTTCCGCGCCTCCCTTTTCAAGAAGTTAAGACCCCACAGATCCCATAGAGATGAGTCCGCTCCTATTTCTTGCGGCAGCCGATGCCGGTCCCGTTGGTGAGATTGCCAAGACCTTCGGGGCCAATGTCCCAGCGCTTATTGCCAATGCAATCAGCTTTGTGCTGGTGGCGCTGATCATGAAGAAGTGGGCGATTGGCCCCATCCAAAAGACATTGGAAGACCGCCGTGCGTCCATCGCTCAAGGTCTTGCCGATGCCAACCGCGCACGGGAAGAGCTCGCTGTTGCCCACCGCAAATCCGAAGAGCTTTTGGCCGAAACTGGAACCCAGACTAATCGGATCATTGAAGAATCCAGAGCAGCAGCAGCGCGTGTTGCAGAGATCGAAACTCAAAAGGCGATCGCTGCGGCCGCCGACATCATTGCCAAGGCTCGCCATTCTAATGAAGCCGAATTGACCCGCCTCAAGGCCGAACTCCGTCAGGAATTTGGAAGACTTGTTGTCGAGGCCAGCATCAAGGTCACCGGAAAGATTCTGACGTTGGACGACCAAAAGCGCTTAGCTGAGGAAACCCAACGGCAAATCGCCGCCTAAGCCAACCTGAATCATAACTTAAATTTCTCGGATGAAGATTGGAAAACAGGCGCGGCGTGACGGTAAGGATTTATACCGGATTAGCCTGCTCGATGGTGTGCTGAACGAGGGCCGCGTCCGCCAGGTGATGACGCAGGTCTTGGCCAGCAAGCCCCGCAATTATCTGGCTGCCCTGACCCATTTTCAGCGCCTGGTAGAGCTCGACATCCAGAGTCGCACGGTCCGCATTGACAACGCAGTGCCCACCTCTGAATCCCAGATGGACTCCATTAAAGCCAGCCTGACCCAGAAGTACGGGTCCGGTCTGGATTTCCAGTTCTTTGTGGATCCCACTCTGATCGGCGGGCTTCGCATCCAGATTGGTAGCGATGTGTTTGATGGCACCGTGAAAACGCGGTTGGCCGCTCTCGAGAATAGTTTTTAACGATCATTTTCAACTTTCCCACAGTCGAATAATCCCACAGACGACATGAGTTCCCTGCTCCAAGAAATTGAGGCCCAGATCAACGGCGCGAAGGCTTCGGTGACACGCCAAAACATCGGACAAATCCGCGAGATCTCCGATGGTGTTTGCAAGATCGAAGGTCTTTCGGACTGCATGGCCAATGAGATGCTCGACTTCGGTGGCGGCATCAT
>Ga0209598_10000925_pt1 | contig 23842 bp, 18 predicted proteins | sample M_140807_EF_Meta_FD_187317 | JGI IMG/M metagenome (GOLD analysis project Ga0209598, IMG submission 187317) | Freshwater microbial communities from Lake Montjoie, Canada to study carbon cycling - M_140807_EF_MetaG (SPAdes) (version 2) | ecosystem: Environmental > Aquatic > Freshwater > Lake...
GCCCCTGGTGAATGCCCCCGCCCAGCCCCTCGCCCTGGCCCCTGCCCAGCCCGCCGTCCCCCTGGGCGAGCCCCTGGTGAGTGTGTTGATCCCCAGCGGCGGCTTCCACAAAACCATCCAGGGCCGGTCAACCCTGCTATTGCGCCATTGCCTTGGCCAGCTGTTGCAGCGCAGCCGCTATCGCCAGCTGGAGATCGTGCTGATCGACGGCGGTGAGCTGTCCGCCGAGTTGCTGGCGGAACTGGAGGCCCTCACCGGCACAGCCCTGGGGCCAGGCCGTTGGCGCCACGAACGGGACCAACGCCCCTACAGCTACAGCCTGCGCCTCAACCAGGCCGCCGCCGCCGCCCGCGGCGACTGGCTGCTGCAACTCAACGACGACACGGAACTGCTCGAATCCCAGGCAATCGGCTCGATGCTGGCCCTGGCCCAACGGCCCGGCGTCGGTGTAGTTGGTGCGCTGCTGCTCTACCCCGATGGGCGGGTGCAGCACGCCGGGGTGGCCATCGATAATCTGGCGCCCCGCCATGGCTGGGCCGGTTGTGCCCCGGAGCGCCTGCCCCTGGGCCTGCTGGCCGCCCCCCGCCAATTCCAGGCCGTAACCGCCGCCGTGTGCCTGTGCAGCGCCGCCCTTTGGCGTCAGCTGGGGGGCCTGCGGCTGGATCTGCCGGTGAACTACGGCGATGTGGATTTCTGCCTGAGGGCTCGCCAGGCCGGCCAGGTGGTGCTGCTGGATCCCGCTAGCCGCTGGCTGCATTTTGAATCGGCCAGCCGCAGCCTTGATGCCGTGCCGCCGGAACTGGCCCACTTCCAAGAGCTCTGGGGCGCCAGCCTGGGGGGGCCTTGGGGTGTGGACCCCTATGGGTCGCGCTGGCGGGAACTGCTGGCCCCCAAGCGCTGATGGGAAGCCAATCCTGATGGCCCAGTTCTGGCTGTATAGCCATAACTTCACCCACACCGGGGCACCGCTGGTGCTGGCAGCCATCGCCCGGGAACTGGCCAGCGAAGGCTGGCGGCAGCAGCTGCGGCTCCTCAGCTGGGGGGGCCTGCACGACCGAGTACACACCCAACTGCGGCGGGAACTGGAAACGGATGGACTGCGCTGCCGGGTGCTTGATGCCGATCAGCTGCCCCCCACCCCCAGGCCAGGGGACCGGCTACTGCTCAACAGCCTCGCCCTGCCAGCCCCCGTGGTCGAAACGGCCCTGGGCTGGCTCGAGCAGGGGCAGCTAAGGCGGCTCGACTGGTACGCCCATGAAGCAAATCCTGCCCATTATTTAACGGGAAACCACTGGCCCCAGCGCTTGCGTCCCCTGCTGGCCGATGGCCGCCTGCAGCTACGGGTGCCCTCCCAACACTGCCTCGCCCACTACCAAGTCTGGCTCCAACATGAAGGTGATGGCCTAGCGGTGCAGTGCCCCCGCCTGGAGCTCAGCGGCCCCCGCGCCCAGCTGTTTGAGCAGCCCTTACCAGGTTTTGACAGCTTGCGGCTGCAGCTCACTGGCATGGCCGGCGGCGGCCACAAGGGCCACCTCTGGCTGCTGCGCCTGGTGCAAACGGTGCTCAAGCTCCGCCAGGAGGGCCCCCTGCGGCCCCTGGAGCTGCACTTCATTGGGCTGGAAACAGACCCCGGCGCCCCCTTGGCCCGGGAATTGCGTTTCTGGGGCCAGGCCCTACTGGGGGATAAGTTCCACTGGACCCCCCACGGCCCCCAGGCCCCGGCCCTGGCGGCGATGGCCCGGGCCAACATCGCTGTGAGCTGCTCCCGCAGGGAAACCTTCTCGCTGGTGGCCCTGGAGGCGATGGCCCTGGGACAGCCCCTGCTGCGCAACCGCACCGGCGGCTGGCAAGAACAACTGGAACCCGCCATCACCGGCTTTGATCTGGGGGAGCCCGGCGGCGAGCTGCGGAGCGAACAGGTGCAGCTGCTGCAACGGCTGCGGGATCCCCAGGCCACCCCCGAGGCCCAGCTAAAGGCCATGGGCCGCGAGGCCCGGGGGCGGGCCCACCGCTTCAGCCAGGTGCGCTATAGCCCCTGGCTGCTGGCATAGGGTCGGGCCCCATGCGCCCCTGGTTCATGCCGCTGGATCTGCTGCTGCCCCTGGCGGGCCTACTGTTTCTGCTGCCCCTGAATCCTTTGCTCAGCAGCCTCCCCGCCAGCGCCTGGGTGATGGCCCAGCTGGTGCTGGCGCCCCAAGAAAGGCGCTGGGCCCTCTGGCCCCTGGCCCTGGTGCTGCTGTTGATGGCCCGCACCTGGTGGCTCAATGAAATGCCCCATCCGGCCTCCGCCCAAGACGGGCTATTGCTGGTGGCCAGCCTGCTCGCCGCCACGGGGGTGGGCCAGCGCCGCTGGCCCCAGGTGCTGCGCTTGCCACTACTGGTCTTGCCCCTGCTGGTCACTCAACTGGGCCCGAAACCCTGGATCCCCAATCCCTTGGCCGGCCCCAACCAGGGGGGCTATCTGCTGGGCTTGCTTTTGCTGCTGGCCGGGGGCTGGCTCTGGCAACGCAGGCAGCCCTGGTGGGGTCGATTGCTGGCCGGTGGGGCCGCCGCCCTGGCGCTGCTGATGGTGTGGCAAACGGGCTCGCGGGCTGCCCTGATCAGCTCCCTGGGGGCCCTGGCCCTGGTGCTGCTGCGGGAACGGGCTGCCCAGGGCCACCTCTGGCGGGATCTGCTGGGATTACTGGGGCTAGCGGCGGGAGCCGTAGCCCTCAAGCAGCTGCTGCGCCCCTCCAGCACCGGCCTGCCGGGCCTGCACCTCAGCTCCGACCTGGGCCGGCTGGAGATCGGCCAGTGCTACATCCAGTTGCCCTTCAGCGGCAGCAACCGGCTGCTCTACGGGGTGGGCTTTGAGCGGCCCAAAGACTTCTGCCACCAACTTATTAATGGGGGCGTAGCCGACCACGCCCACAACCTCTACCTACAACTCTGGGCGGACAGCGGCCTATTGGGGCTGCTGGGGCTGGGGCTACTGCTGGCCCTGTTGCTGAACAGCTGGAGGCGGGCGGAACCGCTACTGGAGCCCCTACCGCGGCGGGTGGGCCAGGCGGCCCTGGTGTACAGCCTGCTGCAGGCTTGTTTCGATGTATCTCTGTTGCACTGGCCCGTCACCCAGGTGTTCACCGGCGTGTTGCTGGCTATCCCCCTGGCGGTGCTGCCGCCAGCCATTCCCTCAGGACAACAACCGAACCGGGGCTAACCGCGGATCAAGGATCTTTGGCCCCATGCCCTGGAATTTGACCGCGATTGAAATTTTCTCACCGCTGCCAAATAGGTGGGTCACCTTGCCCTCGCCAAAGACATCGTGCAGCAGCCGATCACCCACGGCCCAGGGATGGCCGGCGGGGCCCTTGGGGCTGGCGGCACCGGCCCCCCGATCCACGCGGGTGAGCCGCTCCAACCTTTGCTCGCGCCGCAACGCCGCCCCACCGCTGCGGGGCAATTCCCCTTGGATTAGCTCCTCCGGCAGTTCCGCCAAAAAGGCCGAGGGCACCGCCGGCTCGCGCATGCCGCCCCAAAGCCGCCGTTCGCTGGCATGGGAAAGAAACAGCCGTTCCTTGGCGCGAGTGATACCCACATAACAAAGCCGCCGCTCCTCCTCCAGGGCGGAGGGATCCTCCAGGGAGCGATAACTGGGGAAGAGGCCCTGTTCCATGCCCACCAGAAACACCACTGGAAACTCCAAACCCTTGCTGGCATGCAGGGTCATCAGCACCACCCGTTCCGCCGCCAGGTCCTTGTCGTCGGCATCACTGGCCAGGGCCGCCGAGGAGAGGAAACCCTCCAGGTCCCCCTCGTCGTTTTCCTCCTGATACTGCAGGGCAGCATTAACAAGTTCCTGCAGGTTGCGGCGCCGCTCCTCCGCCTCATCGGTGGCTTCAGCGATTAATTCGGCCACGTAGCCACTGCGTTCCAGCACCAGCTGCACCAGTTCACTGGGGGCCGCCTGCTCCACCCGGCCCCGCAGGTCAGTGAGTAGCTCGGTGAACTGCAACAGCCCCCGGGCGGAACGGCCCGCCAGGCTGCGCACCGCCTCGCCATCGCTCACCACCTCCCAGAGGGGTACCCCCAGCTGACTGGAGGCATCACTAAGCCGTTGCAGGGTGGTTTTACCGATGCCCCGCTTTGGCACATTCATCACCCGCAACAGACTCACGGAATCAGCGGGGTTTACCAGTAGCCGCAGGTAAGCGAGCACATCCTTGATTTCGCGCCGGTCGTAAAACCGCAGGCCACCCACCACCGTGTAAGGCACCCGCCAACGCACCAGCGCCTCCTCTATGGCCCGCGACTGGGCATTGGTGCGATACAGCACCGCCATGTCGCCGAAACGAAGCTCCGGGTGATTGGCCTGCAGCTCGCGCATGCGCTGCACCACCGCCTCGGCTTCGGCGATTTCGTCGTCGCAACGGGTGAGCCGAATTAATTCACCGGCGCCGCGGGTGGGCCGCAACACCTTGTCGATCCGCTCGCTGTTGCGGGCGATGAGGGCATTGGCCGCCTCCAGGATCGTTGAGGTGGAGCGATAGTTCTCCTCCAGCTTCACCATCGTTTGGGTGGCATGGTCGGCGGCGCCATCACCAAAATCCCCCTGGAAACCCATCAGGATCGTGAAATCTGCGGCCCGAAAGCTATAAATGCTTTGATCGGCATCGCCCACCACAAACACGGAGCGATTCTGCCAATCGTTGTATTGGGCGGGATCCACCCCATCGGTCACGAGCAACTTGAGCAGGTCGTATTGGGTGCGGTTGGTGTCTTGGTATTCATCCACCAAAAGATGCCGAAAACGCCGGTGCCAATAACTACGTACCTGGGCATTCTGTTGCAGTAATTGCACCGGCAACAGCAGCAAATCATCAAAGTCCAGGGCGTTATTGGCGGCCAGGGCCCGCCGATAGCGGCGGTAGGTATCCAGCAGCAATTTGCCCCGGTGCCCCTGGCCCGCCTCCTGTTGTTCCAAATGCTGCGGCAACCAGCCTTGGTTTTTGGCATTACTGATCGCCCAACGCAGCTTCTTTGGCTCAAAGCGCTTGGGGTCTAATTGCAGCTCCTGGGTAACAATTTCCTTCACCAGGCTCTGGGCATCGGCCTCGTCGTAGATCGAAAACTGGCGGGTCCAACTAAGACCTTCGGGGTCGGTGTATTTATCAATATCAAAACGCAACAGCCTGGCAAAAAGAGCGTGGAAGGTGCCAATCCAAAGTTCCTTAGTCACCTCCCGATAAATGAGACTGCGCAGCTGCTTTTGCTCCCGTTCGGGCAGGGTGCCCAGGGGTTGGCCCCACTGGGACTGGGCCAGCCGCTGGGCCAGCAGCAGCTCCAGCCGCTCCTTCATCTCCCGGGCGGCCTTATTGGTGAAGGTGACCGCCAGCAATTCCTGGGGATCCACCCCGTGGTGGCCAATCAGGTGGGCGATCCGATGGGTGAGGGCCCTGGTCTTACCGCTGCCCGCCCCAGCCACCACCAGCAATGGCCCACAGTGGTGGCCCACCGCCTGGCGCTGGGCATCATTAAGGCCCGCCAGAAATCCGGAGGACCCCGCTGATGACGGTGCTGGGGAAGGAACTGCGCTCATCGGATCAGGTTAGGCAGGGGAGCCCAACGGTCCCGATCTTCATCGGCATGGATCAGCGCGAACGGGCCGCCACCAATGTGTTGATCGATTCGCTGGTGGCCCACAGCAGTGTCCCCCTGGCAATCACGCCCCTGGTGAGCTCGCAATTGGAGCGCCAGGGGCTCTATTGGCGTAGCCGGGATCCCCTGCAAAGCACCGACTTCTCCTTCAGCCGCTTCCTGGTGCCCCAGCTGCTCAACTTCCAGGGCTGGGGTCTATTCCTTGACTGCGACATGCTCTGCCGCGCTGACATCGCTGAACTTTGGGCCCTGCGGGACGACCGCTATGCCCTGATGTGCGTGCAACATGAGCATGTGCCCAACGAAACCGAAAAATTCCTAGGGGAACCCCAAAGCGCCTACCCCCGTAAAAACTGGAGCTCAGTGATGCTCTTTAACGCCGGCCGCTGCCGGGCCCTAAGTCCCGCATTTGTGAACAGCGCCAGCGGCCTGGAATTACACCGCTTCCACTGGCTCAGCAACGACGCCGACATCGGCCCCCTGCCCTGCCAGTGGAATCACCTGGTGGGGGTACAAGAGCCGGATGCCAGCGCCAAGTTGCTGCACTGGACCCTGGGGGGCCCCTGGTTCCGGGGGCAACGCCAGCTGGGGGGAGCCCTGGCGGCCGAATGGTTTGGCGCCCGCGACGACGCCATGGCCCTCTGGAACCCCTGAGCTTGGGCCAATGAACTGTGTTGTAGCAATTCCAGCCCGGCTGGATTCCAGCCGGCTGCCCCGCAAGCTCCTGGCCGATGTGGGCGGCAAAGCAATGCTGCAGCGGGTGCTGGAGCGCTGTTTAGGGGCCCGCTCCCCCCTGGCCGTGGTGCTCTGCACCGACAGCCGAGAACTGCAGGCGGCGGTGGCGAGCTGGGGCCTGGCCGAGCGGGTGCCGGTGCTACTCACGGGCCCCCACTGCACCAGTGGCAGTGACCGGCTGGCCTCGGTGCTGCCGGAATTGCTGACCTTCGCCGCGGCCGCCGGGGGCTCCCAAGACCCCAGCAGCACCTGGATCCTCAACGTGCAGGGGGATCAACCCTTTGTGGATCCGGCCGTGATTGATGCCATGGCCGACCATTGCAAAGAGCTGAGTTCCAGGGCCGATGCCGGCGCCCCAGCGGTGCTCACCCCGGTGTATCGCTTGGCAGCGGCAACAATCCACAATCCGGCGGTGGTGAAGTGCCTGCTGGCCGCCGATGGCCGCTGCCTCACCTTCTCGCGCAGCGCCCTACCCCACGTGCGCGATGTGCCCCCCGACCAGTGGCATGCCCATGCCAGCTACTGGGGCCATGTGGGGATCTACGCCTATCGGGCTGATGTGTTGGCCCGCTGGCCAGATTTGCCCAGCTCTGCGCTGGAGCAGGCCGAAAAATTAGAGCAACTGCGGCTGCTGGAGGCAGGTATCGCCATCGGCAGTTTTGCTGTGGCAGGGGATTCCCTCTCTGTGGATACCGCCGAGCAACTGGCCCAGGCCCAGCGGCTGGCCGGTCCCTAAACCCGGCCCCTAGTCGTTTCGATCGCGCCAGCCCTCCCGGGCCAGGGCCTGCCAAGCCCCCCGGGCCCGCAGGATCCGCTCCGCCAGCTCGCGCACGGCCCCCTGGCCGCCCCGCCGCCGCAAAACCAGATCCGCCTGGCGCCGCAGGGGGCCACAGGCATCGGCCGGCGCCACCAGAAGCCCCACCTGGGCCCGCACCACCAGGTCATTGAGATCGTCACCGGCGTAGGCGGTGGCGGCGGGCGAGAGCCCCAATTGCCCCTGGAGGCTGGCCAGGGCCAGGGCCTTGTCTTTGACGGCGGTGAGGCAATGGCCAATGGCCAGATGGCGGGCCCGGGCTTCTAGGGCGCCGCCGCGGCCGCCACTGAGAAACGCCAGCTGTAGCCCCGCCTGGTGCAGGAGCCGCAGGCCGAGGCCATCACGGCAATCAAAACGGCGCTGCACCTCGCCGTTATCGCCATAAATGAGGCCGCCATCGGTGAGCACCCCATCCACATCCAGCACCAGCAGCTCAACCGCCGCCAGGCGCCGTTGCCCCCCGCCCCAGGGAGATAACCAATTCATAGGGTGGTGGGCGCCAAGGGCGCTGCCCTGGCGGCGGCCCGGATCGCCAGCAACTGCTCCAGCAGCGGTTCCAGCCGATGCAGGGGCACCATGTTGGGCCCGTCGCTTTGGGCCCGCTCTGGGTCGGGATGGGTTTCTAGAAACAAGCCATCAACCCCCACCGCCACCGCCGCCCGCGCCAGGGGGCCCACAAATTCCCGCTGGCCCCCGGTGGAGGCCCCAAGGCCACCGGGCTGCTGCACCGAGTGGGTGGCATCAAAAATCACTGGACAGCCCAGGGCCTGGAGCTGGGGCAAACCGCGGTAGTCCACCACCAGGGTGTTGTAGCCAAAGCTGCTGCCCCGCTCCGTGAGCCAGAGCTGGTGGGGCCCCTGCAAGCCAGCTTCCCGCAACTTGGCCACCACGGGGGCCATGTCCCAGGGAGCTAGGAACTGACCCTTCTTCACGTTCACGGCGCTGGCGCCCCGACCGGCCAGCACCGCCGCCGCCGCCGCGTGCAACAGGTCGGTTTGGCGACAGAGAAACGCAGGGATCTGCAACACATCCACCAACTCCGCCACCGGCTCCGCCTGGGGGCTCTCGTGAATGTCAGTGAGCAAGGGCAGGCCAAAGCGCTGCTTCACCTCCGCCAGCATTGCCAGACCCTGCCGGAGGCCAGGCCCCCGGAAACTGCTGCCGGCACTGCGGTTGGCCTTATCAAAACTGGCCTTAAACACGTAGCGAATGCCCAGCCGTTGGCAGATCGCCTGCACCCGTTCGGCCACCTCCAGCAGCAGCTCCTGGCTTTCGATCACGCAGGGCCCGGCGATCAGGGTGAAGGGGAAAGTCATCAGGCCAACCCCGCCTGCACCAGGTCGTGGAGCCGCAACAGACCCAGCAACTCCCCCTGGTCCCCCTGCACTGGCAACACGGCGATGGCCTTGCGGTGATTCCGTTCCATCCGTTCCAGGGCCATGGCCGCCAGCACTGAAGCTGTCACGGTGATCGGATCAGGGGTCATCAGTTCAGCGGCCGTTAGGGCCTGCCATTGGGCTGGGGCCTGGCTGCCCAAGCTCCGGCGCAGGTCCCCATCGGTGATCAGGCCCAGCAAGTGGCCGGGCCGGGCCGGGTCCTCCACCCAGGCGGCCCCGAGGGCTGGACTGGTGAGCCGCTCCAACACCGCTGGCAGATCTGCGCTGGGGGCGAGGGCCGCCCAGCGGGCCACGGGCACCATCAGATCCGCCACGCTGAGGGTGAGCTGGCGGCCGAGGGTGCCGGCTGGATGGTTGAGGGCAAAGTCTTGGGGAGAAATGCCCCGGCGCTCCATCCACACCGCCGCCAGGGCATCGCCGATCGCCATGGCCACCGCCGTGCTGGCGGTGGGGGCGAGGTTGAGCGGGCACACCTCCCGATCCACTGAGCCATCCAGCAGCACCGCACACTGGCGGGCCAAGGGAGAATCAAGCCCACCGGTGAGGGCAATGCAGGGGCTGCCGCGGTGGCGCAGGGGGGGCAGCATCGCCAGCAATTCAGCGCTGTGGCCACTGCGGGACAACATCAACACCACATCGCGACTGGCCACCACCCCCAGGTCCCCATGGAGGGCGTCGAGGGGATTGAGATAAATGGCCATCAGGCCAATGGAGGTAAAGGTGGCAGCGATCTTGCGGGCAACGATGCCGCTTTTGCCCACGCCGGTAACCACCAACTTGCCCCCCTGGCCATGGCAGAGCTCAAGCAATTGCAGGGCAGCCTCCACCTGGGCAGGGTCCAGCCGTTGGGCGGCGGCGGCGATGGCCTCCGCCTCCTTAGCCATAACCTCCGCCAGCACGTTGGGGGTCACCGCCTAGGAGGCTGGGGAGAAGCGCTCTAACCGCGCCAGCTCCCGGAACGTGTCAGAACGCTCCCGCAATTCTTCAAAACTGCCGGAGGCCTTGATCACCCCCTGGTCAAATTCATAAATGCGATCACAGCGGGCAATGGTGCTGAGCCGATGGGCGATCACCACGGTGGTGCAGCGGCGACCGACCATTTCCAGGGCATTGATCACCTCATGTTCCGTGCGGTTATCCAGGGCACTGGTGGCCTCATCGAGCACAAGAAAACGGGAATTACGGAAAAAAGCCCTGGCCAATGCCAGCCGTTGGCGCTGGCCACCGGAAAGTTGATGGCCATTTTCACCCACTTGGGTAAGCAAACCAAAGGGCAGATCAGCCACATATTCCTCTAGCTGGGCGGCCTCTAGGGATTCCCAAACCTGGTCATCATCTATGGACTGGGGATCAATGCCAAAGGCAACATTTTCCCGGACACTGGCATCAAGCAATTGAATGAATTGGGGCACTTGGGCACAGTTGGCCTGCCAGGCGGGGATTTCCTCAGGGGTTAATGGGTTTCCATCTAATTCAAAACAACCCTTTTCCGCCTGCAGCAGGGCAAGCAACAAATGGGCGGTGGTGGTTTTACCACTGCCGGTGCTACCCACCAAAGCAATGCGGGCACCCACAGGGATCGTGATGTTTACACCTTTAAGTACCCAGTCTTCGCTGTTGGGATAGCGATACCAAACATCGCGGAGGCGAATGGAATGAACAGGGAAAACTCCGGCGGCGCTGGGCACCCCAGGGGAAGCCAGGGTGAGCCGTTCAATCGGCAACTCAAGCAGATCCACGGTGTGGCTGATCTGGGGCAACCCACCCCTTAGTTCCGTGAGGGAATGGAACAAATCTTGTAGCGGTGGGGTCAAACGTTGGGCGGCAATCGCCAGGGCCGAAAGAAAGGGCAGGATCCCCAACACCCGCTGGGGATCCCCATGGATCAGGGCTGGCACCGCGCCAATTACAAAAATCAGCGTTATGCCGAGGGGCTCAATCAACAACCTCGGCACAATCGGCAATAGACCAGACATCCAGGCATAGCGGCGGGCCCGTTCCCCCGCCTCGGCAAAAGACTCCTGAAAATGCCCCTCAGTACCGGTGAGTTGAATATCACGGACTGAGGCCAGGGATTCCATCAGCAGATGGGTGGAGCGCACCTCTAGTCGAAGGCTTTGCTGGCGGGCATGGCGCAGGTAAGGGGTTACCAGGGTCGACAAACCCAAGTAAGCGAGCACCACCGTAACCAGCAAGACAAATGCCGAAAGCCGGCCAATCCAGAGAATCCCAAAGGAAAGCAACAAGATTGAAACCGCAGCACTTATCATGCGCAGCGAAGGACTAATTACTCCAATGGCCGCCTGCCGGATATTATTTAGGATTAAACTTGTCAGCTCAGGGGTATTGCGTTTGAGGTGATAACTATAATTTTGACGCAATACCCGGGCATGGATTTCATTGGAAAGATCCCTCCAGATTCTTGCGGTTACTTTTTGCTGAATAAACTGCAGCAATAACTTAGAAAATGAAGCCAGCCAAGCCAAAATAATAAATAAGCCAATTAACCAAAGTGTTTGGTCTATGGGCTTGCCGCCAAACACCCTCACCCCCGGCAGCTGATCGGCCAGGTCAGTGCCCACCAGGGCCCCCACCAGCCGGGCCCCCACGGCCACCAGCGCCAGATCCAATAGCCCAGGCAGCACCGAGAGGGGCATCAATCGCCCCAGGGACTTACGACGGGCCAGGGGTAAATAGCTGAGTAGCCGCAACAGCTGATCCAGCGTCTGGCTGCGCAGCCGAAACCACCTCAAAAAAGAGGGTCGATCGTGGGAAGAATCGATCACACATCGAACCTTATGGCGAGCAAACGCCTCAGAAGCGCTGTCTCAACCGGCTCAGCCGCCGGCCCCAGCGCAGGCGCCAGGCCGCTGGGCTAGCCAAGGGGGAGGCCCCGGCCTGCAGTCGATCCCAGTGTTGATTCACCTCCCCCAGGGCTGAGCGCCAGCGCTGCCGCACCGCCATCTCTGAGTGGCCAACCAGCAAAGTGGCGAGGCGCCCTGGCTCGGGCAGATACAGGTCTGGGCGAGCCACCGCCGCTGTGATCTGCTCAAGATCTTGCTCCAGGCTGCCGCAACCCAGCTGCCAACCCATCACGCCGGGATCAAGGCTGTCGGCCAGGGCATGGTTAAAGCTGCTGAACAGCACACAGCCACTGGCCAAGGCCTCCAGGGGGGGCAACCCAAAGCCTTCAGTCACCCCCACTGAACGCCAGTAATCGGCGGAGTCATAGAGATAAACAGTGGCACTGCGAAACAGGGCCGCCAGGTCCTCCACCCAGCCGCTCTGCAATTCCACCCTGAGGCCCCGGGCCCGCAGGGCAGGCACCAGCTCCTGGAGCAGATAGGGACTGCTCTTCCGCACCTGTAGCAGCACATCAATGGGGCGCCGGTGGTCTGGGCCAGCCCTAAAGGCCGGATCCAGGGCGTTGGGCACCAATTGCAAAGGCGAGCGGGGGGCGCGATCCCCCCAGTAACCCAGGGTGTTGCGGCTCACCGCCAGCACCGGCACCCCCGGGGGGAGGGCAAAGCCATAGCCGCTGCTGTGGGCGTGATAGGCCACGGGCCGCCCCCGCAGGCGCCTTAGCAGCTTTGGCACATCAAAACCCCAACTCACGATCCAGAGGGCCTGGCCTGGGGCTGGCTCCGCCTGCAGCAGGTCTGAGAGGAAGGGGTGATCGGGTTGCCGTTGCCGATAGGTAACTAGCTCCACCGCTGGCACTAGGCCCTCACACAGCCGGGCGGACTGCAGTTCCACCTGCAATCCACCACAGCGGAAGCGGGGGCCGGTGCCAGGCACCAGAAAGCGGAGGGGGCGCAAGGTCAGGCGGCCACCACCTCGGTGCTACCGGAGCGCTGGCGCCGGGTAAGGAAACCAAACAAAACCTTGCCGATCGCCGCCACCAGGTTGCCCTCCAGCTCCTGGAACATCTTCATGTTGAGCCGAAAAGCCTGGTTGGCCTCTTCCACGATGCGATCGGCGGTGGGCTGATCGATCGGCAGGTTGTCGAGGCTGGCCCGATAGCTGGTTTTGAACGCCTTCTCGTCGGCGATCTCTGGAAACACGTAAAAGTTGAGGCCGTCGTCGCCGGCCATGTTCATGGCCTTCTGGGCAATGGCCTTAAGGATCTGGCCGCCGGAGAGATCGCCCAGGTAGCGGGTGTAGTGGTGACCCACCAGCAGCTCGGGGGCGGTGCGGGCCACCTCATGGATGCGCTCCACGTACTCGAGGGCCCCTGGGGTGGCCTCGATCAACTTCTGCCAATCGGAGCCGTAGTAGTAGCTGAGGTCCTGCTCTAGGGCCTGGCGCCGATTCAACTGTTCAAAGGCAATCGGTGCCAGCACCGGATGCTCCTTGAGCCGGGCGATCTCCTCTTCCATGGCTCCGTAAACGAAGTAGAGATCGGCCACCAGTTTCCGGTAGCTGAGTTTGTCCACTACCCCCTTGAGGAAGCAGCTCACAAAACCGGTGTTTTCAGCCATGGTGTGGGACTTCTTAGTCCCTTCACGCAACTGGGTGGCAAGGGCGACAGCCATGGGAACCGGCAGTCAAGCAACAAAGTTCACGGTAAGGGGCTTATCCGAACCAGTGCCGGTCAAGGTTGCGAAGGGTTACGGAAGCGATTTCGCAGCATTGATAACGCTCCGCCCCGGAAAACTAGGCTCACCTTGCCGAGAACCTGCGGCTTGCGCACCTGATGGCCACCTACGAAAAGCTCACCCCGCCCAGCAACGGCGAAGCAATCCGCTTCGAAAACGGCCTGCCAGTGGTGCCCCCCCACCCGATTATTCCCTTCATCCGAGGCGATGGCACCGGGGTAGATATCTGGCCCGCCACCCAGCGGGTGCTGGATGCGGCGGTGGCCAAGGCCTACGGCGGCAGCCGCCAAATTGAATGGTTCAAGGTGTATGCCGGCGACGAGGCCTGCGAGCTCTACGGCACCTACCAGTACTTGCCCCAGGACACGCTCACGGCGATCGAGCAGTACGGCGTGGCCATCAAGGGTCCGCTCACCACCCCGATCGGCGGCGGCATCCGCTCCCTCAATGTGGCCCTGCGCCAAATCTTTGATCTCTATTCCTGCGTGCGCCCCTGTCGCTACTACAGCGGCACGCCCAGCCCCCACAAACGGCCCCAGGACCTGGACGTGGTGGTGTATCGCGAAAATACTGAAGACATTTATATCGGCATCGAGTGGGCCGCCGAGGACCCAATCGGCCAAGCCTTAATCCGCCACCTCAACGAAACGGTGATCCCCGCCAGCCCAAAACTAGGAAAGAAACTGATCCGCGAGGGCTCTGGCATCGGCATTAAGCCGGTGAGCAAATTTGGCACCCAAAGGCACATCCGCCGGGCGATCCAGCACGCCCTGCGTTTAGAAGGAAAGCAGCGCCACGTGACCCTGGTGCACAAGGGCAACATCATGAAATTCACGGAAGGGGCCTTCCGGGACTGGGGTTACGAACTGGCCACCACGGAGTTCCGGGCCCACTGCATTACCGAAAGGGAAAGCTGGATCCTCGACAACCTGGCCCGCAATCCCGGCCTCTCAATTACTGATAACGCCCGGATGATCGAACCCGGCTACGACAATCTCACCCCCGATAAACGGGCCGTCATCGACGCAGAGGTGGCCGCAGTGCTGGAAACCATCGGCGAAAGCCATGGCAACGGCCAATGGAAAACCATGGTGCTGGTAGACGACCGCATTGCCGACAGCATCTTCCAGCAGATCCAAACCCGGCCCCAGGAATATTCGGTGCTGGCCACCCTCAACCTCAACGGCGATTACATCTCCGATGCCGCCGCCGCCGTGGTGGGCGGCCTCGGCATGGCCCCCGGCGCCAACATCGGCGATAGGGCGGCAATTTTCGAGGCCACCCATGGCACCGCCCCTAAACACGCCGGCCTGGATCGGATCAACCCCGGCTCAGTGATCCTCAGCGGCGTGATGATGCTCGAATACATGGGTTGGCAGGAGGCTGCAGACCTGATCAGCCAGGGGCTCAGTGCTGCCATCGAAAACAGTGAGGTCACCTACGACCTGGCCCGGCTGATGGAACCACCGGTGGAACCGCTGAGCTGCTCCGGCTTTGGCGAGGCGGTGGTGCGGCATTTCGGCGGGTGAATCTCACCGACCCCTGCGTGCACTGTGGTTTCTGCCTGCCCAGCTGTGCCAGCTACCGGGTGCTGGCCACGGAAATGGATTCCCCCCGGGGGCGAATCCATGCCCTTAAGGCGCTGGCCGCAGGGGAGCTGGAGCTGGATGCCACGGTGGCGAGCCATTTCGACAGTTGCCTGGGCTGCTATGCCTGCGTTACCGCCTGCCCCTCCGGGGTGCGCTACGACGAACTGATCGAGGCCCTGAGGCCCCAGCTGCGGGCCCCGGGCCTGCGCAGCCCCTGGCAAACCCAGCTGCGCCAATGGCTGCTGGCCCTGTTGCCCTATCCCCAACGGCTGCGGGCGCTGCTAACGCCGCTGCGGCCCTATGCCGGCAGCGGCCTGCAGCGCCTCGCCCGCCGCAGCGGGCTCACGCGCCTGTTGGGGCCGGAGCTGGCGGCGATGGAAAAGTTGCTGCCAGCCCTAGGGGCCGAAGCCTTTGGCCCCGATCCCCAGGGGTTGATCCCCGCCAGGGGCCCGCGCCGGGCCCGGGTGGGCTTGGTGCTGGGCTGTGTGCAGAGGCTGTTTGACCCGGAGGTGAATGCCGCGGCCATCCGGGTGCTAACTGCCAATGGCATCGAGGTGCTAATCCCCCGGGACCAGGGCTGCTGCGGGGCCGTGAGCCACCACCAGGGGGAGGAAGCCCAAACCCAGCAGCTGGCCGAGGCCCTGATCAAAAGCTTTGGGGCCGCCAGTGCCGAACCGCTGGACGCCGTGCTGGTGGCCGCCTCCGGCTGCGGCCACACCCTGAAGGCCTACGGGCGGCTCACGGGCAAAAGCTTCAGCGCCCCGGTGGCCGACATCCAAGAGTTCCTGCACCAGCTGGGGCTGAGCGATGGCTTCCGGGCCGGCCTGAAACCACTCCCCCACGCCGATGGCAGCCTCGCCAGCGCTGGGCAACCGCTGGCCATGGTTTTCCACGACGCCTGTCACATGCTCCACGGCCAGGGGATTGGCCACCAACCCCGGGAGCTGCTAGCCGCCATCCCCCACATCCAGTTGCGGGAGGCGGTGGAAGCGGGGGTGTGTTGCGGCAGCGCCGGGATCTACAACCTGGTGCAACCCCAGGAAGCCGCGGAACTGGGCAGGATCAAGGCCGCCGACCTCAGCAACAGTGGCGCTGAGCTGGTGGTGAGCGCCAACATCGGCTGCAGCCTGCAGATCCGCGAACACCTGGGGCTCCAGGGGCAACCCATGGCGGTGCTCCACCCGATGCAATTGCTGGATTGGAGCTTCAGGGGCATAGCCCCCGCCCGGCAGGGCCCAATCCCCACTAGCCGAGAACGAGCTTGAGCCCCAGCGACCCAACCCCAAAACCCACGGCCAGCCCCCCCGCCCCCGGCAAGCTGCTGAGCATCCTGGGGCTGGGCTTTGGCCTGGCTGGGGCCGTGGGAGGCACCATCGGCGCCGGATTATTGCGCACCCCCGGGCTGGTGGCGGCCCAACTGGGCAGCCCCAGCTTGGTGATAGCCGCCTGGCTGCTGGGCGGGCTCTACGCCCTGCTAGGGGCCATCTGCGTGGCCGAAATGGGGGCCAGCCTGCCCCTGGCCGGGGGTTGGTATGTGTATGCCCACCGGGCCTTTGGCAATGAGCTGGGCTTCGTGGTGGGCTGGACCGATTGGCTCGGCCACTGCGTGGGGCTGGCCTGGGTGGCGATCACGATCGGTGAATACGGCGCCGCCCTGGTGCCTGGCCTAGGGCTAGGGCCCAAAGCGATCGCCCTGGCTTGCTTGCTGCTGTTCAGCTTGATCCAACTGCTGGGGGTGCGGGCCGGCAGCGGCAGCCAACAGCTGCTGAGCCTGGCCAAGGCGGTGGCCTTTTTGGCCCTGGTGGCGGCCTGTTTCCTTTGGCATGGAAATAATTCAGTCGGCGGCCCAGCGGTTCTGGCCCCAGCTGCAAACTGGTCTGATTGGTCTATGGGGTTTGATGGGCCTGGCCTGGCGATCGCCGGGGTGCTGGCCCTGCAGGCGGTAATCACCACCTATGACGGCTGGGCCAGCCCGATTTATTTCGCCGAAGAATTCAGCGCACCAGCCAGCGACTTGCCGCGCTCACTACTGGGGGGTGTATTGGCAGTAATTGTTATCTATTTGCTGGTGAATCTGGCCCTGCTGCATGTGTTGCCCATGGAGCAATTGGCCAATTCCAAGCTGCCGGTGGGCGATGCCGCCACTGTGATCTTTGGCAGCATTGGCGGTGAACTAATCACTGGGGTGGCGCTAATTTCGCTGCTGGGCTTAGTGAATACAGCAATCATGGCAGCCCCAAGAATTCTATTTGGCATGGCCCGGGATGGCCTATTCCCTGCCTTTGGCACCCTGGTAAATGCTGGGGGCACCCCCACCTTTGCCCTACTAATTACCAGCCTCGCCACCATCGCCCTGGTGGCCAGTGGCAGCTTTGAGCGGCTATTGGGGATGGCCTCGATCCTCTATGTGGCCATCTACATGACCGGCATCGCCGCCCAAATAATGCTGCGCCAACGGGAACCGGCATTGCCACGGCCCTTTAGGGCCTGGGGTTATCCCGTAAGCGCTCTGCTCGTTTTAGGCCTCTCGCTTGCCTTCCTGATCGGAGCTGCCTTCAGCGACCCCCTCAACAGCCTGATCGCCCTGGCATTGGTGGCCATCGGCGCCCTTGGCTATCTAATTGCCCGCAGATTTCAGCTGGTGCCCGCCTAGGAAAACTGCCTGCCGCCGCTAACAGCCTCCCCCTCCCATAACTCCCAGGCCTGGCGCAGGCCATGGGCATCGCCCAGGTTGCCGGGGAAGGTGACCACTGGCAAATCGCCCGCCAGCACCAGCGATAGCCCTGGCAGCAATTGGCCCTGCAGGGCCACCGCCGCCCGGTTCAGGCCCGTGGCCAGCAGGGTGTGGCTGGTGATGCCGCCCTTGCTGATCACATAGCCGAGTTCGGGGGCCAAGGCCCCCGCCAAGCGGGCCATCAAGGCGGCCAGCTCCAAGCCCAGGTGGCGGCGCTCAGCGGCGCTGGCGCACTGATATTCGCCGCGGCTGCTGAATAGCACCGGCGTGCGGCCGGACGCCAGCTGCCCGCGCAATGCCAGCAAATAACCCTGTTCCAGCTCCGCCAAGGGCCCTTGGCAGCTATGGCTGTCCCCTTGCCCCCGGGCCAGCAGCTGGGCCAGCTGGGCCACCTCCAGCTCCACGCCGCCGCAACGGGGCTCCGCCAACAAACACTCCAATTGGGCATCGGCCAGGGGCACATGGGAGCCCACCAGCACCAGCCCAGGCAGCAAACCCTGGGCGCCTGACCGGCGCAATCCCACCAGCCCAGCCCCATCGAGCGGTTGGGGCGGCAATGGCGCCAGGCCATTGAGCAGGCTGGCGGCCGCTTGAAACAGGAAGCGCCGCGGCCGACCCCAGCGCTCGGCGGCGGCTGGGGCCGTGAGCTCCCGCACCGCCGCCCCGAGGGCCGCCAGCTGCTGCGGCCGCTCGGCATCCACCGCCACGCAGCAATTCCCCTGGTAGCCAGCCAAGCGCTGCCTAAGGGGCTCGCCGCCCAGCTCCAATGCCGTCAGTTCAAGGCGCTCCACCTGGTCAGCGCCGATCCGACCAGCGGTTTTTTGCTCCACCCAAGCGGGCAAGTAACTGGTGCTGTAGCCAAAGAGGCCATCGCTGGCGAAGGCACTTTCATGCACCGGCCGCCCATTGAGCAGGTGCTGCCCCGCCACCGTGGTGCGCCCCCCCGGCAGGAAGGCAGGCGCCAGAAATGTGGCGTCAAAGGGCCCCAGTTCGGCGATGATCACATCCACCTCCAGGGGGAAATGGCCCCGCAGGGTGGAGTCGCCACGGCTCACCAGCCACCAACCGTCGATGGAGCCTGCGGCCTGGGCCGCCGCCAGGGCTGGCTTGAGCGCCCCACAGACCTGCCGCAACCGTTCCGTGGCCGCGGTGGGATCTAGGGCGCGGCTGTTGGTGATCAAAAATAAAAACGGCGATGGCTGGGCCAAACCCCAGGCCAGGGTTTCCGTGTCCCAACGCAGCAGCAATGGACAGCCCCAGAGGGTCTGGGAGCCGGTGGGGTCGTCGTCAAAGACGATGATCTTGGGGCTGAGCAGCATCTCTCCGGCATGCCAGAGCTGGCACCACTCCTAACGCCTGACCGGGGGGACCTAGCGGAGCAGATTCGCGAATTCCATCGGCAGGCCACCCCCTGGGTTCCAGCGGGGCTCGGGAATCATTTGCATTGGGGGCCGCCGCTGCCACAACCCAGCCCAGCGCTTAGCTGCATCAACCTCAACCGGATCATGGAGCATGCGGTGGAGGATTTCACCGTAACCGTGGAGGCTGGGCTACCCCTGGCGGAACTGCAGGCGGCCCTGGCCGAAAAGAACCAATGGCTGGCCATTGACCCTCCCCTGGCGGGGGCCAGCAGCATTGGTGGCCTGGTGGCCCGGGGGCTCAGCGGTCGCCTGCGCCATCGCTACCTCAACCTGCGCGACCAGATCATCGGCATTTCCCTGCTCCGCGCCGATGGCACTGGGGCCAAGGCCGGGGGCCGGGTGGTTAAAAATGTGGCCGGCTACGACCTGATGCGGCTGTTTTGTGGCAGCTGGGGCAGCCTTGGCCTAATTACCGAACTCAGCCTGCGCACCCAGCCGATCCCGCCCCTGCGCCAACTGCTGCGGGCCGAAGGCAGCACCACGGGCCTACAACAACTGCGCCAACAGCTGCTGCTGCATAGCCCCCTGGCCCTGGAGCTACTGGAATGGGGCCAAGGAAATGGGTCAGAAATAACCGAGGGGCAAGCTCATAAGCAGGGGCAGCCCTGGCTAGATATTGGATTGGTGAGCCTCGATGCCACAGCCCTCGCTGACCAAAAGGAACAGTTACGGGCCCTGGTCCATGCCGTAGGGGCCTTACACATCTCAGAAACAGTCCAAAACACCTATCCAGCCACCCCATATCCCGCCTCCGCTGATCCGGTAGCCGCAAACCACTGGCTGCTGCGCCTGGGGCTAGAACCCCTGCGCGGCGAAGAACTGCTGGGGCGCCCGGAGGCGCGGGGCTGGCAGCTGCGGCTAGGGGCCGCCAGTGGCCTGGGCCTAGCGGAGGCCCCCTTCAGCGCCCAGCCCCCCTACCGGGTGGAGGCCCTGCGCCAGGCCTGCCAGGGGCTGGGGGGGAGTCTCACCGTGCTACAAGCGCCCCCCGGCAGTGCCATCCCCGCCTGGGGTGATGCCCCAGCCCGGAGTCTGATCGAAGCAGTGAAACGCCAGTTCGACCCCCTCCAGCAACTGGCCCGGGGCCGTTTACCGGGGGTTGCCCCCCGCCAGAGCGGCCCCACCCGCCAGGCCGTGGGCCTTTAAAAAGCGATAGAAGGGCTCCGCCAAAGCCCTACTGCCAGAGAGACTGAGGTGATGGGCATCGGCAAATTGCAGGGTGCCATCGGCGCGGCGGTGCTGCACCCGCCCCTGGTGCAACAGCTGCCCAGTGGGGTCAAACACATGCACGTTTGGCAGGCCAGCCGCCACCTGGGCCAGGGTCTGGCGCAGGGTGTTCTGCATCTCGGCGGTCACCGCCGCCGGGGGTGAGCAGAAGGTGCCCCCCTCTCGATCGGGCAAGAGCGCAGCCCAGCTTTCACACACCACCGGCTCCCGGGCCAGGCTCGGCACATCCACCACCAGCAGAAGATTGATGCCTTTAGAGGCCAGTCTCTGGGCAATCCTCCGGGTGCTGTCCCTGTAGGCCCCGCGAACCTGGGCGGGGGTTAGGCGCCGGGTACCCGAGTACACAGGGAAATCATTGGGTCGGCCGCGGCCATCTATGGAGGCCAGCTGCTTATTCAGCCAGGTGGAAATAAGCACGCTGTCGCCGGGTTTCAGCCGTTCCAGGGCGCGATCAATCTCGCCGGCGGCAAACTGACGACAGGGCTCGTAGCGCTTCTTATCGAAGCTAACGGTGAGCTCCGGGCTGATTAAACAACTGCTCTTAAAGGTGAAGCTGATCGCTTGGCCCGTGCGATCGGTAACTAGATCAAGCATCGGCAAAAGATGGTGGGCATGGGAATCGCCAATTAGGAAAATTTCCCCAGCTCCTGGCTTGGTGGCGGCTTTGCTGCAGCGCTGGAAATCAGTGCGACTCGTTTTGGTGTACGGGGTCCAGGTGGCAATCCCACAGCTGGCATCACTGATGCCGGTGCCAACGATCACCGGCCGCAACTCGGCAATTTTCTCGACCTTGGGCACTGGATCGGCGGAACTCCCCTGGAATAGCCGCCCCCGATAGGTGTGGCCAAGGCCATCAATCCCCGCCCAGGTGAACCCCAGGGCCGCTACCCCCAGACCCAGCTGCCAGGGTCCAGGCAGGGGGTGGCGGCGCACCGGCCGTTCAATAAGAAAATAGGCGGCAATTGCCAGGCCGAAGCTGAGCCCTGTCGCCAACAGGTAGAGCCAGGGCCGGTCAAGGCCGTAGGTCCAGCGCAGGAAGGTGAGTACCGGCCAGTGCCACAGATAAAGGGAATAAGACAACAAACCGCAGGCCACCAGCAGGCGCTCCAGCCAGGGCCAGGGCAGAAAACGACGGCCATCCCCCTGGCCCGCCTGGATGAAGGCCAAGGCGCCCAGCACCGCCGCCAGGGCGCCGGGGGCTGGAAAGCCCTCCTTCTCCGGAGTCCAAATCAAAGCTGCCAGCAACAGGCCATAGCTCCCCAGCCGTAGCCAGCGCCCAGAGGGCCAGGCCCCAGTGAGCCCCTGGCGCTGGGCCAGCAGCAGCGCCGCCCCCAATGCCAACTCCCAGAAACGACTGGGCATCAGGAAAAACGCCCAGATCGGCGCCTGGGCGGTCCAGTAAAGGCTCAGGCCCAGGGAGAGTCCGATGGCAGCCAAGAGCAAGGGGAGGGTCCGGCGGCCGCCCCCGAGCCCAAGCAAGGCCAGCAACAAAGGAAAAACTATATAAAACTGCTCTTCCACCCCCAATGACCAAGTATGGGCAAAGGGATTGAGGTTGGAATCAAGGCCGAAGTAATCGGTGGCTTTCTCTACGAAGTAGTTGTTAGACCAGCCATATAGAGACTTCACCGCTGAAGTAAGAATCCCCCGGGTCTCCGTGGGCGGGATCAAGAGGGCTACCCCAAGGGCCGTGGCCCCCACGGCACAAAACAGGTTGGGAAGCAGGCGCCGCAGCCGCCGAATGTAGAAGCCGCCGAGGCGCTGCAGCAATGGTTCCCGCTGGTGGTTCAACAACGAACCGGTTACCACATATCCAGAAATTGCAAAAAACACATCCACCCCCACAAAGCCGCCGGGCAACCAGCGATCGTTGAGGTGGAAAAGCAAAACCGCCAGCACCGCGATGCCGCGCAGGGCATCAATGTCTGGTCGGTAGGAAAATCCTGGCTGCCGGGAAGCAGCAACGTTCACCTCGGTAGGGGCCACCACCTCAGTTTCTGTGGCCCCGGCGGGAATAGACATAGATAGAAGTAACAAGCCCAGAGAACATGCGAAAGGATTGATAACTTTGACCAATCCTTCCGCACAAGTTTCCTGCTCCGAAATGTACCAGCAGGATTCTTAATGGTCTCGCTTAGTCGTCCAGTGCCGATACTGCATAACGGCAATGCAGCCCATGGCTGGCCCCGGGGGCCAGCTCCAGCTTGGCGTCACCACTGAGCAGGCTGCGGCGGGGACCGGTCCAGGGTTCGATGCAAACCATCGGCCGGGGCGGATCAGTCCAGAACACCGCCAGGTTCCAGGGGCTGCTCAGGTCCATGCTGAGCCGGCGGCCGGCGGCGGCATCCACCAGGGCCACCGAACCTTCAGGGCGCACCAGCAGGTCGATGCCCTGCTCCAGCTGCTGCAGCTGCTCGGCAGTGGCGGCTGGGGCCATCACCTTGTGGTTTAAGCACTGCTCTGGCATCCCCTCAAATCGCAGGTCCCCCAGGCCCGACACATTGAAGTAAGGGTGCAGACCAAAGCTGAAGGGGAGGGGCTGCTGCGCCCGGTTCTGGAGGTTTACCGAAATCTCCAGGGCGCCGGGGGCCAGGCGGTAATCAAGCTGCAGGTGGAAGGCAAAGGGGAAAGCCTCCAGGGTTTCGGGGCTATCGGTTAGTTCGAGGCGCACCCCCCGGCCGTCCTCGAGGGCCGCCAGGCGCCAGGGCAGGGTGCGGGCAAAGCCGTGCTGCTTGAGGGTGGCCATCTGGCCATCGGCTAGGGGCAGCTGGTTGTCGGGCAGGTCCCCACAGATCGGAAACAAAACCGGCGCCCCGCCCCGGATCGACTGGCTCGGGTCCAGGAAGCGCTGTTCGTCTAGGTAGATGATCTCGGCGCCGTTGCATTGCCAGCCGGTGAGCAACCCACCCCGTTCCGGCACGAAGCGCAACTTGTCATTGCCTTCGGGGTCACTGAACAGCCAATGGGGATAGGGAAGCGATTCCTGGCGGAGGGCCATGGGTTCAACGGCTCAAGGTCGCCAACCATTGCAGCAGCTCTGCGTTAACAAGCGCTGGTACCTCGTCATGGGGACAATGGCCCGCCTCCAGCACCACCTCCGTGGTGGCCGCCGGCGCATGGTGCTGGAACAGGGCCCGGCGGCCGGCGGCATTTATCCAGGGGTCGCGGATCCCCCAGAGCAATAGCAATGGCGACCGCAGCTGGGCAAACAGTTCATCCAACGGTTGACCGCGGGGGATATCAAAGACCGTGCGAAACACCCCAAAGGCGCCGGGATCTAGGGAGGGCCTACGGATCGCCTCAATCAACCAATCATCCACATTGGTTTTATCGATATACACCTGGCGCAGGGTGCGTCGGATCGTGGAGCGCCGCCGCAGGTTTTCAAACAACAGCCGCTGGAGCACGGGGCTCTTAAACAAGGCACCCCCAATGGTTTGGCGGGCGATGGTGCCCCAACCCTTGGGCGGTTCCTGTTCGGTGCTGAAGGGGCCGGCGGCGTTGAGCAGCACCACCCCCGCGCACTGCTCCCCAAGGGCAGCCCCCGCCGCCAGGGCCGCAAAGCCCCCCAGGGAATTACCAGCGATCACCGTGGGCCGGCCCACCCGTTCCTGCACATAGGCAGACAGTTGATCTCGCCAGAGGCTGCCCCCATAGGTCTCGCCTTCGGGCTTGGCACTGCGGCCAAAACCG
>Ga0209598_10000929_pt1 | contig 23820 bp, 20 predicted proteins | sample M_140807_EF_Meta_FD_187317 | JGI IMG/M metagenome (GOLD analysis project Ga0209598, IMG submission 187317) | Freshwater microbial communities from Lake Montjoie, Canada to study carbon cycling - M_140807_EF_MetaG (SPAdes) (version 2) | ecosystem: Environmental > Aquatic > Freshwater > Lake...
AATATATTGGATTTAGTAACAACCTCGATATGCTCACTGTGAATCTGCATTAAGCAACCCGTTTTTGGCATGGCGTAATCCATAAAAGACCCAGTCAATAATTGCCCAGACTCGTCATAAATGGCTTGTTCAAAGAAGGCTTGACCAATCCCTTGGACTACCCCACCGTGGATCTGACCCTTCACAAGCTTAGGAGAAATCACGACTCCTAAATCATCTATGGCGGTGTAGTTCACAATGTCACAAACGCCCGTTTCTGGATCAATCTCTACTTCAGCAATGTGACAACCATTGGGAAATGTTGAGCCTGATGATGCTTCACCTTGGGCATCTAAAGGATGTTCGCTGGCATCAACCGGTTGGAATTTTTTAATTAAATCGTCTAACGAAACAGAAGCATTCTTAGCAGATAAATGCCAAGATCCATGATCGAAATGTAAATCCCTAGCCTCAACCTGTAAATGTTGCGCAGCTAACTCTTTACTCTTTTCTAAAATTTGTTCACATAAGTTTTGTACAGCACTACCCGCGCCATATAAAGACCTAGAGCCTCCTGTACCACTTCCAATCAACGCTTTACTGGCTGGTCCAGCAAGATACTGAATGCGATCTGCATGCAGGCCTGTCGCGGTTGTGACGATCTGACCAAACGAGGTTTCATGTCCCTGTCCGGAAGCTCCAGTTACACCTAAAATTTGTAAAACACCCTCTTTCGTGAACCGACCTATTACCTGATCTTTATTAGCCGTTCCAGCTGCAGAACATTCTATAAAACATGCTAAGCCAATACCACGTAAGCGATTATTTGTAGCAGCATTAGCGCGGCGGGACTCAAAATGGTTGAAATCACTCACCTCAATTGCGCGCTTCATCAATAATTCAAATTCTCCACTATCATAAACAGAACCCATGTGATTGTCATAGGGGAACTGTTCTGGCTTAATGAAATTCATTCGTCGAAGTGCAACCAGATCAAAGCCATGTTCATGTGCGGCGTGATCAATTAAACGTTCTATGGCATAGGCAATATCTGGCCGGCCAGCGCCTCGGTAAGCGGACACAGGAACCGTATTTGTAAAATACAGTTCTGAGCGCATCGATAAGGCTGGAATGTCATATACTCCATTCATGGTAATTGAGATATTCCTTGCTCCAATGAAGGAACCAAAGTAACAAGTAAATGCCCCTAAATCAGCCTTGTCATCAAACCGGAGTCCTAAAATTTTACCGTTCGCATCCAGTGCAATCGAACCATTTAACTCCAGTGCCCGACCATGCCAATCCGATACAAATACCTCCGATCTAGTGCCAACCCATTTAACAGGTCGGCCAATTAATTTGGCCGCTAAAATAACTAAGGCGTGCTCACTGTATGCACCTGCCCGAATACCAAAAGAACCACCGACATCCTGGGCGATCACTTCTATCTGATCTTTTTTAATGCCCGTAATTTGTTCTAATGCGCCTAGCATCCCAAGCATTCCTTGATTGGGCGTATGAATCGTGACCTTATCTTGAGTAGCATCATACTTCGCAAGCACTGAACGTAACTCCATTGGCGAGCCAATTAATCGCTGACTCTTAATCTTCATATGGCTTATAAAATGAGCTTCTTCAAAAGCTTTATCTGTAGCCTGCACATCGCCTTTACTAAAATGAATCGATAAGTTCTTCGGGACATGCGCATGCAACTGGACTGCATCAGGTGATAATGCTGACTCGTAATCGGTTACTGCATCTAGCATATCAATCTCGAGTTGAACTAATTCAGCTGCTTGACGAGCATGCTCTAAGGTATCAGCAACAACCATCGCAATCGGTTGGCCAACAAATAATACTTTACCTTTTGCCAGGATAGGCATCGGTGCTAAGTGCTGCGCTTGACCATCTGAATTTTGAATGGTTACCCCACTTGGCAGGGTTTGCATCTTCGCAGCGTCAACATCTTCAGATGTAATAACCCGAAGCACCCCCAAAGCATTTCGAACATCACTGACATTGATATGCTTAATTTGCCCATGTGCATAAGGCGATCGAATCATGTGCGCAAAACACATCCCCTCATAATGCCAATCTGAGGTAAATTTACCCTGCCCAGTAATCAGCCGTAAATCCTCTTTACGTAATAACTGTTTATCTAATACAAGTTGCGATGGAAGATGTGCGTTCATACAGTTTTTTCCTGAATCTTTTTAGCAGCGGATTTTACCGCTGCAATAATGTTGACATAACCCGTGCAGCGACAAATATTGCCAGCTAAACCTTCTTTAATTTGGTCATCACTAGGATCGGGGTGCCGATTGAGTAAATGAACAGTACTCATAATCATTCCCGGAGTGCAATAACCGCATTGCAAGCCATGCTCCTGTGAAAATGCTTCTTGAACAGGATGTAAGCCGTCACTTGCAAGACCCTCAATCGTTACGATCTGTGAACCGGTAGCTTGCGCTGCTAGCATCGTACAGGATTTAATCGCCTCATTGTTCATAAGGACAGTGCAACAACCACATTGGCTAGTGTCACAACCAATATGAGTACCTGTTAAATGAAAATGATCCCGCAATACCTCAACGAGTAAAGTTTGATCATCTACCTCAAATTCTTGGACTACACCATTGATTGTCATTTGCATCATAAATACCTTTATGTATATTGTTTGATCTGTGTTACAGCTCTATTAAATAGAACCTTCGCTAAGTGAGCGCGATACTTACTTGTAGCATGAAGATCTGTAATTAAATTTTCTAATGGCAAATCAATGGCTTGACTCGAATCGAAATAGTGCTTCTCAGCAGCCAGCCAACGGAAGACCCCTTGACCAACACCGGTCACAGCTACGCGCACTTCTTGATTGGGGTATAGGGCTACAAAAACACCTGCCAAGGCATATCCCGATGCCGCTTGCTTAAATTTAGCATAGGCACTTTGGACGGGCTTGATAAACCGTACTTTTCGAATAATCTCGCCATCGTCTAAAGCCGTGGCATAAAATCCGGTAAAGAAATCTTCTGCTTCAATCGTGCGCCGATCAGTAATGATTTGACCTTTTAAGGCCAAAGCAGCCGCGGGATAATCAGCAGCTGGATCATTATTTGCTAAAGAGCCCCCTAGTGTTCCGCGTACTCGAACTTGTGCATCACCAATTTGACTTGCTAAATAGGCTAATCCAGGAATTTCCTTTTGAACAAGGGAACTAGTCGCTACTCGATCATGCTTAGTAGCTGCGCCGATAGTCACTGATACAGCATCGACCTGTATCTCCCCTAACTCAACAATTGCACTAATGTCAATTAATTGGCTCGGCTGAATTAAACCGTGCTTCATGGCTGGCAATAGAGTCATGCCACCCCCCAAATATTTGGCGTTTTCGTCTAAATTTTGTTGATCTTTAGCACGCTGTAAATTTTCTGCCCGATGATATTTAAATGGGTTCATACTTCCTCATAATAATAATTATTTAATTGCCAATAAACACTCTGCCATATTTTAATACGATGCACAATCCTCTGCTACACAAGCAAAATTTGATTATGGCAAGCTTAGTATATACTTTTGATATAACTATAGTGTTTGCTTAAGTATCTGCATAACAATGGAGACAATTCGAAAGTGAATGCATGACTATCGTGCAAGCTCAGGCAATTCCCATCAAACTACCCTACGATATCGGTGGTCCTAAACCGACGTTTGCTGGTATACCTCGGCAGATGGAAATCCTTTTTATTCGGATAGAGACTGATACTGGATTAATTGGTTGGGGTGAAGCTTTTGGCTTATCTATTTGGCCTGCAACACGCCAAGCTTTTGAGCATTTAGTGGCTCCACTCATTATGGGTAAAGATGAAAAAGATATATCCAGATTAATGGCAAATTTACAAAAACAACTTCATATTCTCGGAAGAACTGGGGCAGTCACGTTTGCTCTTTCTGGCCTAGATATTGCCTTGTGGGATATTCAAGGAAAAGCCAAGCAACAATCACTCAGTGAATTACTCGGAGGGGCAAAACATCAATCTTTACCAGGGTATGCAAGTTTAATGCGGTACGGCAATACCGACCTTATCAAACACAACACCGAAAGAGCCCTAGAAAAAGGATTTACAGCTATTAAGCTACACGAACAAAGTTCGGAGTATGTCCAGGCAGCGCGTCAATTAATGGGTCCAGAGTTACCATTAATGATGGATGTTAATTGTCCTTGGAGTGTTGCCCAAACACTGGAAATGCTTCCTCAATTGCAAGCCAGCAATCTTCTCTGGCTTGAAGAACCAATTTGGCCGCCAGAAGACTTTCGTGGCCTAAAAAAAATTCGGGATAAAAAATCGATAGCAATAGCCGCCGGTGAAAATAATATAAGTACTTGTCATTTTGAAGAAATGCTCGCTTATGGTTCTGTAGATTTTGCACAGCCTAGCGTTACTAAAATTGGAGGTATTACTGAAATGTTAAAAATTATGGACTTATGTCAACACTTTGAGACCCCAGTCATGCCACATTCTCCATATTTTGGCCCTGGATTACTAGCAACTCTTCACCTAGCTGCTATCCTTCAACCTGAAACAATGATTGAGTATTCGTTTGCCGATCTAGGTGCTAATCCATTAGGTGATTGCATCTTAATGCGCCAAGGCAGAATTGATATACCTAAGGGTCCAGGCCTTGGTTGTGATCCAGATTTAGATATCCTGCATGAATTCCGTGTACCATAAATCATGATTCCCGCTCCCATTGCAAAATACCTGGCCACCCCCCATATAAAAATTGCTGCGATTAAGCTCAAGCGTGTAGAAACTTATATTTACCAAGCAACAGTCAATAAACCCGTCGTGTCAAGTCTTGCAACAATTAATAAACGGGTTGCGCTTTTAGTTCGACTAGAAGATGTTGACGGCCATTTTGGCTGGGGTGAAATATATGCCACAATGCCCCCGTTTGGAGCACCTCACCGCGCTCAGATTGTTCATCAAATTCTAACTGTACTATTAAAAGATCAACTCTTTGAAGAGCCAAGTGCTTGTTGGCAGTTGCTTCAAAAGTCAACCCATCCCCTGCAAATCCAAACTGGTGAATTTGGCCCATTTTCGGCGGCGATTGCGGGTATCGATTGCGCACTTTGGGATCTGTACGCCAGAAAACAAAAACTACCTCTAGCTGTTTGTCTGGGTGGAAATCTTCGTAATCTACCAGTTTATGCAAGCGGACTCAATCCTGCTGATGGCCCCCTTATCGTCAACCAATCAAGAGAAAATGGATTTTTATCTTTTAAACAAAAAATTGGTTTTAATACCCAGATTGATATCAATAATTTAACCGCGATTGCTGCAAATTTGCGCCCCAATGAATCCCTCATGGTCGATGTCAATCAAGGTTGGAATATTGAACAAATTCAGTTAATGGGACCACTTCTAGAAAACTTTTCCCTGCGTTGGATTGAAGAACCACTACCAGCCGATAGCTCATCTGCAGATTGGCTTGCCTGTAAAAAAATACTGAATAAACCACTAGCTGGTGGCGAAAATCTTCGTTCTGATGATTTTAAAACTCAATCCGCTTGGTTAGATATCATTCAGCCTGATGTCGGGAAATGGGGAGGCATTAGCGCAAATTGGGGAATTGCAAAATTGGCGATTGAGCAGGGTAAAACTTACTGTCCCCACTGGCTTGGAAGTGGTCTAGGGCTGATGGCATCTGCCCACTTGTTAGCAGCAATTGGCGGTAATGGCCTATTGGAAATCGATGTCAATGAGAATCCTCTACGTGAAATATTAGCGCAAACACTCCCTGCCGTTTCAGATGGTCTTATCAAACTTTCTACATTACCAGGAATTGGAGTTGTACCGAATCTAGAATTAGCATCACCATGGCTCACCAACTATCAGGAGACTATTTTATGAAATCAAACCTACTCCGTTTTATCTTTACTATATTTTTTGGAATATTCTTCAGCAATGTATCAGCTCAGTCATTTCCTAGTAAGACTGTTCGCTTAGTCGTTGGATTTCCACCTGGCGGCATGGCAGATATCGTTGCTCGGTCAGTGTCTGAAAAATTAGCTATTTTGTGGAAACAGCCAGTCGTTGTCGAAAACCGCCCCGGAGCATCCGGCACTATTGCCGCTGATATCGTAGCCAAGTCGCCAGGTGATGGCTACACATTATTAGTCATTCTGACAAATCATGTGGTTATTGCGGCAATTAAACCTAAACTACCTTTTGATGCAATCAAGGATTTCGCCCCAGTAACACTGGTCGGGGACTCCCCTTTATTGCTGATGGCAAATCCTAAATTACCTGCTAATAATTTAATGGAGTTAGCAGCCCTAGCTAAATCAAAACCTGGCATGATTAGCTATTCAACTCCTGGCGACGGTTCGGTACATCACCTATCCAGTGAATTAATGGCATCAAGTCTTGGTATTAAAATGATTCACGTGCCCTATATCGGCGGGGCTCCCGCAATGATGGATGCGATGTCTGGTATTGTTGATTTAAATATCGGCAGTCCATCTCAAGCACTTCAACAAATTGAGGCGGGTAAGTTAAAAGCCCTCGCCTATTCCGGCCAGAAAAGATCTGCTCTTTTACCAAATGTCCCGACTGTTTCTGAGTCCGGCATACCTGGTTTTCAAGCAGCTCTTTGGGCTGGAGTTTTAGCTCCAGCAAAAACTCCTAAAAATATCATCACCCAAATCCATTTAGATATCAAGCAAGCCATGTCTACTCCAGACGTCAAAGAAAAAATGGGGAAAATGGGAATCGATATGATTCACAGCACACCTGAAGAATTTGATCAACATGTACGTTCTGAATTCATTAAATGGAGCTCCGTTGCTAAACAAGCCAATATCAAAACTGAATAGTCCCTATTTTGAAAACTTAAACTACTTAATTGACTAATTGCCAAGGGGATGGGCAAGTAGTCACTTGCGGGTAATAAGTACCGTAGTCTAGACAATAATAAGCCTTAGGCTGAACTGGTGTTATTGCATAGTAGGGGACATAATTCGGCGGCTGCACATATATTGGCTCGCGATAAACATTTTGCGAACTCGCATAATTACTATAAACAGCAGCCCCCACTATTCCGCCGATGACTAATGGTGCAACCCAACGGTGGCCATGCATACCGTGTGATCCGCCATGCCTATGACCATAGAATCCGCCACCTGCGTGACTAGAAAAACTGGCAGACAAACCAATCGTCAAAGTAAAAATCATTACTCCGATCTTTTTCATCAATACCTCCTCATGAAGTTCTTTTTTTAATAACGCCTAAGGAGTTATTTGGGTTGACTAAAGAGCGGTAATTAATGGGTATTTCTAATATGATGAATTCAAGTTAACTTAAATTCAAAATGGTTACCGGCGCTTGAGAGAGATTTAATTACAGTTAATTTAAATGACCGATTGGGTATGTAAACAATCTCGAATACACCAAAATAGCTCAAAGATAAAACATCCATGATAAAAAGATCTTTAATTCATGGATGGGAAGCTGATATTAGCAGTTCCTTGGCAGATATTTCTTACATATGTTCTCTGAAAATCAATGCATCCACCACTTTCAAAAACATCATCAGGATCCCTCATTCTCATCATGACAGCTAGTACTTTTTGCGTCTTCACCGGATCAGATAGAGTTTGCTCAACACACTCCTCAACAATAGCTTCATCAATTTGGAAATCACCGTCAGAATCATGAACTAAAGCATCTCGCCAATGATAGATTTCTACGCATTTAGAAGTTAAGGTAAAAGGCTGATCTTTTTTCCAAAAGTTAGAAAAAAGTCCATTGCCTAAATAAAATACGAAAGAGCCTTCGTATCCGGTCACATCTGCCGATAATGGGTCAGGATTTCGAAACCAAACGCGATCACCAGGGATGTAAAATCTAGCAGGTAAAGGACTCTCTGCAGAACCTAGGTGGGACAAGAATGCATTATTAAATGCATCCGATTTAATTGCACATTGTTGCCATTGATTTTGTAAGCTTCGCAGAAGTTGTGGATTACAGGTTTCTAATTCTTGAGCAAGGGCTAATAAAAAAATATATTCCGTAGCCCGCCAACAAGAAAATGAGTATGGCTGTTCTAGCAAACTAGGTTGAGTGGCTTTTTTTAAAGCAGTCTTTAAAGACACTTCTGGCAGAATTGTAAAACCCGTATTACCATCATATGTCCAATAATCTTTTGGTCGCTCTGCGGAAGTTGTTGCAAAAGATAGTCGTGTTTTTTGCGCTGCCTCAACAATATTTTTCCGAATATGGATTGCTGAAATTAATTCCTGATAAGAAGGAAATATCATAAGCTCTCGCGATGACAGCATGGCAGAGATAATTTCATAAAGGATAGTGTCAGAGCCATCAATTTTTAGCAACTCTGACGTCATAGAAAAGTAACTTGTATCTTGTAGATCAGGCCAAGTATCACTCTGAGGAATTAAGGAAATTTGTATGCCGCTATGATCCTCCTTAATGATTGGATCTATTTTTAAACGTAGATCACTTAAATAATTTAAAAAATTATTTTTTTCTTTTGATAATTTACTTTTAAAAAAAACTCCTTGGGGTAATTTCTGCCGGCTAGTCAATAAATCTATTTTTTCTAATCGCATAATAACTACTCCAATAAGTTAAAGATGCTTCAATCTTTTAACTTACCTTACTCCATAAAATGCTCACAATCCATCATTTAATACTTAAATAAGGGAAAGTACTAATATTTATAAGTTTTCGTATCCCATAAATTTAGGCATCATTACTTATTACTATTGATTCGTAGATAATTTTCAGTTAAATTTAACGTTATACTTTTAATAAAATTACCTCATACATAATGGCTTCCAAATTCAAACTGCTCAGTATTTTTGTTTTTTTAGTTATTTCTGGGCCAGGCTTCGCTTTAGACTATCCAAGCAAGCCAATTAGAATTATTGTCGGCTTCCCACCTGGCGCAGGAGCGGATGTCCTTGCAAGAGTCGTATCACAAAAATTATCAGATTCATTGAAGCAACAAGTTATCGTTGATAATAAGCCCGGCGCCGGAACAAATATTGGTACAAACTATGTAGCCAAATCAAATCCTGATGGATATAACATTCTTCTAATTACAGTTGCTAATGCTATTAATCCATCACTTACCCTTAATCTATCATTTGACATTGAAAAAGATTTCTTGCCAGTTATCCTTGCTGGCTTTGCAAGTAATGTGCTTGTCGTTCATCCATCCTTACCTGTTAATAGTATTCAAGAACTCGTTGCATTAGCAAAAGCTAAGCCAGGCAAACTAACTTATGGATCAAGCGGGACTGGTACATCACCTCATCTAGCCGCAGAACTTTTTAAAAGAAATTTAGGGCTAGATATGGTTCACGTACCATACAAAGGAGGACCGCAAGCTCTAACTGATCTGATCGGCGGTCAAGTTGATTCTCTATTTGTTATAACTTCTACCGTTATGCCACACATCTCATCAGGAAAATTAAAAGCACTTGCTATTGCAGGACCATCTCGGTCAACTTTATTACCAAATATCCCCACAATTCAAGAAACAGTTATTCCATCATTTGATGTTAATACCTGGTTTGGTTTTGCGGTTCCATCTGGTACATCTTCTGAAATTGTAAATAAATTAAACCACGAACTAGAAATCATTCTCAAATCCAGTGATATAAAAAACAAATTGACCCCTTTAGGTATAGAAACAACTGGCGGCTCTCCTGAAAGACTTCGACTCCACCTTCAGAATGATCTCAAGAAATGGGCAGATATTGTTAAGATGTCCGGTATCAAGCCAGAGTAGGATCTAATTATTCATAAATACTCCGCCATTAACATGAATTGATTGGCCTGTAATAAATCTTCCTTCTCGTCCACAAAGTAACATAATCATATTGACTATTTCAGATGGCTCTGTAAATCGTCCAAATGGTATTTTCTTTAAATCAAAGCTAAATGGTTTATCAGGATCCCTTTGAGTATTAGCAGGGCCTGGAGCTAAATAATTTACATTAATATTTTTAGGGGCAAGTTCTAAGGCAAGTGCCCTAGTCAACCCTGCAAGACCGGCTTTAGCTGCTGCTGAGGGGCTTCTATTCGGAACAGGTAGATGCCCAAACATTCCGCCCATATTGATAATACTTCCCCCTCCACGTTCTATCATTAATGGGGCAATTGCTTGAGTACAGTGAAATGTTCCATCTAATGTTACCGAAATTGTTTGATGCCAATCTTCAAAACTTAGTTCAAGAAACGAACTAGTTGCATGAATCACTGCATTATTGATTAATATATCAATTCCACCAAATTTATCTTTTACCTGTTGTACCATTTTATTTACCTCATCACGATTTGTGATGTCAGCAATACACGGTATAACTTGACCACCGATTTTTTCAATCATTACAATTGATTGTGTCAGAGCATCACTTGTCGACTTAGCATTAATAACTACATGCGCCCCATCGTTGACAAATTGTAAAGCCATAGCCCTACCTAAATTTTTAGCTCCGCCTGTAATTAATACGACTTTATTTTTTAATGTTTTATCCATAAATAATTGGTTTTAGATTAATTTTTATTAGAGTTACATAATAACTCTAATAATTCTTGGAATTATCATTTTTTGAAAGCACCCTCTACTAAAAATTTACTATTAGAATGGGGAATAATAGTCCTTATTGGTCAGAAACAAAGTATTTAAAGAAAATTATCTGGGAAGTAATATATGTCACAAGTTCATTTTCAATCAAAATTTCCGCAAGTTGGAACAACGATTTTTACCGTAATGTCTGCTTTAGCAAAAGAACATCAAGCTATTAATTTGGGCCAAGGATTTCCAGACTTTTCATGCGACCCTAAATTGCTAGAGGCTGTAGAAAATGCCATGCGAAACGACCATAATCAGTACCCTCCCATGACTGGTATCCCAGAATTAAGGCAGAAAATATCTCAAAAAATTGAGCAGCTTTATGGCGCTCATTACGATCCAGACACTGAAATTACCGTCACGGCAGGGGCTACTCAAGCGATCTTAACCGCAGTTTTGGCAGTGGTTAGACCAAATGAGGAAGTGGTCGTCATAGAGCCAGTTTATGACTCATATATTCCTGCAATCGATTTAGCGGGAGGAAAATTAATATCCGTCAAGATGTTCCCTCAAAAAAATACCGAAGGCTTGGTAGAAAAGTACGTGCTTCCTTGGGATGATCTGGCCAAGGCTATCAACTCGAATACCCGGTTAGTGATGATTAACTCTCCCCACAACCCAACAGGCATGGTTTGGCAATCTGAGGATTTAAATCGCTTAGCAGAATTGGTTAGGCCAACTAATGCATTAATTTGTAGCGACGAAGTCTATGAGCACATGGTTTACGATAATCAACACCATCAAAGTGTTTCACGCCACCCTGAATTAAAAGAAAGAAGCTTCGTCATTTCTAGTTTTGGAAAAACTTTTCACGTTACTGGTTGGAAGGTCGGGTATGTGAGTGCTCCCGAATATCTAATGACAGAATTTAGAAAAGTTCATCAATTTAATGTTTTTACTGTAAATACCCCTATGCAATACGGAATATCAAGCTACTTAGATTACCCAACTGCTTATACCGAATTACCAACCTTCTACCAAAAAAAACGAGACTTTTTTGCATCTGAGTTATTACATACGCAATTTAAGTTACTTCCCTCACAAGGGACTTATTTTCAATGTGCGGATTATTCACAGTTAAAAATTCCCGAAGCGCAATTGGACGAGGCAACATTCTGCCAATGGCTAACCTCCGAAATCCAAGTTGCGGCAATACCCGTATCTGCTTTTTATAGCAAACCGGTCAATTCTCATGTAATTCGATTTTGTTACGCAAAACAAGAAGCTACTTTACAACTCGCACTCGAAAGATTGCAGAAAATTGCAAGTTAAATTCCCTACTATTTATCTAGTCTTTGTTAATTAAAATTGAAAGTCTTTCAATAAATCCCTTAACTTCAACTTAAATATTTTTCCAGTCGCAGTTAGTGGCATTTCCTCGATAAAAATAATCTCGTCTGGTACGCACCATTTAGCCATTTTTCCTTGAAAAAGTTGCCATATCTCTTCTTTGAGTAATTGCTCACTACGAATGTAGTTTGGTTTTTTGACAGCAACGAGTAAAGGTCTTTCCTGCCATTTGGGATGGGCAATCGCAATGCACGCCACTGCCAATAAATCAGGATGAGCGCTAGCAATATTTTCGATATCAATTGATGAGATCCATTCTCCACCTGATTTAATAACATCTTTAGTTCTGTCAGTAATCTGCATATTACCCGCAGCATCAATCGTGGCCACATCACCCGTGGGAAACCAACCATCTATCAAAGGCGACTCTTCAACTCGAAAATAGTTATTAATCACGCAAGAACCCTTAACCATTAAATTACCAAAAGTAACTCCGTCTTGAACTAGTTCTAGACCATCTTCGTTAACAATCTTCATTTCGATACCAAATAATGCCCGTCCTTGCTTCTGTAAAATTCTATTCTGTTCAGAAATTGGTTTTTTTAAATCAGCTCCAGTTAAGGTCGCAAATGTCCCAAGAGGAGACAACTCTGTCATTCCCCAGGCATGGATAACTCGCACACCTAAATGATTGAGGCTATCCATCATCTTCGGTGGACATGCTGACCCGCCAACAACTGCTTTTTTGAAATGAGAAAACGATTGATCATTTTCGCTCATGTGTAATAGCAAGTTGGACCAAACAGTTGGCACACCCAAAGACATTGTTACCTCTTCTGACTGAATCAATTCAAAAAGAGATGGGGCGTCTAATTGAGGCCCGGGAAGAACTAGCTTTGCACCGACCATCGGGCTACTGTATGGGATTCCCCAGGCGTTGACATGAAACATTGGAACTACTGGCATTATCGTGTCAGACGCAGACATATCAAAGGAGTCTGGTAGCGCACTCACATAGGCATGAAGCCGAGTTGAGCGGTGACTAAATAATGCTCCTTTGGGGTTTCCAGTAGTGCCTGATGTGTAACATAGCGCTGCAGCTAAATTTTCATCAAATACTGGCCATGTAATATCTCCAGACTCTTTACTAAGTAGCGTTTCGTAAGATAAGAGATTAGGAATTTTGCTAATCGGAATCAAATCCTCATCGACCATACAGACCCAATACTGAACACTAGGACATACAGCTTGTAATTTTTCGACTAATGCCAAAAAACTCAAGTCAAAGAAAATTACCTGATCCTGCGCGTGATTAATAATGAATACTATTTGATCTTCAAATAGTCTCGGATTAATCGTATGACAAATTAATCCACTGCCAGATATCCCATAATATAACTCGAGATGACGATATCCATTCCAAGCCAGCGTACCAATCCGATCACTTAGTTGCAGGCCTAGTCTAGCAAGCACCTGAGAGACTTTTCGCGCTCTGAACTCACACTCTGCATAGGTGTAACGATGAATATCTCCTTCAACTCTTCTAGAAACAATCTCGGTAGTGGCGAATTGACTACTTGCATGTTTTATTAAATCAGAAATCATCAGTGGTCGAAGCATCATTTGACCACTTAAACCATACCCCCCACCTAAACTGATGTTTTTTTCCATGATTTTCCCTAAACTTTTTTATCATACTTGAAACTCGTCACTAATAATGAACGATTTACGCGAGCCACGCCCATACGCAAGGAAAGGCTTCAATCTTAGTGTGATTTTTTATCAGTAGTTACTTTCAATCCAACTTACCCTTTATAAGTGTAAGGGTCGAATAGATGACATCCAAAAGATATCAAACCAATTAAATTCACCTATATCAATAAATTTCACATTATGGAATAGGCTATCTCCTGGAGAAATCATCACCCTATTTCATTCAAAAAAAATGGTGTTTTGATTGATTTTGATCTGCTACGCTTATCTAAAATTACAGCTATTTTTATAGCTATTTTTTGAATTTACCTATATTTTAAAAGCGTTTAACGTAACAAAACCAGTCTATATTTTTTCGAATAATTATTCTAGACAGATCTAATTACTAAAAGATAAACTAAACCTATAGTTTTTAGTACTAAACAGTATTAAAAACCTTTTGTTCCCCATTAGGGAATATGCCCTAATTTTTACGAACATAATTCGTGAAAATTTGCGAATGGATCAACCGCCATTCCTTTCAATTTTCAACTCTCTAGAGAAGTTTTTTGTTCTTTAGAGTTTGCATAAATACTCAGCCTTCTAAATAGTACATCTTTAGATTTACTGAGCAAAACTTATAGGGAATTTGTATGTCAATCAATGAAAGTCTTCTACATATTCTATGTATGCACAAGATTGAGTATCCATCTTGGATACGATTCAAATTGGTACAAAGAGGTAGGTCTAGTTTTCAAAGAATTGACTATTTTTTGAGTAATAAGACCGATCTTGATCAACAACGAAATTAATGAACAACTGTATTACAGAAATTTACTAGGATATTCATGAGAATTTGCGTTATTGGTGCTGGAGCAATTGGCGGCTTGTTAGCAATTAAACTTGCTCAAGCAGGACATATTGTTAGCGTTGTTGCACGTGGTGCTAATTTACTTGCTATTCAGAATAAAGGCTTCAAGCTGATAGCTGAAGATGGGACTGAATCAATCACACATTTAAAAGCTACTGACATCATTCGTGATCTTGGCCCTCAAGATTTAGTAATCTTAGGTATGAAAGCCCATCAGTTAGCTGCCGTTGTTCATGATATCGCTAGTCTTTATCATGAAAATACCATGGTACTTACTGCTCAAAATGGTATCCCATGGTGGTACTTTTATAAGCATGGTGGTCAATATGATGGTAAATGCTTGGAAAGTGTTGACCCTGGAGGGGAAATTGCTAAAAATCTGCCAATTGATCGAGTTGTAGGGACTGTTGTCTACCCTGCAGCAGAAATCGTTGCCCCAGGAGTTATTCAGCATATCGAGGGTAATCGCTTTTCAGTTGCAGAAATCAATAATAGTGTGACCCCTAGAGTTCAACTCTTGTCTCAGACTCTCAAAGAGGCTGGTTTTAAAGCCCCTATTATTTCTGATATCCGATCAGAAATTTGGACGAAGCTTTGGGGAAATTTAAGCCTCAACCCAATCAGCGCACTAACCCACGCCACACTAGTCGATATTTGCCAATTTCCGCAAACTAGAGATTTGCTAGTAAAAATGATGACCGAGGCACAAGAGGTAGCCCATCTGCTAGGTATTCAGTTCAAAGTCTCTCTCGAAAAGAGGGTTCAAGGTGCTGAAAATGTTGGTAAGCATAAAACTTCCATGCTGCAAGATATTGAAGCGGGTCGTCCAATAGAAAAAAACGCCCTAGTTGGCTCAATTATCGAATTAGGAAAGATTGTTGGCATCCCTACTCCACACATTACGACAGTTTATGCCTGTATTAGCTTACTAGCTAAAACTCTTCAAGATCATTCGGGAAGTTTGAAGATTCAAACTTCCGTATAAAAATTTAACTTTGATAAGGACTTAATATGAACCAGAAAAATACGCTTGTAGAAATCCTATCTTCTAGAAAAGATCTACGCCCAGCTATCGGCAGTCCCGGAATGCAAGATCTTTCATACGCGCAATTATATGAGTTAGTCTCTAATACGGTCTCACAGCTCAATGAAGTTGGTATCGGTCGTAATGACAGGGTAGCTATTGTGTTAAACAATGGACCTTTCATGGCAACGGCTTTTATATCCGTTGCTTGCGGTATGACTGCCGCTCCATTAAATCCAAGCTTTTGTGCTGATGAATTTGAATTTTATCTAAAAGATCTGCAAATTAAAGCCCTACTTGTTGAAAAAGACTCAACATCACCAGCAATCGCCGTTGCTAAAAAATTAGGCATCATGATCATGACTTTATTACCATCCACAGAAATAGCTGGTCAATTTGTATTAGAGCAGTGTGGCGCAGAAAAATTACACCTAAACTCTGGTGGCTGGGCACAAAAAAATGATATTGCTCTCATCCTTCACACCTCGGGAACAACATCACGGCCAAAGATCGTTCCGTTGTCACAAACGAATGTCTGCACCTCAGCCATGAATATAGCGGCAACATTAGACTTTGAAGTTCATGATCGAGGTATAAATATCATGCCTCTATTTCACATTCACGGCCTCATTGCCGGGGTTCTAGCGCCACTTTCAAGAGGTTCTTTTGTGAGTTGTACTCTAGGATTTAATGCGATGAAATTTTTTAGCTGGATGAATGAAGTCAAACCGACTTGGTACACAGCAGTTCCGACTATGCATCAAGCTATTCTTGCAAGAGCAAAACATAACCAAGAAATTATTTCACAAAATCCTCTACGTTTTATTCGATCATCCTCGGCATCCATGCCAACTAAAGTTATTACGGATATTGAGCAGATTTTTCAAACTCAATTAATCGAATCCTACGGCATGACCGAAGCATCGCACCAAATGTGTAGCAATTTACTAAGCCCAGGTATACGTAAACCGGGCACAGTTGGTATTGCTCAAGGCGTTGAAGTAGCTATTATTAACGAAAAAGGGGAACTGTTGAAGTCTGGACTAGCAGGCGAAATTGTTATTAAAGGTCCAAATATCACCGCAGGTTACGAAAATAACCCGCAAGCAAATACAGAAAGCTTTATCAATGGCTGGTTTAGAACTGGCGATCTTGGTTCGCTTGATTCGGATGGATACCTCACAATTACTGGGCGTTCAAAAGAAATTATTAATCGTGGCGGAGAAAAAATATCACCTCGGGAGGTTGACGAAATTCTATTAAATCATCCCGCTATTCAACAAGCTCTGACATTTGCTATGCCGCATGAAAAACTCGGCGAAGAAGTGGCCGCATTAGTTGTTCTTCATGATGGCTATAGTGCTGATGAGAAATCAATTCGAGAATTTAGTTCCAATTATCTGGCCGACTTTAAAATACCAAAAAATATTATCTTTATGACTGAAATCCCAAAAGGAGCAACCGGAAAAATGCAACGAGTAGGTCTTGCGCAAAGACTTAATCTCAATTAGTTTTTAATAATCGCTTTACTTTTTGGCGTGAAGTGAAATAAGACGCCCCACAATCAATGAGTATTAATATCCCTTTTCCAAAAAAGGGATCACTTTTCTAAAGAGAATTTTAACGAATCAGCCTGGCTAATAAGAAAGAGTCAATTTCTGATAGATTTTTGACTCCGCAAAGTTGCATCGTTCTGATTAATTCATCCTCAAGTATCTCTAGGGCTCTTCTAGCTCCGGCTTCTCCAGCAGCAATAGCCCCAAATAAAGTCGCCCTACCAAGCAGAACCCCATCCGCGCCACATGCTATCGCTTTAACAATATCTGATCCTCGGCGCACTCCTCCGTCAAGATACACAGGAATTCGTTTTTGAATAACATCAAGTATTGCGGGTAATGCATCCATTGTGGCAATAGCGCCGTCCAATTGGCGTCCTCCATGATTTGACACCACAATTGCATCGCACCCCATTTTTTCTAATCTAGCAGCATCCGAGGGATTTAAAACTCCTTTGATGATTAACTTTTTAGGCCACTTTTCTCTGACTTGCGAAAGTCGATCCCAATCAAAAGAGGGATCATAATTTTTACCTACCGACGAGGCTAATTGAATACTTTGTTGGTTATCACTTTCTAATCCAATGAGATTTTTCAATTTCGGCACCCCATGCACTAACATAGCAATTGCCCAAAGAGGTCTTGACGAAAAATCTAAACAATTTTTTACCGTATATTGAAAAGGAATTTTAAAATCATTTCGATAATCCCTCTCTCTTTTTCCACCCACCGGTAAATCAATCGTAATCATTAATGCTTCATAGTCAGCGTCTTTTGCGCGTTGAATTAATTTTTCAAAAAGATCTTTATCTTTCAAAATATAAGCCTGAAACCAATGCCTACCGGGTGCTTGATTAGCAATCTCTTCAATCGATGCTGTTGCCGTTGTAGACAAACAATAAGGAATATTGAACTGAGCAGCAGCCTTTGCTATTGCCACATCGCCTCCTCTCCATCCAAATCCAACTGCCCCAGTAGGGGCAATTGCACAAGGTATATTACTCAGTGATCCTAGGATTTTTGACGAGTAATCAATTTTAGATACGTCATGCAGGGCCTTTGGAATAAACCGTAAAGCTTTAAACGCTTCTATATTTTGCTTGAGGGTTAATTCGTCTTCAGCTCCACCATCAAAAAATTCAAAGACCGCTTTAGGTAATCTTTTCTTTGCATGCTGTCGCAAATCTTCGATCGAATAAAATCGTTGTGTTGATATGCTCATAAGCCAATATTAAAACATATTCCTGCCATTTTAGATTAACCCCCTTTGGCGATATCAGGGAATACCTTACTTGCGATATTTGTTCAACTGTCCTATAAAATAAAGCTTGCACGTTTGATATTAAATAATACCTATGCAGTTAATTCCCGAAAATGAGATTCTAGGCGCTAAGGTAATTCATGCTGACCTATCAGCTCCTTTATCATTGCAGGACCGGCAACAAATTATTAATTGGCTTGGTGAATATAGTGTTTTAGCATTCGAGCAGCAAGAATTGACTCCTCACCAATTGCGAGACTTTAGCTCGCATTTTGGCGAACTCGAGGTGAATGTTTCAAAAATAGCGCAGGATCCAGAATTGCCTGAAGTCATGACCCTTTCCAATATGGTTGAAAATGGCCAGCCCTTGGGTTTGGCAGATGCTGGACAAGATTGGCATACCGATATGTCATACAGTAAGATGATTGCATTTTCAAACATCCTCTACGGCATAAAAATTCCATTTCGTAATGGGCGCTCGCTTGGCAATACAGAATTTTCAAGTATGCGAGCCGCATATGATGGCCTGCCATCAGACATTCAACAAACGCTTGAGAATAAAACAATTACACATGACTTTAATCAGTTTTGGGAAAAAATGCGTCGGGAAAAAGGAAGTAGTAGACCACCTCTCACAAAAGAACAACTTCAAGCAAAACCCCCAGTAGCGCATCCGGCAGTGTTAATTCATCCAATTACTCAAAAAAAAATCCTCTATGCAAATCCTGGGTATTCTGTCCGCATTAATGAATTATCTGAAAAAGATAGTTCTGAATTACTGGCATTCCTATTTGAGCACCAACTCCAGCAGAAATACCGGTATGCTTTTGAGTGGCGTGAAAAAAATGTTCTAATGTGGGATAACATAGGCACAATCCATAATGCGGTTGCTGACTATCTCCCAGAGGAACATCGATATATTAAACGCTGCCAAGTCGCTGCAAATTTATTTTTTCAATGATTGCTCAGGAAAGAAAATAGTTATGTCTAATTTATTTAAAAGTATTTTACCTTTTGTTGGAATCTTTTTGATCACCCTCTCTCATGCGCAAAATTATCCTGAAAAACCCATAAAAATTATTATCGGTTTTGCAGCAGGTGGGCCAACTGATGTGATTGCGCGTGTTCTGGCTCAAGATATGACAGGCACTTTAGGGCAATCAGTCATTGTGGAAAACAAGGCTGGAGCTAATGCGAAGATTGCCACTGAATTTGTTGCACAGGCAACTCCAGATGGCTACACACTGCTATTTGCATCTTTATCGCATAACGTCAATGCCATTATGCTGAAAAAGCCGGGTTACGATCCAATCGGAAGTTTCGAACCGATATCTATGGTTGCAGATCTTCCAATGATCCTTGTTACAGGCTATAACTCGACATCTAAATCTCTCCCTGAATTGATTAAATTGGCCCGCGACAAACCTGGAACGATTAGTTATAGCTCATCGGGTAATGCAGGCTCATCGCACCTTGCCGGATCCTTACTAGCAACCGAAGCAAAAATTGATTTAATTCACGTCCCCTTCAAAGGGAATGCTCCAGCCCTAACTGAAGTGATGGCTGGCAATGTAAATTTTATCTTTTACCCAGTTATCGGTATTGCTGACCAAGTTGCGCAAAAACGCCTACTTCCCTTAGCCGTTGGAACTACGAAGCGTCACCCCGACTTTCCTGGTACGCCAACGATGGAAGAGATTGGCTATAAAGGATTTGATGCCACTGCCCCATGGGTTGGAATGCTTGCCCCGTCTGGGACATCAAGTTTAATAGTCCAAAGAATCTACTCGTCCATGCAGTCAGCCTTATCAAAGCCGGAAATTAAAAAACGTTTGAACGACTTGGGAGCTGTTATCGTTGGCAATAATCCAACTGAATTCAAAGCCTTTTTAGTTAAAGATAAAGTTCATTGGAAAAAAGTAATTGATGCCTCAGGTTTAAAACCTGAATAATTCTAATAAATCAAAGTCATTCCTTACTAGTCTAGTTTATAAAATATACGCTCAACGAATTTAAAACAGAAAGAACGGTCATGTCAATTACACTGGAGCAATTTGCTCATGAATGTCACGTACTACTCAAAAAAAATCCTAATCCAATAGGTAGGCAACAAGTTGCTGATCTTTTATCAACCCTTCTAACAGATACGCAATTTATCGATCTTCATATTAATGACACTGTTGGTGAGAGAAAAATTATCTATGAAGATTCTGATCTTGGTTTTTGTATTCTTGCGCACAATTATGTTGGCGCTAAAACAAGTGGAGCACATGATCACGCTCATTCTTGGGCAATCTACGGCCAAGCTCGGGGCGAGACTGAAATGCGTGACTACGCTCTTCTAGCACCTGGATCGTTTGAAACCCCGGGAAAAGTTAAGTACCTACGTACCTACTCACTTTCACCTGGTATGGCTCATGTATACAATGAAGGTGATCTGCACTCTCCCAAAAGATCAGGTCCTACCAGCTTAATAAGAATTGAGGGTACAGATATGTCGAAGGTTAAACGCTTTGAATATCAAATAGTCGAACCGATTTAGCAACTCCACCCTCGTGCACTAATGCCTTCTAAGATGCTGTCTTGGACAAACTAATTTGGTTTTTCTTATTCACACAAAGACTTTCTATAAGAAATTAGAAATAATTCACTTCTGAAAATTCTGTTTTGCCAGCATAAGCACTCTTAACAATTGTATTTACTCGGCAACAATACCACTTGTTTTAATGACTTGAGACCATTTATTGATCTCACTGCGCAAAAATTTATCTGTCCCTATACGATTCAAATTAGAAATTTGAAGGCCTTGATTTTGTAATTGTTTTGTAATTTCAGGATCTTTTAAACTAGCTGTAAGCGCATTTGAAAACTTCTCTAAAATATCATTTGGCACACCTTGAGGTGCAAATATACCCATCCAAAGAATCGCTTCAAATCCCGGAAATCCCAATTCTGCAACTGTAGGAACATCCGGCATCAAAGCTAATCGATTTTTAGATGTAACGGCAAGAGGCTTTAAATGCCCACTCTTTATATGTGCAATCACCGGAGAAAAAGTAGAAAATTGGATTGTTATGGTTCCAGATAAAGTATCTGTAACTGATTGAGCTGAGCTTTTATAAGGGATATGAACCAGTTGAATTTGCGCACTCGAACTAAATAATTGCGCAGCCAAATTGGCCATACTACTATTACCAGCAGAGGCATACGTTAATCTACCAGGTTTTAACTTCGCATCGCTAATAAAATCTGCCAAATCTTTATAGCCTAACTTAGAGGCTGACACTAATATATACGGTGAAAATGCAACTAAGCCAACCGATGAAAAATCTTTTAATGGGTCATAGGACATATTGGAACTTAAACTAGGCCCCACAACCTGCGTACTCGTAGTGCCCCATAAAAAGGTATATCCATCACTAGGGGAACGTGCCACAGCCTCAGTTCCTATCAGTCCACTTGCGCCAGTTTTATTTTCAATAATCAGTGACTGATGTAAATTCGTTGCTAATTTCGGAGCAATTACTCGCGCAGCATTATCAATGGCGCTACCTGCTTGAAATGGCAAAATTAATTTAATCGGTTTATTAGGCCATAGTTCTTGGGCATTTAAGGAATGACTCATTACCACCCCTAAAAGGGAAATTAAACAAGTTTTACCAAAGACATTATTTACCCAATTCATTATCTAAACCCTCAATTAATTCTACAAAATCATTCAAGCCATTCCACCGGGGACTTCCTGCCATATGAGGAGTTAAGATCACATTTGGAAAAGACAATAATTCGTCATCATCTGTACCGGGCTCCTTCCAGAGCGTATCCAAAGCAAATCCACCCAAAATACCATTTTTAAGCGCAGCAATTACAGCGGACCTATCCATACATTGGGCTCGAGAAACATTCACCAGCCGAACGCCTTTTTTCATTTTTGTAAATGCCTGGTGATCTAATAAGTTCTCCGTACTAGGAGAAGATGGTAACTGAGGAACTAACCAATCTGATATGGCTAACAAATTATCTAAATCGTGAAATATAAGTCCGAGATCTTTTTCGGTTTGTGGATCAAGACGCGTGCGCTGGGTATAAATAACCTGCATGTCAAATGCGCGTGCGCGCTTTGCAATCTCTTGGCCAATCTCACCCATGCCAATAATACCTATTACAGATTCATATAAGCAAGTAATACCGCTCACTCTAGCCCAATTTCCACTTGGGGTGTAACGCTTATCAAACGCCTTTGGTTTAAAGCCGGCACTCTCTAATCGCTTGACGGTAGTTAATCCATTTAACTCAGGCAAGCGTTTAGCCAACGCTAAAATCATCATCATAGCCTGCTCAGCGCATGCTATATTGGCTCTTCGGCGGAGTGTTAGCACCTTGATTTGTGCGTTCGAACAGGCCATCAAATCAATATTTTTCGTGATATAGCCGTATTTTTGTACGGCACGAAGACGAGGAGCGCATGCAATTTCGGCTCGGCCAAATGATAAGGACTCAATGATCGCTACGTCCGCATTTTTTAAAGCGGCCTGCAGCTCTTCTTGTGAATCGACATAAGTAATCTGGCATTCGCCTAGGTTCTTACATGTATTTCTTAGATTCTTTGCAAAATCCAAAAAATTCGGAGCGTCATGGGCAAAAAAATCAGCAAAGGCATCAACCTTCTCTTGGGGACAAGTTGGATCTAAAATAATTTCTAAAACCCGCGTAAATACGTCATTTTCAATGACCAGATGAGTCCGTCTTGGCATTATTTAGAATCCTCAGGATCTATTTGTAAAGCGTTAAATACTCGTGTGTGCATATTATAGGTTCCAACCAGAACTGAAATTTCGACGATTGCACGCTCATTCATGAACTCCTTCACTTTTTTAAACACTGCCTCTTCTACATTTGCAGTCATCGTTAGAGTATCTACGTAATGAATAATGGCTAAATCACTTTCACTAAAAACATCATTCGTTACTTTCGTTTTTAAAAGTGCCAGGCACTCTTCATCAGTTAGTCCGTCTTGTTTTGCAAAGTTGGCGAGATGAACATCAATGACATACCGACAATGATTTAAGACGGCTACTCTGATAATAGCTATCTCTCTGATTCTAGAGCTGAGGGTTGTTTTCCAGCGTACCGCGTTTAGGAGCTCCATCCAAGTCTTTGCTACTTCAGGACTATGTAACAGCAAACCGTAAACAGGTATTAATTTACCCCGGCGCTGCTCCCGAATTACCTGAATTACTTCTTGTAATTCGGGATGAGATATTTCATTCACATAACTAATTCTTGCCATTACACTTTTACTATTCTTTACAAAATTTTAAAAAATGAATACCCTCACCACACATAAAAAACAAACTAATGGTTAATACGTTTGATTTTAATCCACTCGAATATTCGCTTTTATAACAACATCTTTCCACACACGTTGCTGTTGCGTGATCAAGGCAGCAAACTCCGCTGCAGGACCGCCTCCAATCAAAG
>Ga0209598_10000932_pt1 | contig 23804 bp, 20 predicted proteins | sample M_140807_EF_Meta_FD_187317 | JGI IMG/M metagenome (GOLD analysis project Ga0209598, IMG submission 187317) | Freshwater microbial communities from Lake Montjoie, Canada to study carbon cycling - M_140807_EF_MetaG (SPAdes) (version 2) | ecosystem: Environmental > Aquatic > Freshwater > Lake...
CCGCCGGCTGGTGATTACCCGGCCGGCTGCTTCACGCAAACACACGGCATCCTGCCGTTGTTTGCTTGGCCGGCTCCGCCGGCTGGTGATTACCCGGCCCTCCGGGCCTGGCGCAGGGTGATAGGTCTTGGCGGTGACAGGCTGAAGCCTGTCCCACATCGGACAGGGGAGGCGAAGGGGTCGGCGAATGCTCGAGGAGCGTTTGGACAAAAGTCTTCGAGGGCCACAGCGACGAGACTTTTGCCGCCCCGAAGCCGGCGACTCGCAGACCTGTAGCCTCAGGGTCGGACGGCTTCGATGAGGTGGTAGTTCTTGACGAACTCCTGGGCCACGTCGCGCCAGGCCGTTGGAAGCCTCTCCAAATACCATGCCGGCTGCTTCGTCACGACCAGGAGCGTTCCTCCCGGGGCCAGCGCCCGCCAGGCCGCATCGACGAACAGTTCCGCGATGCGAAAGTCGGCGTAATAGGGTGGGTTTGCAAGCGCGAGGTCGTAGGAGCCCGGATCGGGAACCTCGCCGTGGGCCTCGAGGGCGACGCTGACATTGCCCAGATCGTTGAGGGCGGCGCCGCGGACGGTGCATTCGACCGCCCTGGCCGAGGAATCGATGGCCTGGACCTGCACCGAAGGATCCCGGGCTGCGATGCCGATCGCCACACAGCCCGAGCCGGAGCCGATGTCGACGACACGCGTGTCCGGGGAGACGTCGACGGCGTTGAGCAGGTGCCGGGCACCGGGATCGATGCGGCGGTGGGCGAAGACGCCCGGCCGGCTCACGGCCTTGAGCAGTCGGTCGCGGTCCCGAAAGACAAACTCGCAGCTGAAGTCGCGGATCCGGACCGGCTGGCGGGTCTTTTCCACGATGTAGCAGGTCGTTTCCGGATGGTTGGCGTCGGCCGGGCGGACGCGAACGGTCTCGCCGCTGGCGGCGAGCTGCTCGTGGAGCCAGGTGTCTCGCGGGTTGTCGATCGCCGTCACGAGCCGGCCGCCGATGGCCAGATGGAGAATGGCCGACTGCAGCAGATCACGGGAGAGTTCGGCCTCACCGTCCTTCGCCAGCGGCACGACGGCCAGATCGTAGGGGCCGGCCGGCATGTCTGGAACGCATGCGGCCGAGAGGCCATCCGGAACGGTCGCCCAGGATGCCACCGCGAGGTCGTGCCGGAAGAGGTCGAGGAACCAGGTGACCACTCTTGCGGCCGGACGCTCGGCGGCGAGCATCCGGGCCGCCTGGCCACGACCGGCCGTCGTGCAGACGATCCGATCCCCGGGCAGCCCGCTCGCGACCGCGATCGCATGGGCTTCCGCCGGACGGGGTGGCAGGGGCTCAGGATGCTCGACCGAATCAGGGCTCATGCCGCGGAGGATACCCGTGCGGCCCGTCGGCACGAACCCATCGCGATCATTCAGGCCGACGGGGCCGTTCCGGCCGCTCGCCATCGTTTCCCTGGCCGGGGCCACCGGGGGCACCTGGCCCGCCGGGTCCGCCGGGTCCGCCACGACGCTGTCCCCCTTCGCCGCCCTGGGAACCGCCCCGTCCGCCCCGGGCCCGCATGGTCTGGATCTCCTCTGCGAATTTCGTCAGTTCGCTCCGGTCGAGCTTGCCGTCACCGTCGGAGTCGAAGCTCATCGCATGCTCGACGAACCGCTCGGGAGAGGGCGGACCGCGTCGCTGACCACCCGGAGGACCACCCTCGGGAGGCTGCGCCACCACACCGATCATTCCGCCGAAAACCATGGCCACGAAGGCCACTCCGGCAACGATTCCAAACTTGCGATTCATTGTCTTGCTCCCGTTGCAGATGAAAGATGCCGTCTCGCTCCGCTGATTCAACGGCCCGTTCGGCTGGAAGTTTCGGGCTGGCCGGATTGATCCGACCAGATCGATCCGGTCACCGCCCCGCCCGGGCAACGCTATTTCTGGTATTCGTTCGACCAGGTGCTGAAGAGATCCCCCCGCTTCACCCGGGCGGCGTCCTCCCGCATCACATCGGGCGTTCTGCGGATCACCCGGACGGTCTTGCGCCGATGCTGGTAAACCCGGGTATGGGCCCGCGCGGCGGGGCCGGTATTTCGCGGCGGAATCGGACTGGCCCCGGGCTGCTGCCCGGCCGCGATCAGACCGCAGCCGAAAAGAATCGCCAACCCGAAGATTCCCGTCAGAACGGCACGCAGAGACGTCATGATCGGATGCTCCGGGGCAGGCTGCCTGCAGTCCTTCGTTGCTCTTCACTCGTCGGCCGATTTCTCGGCGAGCGGTTCGAGCGTGAGCGGATCCCGCAGCGGCAGGTGCTTGACGCTGCCGCCGAAGAACTCGTTCATCGTCGCCCGCTTGTCGAGATCTCCCTTCGAGATCTCCGCCCAGTCGCCAACGACAAGGATCGCCATCTTCTCCGGATCAAGGTGCTTGCGGGCGACCCGCTGCAGGTCCTCGCGGGTCACAGCCCGAACCTTGTCGCGAAACGTCTTCCAGAAATCCTTCGGCCTCTTCGTCCACTCGTCGTTGACGAACACGCGGAGCATCTGCGGCTTGCTCTCGAACTGCCGCGGGAAGGTCTCGATGGCGCTCTGCTTCGCCGTCTCCAGTTCCTCCTCCGTGACCAGTTCGTCGCGAACACCCCTGATCTGATCGAGGACGATCTTGGTGGCCAGCGCCACCGTGGGGTTCTTGCTCTCGAAGCCGGCCCGGAAATCGCCTGGGTAGTCCACCTTCGGCTGGAGCGTCGAGCGGGCGGTGTAGGCGAGGCCCTCGTTGCTACGAACCTGCTGCATGATCCGGCTGGTGAAGCCGCCTGCACCGAGAATGTCGTTGAGCAGCAGCAGTGGGATGGCGTCGGGGTCGTCGCGGGTGATCGATCGCAGCCCCATCACCACCTTGCCCTGCGGAATCTTCTTGGGCACGTGATAGAGGCCGGGTTCCACCGTGGCGGTCGGCGGCACAGGGTCGGCGACCTGCTCCCGCCGCTCCCAGCCGGAAAAGGCCTTTTCAAGGGTGGCGAGCATCTGTTTCTCGTCAAAGTCGCCCGTCACCGACACGATCATGTTGCCCGGATGAAAAATCTTCGCGTGCATCTCGGCCAGCCGCTCGGGCGAGATCGCGGCCACGGTCTTGTCGGTGGGCTCCCGCGATTCGAAGTGGTCGGTGCCGTAGATCAGACGCTTCCACTCCCGGGCGAGGATCGACGAGGCGTCGTCGTTTCGCTGCTTGAGCGCCTCGACGATCCGGGCCTTCGCCGTGCCGAGCCTTCCCCAGTCGAACGCCGGCGCCCTCAGCATGTCCATCAGAAGCCCCAGGCTTTCGTCGAAGTTACTCGTCAGGCAGTTCATCGTCAGGGAGGTGAAGGTGTCGTTCGCCGCCACGCCCAGTTCGGTGGCGAGAAAGTCGAGGGTCTCGTCGAATTCCGCCGGCGGCATCTTGCGGGTGCCTCCCTCGCGGAGCATCCTCCCGGTCATCGAGGCCAGTCCGGGAACGTCGGCAGGATCGAGCGACGATCCGCCCTTGAAGGTCATCGTCAGGTTCACGAGCGGAAACTCGTGCGACGGTGCGAGATAGACGACTGTGCCGTCGGCGAGCACGCGGCGAAACGCCTCCGCGTCCGGCGGGCTGAACTCGAGCGGCTTGAAGGCGATCTGCTCGGGGCGGGCCGCCAGACCGCTGGCGGCCGCCGTGCCTCCGGCCGGACCAGCCGGGGACGAAACGGCCCCCTGTCCGCCGACGGAATTTCGGCCGGCGACACCCTGCACAGCCGCATTCCGGTCGGCGGCCTGCCGTGGCGAAAAAAGCAGCACGCCGACGACGCCGAGGGCGAGGATGATCGCGATGTTGCGGAGGCTCATGGTGTGGTCTTCTCCTCGCGACGATAGGTCGCGACGCTCCGATTGGTGGGTGCGAAATACCTGCCCGCGACCCGCTTGATGTCGGCGGCGGTCACCGCCTCGTACTTTTTGGGGCCATCGTTGATCTCCCGCCAGTCGAGGATCGCCTCCGTGAAGGCGAGCTGGACCAGCAGCGACATGTTGTTCTCCAGCCGGCGGTAGTTGCCGGCTGCAACCCGGTTCTTCACCTTGCGAAGCTCGCGTTCGGGAAGTTCCTCGCTCTGCAGCTTCTCGAGCTCCTCATACCAGGCACGCTCCAATTGTTCCGGGGTGGCGGCACCGCGGGTCTCGGCCTCGAAGGCGAACAACCCGGCATGCTTGCGGGTGTCGGAGGTGGCCCGGGCGCTGGCGGCGATCTCGCGGCCCTCGACGAGCCCGGTGTAGAGCCGGCCGGTCCGCTCGTTGAGCACCTCGGCGAGCATGTCGAGTGGATAACTGTCGACGTGGCCGGCGGGCACGGTGTGGTAGCGAACCTCGATCGACGGCGGAACGTCCCCCGCCGCGTTCATCCGCTGCTCGGCGAGCTGATCCACCTCCAGGGTGACCACCGGCGCCGGCTTGCGAACGCCAGGATCGAGCCTGGAGAAGTAGCGGGCGATGAAGGCCTTCGCCTCGACCGGATCGAAGTCGCCGACCACGATCCCCACGAGGTTGCCGGGGCGGTAGTAGGTGTTCCAGTAGTCCTGGGCCTGCTCGAAGGTGTAGCTGTTGAGGTCGCTGGGCCAGCCGATCACGGGCCAGGCATATCCGCACGAGGCCCAGAACATCGCGTCGAACTGTTCCTGAAACCGACCGGTTGGCGTGCTGTCGGTCCGCAGCCGCCGCTCCTCGTGGACGACGTCCCGCTCGGAATAGAATTCGCGAAACACGCTGTCGTGGAGCCGGTCGCTTTCCATCCAGGCCCACAGTTCGAGCTTGTTCGACGGGATCGTGATGAAGTAGCAGGTCAGGTCGTGGCTGGTGAAGGCGTTCATGCCGCTGCCGCCCGCCTTGGTGTAGACCTGATCGAACTCGTCCTTGACGATCGTGGCCGCCTCCGGGCCGGCGTCGCCGCGGCCCTGTTGGGTCCGGATCAGGGCATCAAGCCGGGCCCGCAGGACACGGAGTTCCTGAGTGTCGTTGGCGGGATCCCAGGGATCGCCGATCTCACCGCTCTTGAAACGCTGATACTGCTTCGTCCAGACGATCCGGTTGATCTCGTCGCGGATCGCCTTCTGCTCGGCGCGATACTTCGCATCCTTGATGGGGTCGCGGGTGCCGATCGTGTCGGTGCCCTTGAACATCATGTGCTCGAAGAAATGACTGATGCCGGTGATGCCCGGCCGCTCGTCGACGCTGCCGACCTTCGCCACCCAGCCGGCGCTGACGACGTTGGGCTGGTCGTTTCGCGGCACGAGCAGGAACTGCATCCCGTTCGGGAGGGAGAATTCCTCGACGGCGACCTGCTGGCCGCGGGCCGGAACGGCCCCGCTCAAAAAACCCGCGGCGATCAGAAGGATCGCAGGGCATGAAACTGGAAGGCTGCGGTGCATGGGAAGGATGATCCGGTGAATGCGGAAAGATCCCGGGGTTATACGTCAGCCGGCGCCCAGCGCCCACTGCACGAGGGTCAGCACGATCTCGAACACGATCAGTCCGACGATCGCCCACTCGACCCGCAGCGCCCGGCGGTTCTGCATCAGTTCAAGCGCCGTCTGGGCGGTCCGCGAGATCAGGTTGAGCTTGCCGTGCAGGGCGGCGAACCGCTCCCGGATCTCGAACTCGTCCCGCAGGCGGGCCCAGAGCCGCTCAAGCTCCGGGTGATCCCAGAGGAGTTCCGGCGAATCGTCCACCCGGGCCCCGGCCACCACGCGATGCTCCGCCAGCAGGGCACCGCCCAGGTGCTGCAGCAGCTCCCGGGCCGCCCGGCCGCCGCGGCCCCAATGGTCGAGGTTGATCGCGAACGGCTCGATCCGCTCGAACTGCCGCTCGATGTTGCGTTCGTGGTGGGCGAGCGAGACGCTCTTGGCGATGATGTCGGCCACGAGCTGCAGCTTTTGGAGGGTCACGTCGGTGAGCACGAGGGTGTTTCGCTCGATCGTCTCCTTGGCGGCCGGATCGACCCGGATGTCGAGCACCTCGGTCTCCCGCTCCCCCTGTGGATAGGGCTGCCTGATGTGGGGGCCGATCTGGCGGAGGTAGTCGGCGATGCCGGCCGACGAGGCGTCGAAGAACACGACCGCCCCGTAGCGAAAGAGCACCGCCACGCCCCCGGCCGCGGTGCCGTCGGGCAGCCGGGCTCCGGTGAGCGTGCCGATCAGTTCCACGACCAGAGGCGCGCCCCCCGTGCGGTCGGTCGCGCCGAGGGCCGCCAGATCGATGCCGCTGCCGGCGAGTACGGCCTGGGCCCTGAACGCCCGCGGCGTCTCGATCTGATCCGCGTCGGCCGTCATCCGACCGTTGCCATCACCGTCTTCCACGGGCCCACCTTCCAAGTGTCCAAGATCGGGGGATGCATCCCTGCCGCGACGAAGACGGCCCAGCCGCACCGGCGGCAGTCAGACAAGCTTATCCTTCCATCGAGGCCGCGTGCAGCTTGCAGCCTGCAGCCCTCGTAGATCTCAGTCGGAATCCCCACTGGAGCCATCTGCCATGGCATCGATCGACCGATCCGACCCGGTCATTCTGGGCCACGTTCTGGCCGAGCACCGGGAACTGTTCCAGCAGATCATGGCAGCCCGAACGGCGCTTCAGAATGGTACCGTGCCCAGCCGCAGCCGTGTCGACGCGACCGTCGCCACCTTGCGGAGTCTTCGCGAGCACCTTCATCACCACTTCCAGTTGGAGGAGGAGGGGGGCTTTCTCGAAGAATCGATCGCCCGGATGCCACGGCTCGCGGCGGCCGCCAGCGCCATCCTGCATCAGCATCCGGCGCTCCTCCGCGAACTCGACCAGTTGATCGGCAGGCTCTCTGCGGCAGAGATCTCCGCCGTCGAGTGGAAACTGGCTACGGCCGACTTCGATCGCTTCTCTGCCAATATGCAGGCCCACGAACGGGGCGAGAACGCCGTCGTTCAGGAGGGCTACAACGAGGATCTCGGCCTGCTCGACTGACCCGCCGCAGCGGCGGTTGCCCCTACGAGAGGAACGGCCAGTCTGTTCCTAGCCGAGTTTCGTCGGATCGATCGGACGCGGTGTGAACTTGGCATCGAGCGTCGTCACCTTGCCGATCCTGTCGATGTTGATCAGGTCTGGTGTGAGGGCCTCGCCAGCCTCGGCAGGGAAGGCGACGAGTTTCACGGCGGGCGGATCGATCACGAAGCAGTGCGGCAGCAGCCGGCGGACCACCGTGCTCCCCTGGTCGGTCTTCTCCTCGATCTCGATCTCTTTGCGGTCGGTGATCGCGCCGCTGAGCGTCGAGATCAGCCGCGGCCGAGAGGCGTAGGTCGAGTCTCCAGGGGGACGGACCCGAAAGATCTGCTTTGCATCCTCGAGCCGGGAGAGCAGCGCCGGAGAAAGATCCCGCTCGAGTTTGTGCCGCAGCGATTCGATGCCGGTCCAGAGCACCGTGCCCTCGAACGTCTTGAGCAGATCGCGACCGACCTCGAACGCCACCAATTCGAGGAGCGTGAGCGGCTCCAAGGGAAGTTTGCGGCTGCTCACACGATCCTTCGAGAGCACCCAGCCTTGTCGCCGGCCGTCGGGCAGAGGCACCTGATCGATCGGATACCCACAGGCCACCAGAAACTCGCAGTCGCGATGGAGCGTTCTGACAGACAGCCGGGTGAGCCCCAGTCGCTCACGAAGCGTGGCGATCAGCGACTGGTCATCGATGGGTTGGCGGGCATCGGAAAGAACTTCCAGGAGGGCGAAGATCCGCAGGAACTGTTCGTGTCGGGCAAAGTTGCGCGGCATGATGCCTGGTATTCAAAGTACTGACCCGGGAGACAGCGAAGGAGCCGTCCTCTCGCCACCGATCGTCACGATCGACGAACGAGTCCTGGATGGGACCATCAAACGACGCCGCTGTTAACTCGGTTATGTTCACCAGATAATCGGCACCGTTGGTCAAGAATAGCCTTTCCCCCCTCCCGCATACTACGCCCTCTTGATGGATTGGCCTCCCAAACCAGACCTTCGCCACCCGTCGTTATGGCCGCTCAGGCGGCCCGCCGCGCCGCCCCCCGACGCAGGCGGCTGCCCAGGGCCACGGTCCATTCCTCGGCGGCATCGACAAGCCGTGCCAGCATCGCCATCAACTGCTGCGACGTCAGGCTGCCATCCTCGATCGGAATGTCAGCCACGAGACAGAGGTCGTCGGAGGCGGCGGCAAACTCGACGGCCACAAACGGCACGTCAGCCGCGAGCCGACAGAGCTCGATGCAGAGCGAGGCGGCGTCCGTGGCCACGGGAAAAACCCGTTGAATCGAGGCCCGGCAGCGGCGGCCACCGTCGCGGGATTCGATCGCAATCACGATCAGCTTCTCGCCGCGCAGATTGCGATAACGACGACTGACGAAGGCGACGCGAATCACCTCCTGCTCGGCATCGACATGATGGCGAATGCCGCCGTCGGCCAGCAACGCGGAACACTCGGCGATACTTGTGGGCATGCGGGGACTCCATGAATGACCCCAACCATCTCGCGATTGGCCTCGTGCCAGTCGCAAACAGAAGGGAAGTGCCCCCACTCAAGGGTAATACGCTTTTCGAGGGTTCGGCCTTGCGCTTCAAAAAAAAAAAAACGGCTCCTGAAGGCCGGCCAACCGTGCCTGTGAGACTGCCATGCTGATAGCAGTTCGGTCATCGGCGGTATCGAGTGAAGCCGCGAAAGCATGTGGGCGGAGCCCATTCATGGCATCAGCAACGGAGTCGCATCTGGTCGACGCACGGCATTCTGCCACTACGACGACCCTTGCTTCTTTGCTCGTCGAATGGCAATCCACGGGCAACCCGCATTGGCTCGAACTGCTCATCGCCCGGGCCTTCACACTGATCGAAAGCGTTGCCCGCACGACGCTGCGTCGCCACGGCATTCGCGACACCTCGGCGATCGACGACACGGTGTCGATCGTGCTCGATCACGTCAGGCGGCTTCCTGGAACCTCTCCGAGTGAACGCAGCGTATCCCCCTTCTCGGCCCATCCCCCGGCTGAATGCCTCTGTGAACTGGCCGACAGCGGCAGGGCATACCTCGTGCGACTCACTCTCGACAGGGCCATCGACGTCGGCCGCTCACGACGTCGTCGCGAGCGGCACCTCGTCTCTTCCTCGCACCTCGAAGGTCTGCTCACGGGCGAGATGACCTCTGAGAAGACTGACCGCAGCGGCGAGGAGGAGGCCTGCACCGCCATGCACCTCGCGATCGGCTCGCTCGAGCCGAAGCAGCGCGAGATCATCGACATGCTTCTCGAAGACAAGACGCAGGCGGCGATCGCGATCGAACTCGGGGTCTGCGAGGGGACGGTATCGCGGCTGCGGACCCGGGCGATCGCGGCACTGCGGCATGACTGCAGACTGGAGCGCCGGATCGCTCAGCCGAAGACGACGGTCCTGCGGCCGTGAAGGAAGACCCGCTCCTCGAGCACCAGCCGCACGGCCCTTGCGAGGACGAGCTTCTCGACATCGCGGCCCGCCTGGGCCATTCGCTCGGGCGTATCGCTGTGGTCGACGGCGATGACGTCCTGGGAGATGATCGGGCCGTCGTCGAGTTCCGCCGTGACATAGTGGGCCGTCGCGCCGATCAGCTTGACGCCGCGGCTGTAGGCCTGCCGGTAGGGGCTCGCCCCGGCGAAGGCGGGCAGGAACGAGTGGTGGATGTTCAGGATCCGGTTGGGATGGCGGTCGATGAACCGCTCCGAGAGAACCCGCATGTATCTGGCGAGGACGATGTACTCGGGCTGATAGCCCTCGATGACCCGGCCCACCGCCTCCTCGTGGGCCTCCCGCGAGAGGCCCTCGTGCGACACGTGGTGGAAGGGCACGCCGAACCGCTCCACCAGCCTGCGAAGGTCATCGTGGTTGCCGATCACGGCCACGATCCTGCCGGGCAGTTCGCCGCAGGCGTCGAGCAGCAGGAGTTCGCCCAGGCAGTGTGGCTCGCGGGTGGCACAGACGAGGATCGGCCGCCGCTCCACGCGGGTCACCCGCACGCAGGCCGTCGCGGGCAGCACGGCCGCCAGATCGCGCTCAAGGTCGGGGGCCGCCACGGGCGGCCCCTCCGGCACGACCTCGGCCCGGAAGAAGAAATGGCCCGCGTCGGCATCGACGAACTCGTGGTTGCTCTCGATGTTGAGCCGCCGCATCTGAAGCACGCCCGTGATCCTGTGGATCAGGCCGACATCGTCGGGGCAGTCGACGAGGACGATCTCGCGGGGCTGCCGATCGGCCGTCATGCCGGCACCCAGGCGAGCACAACCTCGTCGATGGCGATGTCGGTCTTCCGGGCCGGGATCTCGATCTTCTCGAGGACCATCCGCTCGGGTGCCGCGGCCAGCCGAATCCGCTCGAGCTCGTCGGCCACCTCTCCCTCCAGCGTCCGCAGTTTCTCCTCCAGCGTCGACAGGCTCTCCTCCGCGTGGGCCACGTCGGCCTGATGGCGGGTGGCCCGGCTGGCCGATCGCATCGATGTGGCCGCCCGGCCGATGGTCGTGGAACTGGCCATCTTCCTGCCGAGCAGCGCCCCGAGGACCGCCGAGCCGATCGAGACGTAGGTCTGCATCGACTTGTTCTGGGCCTCGGCCTTCTCCCGCTCCAGCTTCTGACGGGCCCGGTCGATCCGGTCCGTGGCCGTAGCGATCTTCGTGGCGTAGCGATCCCGTACCCGGGCGATCTGCTCGTCACGCCACTCCTTGGCCCGCTGGGCGATCCGCACCCGGAAGTCGCCCTCGCTCTCGCCGGGCTGCGAGACGGCATCGATCTCAGCGGCCGAGAAGACGACCAGCTTCGAGGTTCGGGCGAGATGTCCCTTGAGCGATGCCGCGAGGGTCGTGTAGCCCTTCGGCCCGGTCAGCGCCGGAGGCAGCGTGGCGAACGTTCCGGTTCGCGGCGCCGCCTCCACTTCAGGCGGATCTGGCAGTGTCTCGCCCGAATCCCAGGCCGATTCGCCGAGCGACTCCGTGGCGTCGGCGAGGCAGATCACCTCCCGATCGACGTCGATGCCGACGGCCGCCTTGGCATAGCGGACGCGGGCCCGGCCGAGGATCGCCGGTTCGTAGACCATGGCAGCATCGGGAGACACCGCCCGCCGCGGTGCCAGAAACACCTCGCGGACACCCGGCGGCAGGATCGGCCTCGGGCCGCCGCGGGCCGTCATCGCCTCGACCACGGGGCGGACGACCGGCGGCGCCATGCCCGGCGGCAGTTCGGCCGGCAGCGGGTCACGGTGCGTGAGCCGGCGGATCTCCTCCCGCAGCAGCGGCCCGCGCAGGTAGGACATCGTCCAGCGGGTCTGAAACACCGTCTCCTCGTCCTCGTGCACGCTGTGGAGCAGGAACATCCGCTGCTCGAGTCCGGAGAGGAGACGGTCGAGCCGCCCGCGGTCGAAGGAGCGGCCCGCCGAGGAGGCGGCCCCCTCGAGCCCGTCGAGTACGCGGGCCTTGTCCCGGGCGGTCTGCAGCCGGCCGAGGAACCAGGTGCCGGCGTTGGAGAGGCCCTTGTAGTCGAGGTCGACCGGGTTCTGTGTGGCGAGCACGACCCCGAGGCCGAAGGCCCGGGCCTGCTTGAGGAGCGTCAGGATCGGCCCCTTGCTGGGCGGATTGGCTGTCGGCGGCATGTAGCCGAAGACCTCGTCCATCAGAAACAGCGCCTTGAGCGACGAGGTGCCCCCCTGCCCTCGCATCCACGACACCGCCTGCCCGGCGAGCAGCGTGACGAAGGCCATCCGCTGGGAGTCGTTGAGGTGGGCGATCGAGACGACGCTCACCCTCGGCTTCCCTTCGGCGGTCCAGAGCAGCCGACCGACGTCGAGCGGTTCACCATGCAGCCAGGCGTCGAAGCCGGGGGCCGCGGCGACCGTGTTGAGCCGGCTGGCGAGCTGGAACCGGTCACCGGCCGGAAAGAAGTTTTCCAGGTCCAGAAACCCGACCCGCTCGATCGGCGGTGCGGGGATCGCCCGGACGAGGCCGCCGAAGTCGAGCTTCTGGCCGCTCCGCCAGATGGCGTCGACGATGCTCGACACGAGCACGTGCTCCCGGCTCCGGCCAGGCTCGGCGTCGATCCCGGCAAGCGCCAGGATGCCCGAGACGAGCGACTCGATCCGCTCGCGGCGGGCCTCCGGATCATCGAGCACGTTGGCCGGCGGCGGATCGAGGCTTTCGAGCATCGCCAGCGGCCGACCGGCACTGCTGCCCGGCGTGTAGACGGCCATGTCCACGCTCGCGCGAAGGCGGGCGATCCGTTCGGCCGACTGACCGCTCGCCGCCAGACCCTCTCTCCACTTTCGGGCGGTCCGATCGGCGAGTTCCTCGAGCGAGAGTCCCTCGCGGCGGGCCGCGTCCTCTTCCAGCCAGGGGAGGAAGTCGCCGGCCGCGAGGCCCGGGAAGGAGAGCAGCACGTTGGCGAGATCCCCCTTGGGATCGATGACCAGCGTGGGAATGCCGTCGAGCGCGGCCTCCTCGATGACGTCGATCAGCAGGCCGGTCTTGCCGCTGCCGGTCATGCCGACGCAGACGGCGTGGGTCGTGAATCGCCGCGCGTCGACGAGCACGGGCTCTCTCCCCGCCTTGCCCGTGTCGGAATCGACCTTGCGGCCGAGATAGAAGATGCCGAGCCCCTCGATGTCGGCATCGAGATCGTCACCCGCGGCCGACGCCTCGCCCTGTCGTGTCCGTTTCGCAGCCATGATGCCTCCGGGGTCGCTGAACCTGTCCTGGATCAAACAGGATCATTCAACTTCCGGACGACGATTCCTGCAAACTCGGGGGCGGGTTTCCCGCCTCCTCGACAGGCACGCCGAGCAGCTGGCCGGCCGCCCGCTCCAGGGAACGAACCAGCGGCGCGGGATAGAGGCCGAGCAGGAACAGCGGCAGGAGAAGCCCGGTCATCGCCACCCGTTCCCTCTGCAGGATCAGGTGCCGCGGCCCGTCGATGGCCGTCGGCCCGCCGAAGACCATGAACCAGCCGCGCAGCACGGCGATCGCGCAGAGCACCGTCGAGGCGATCGTCATCAGACCGGCGTGCAGCTGCTCGTTGAGGCTGCCCGACACGATCAGGTCGTCGGCCACGAACGACAGGGTTCCCGGCAGGCCGATCACCGCGAGGCCGAAGAGGAGGAAGAATGACGCCAGGGCCGGAGCATCGCGGAATCGTCCCTGGGGCGTCGTCAGGGAAAGGGGGCCGGCGCGGCTTTCGATCGACCATGCGACCAGGCCGATCCCGGTGAGGGCAAGGCCGCTCGAGATCCAGATGCAGAGCGCCCCGTTGAGTTCCATCGGTTCCTTCCCGGCGAGGCCGGCGAGCACCATCGCCGACTGGCTCATCGCGAGCGTCCCGATGAGCCCGCGGAGATCCCGCTGCACGAGGGCCAGCGCCGCACCATACACGGCCGTCAGCAGCGCCAACTGGGAGAGCACCACGAGTTCCATGGCAACGCCGTCGCCGTGGTCGGCATGCCCAATCAGGAGCCTGACGGCCGTGTAGGCGGCGACTTGCGGCATCGTCGCACCCAGCGCGGTCGACATCGGGGCCCCGGAATAGAGCGACGGATACCAGGAATGAAACGGCACGATCCCCTTGCGGATGAGGACCGCCAGGGCCACGAGCCAGCCGCCGGCATTGCCAGCGATCCCGGCGTTCCGCTCCCAGGGAGGATCCACGATCATCAGGGCCGTGCCGACGGCGAAGCAGACGACCGCAACGAGCATCGCGGTGGCAAACACCCGCGCCGCCGGACGACCTCCAGGCGTTCCCCGCGTCGACATCCAGGTTGGAACCGCTGTCGCGATCCAGAGGGCCACGAGGGCCAGCGGATGCGCGGTCGAGAAAACCGCGAACGTGGCGGCGGCGCTGAGCAGGCTGCGGACCGTCGCCTTGGCGTCGAGAAACCGCTTCGGGGCCACGAGGATGATCGCCAGTTCGACAACGGCCACGTAGGGCAGGAGCACCGACGTGATTCCATCGACGTGGATCAGCGAGCCGCCGCCGAGACGTTCGCCATACTCGAAGGCCGCTCCGTCGCTCGCATGCCAGAGCCAGGTGATCCCGAGGCTGACGACCAGTGACAGCGCGAGCCCCGCGGCCGCCGGTGTTCGGAGGCTCGTCCTCGACATTCCGACCGCGACGGCCGCGGCCGCGACGAGTGGCGCCGCCACGATGACGGCGATCAGGATGATCATCGAGGCGTGGATCGAGGCGACTGTCATCCGAGCCCCCCGTCGCGGCCCGTTCTGGGACTTCTGGGACTCCGCCCGAGCCAGTCCGTCCAGGCCTTCTCCAGCCCGGCGAGCCTCTCCAGCAGCGTCCATACCGGGTTGATGACCCCGCGGATGATCGCCATTTCCTCGAATCCCCGGTCCAGAGCCACGCGGTAAAGCTGTCGTTGGACGCCGGCGGGGAGCAGTTCCCGCAGCGACCAGGCCCCCGAACCAGGATGGCCACCGAGCGCCGCCTCGAGCTCATGCCGGTCGTGGAGAGCCGAGGGGGACCGAAGTATCTGCAGGCTCCGCAAGACCGCATGGCTGACGATGTGCACCAGCGGCACGACCCGCAAGCCGAGTCCGATCTCGGCGAAAATGATCCCTGCCTGCATCATCGACGCATAGGCGAGCATGCTCTTGAGATCGGTCTGCACGCGTCCGACCACGGCGGCGTGGAGAGCGGTGCCGGCCCCGATGAGGACGATCAGGACCCGGGCGATCGGCGCTGCATCGAGGAGAGATTCGAACCGCAGAAGGAGATAGGCCCCCGCGTGGATCGAGAGCGCTCCGTAGAAGATCGCGCTCGACGGCGTCGGACCCTCCATCGCCCGGGGCAGCCAGTTCGAAAAAGGCACCTGCGCGCTCTTTCCGAGCGCGGCGAACACGAGGAGAAGCGAGACGACGACCGCCGTACCGGCGGGCAGGAGACACCGTTCCGTGGGCCATGTTCCGTCGAACAATCGATCGAAATCTCCCGAACCAACCGCCCGGTGGATCACGACTCCGGCTGCGAGCAGGCCGACATCGCAGATGCGGTAGGTCGTGAAGGCCCGCACCGCCGCCCGAAGGGCATTCGGCCGCTCGTGGAAGAAACCGATCAGGAGGGCCGAGGAGATCCCGAGAAACTCCCAGCCTGCGAAGAGCACGTCGATGCTGCCGGCGAGCACCATCAGGTTCATGCCCGTGCCAAACAGGGCGAGGAGCACGAAGAACCGGGTGAAACCCGGTTCTCGATGCAGATACTTCCCGGCAAACGCGTTGACCAGCGCACAGAGTCCGGTCGAGAAGCAGACATAGGGCACGGAGAGCCCGTCGGCGACGAGTTCGATCGTCGCCTGATGATGGCCCACCGAAAACCAGGTTCCGAGATGTACGACCTCGGCCGCGTATCCGCGGGCCGCGAGCACGACGAGCATCGCGAGGCCGGCCACGAAACCGATGGTGAATCCCGCTCCGACGAGCCGCGTCGTCTTCCGCTCCCCGAAGGGCCGCCCGAACAGGGCTGGCAGTCCGATCGCGGCGAGCGTGGCGGCCGGTGCGAACAACTGCGTCACGACGAGCAGCGCCACCAGGTCGTGGGTGCCCCAGTCCTGCACCATGGCCCCCGCGATCCGCGGAGTGATTCCGGGTATTCCCCAGCCGTTCACGTGGGTGCCTCCGCGGCAGTCGGCAGTCCGGCGAGCACGCTTGCCGGCGGGAGGTGGGTTCGGTGGCCGGAATACCAGGCGACCGACGTCTCGACGACGGGAATCCGTGTCGATTCGGGCACGAAGTTCTTGAACGATCCGCCCTCGAGGGTGGCCAGGCCGCCGCTGTTCGGATTCCAGGCGACCACCTGCAGCCAGCGATTGACGACCAGCCGGCGAACCGCCGGAAGCCGTTCTGCCGCGGCCAGAATCCGCTCCTGAGGCGCATCGACGACCAGCAACAGCCTCACCGGTTCATGAATCTCGACCATCTGCCAGGGAAGACCCGTCCGCAGATCGCTGGCATGGCCGTCCATCACACCCACGAGGCCGGTGATGTTGTGCGGCAACTTGGTGCCGCAGCCATAGCCCACCGGATCGATCGCTGAAAACAGGTATTCCAGGTTGATGCCGGCCCCGACCGGACCGACCGCCGCCAGCGTTCGGGTAAGGATCGCCCCATCGCCGTCAGCATCGGGATCGTAGGAGACGAGAAATGCCCGGCGGTCGAGGAACAGCCCGCGGGTCCGGGAACGCCGACCGATGATGCAGACGGCATTGGTGGCGTGCCCCAACTCCGGCCGCACCTGGGCGAGGTCGCTCGAGCGGCCGGCGACATGACGAATCGCCTCGACGCCGGTGAGATCGAGGGGCGCCGATTCGAACCTGCGGCATCGTTCCCGCGCGTTCGCCGTTCGAGCCCTGTCGATGACCTCCGTGAACCGCCGCAGGTCTTCGGAATGACCGGGAGGCAGGGAACCGACGTCGAACAGCGAAACGGTGTCGGCGCAGGTGTCCTGCATCCCCCCGACGAACATCGTGTCGGCCGGGATGGCGAGCCCGCCGGCCGCCAACCGCTGACGCACCCGCGGATCGTTGGCCATCTGGGCGAAGGCCCGCGCATTCGGGCCACCCCGCCCGCCGCCGCAGGCACCGCAGTCGTAGGCACTTTCGTGGGGGTTGTTCAGGCTGGAGGAGCCGTGGCCGAGCACGACCACGAGTCTCGCGAACCGACTGGTCAGGCCGATGTCCTCGAGGACCCGGCGAACGACGCCGGCCATCTCCTCCAGGTCGAAGCCGGCATGCGTCCCATCCGAAAGCGGCACGGCGGACGACCGTTCCAGATCCAATCGCGTCGGCAGCCGCCGCCTGGCCGCGGCAGCCGCCCGCCTACCGAGGTCGGCGGTCAGCCTCGGAAAAGCCACGCGGGCCACGAGCGGCACCGCGGCAACAGCCCCACCGACCGCAGTGAAAATGCCTCCGCGAATCAGCGACCGACCGCTGCTCGAGACACTCCCCGTCAGCCTCCCGAGCCACCGTCTGGTGGCCTGCCAGAACCGGTGGGTGGCGACCGCATCATCGAGGGGCACCTCGAATACCGTGTGGTTGGGCCGCACGACGATCGGGCAGAGCGGCTTCGCATGCCAATCATCGACTCCCTGATAATACATCGGCACCGCAAAGAAGCCTGCGGTCCCGAAGGTCTCGAAGTCCTGTCCCTGTTCCTCGACATGGCGGCGAAACGACTCGCAACGCTCGTCGATGCAGAAGATCATCTGGAGCGTCGGCCGGGGCGACGTTGAAGCCGGAGCGAGCTGCGAATGGGCGGCAAGCGCGTCGAGCACACCGATGCGGTGCCGCCGCTCGTAGGCCAGGTGAAACAACCGCCGACGGGACAGGGTGTCGAAGCCGTTGACGGCGGATTCCAACCGCGTCAGTTCGTTCTCGTCAAGTCCGCGGATGTCGTGCACTGTAAGACCGACCAACTGGGCCACCTGGCAGAGCAGATAGGCGCGAGCGACAGTCCCCGGACCTCGCTGCGGAGGATTTCGATCGCGAAGTTCCGTCCACAGTCCCGGCAGGTCGCCGCGGCGGCCGAAACGGCCGGCGAGCCATTCCACCGCCACCCGGTCACACACGAGCCGAAGGGCGAGGAAATCACGGAGTGTCGCCGGCACGGCCTCGACCGGGGCTCGATCGGGCCGCTCCTCAAACTGCCTGATCATCCCGGCCCAGCCGCGGAGCGCCAGGAGCGATCGGGTGATGAACTCCTCCTCGTGCTCGGGTGGGATTCCCAATCGATCGAGCTCTTCCGCGACGACATCGAGCGGTGTTCGTCCACGGACGGCTGCCAAGGCCTGCGGCAAGGCCCTGCTCCAGGACTCCGTCGGGCCGAATGGGGAACCGTAGAGTTCGGCCACCGCCGCGAGCAGGCCCCGGTCCCTGCCTGGCATCGGCCAGGCCGCCACGCCCTGATCGAGAAACGCCGCACACCAGCGGATCAGGAGCGGATGAACGAGGGCATCGGTGTCGGCCGCGGGGTCGACCGCGAGAATCAGGTCGCGAAAGCGGACCGGCGGCCGCCGGTAGACCACCGAGCCGCCCGAGAGGGTCGAGGCCTCGACGCAGGCATGCCAGAGTTCGGCCGCGCCGTCCCTTTCGACCGCATCGCTTTCGGTGAGCGTCCAACGGACGGAGACGTCGTCCTCGCAGCGAACCGGGTGCTCGAGCAGGGCCAACGAGAGGCCCCGCAGCGTGATTCTTCCACCTGCAAGCGGTTCCGCTCCCCGTTCGCAAAGGTCCTCATCGAGCACGGCCTCGAGGTCGGCGAGCCGGATGCGACCGCGGGCAAATTCGTCCCGATACCGTGACTCCGCCAGATAGGGCTCCGTGCCACAGACCCGCGAGGCGTGCACCAGAGCCTCCTCGAAAGGCTCGTCCTCGAACGCATGCAGGGGATTGTGATGGATGAAGACATCGATCGGACCCTGGGCCGGAAGATAGTGGGCGGCCTGCTCGAGCGCCCGCAGGATTCTCTGGTGTCGATTCGTGGCGTCCATCTCAGGCCACAGTATCGCACACGCAGCCTCCGCCGAACGGGAAAAAGGGCCTCGGAAAACGCTTGCATTGCCGTAAGTGGGGTCCGGGACGGCTCGTGCCGCGGCTCATTTTCGCCGACGATCCCGGACCGCCGGTGCGGCGGCGAGCGTGAACACGATCACCTCCTCGCCGGTCGCCGTGCTGATGTCATGGTGCACGCTCACCGGCGGCGTGCCGGTCACCTCGCGGACCAATGCCTCGAGCAGCGGCCTGCCGCAGAGCATGAGATGGCTGCGGAGCTGCTTGAGCAGGTCGGCACCGCGGCCATTCCCGTTGGCCGGATCGTGGGATTCGATCAGCCGCTGTTCGGCGGCACTGAGCACGCCCTGAAGGTGGACGAACAGTTTGTTGTCGACGAGATGGGTGTGCACGTCCCTCGGACCGCGACCCATGAATTCCTGTTGGAATCTGGAGATCAGGTCGCAGATTGCCGCCTCGATCTCTCCCTGCGACTTGACTGCCTGTCCGACCATCACGCGACTCCGTTCCGTGAGCAGACGCCGTTCCAGATGGCGCTCGAGATCAGACCGCCCCCCAAGAACCCAACCCAAGCCCCCACCACCACACGCGACCCCACCCAAGAGGGGGTGCTGTCCTGGAGTGATTTCGGGTGCTCAAGCAGGCCAGCGTGAAGAGAACTTCAACGCGACGGAAAATCCTTCTTGCGTTACCTATCTTGCCCAATATAATGCGGACGTCGCCGGTGATCGCAGGGCCGTTGGATCCAGAGTCCAGTCCGCGAACAGCCGCGACAGACAACCAAATCTTCGGAAGACGAGTCGAGGGGCAGGTCGGGTTTTCCCGGCAGGTCCATCGCAGCGTAAGCCGGTGTGAGAGAGTGCCTTCGGGCCTTCTTTCACGCCGGCTTTTTTCGTTTTTGGACAGTTGAATCCCACCCCAACCGCTCCATCCAGACCGGCCCACGCGTCCGCGAGCGACAGACCTCCGACACACTCCAACACAGGGAGGCCCCGTGATGCCCACCACCGACCAGGAACTCGCCCGCCATCGCATCGCCCGTCAGGTCGCCCGGGCGACAGGCACGTTCGAACACCTGCTCACCGGCCGAGCCCCGCGGAGCGTCACGGTCGTCTGCGATGGCGACTGGCTGGTCGTCAGCCTGCACGGGGCGTTTTCGGCCCTCGAACGCAGGCTTGCCGCCGAGGAGGAGGGGGCCAGCCGGGTCCGCGAATTCCATCACTATTTGTTCGAAAACTCGCTCGATTCGATCCGCAGCCACGTCCGCCGTTCCACCGGGGTCGAACTCCGTGGAGCCATCGCCCACGTCGATCCGGGAACCGGCAGCGTGATCAAGACGTTCACGACCAATCCGGCCGTCGAACTGTTTCTGCTCGGACAGGGGCTTCCGGTGCTGGGTGTGCCGGTCAATGCCCATCTGCATGCCGATGGAGTGAGCGGCAACGGCGCCGTTCGCAGCTGATTTTTCTCCCGGAGGGATCCGCAACCATGAAGAAGGTGACCCATGTTGGTGCTGACCAGAAAGAACCGTGAGAGCGTCGTGATCGGTCGTCCCGAGGACCTCGAGGTCCTGCTCGAAATCACGATCCTGGAAATCGAGGGAGGCCGGGTCCGTCTCGGCTTCGAGGCCGACAACAAGATGCCGATCCACCGCCGTGAGGTCTGGGACCGGATCTGCAACGGAGAGAGCGTGCCGGTTCCACCCCGGGCTGAAAAGAAATAACGGCACCGGGGAATCCGACCATGAAGTCTCAGGGTGAAATCGAGGCGGCCGTCTGCGACGGCATCTCGCGATTCCAGCAGGAGTTCATCGGCCGCGGCCCGAAGGACATCCATTCGCACCTGATCGGCACGCTGCTGGTGGTGCGGTTGCAGGGGGTGCTGACGGCGGCCGAGCGGCAGCTGCTCACCCCGCGGGACGGTCAGCCGGCCGATGGGAATGGAAATGGGAATGGAGGCGGCCATGACACTGGCAACGGGCGGGCGCTCTTGAAGCAGGTTCGAGCCCACATGGTGGCCACCGGACGGCCGCGGCTGGAGGCGATCGTGCGAGAAGCCGTGGGAGTGAACCTGATCAGCATCCACCACGACATTTCCACGATCACCGGGGAGGAGTTGCTCGTGTTTTCACTGGCCGAAACCCCTGCCTGCCGCCCCAAGCGGCAGCGGGGCTGAGCGGGCTTTCGGAGCGGACGCCGAGGCATCGCCTTCCCCTCCTTCGGCGTCGCTTCTGGCGTCAATTCTGATAGATTCCGGAGGCGTTTCCCTCCCGCTCCGCAGAGCACCGCCACCCGTGCCGACGCCCCCCCTTCCTGTTCAGCGTGCCGCCACGGTGCTGCTGGTCGACGACCAGCCGATCATCGGCGAAGCGGTTCGGCGCATGCTGGCCGGCGAGGAGGGAATCGCCCTCCACTACTGCAGGGACGCCGTCGCCGCCCTGGCGATGGCCGAGTCCGTCGGCCCGACGGTGATCCTGCAGGATCTCGTCATGCCGGAGGTCGAGGGGCTTGAACTCGTCCGCCGATTCCGCGCCGACGAGCGATTCCGCGACGTTCCGATCATCGTGCTCTCCACCAAGGAGGAGGCGTCGGTCAAGGCGGAGGCCTTCTCGCTCGGCGCCAACGACTACATCGTCAAGCTCCCCGACCGGCTCGAACTCGTGGCCCGGATCCGGCACCATTCGCGGGGTTTCGTGGCCCTGCTCGAACGCAACGAGGCCTTCGCGGCGCTCCAGGCCAGTCAGCAGGTGCTGGCAAACGACCTCGCCACGGCCGCCCAGTACGTCCGGTCGCTGCTGCCGCCGCCGCAGCAGATCGGCACCGCATCGGCCGACTGGCGATTCATTCCCTCCGCCGAACTCGGCGGCGATGCCTTCGGCTACCACCTGCTGGCCGACGGGAATCTGGCGGTCTATCTGCTCGACGTCTGCGGACATGGCGTCGGCGCCGCCCTGCTGAGCGTCTCCGCCCTGAACGCAATCCGCAGCGAGGCCCTTCCCCAGACCGACTTCCACGACCCCGGAGCGGTTCTGGCCGCGCTCAACCGGGCCTTTCCGATGGAGCGGCAGAACGACATGTTTTTCACGATCTGGTACGGGGTTTACGACGGTTCGACCCGGAAACTCCGCTGGGCCGGAGGCGGCCATCCGCCGGCCATGCTGATCGCACCCGACGACCGGGCCCCGGCGAAACTGCTCGATTCGGACGGCCCGTTGATCGGTGCCGTGGAGGGGCTCGAGTTCAGCGCCACCGAAACCGAGGTTGCGCCCGGCTCGCGACTGTTCATCTACAGCGACGGGGCCTTTGAAATCAGCCGCCCCGACGGGACGATGTGGGCGTTTGACGAGTTTTTACGGCTGATTTCCCGGCCGCCGACCGGGCCGGAGAGCACGATGGACCTGCTTGTCAGCCATGTGCGGGCCATTTCCGGCCGCGACGACTTCAGCGATGACTTCTCGATGGTCGAGATGGTCCTGGGCTGAATTTGGCCGGATCGAACGCCCTCCTCCAGTGGCGCAGCCCCTGAAAACGGCCGTCTTGCACGGGCATATCGAATCCGTACACTTGGTCGTTTCGCGGTCTTGGCCGGCCGCTAGCGTAGCTCAATTGGCAGAGCAGCTGATTTGTAATCAGCAGGTTGCGGGTTCAACTCCCGCCGCTAGCTCACTCCAACGGTGCCCCGCCCACCCGCCACGACGCGAACAATCGGATCACGTCCCCGTCCAGAACAAGCCTTCGACATCGATTCACCGACAACACTCTTCACGAGCTCCTCACCGAGCACACCAACCACCGAGAACACAAAGGGGGAGTTTCCCGAGCGGTCAAAGGGGTCAGACTGTAAATCTGATGGCTATGCCTTCGCAGGTTCGAATCCTGCACTCCCCATAGCACCTTCCGCCGGGACCTTCAGGGTCCTTCGGGCGGGTCCGGGTGCCGCTCACATGCTTGTCATGCGGGTGTAGCTCAATGGTAGAGCAATAGCCTTCCAAGCTAAAGACGAGGGTTCGATTCCCTCTACCCGCTGTACCGATCCCGAGGCGGCCGCCGCTTCGGCCGACCACCGTCGCCAGACGACCCAGACACCGAGACCAGACACCGAGACCAAATCCTGACAGAAGCACCGCACGCCACCGCCACCAGAGCCGCCTTCACAAACGAAAGATCACGACACGCACAGCAAAGACAAAGACAATTCGGAAGCATGACGCGGCACCCTGTCGCACCCGCTGCACATGGTCGCACTCGCTGCTGTAGCTCAGTTGGTAGAGCGCGTCCTTGGTAAGGACGAGGTCATGGGTTCAAGTCCCATCAGCAGCTTCCGGCACGACACGAATCAATCCGGCCGGTCCGTTTCCGGACGGAAAAAGTTTTCGAGAACGAGGGTTTCGAGAACGAGGGTTTCGAGAAACTGGGTTTCAACACATGACGGCAGGCCCTGGGGCCTGCAGCCACCAGAGAGGAAGACCGAGGAAAAAACATGGCAAAGGACACGTTCACGCGGAGCAAGCCGCACGTCAACGTCGGCACGATCGGGCACATCGACCATGGCAAGACCACGCTCACCGGCGCGCTCGTCGCCGTTCAGGCGGCGAAGAACCTCGCCGTCGCCAAGAGCTATGCCGACATCGCGAAGGGCGGCACCGTCCGCGACGAAACCAAGACCGTCACGATCGCGGTGAGCCACGTCGAATACGAGACCGACAAGCGGCACTACGCTCACATCGACTGCCCGGGCCACGCTGACTTCATCAAGAACATGATCACGGGCGCCGCCCAGATGGACGGCGCGATCCTCGTGGTCAGCGCCGCCGACGGCCCGATGCCGCAGACCCGCGAGCACATCCTGCTGGCCAAGCAGGTCGGCGTGCCGGCTCTGGTCGTGTTTCTCAACAAGGTCGATCTCGTCGACGACCCGGAGCTGCTCGATCTCGTCGAGATGGAAATCCGCGAACTGCTGACGAAGTACGGCTTCCCCGGAGACGACGTGCCGATCATCAAGGGTGCCGGCAAGCCGGCCTACGACAATCCGTCCGACCCGGCCAAGAACCAGTGCATCGCCGACCTGCTTGCAGCCGTCGATTCCTACATTCCAGAGCCGACCCGAGAGCTCGACAAGCCGTTCCTGATGGCCATCGAGGACGTGTTCTCGATCGAAGGCCGCGGCACGGTGGCCACGGGTCGAATCGAGCGTGGCCAGATCAAGGTCGGCGACGAAGTCGAGATCATCGGCCTCAAGGAGAAGGCCGAGAAGACGACCGTCACCGGCGT
>Ga0209598_10000934_pt1 | contig 23765 bp, 25 predicted proteins | sample M_140807_EF_Meta_FD_187317 | JGI IMG/M metagenome (GOLD analysis project Ga0209598, IMG submission 187317) | Freshwater microbial communities from Lake Montjoie, Canada to study carbon cycling - M_140807_EF_MetaG (SPAdes) (version 2) | ecosystem: Environmental > Aquatic > Freshwater > Lake...
TGTTCGACGAGGATGATGGGGCCAAATTTGATGTCCTTGGCGACAGTCAACCGCGCCGCCATCGTCTTCTCTGCCATCGTTTGGGTGACTCATTCCAGTTCTTGGAGATGTTCGAGGCTATGCATCGTGCGGGACCCGCTTCCCGCTATCCGCTCTGCATTATTGACATGATCATGCCTGGATCAGATGGCTTGCTCGACCCTATACGCGGGCTCCATGTTGCACGGCAAGTTCGCGGGGTTGACCGGGAGATCCATATCATGATCTGCACCGTGAAACCGGATATTGACGGCGAAGACATCTGCCAGCAAGTGGGCGAGAGTACGCACTTTTTCCGGATGCCTTTCGGTCCCGAACAGGAAAAAGAATTTGTCCTCAAGGTGCATGCTTTGGTGGATGAGTGGAACGAGCGGCGCTGACGAGGACGTGGCTGCAGGTGTTGGATAGAGTTTCGTGCTGTGTACGAGGCTTGACCCTCCTCCTCCCCTGCCAAACATTTGCTTCGGATGCAGAGCGAGAAAATGCTGATGGGCTTGCTGCGGGCGCTGGCAGCGCAATCGGCGACGACGCTTGACCGACATTTGGTATTCATCGAGCGGCAAACCACCTCTTTCGCCCGGGAGCACAAGCGCCTGTTCGAGGGCGTGGGCCGGCCCATCTCGGAAGTGCAACCTGAATTCAGCGAAGCGCCGGACGGTAGCGGTTGCCTCTACCAGACAAACCTTACCGAAGGGTCCAGCTTTTTTGTTCCGAAAGCGTCTGTGCTACGAATGGGCGAAGAGCAACGGCGGTTGGCCGTCGAGAGCGCCTCGCTCAATCCGCTTTATCGAAACGCGGTCGAAGCCACGCCCTATGTGGTGGCTGCCTATTTCAACACCGACGAACCCGCGGCGATGAACCGGTATTATCCTTTCATTGAAAAACCGTGGGAGGTTTACCCCTCCGAGTTGGACATGGGGAAATTCAACTTCTTCTACCTAGCGGATGCGGATCACAACCCCGGGCGAAAGACGCTATGGACCGGGGTTTATCTGGATCCTGCCGGGAAGGGTTGGATGTTGTCCTGCATCGCGCCCGTTTACTGCGGCGACACGCTGAAGGGTGTGGTAGGACTCGATGTTACGTTCACGGAAATGGTCGAAGGCATCCGGAATCTCAGCCTGCATTGGGGCGGAGCCTCATGGCTGCTTATAGCACCCGATGGGATGATACTTGCAGCCACGGAGCAGGCACGGCATCTGACCGGTTTGCCCAACCTACCGGAGCACGCTTACGTGTCTCCGGTCACCGAGGAAAGAATCGATCCCGACGAACTGAAGCTAAGCAGTATCGCAGACGAAGGTCTGCGAAGAGCGCTCAAAGACTTCCTCGCCTCCGACGAAAGCTCCCGTCAGATTGATTCAGCGGAAGGCACGCTCCTGCTCGCGCAGTCCGTGATTCCGTCGACCGGTTGGCGGCTTTGCCTTCTGGCTCAGCGCGCGGAATTGCTGGCCGAGTTCGATCGTTTGGCCGGGCGCGAGTCGGATTTGCAGTCCGAGCTGAAGGCCAAGGAAACGGAATTGGCTTACTCCCGTTGGCTGTTCTCACTGGCGAGCGGTTACCTGCATAATGTGGGCAACGCGGTCACAGGGATGGGAACGCCGTTGATCGATTTGAAGCACGTCATCAAGTATTCCGCGCAGTATCCTAGGATCTTCGAACGGATCAAGAAGGGTGGAGCAGAAGCCGATGCCATTCTGCTTCGTTTTGAGGAGGTGCTTGTGGGGCAGATTGTTCCCACTCTCAGCAGTGTTGCCGATTCAATCGCAAAAACCCAAGAGGCAATACGGCTTAGCATACGCCACCAGCAAGACGGCTTCAAATCTGCCGTGCGTCAGGCCAGCGAGCAGGTCGACCTTTCTGCCCTGCTGGAAAGTTTGTGCGAGTTGCTCGGTAGGCAGCACGCGAAGTTCGAAATGGAAATTGAAGCTGAAGTCAAGGTGCGCAGCTTCCGCATCCAGCTCTGGCAGGGCTTGGATAATGTCATAAGAAACGCCATCCAGGCCTCCAACCGAACTCAGCCGATCCGTGTGTCTTGTGAGTCGGCCGAAGGCGGGGCGAGAGTGGTTGTGGTCGATGAGGGCAGGGGAATCGCACCTCCGGATTTGCCGAAGGTGATGAGTCCCGGCTTCACGACTAAAGGTCAATCCGGCAACGGCTTGGGCATGCATTCTTTTGCCGTCTTTCTCGCTGCCACCGGCGGCGGGTTGCGGGTCGAATCCGAGGGGTTGGGCAAAGGTACCAAGGTGACTACGGAGGTTCGCGATGCCGATTGACACCATCTTGGCCGTTGATGACGACGAACCGATCCTCGCCCTCTACCGCAGGATTTTCCAACCGCCCGATCCTGGTGCTTTCGATGTGCTCGGGCTCGGCAGAGAGAGTGCGTCGCTGCCCCCGCTGGATTGCCGGACCTACTCGGACCCTTTGGAGTTGGTGGCCGACTACCGTCGCGAATACTCGAAGGGTTTGCGCGCAAGTGTGTGCATTCTGGATATTCTCATGCCGCAGCAGGACGGGCTTATCACGGCAAGGCAGTTGCGCGAGATCGACCCTGATATCGAGATCGTGGTCTGCACAGCAGATCCAGGCACCGTTCCATTGGCTGTCAGCTCGCAGTTGGGTAGCAGGGTGTTTTTCGTGCGCAAGCCGCCCCATAGCGACGAGTTCGCCCTCATGGTTCACGCACTCATCAGGTCGTGGAGCGAGCATCGGAAACTGCGCCGCCGGACATCGATGCTTCGTCGCAGGGCGGAGACGATGCGCCAGCAGACGGCGTTTCTCAATAGCCTCCTCGAATCCGTCTCGGACCTTGTTTTCATGAAGAACACCAGCGGGGTCTACATGACATGCAACAAGGTCTTTGCCCTCTTTGCCCAGCGTGCGCCGCAGCAGATTATAGGGGGAACCGACTTTGACTTTCTTCCGGCCGATCTCTGCCAGCAATTCCTCATGCAGGACCGGCAGGTTATTGAGTCAGGATTACCTTTGACTCATCAGCAACGCGTCGACCACCCCCGCGGGGGCCAGTGCCTGCTTGAGACGGTGAAGTCCCCGGTTTTTTCTGGGAACGGGGAGTGCATTGGCTTGATTGGGATCGCGCGTGATATCACCAGCCGAGAGAAGGTATTTTAGCGACGCTCGTGGGTGGTGGCGGCCGGCACACATGAGGTCCGAACGCTCAACTGGGGCCACGTTTGTTTCACGACTCGGCTGCCGACGCCTAAACTGTTGGGGTCGCAGCGAAGTTTGCACGACGAGGATGATTCGTTAGCGTCTTAAAAATCGGGTCAAGAAAACCAGAGCAGCGACCAAAGTTCCCGCTGGCACATCTTGTGGCTCTGTAGATAAAGCCTCAATGGGATGCGATAAACTTGCGCGACTTTCTCCGCCCTGCGGGGTTTGCTCCTTCATGAGATATTTCTTTTTTCTCGCGCTATCTTTCGGATGCGCCGGCCTCCTGCGCGCGCATCCGGGCCACGATGATTCGGCCGGAACTTCCTCCGCAGCTCTGCCGCCTCCCGAGGTTTCGATCACCGAAGAGGGCTCCATGCGCATTATAAAGTCCAATGGCTTGCCCGACCATTCCACCGGGCAATTTCCCGGCCGCGGTAATCCCAACACCATCGGGCCGCAGCACTACGAGTTCCGCATGCCGCTCAAGCCGGTCGCCAACAGCACCTTCGCCAAACCCCGGCATCAGCCCGTAGGCGTCGCGGTCAATGGCGTGGTCTTCGATCCCGGCACGGCGGAATTTTGGAACAATGACCCGCAGTCCGGCTGGCACATGGAAGCGATTGGCGGTCCACGCAACCTCGGGCTCGACCAGAACCACGCCCATGTGCAGCCCAGTGGCGCCTATCATTACCATGGTCTGCCGACGGGTCTGATTGCGCAGCTCGGCGCGAATGCTGATCGCATGCTCCTCATCGGTTGGGCGGCCGACGGATTTCCCATCTACAACGTCAGCGCCCACGAAAAGGCAAACGACTCGTCGAGCCCGCTGCTGCCGATGAAATCCTCCTACCGCCTCAAATCCGGCCAGCGCCCCGCAGGAACAAGCGGCCCTGGCGGTGCCTACGACGGCAGCTATACCGAGGACTACGAATACGTTGCCGGCCTCGGCGATCTCGATGAAGCCAACGGACGCACCGGCGTTACTCCCGAACACCCCGAAGGCACCTACTATTATGTGGCCACCGAAACTTTTCCCTGCCTTCTGCGCATGTTCAAAGGCACACCCGATCCGAGCTTCGCGCGCCGTGGTCCCGGTGGACGCCAAGGACCGGGTGGCGGCATGCGACGTCCGCCAGGCGGTCCGGGTGGATTCGGTCCGCCGCCGGACGGCCCACCTCCCGGGTAGCCTTAAACGAGTCGGCCAGCAACGGACCCCTTTTGGACGCTTCCGTAGGCGATTTACTCAGAGAAATCGCTGTTAGATGCATGATGTCGATGTATGATGTCAGTGATGAGAACTGTCATTGATATCCCTGATCAACTCATTCAATCACTGGACCGGGTCAGCGGCACGGAACATTGCTCCCGGGCGGCCTTGATCCGTGAGGCAATCACCGAATTTCTCCGGGTGAAGTCTGTTTCCCCCGCGGAAGCCGCTTTCGGGATCTGGAAGCAGAGAGGTATCGACGCCGTGCGGTATCAGAACGAACTGCGGGACGAGTGGGGGAGCCAGTGAAAGCGGTTTTCGACACGAACATTTTGATCGACTACCTCAATGGGATCGAAGCCGCGAAGGCGGAACTGGCGCGATACCGCACCCGGCAGATCAGCATCGTCACATTTATTGAGGTGATGGTTGGATCCAAGGGCCCGGACGAGGAGAACACCATCCGAGGTTTCTTGGCCTCATTCGAGATCCTTGAGCTTTCCGCAGAAGTTGCCAACGAAGCCATTTCGATCCGAAAGGAGTTCCGTTTAAAGATTCCCGATGCGGTTGTTTATGCGAGCGCTCGGACCCAAGGATGCATCTTGGTTTCCCGCAACGCGAAGGAACTGAAGCCCGAATGGCCGGACATCAGGATCCCATACCAACTCTAACCCCGCGCCGCGTTTCTTCCGCCATTCGAGGCATAGAATGTCACGAGAGTCCTCGTGGAGCATTTTTTCGGACCTGCTCCCTCGGCGGAAGAAGCCATCACGCGATGGGCGGAGAGCAACAAGCTGAAGCCATGAAGGCGCGTGCAAAGGATTCGCGTTGGCGATGAGTGCGGCGGATACTGATGCGACTGCGAATACCGACGTCGCACCGCATCCACATGAGACACATCGAAAAGCACCGTACGCACCGTATCGGTTGGTTGCGGGCCGCCGTGCTCGGAGCCAACGATGGCATTGTTTCCACAGCGAGTCTGATCGTCGGCGTCGCCGCAGCCGAATCCAGTCGCGGCAGTATTTTGGTGGCGGGTATTGCCGGCTTGGTGGCGGGCGCGATGTCGATGGCGGCGGGTGAGTATGTTTCTGTCAGCTCCCAAGCCGACACGGAGAATGCGGACTTGGAGCGGGAGCGGGAAGAACTGGCGACCGATGGAGTCCGCGAACATGCCGAGCTGGCCGCCATCTATGTCGGGCGCGGGTTAGACACCGCGCTGGCCGATCAGGTTGCCACGCAACTGATGGCCAAGGATGCCTTGGGGGCCCATGCCCGTGACGAACTGGGCATTTCCGAAACGCTCACCGCACGGCCGGTTCAGGCGGCTCTGGCTTCCGCTGCTACTTTCGCGGTTGGTGCGGCCATGCCGCTGCTTGTCGTTCTCGTAATGCCTCCTTCCACGCTGGTCTGGACGGTTTCCTGCAGTTCGCTCTTGTTTCTCGTGCTCCTAGGCTCCTTGGCCGCACGCGCCGGGGGCTCATCCGTATTGCGCGCTGCGGCGCGGGTCACCTTCTGGGGCGCACTAGCCATGGCGATCACCGCGGGCGTCGGTGCGATCTTCGGAGCTACTCTCTGATGATCGACGGATCACGCGATGGTAGGCTCGCGGTTGCAACCCCATAAACCCCATGCTCGCCGCCGTTGATTAGGTCTGTGTGATGCGAGCCGTCTTGCAAAGAGTATCCCGCGCGTCCGTCACGATCGACGGGCAAACCACCGGCGCGATCGAACACGGACTCCTTGTGCTCGTCGGTGTGGCTGCCGATGACACGCCCGAGGACATCGCCTGGCTGACCGGAAAAATCGCGGGGCAAAAACTTTTTCCCGACGAGAGCGGGCGGATGAATTTATCCGTCACCGAATCCGGCGGCGGAGTTCTCGTGGTCAGCCAGTTCACCCTGCTGGCCAGCACGCGCAAAGGCACCAAGCCATCCTGGCACCGCGCCGCACCACCCAATGTTGCCGTCCACCTCTACGAAGAATTTGTCCGCGCCATGGAAACGGCGGCCTGTCGCCCTGTGTCCACGGGCAAGTTCGGGGCCATGATGGAGGTGGCCCTCGTCAACGACGGTCCGGTGACGCTCGTTCTCGATTCGCGGCAGCGCGAGTAAAGCGGATTGCCGCGCGGCATCTGGCCGCGTAAATTCCCCGACCCGCCATTTTGGCGGGTAAATACTTATGAAAAATTCTCTCGCTTGGTTGTTGGTTTCTCCGGAGGCGCTGCGGCGCGGGTGGTTGGGATGGATTCTTTCGGGCGCGGCGGCGCGCACCGGAGGACTCGATCTCGTCTGGGGTGGATTGGTGGATCAGGACGGCGGAGGCGCCGCCTTGCTCGTGTTCCGCGGCGAGGACGCAGTGACCAAACTTTCCGCGGCGGTCGGAGCGGCGAATGAACCCGGTTCGCTTGCGGCGATGCTGGGCGAGGAGATGATCTCCGCAGCCAAACCGGGAGCCGATGTGTTGGCGGATTTGCAAAAGTTCTCCACCGCGCAAACCGACGCGCTGGCCAAGCCCGCGGCCGCGGGTGCGCAGCGCTCCCTGGTCTTGGTCAAGCCGGACAATTTCGAATTCCCCGGAACACGTCCCGGGGCGGTGCTCGACGTTTTTTCCCGCACCGGTCTCGTGCCGGTCGCGATCAAGGTTCATCACATGTCGGTCGCGCAGGGCATGGAATTTTACGGCCCGGTGCTCGACGCGCTGACCGAGCGCTTCGGTGCGGAGAAGGGGCGCGAGCATTGGGAGAACATCGTCGAGTTCATGGCGGGTTCGCGTCCGTCGGCCGTCGCGGAGGAAGACCATGCCAAGCCCGGCACGCGTAAAATCCTCGCCCTGGTCTTCGAGGGACCCGAGGCCGTGACAAAAATCCGCACCGTTCTCGGCCCGACCGACCCGGCCAAGGCGCCTCCGGGAACCATCCGCAAAGAATTCGGCACCAGCATCATGGTCAACGCGGCCCATGCCTCCGATTCCCCCGAAAATGCGCAACGCGAGTTCGGTATCGTGCGGGTGACGGACAACTCGCTGAAAGGATTCGTTGAATCTGCAGCGACGGCGGCGTAGGCTTTCCGGCTCAACTTTTTATCCCGAAAAACACCATGGATCTCTCTTCCCACGCCGTTCAACTGACCCCGTCCCTCACCCTCGCCATCGACAGCAAAGCCAAGGCCATGCGCGCCGAGGGCATCGACGTCTGCGGATTCGGCGCCGGTGAGCCCGACTTTGACACGCCGGAGCACATCAAGGAGGCGGCGATCAAAGCGCTCCAGGAAGGTTTCACCAAATACACACCGAGCGCCGGTTTGCCCGAGTTGCGCACGGCGATCAGCGAGAAATACGCGACCGACAACAATATCGACTACAAGCCGGGCCAGGTGGTCGTCAGCAACGGCGCCAAGCAATCCTGCTACAACGCCATCCTCGCCTGCTGCGAGCCCGGCGATGAAGTCATCATCCCTGCTCCCTATTGGCTGAGCTATCCTGACATGGTCAGGCTGGTCGGCGCCGAGCCGGTCATCGTCCAGACCAAAGCTTCGAACTCCTACAAGATGACCGCCGAGGACTTCGAAAACGCGATGACCCCCCGCACCAAGATGGTCATCATCAACAGCCCGGGCAATCCGACCGGCTCGGTCTACACCCGCGAGGAACTCGAAGCTCTGGTCGAAGTCGCTCTGACCGAAGACATCTTCATCCTTTCCGACGAGATCTACGAGAAGCTCATTTACGATGACGCCTCGCATGTCAGCGTGGCCTCGCTTTCCAAAGAAGCCTACGACCTGACCATCACGGTCAACGGCTTCAGCAAAGCCTATGCCATGACCGGATGGCGTCTCGGCTACCTCGGCGCGCCCGAGGGAATTGCCAAGGTCATCGATTCGCTGCAGAGCCACAGCACCTCGGGCCCGAACTCGTTCGCGCAAAAAGGCGCCATCGCCGCGCTCAAAGGCTCGCAGCAGTGCGTCGCCGACATGCGCGACGAATTCAACGTCCGCCGCGAATACATGTATGAGCGCCTCGCCGCCATTCCCAATCTCTCGACGGTCAAACCGCTCGGCGCATTCTACATGCTGGCCGACATCTCGAAGTTCGGTCTCAGCTCGACCAATTTCGCCGACCGCCTGCTGAGCAAAGCGGAAGTCGCCGTCGTGCCGGGCATTGCCTTCGGTGACGACAAGACTGTGCGCCTCAGCTACGCGACCGATCTCGAGACGATCAAGACCGGCCTCGATCGCATCGAGCAGTTCTGCCGCACGATCTAAAGTCCGCGCAAAGATTCCTCACAACGGGCGGCCTTCGGGGTCGCCCGCTTTTTTTCTCCGGCCGAGAACCCGCTACCCGCGTCCATCGGCGGCTTGCCTGCACGCAGCCCGGTCCAACACCTTGGTCGCGGTTGTCTTATGCGCCACGCAACGTGCTGGGCGACGTGGAGGTGCAATGCCCCGGTATCACGGAGTGTGATGCCCAGTCTGGACACGCGCGTTGACGTGTTCGCCAACATGGAGATGCTGGCTGTGTGGCTTCGGAGCGACAACCCGTCATCTACCTGATCTCTGGACCAAACGGTGCGGGCAAAACGACCTTCGCCAAAGAGTTCCTGCCTGCGGCGCATGTTGTCGAGTTTCTCAACGCCGATCTGCTCGCGGCTGGTTTATCGCCGTTGCATCCCTCGGCGATGGCTGTCCGCTCAGCCCGCTTGATCCTCGGACGTTGGAGGGAGTTGCTCGCCATGCGCCGTGATTTTGCTTTCGAAAGCACATTAAGCGGACGCACCTACGCTTCGATGCTCGTGGAGGCCAAGAAAGCCGGCTATCGCATCCGCCTCGCTTATCTCTGTCTTCCGCACGTCCGCATTTCGCTGCAACGCGTCAGGCAGAGATATCTCAAAGGTGGCCATGATGTTCCGGCCCGCGATGTGCGGCGGAGGTTTGTTCCGAGCCTCGTTAATTTCTTACGTCGGTATCTTCCCTTGGCCGATGAGGCGCTTCTCTTCGATGCTGCGGCTTACCCGCCGCGACTCATTGCCCGCTGGGCAGGAGACAAAAAAGAGGTTATAGACTTACGCAAATATGAAGCGGTCCGTCGCCAAGCCAAAGTCTGAACCGCGCGGCAAGCGTCTGCCCTCATCGGACTTCACGCGCAAAGCCATGGCCGCCATGCGGCGCGCGCAGAAGGTCGCTGCACGCGAAAATGCGCGGTTCGGCCTCAAACTGATTGTCCAGAAAAGCTGAGACGCTGCTCGCTTGCGCACGCTGATCAGTCCGAGGTGACTGTCCTTTGTGCGTTTGCCGGAAACAAAGCACCCGCACTGTGCAGTGCGGGTGTAATTCAGTGAAAGGCTCCCAACGAGCTCAGGGAACCTTCGCGCGTTTGCGCCAGCGCATGAAGCCGGCGCCGCCGGCGAGCAAGGCTGCCGCGGCCCAGGTGCCGGGCTCGGGGACGGCGACACTACCACCGTGCGCATCCATTTCAGCCCGCACTGTCTCGAGGCGGGAGTTCGCGACTTCATGCCCGTTCTCGCGCACAAAAAGACGGAGGAATTCCTCCGCCGCCTGCTTGCGATCGATTCGCTTCGCGCCGGCTGCGGGCATGAGCGCGCTCCCGTCGTGAGGCCAGACCCGGCCGCTGAAGGGGCATGCATAATCCCCGGAGCGGGAGCCTGACGGCGTAGTCACGGGACGAAATTAAAGACCTGCCGCGCTTATGCCAAGACCGGCAACTCTTGACGCGGCGGGCATTTGTGGGATTGTTCGAATGTCATGAAAATCATCATCACCATGTTGGCGGCGACCTTCATCGCAGCCGGTCAGATCTTTGCACATTGCGGCACCTGCGGTGTCGGGGATGCGCACAAAAATGGCTGCGTCAAAGGAGAGCCCTGCAAGTGTGCCGACTGCGGACAAGTCTGCGGATCGGAAGCCTGCAAAGCTTCTAAGTCCTGCAAGGGTGACGGTTGCTGAGCCTCTGAGGCACCTTGGAAACTGAAAAAGCCGGTTCTTCGCGGGACCGGCTTTTTTCGCAAGACGCGCGGGATCAGAAAACTTTTTCGCGTGCGCGTCGGCGCCGTGATTGGTAAAAATTCGAGATGATGAGACCCTCCGCACTTCTCCTCTGCGTTCTTTTTTCCGAGGCGTGCTTCACCGACCACTCCGACGCCTGCTCACGCGCCACGTGGCTCGGCAAGGATGGCACGGCCATCACGGGGCGCTCGATGGACTGGCCCTACGATTTCGACACGCACTTCTACGTCATCCCGCGCGGCGAAAAGAACGAAGGCCTGCCCGGCGGCCACTCGTGGGAAAGCAAATACGGCACAGTGGTGCTGGCCGGCGCGATGAATCCGGGCGGTCCGATCAATGGCGCCTTCGACGGCATGAACGAAAAAGGCCTCGGGGCCAACATGCTTTATCTGGCCGAGACAGATTTCGGTCCGGCGCCGGCCGGAGACAAGCCGCAGGTCTCGTGGGCGGCTTGGTTGCAATACATCCTCTCGAACTACGCCACAGTGGCCGAGGCGGTGGCGGCGATGAAGGACAATCCGATCTACTTCGTGCCCTGCAACTTCGGACCGGGTGGCGCGGCGCATCCGTCCGTGCACCTTTCGCTGACCGATCCGACGGGCGATTCGGCCGTCATGGAGTTTCTCGACGGCAAGGTGGTTATTCACCACGGCAAGCAATACCAGGTGATGACCAACAGTCCGACCTACGACAAGCAGCTGACGCTGAACGATTATTGGTCCCGTATGGACAACACCAAGGTCCTGCCGGGTTCGCACCAGAGCGAAGACCGCTTCGTACGCGCGTCCTACTATTTGAAATTCATGGGCGACGATGTGGCCGAGCCGCGTCGTCAGGTGGCCGGCGTCTTCAGCGTCATGCGCAACGTCTCCGTGCCGTGGGGTGCGGCGGATCCGGATCATCCGAACATCGCGCCCACTTACTGGCGCTCGGTGCTCGATCACTCGCGCAAAAACTACTACTTCGAATCCGCGCTCAGCCCCTACGTCGTGATGGTCGATCTCAACAAAATCGATTTCGCTCCGGGATCGGGAGTGCGCAGCGTGGCGCTCGAAGGCGAAGAAGGCTTCAAGCTGCAGGGCGAGATCAACAACGCCTTCAAGCCCACCCAGCCCGTCGCCTATCTTGCGCTCGAGAAAAAAGGCGCCTGACGCGTTGAACAGGGGTCGTCTGGCGTAGTCGGACTCGTCGCCTGCTTCACTCCCCGTTCCCGGCGGGGGGCGCGCGCAGGGCCCAAATGAGCGCGTATTCGCCGCGCGCGAGCAGATCGGGATCGATCGAGGCGGCCGCGGTGCGGGCGCGGGCGGTGTCGCCGTTGGCGGCAAGGACCGCGGCGAGCACGGCTGCCTGTCCGGGCGGGACGCGGTCGGCGAACACGGTAATGTCCTCGAAAGTCTTCAGCGCTTCGGTCGGCTGCTGGTTCTTCAGCAAATTCAAGGCGTGCGTGATGCGGAAGGTGACATTGGAAGGCTCGGCCTCCATCTTCCGCCACTTCCAAAGCCACGCCGCGCCGGTCGAAGCGATCGGCGAGGCCTTGAACATGAAGGCCGGCGGCAGCTCCCTTAACGTGCGGCTCTCGGCCATGAAGAAGTTCGAACTGCTCGACGAGTTGGAAGGCGCCAAGGGCGCAGGCAAGAGCTACCGCGTGTCCGCTCTGGCCAAGGATTTGCTCCTGCTCCCGAAGGAATCGCCCGAGCGCGCCGAAGCGCTGCGCAAAGTCGCGCTCATGCCGGTGATCTACGAAGCGTTGTGGACGCGGTTTGGTCCCGAGCTTCCTTCCGACTCTCTCATCCGTGCCTACCTCGTGCGCGAGCGCAACTTCAACGCGCACCAAGTGGACGGCATGATCGCCGACTTCCGCGCCACCGTGGAGTTCGCCGGCTTGGGCGGCGAAAGCGGCGGGTCGTCCGCAACAACACCTGCCGCCGAAGTCGAAACATTCGGCCAAACCATCCAGCGCTACGCGACAATGCAGACCCCGCCGGGCGCCACCGCGTCCGCTCCCGGCGAAGTCTTCACCATCCCGCTCGAAGACGGAAAATTTGCCAGCATCCCCTACCCTATATCACCGCAGACGTGGGAACTCTTCATGCAAACGCTGAATCTCTGGCAACCGCGCCTCGTCGCGACTGAGAAGACCAGCGAGGCTTAATACCGACGCCACGAAGCTTTCAGACTTTTAGCCGTGTTCGGTAGGGACGACCGTCCGCACGCTTTCTACGCGGAAGGCAGCGGTCCGCTCGGGTCGATAGTGTTAAGCCCAACTTCATGGGGTCATTGGCGTAAGGCGTAGCTGGTCACGGGGCCAGAGGCTGGAAGTCGGAATCCGGTTTGCGGGGCCGAGGGCCGTCCGCTATGCTTTTCCTATGAGCACGCTGGCTGAAATCGAACAAGCCATCGAAAAATTGCCGAACGATCAGCTTTTTCGGCTGACGGACTGGATTTCCGAGCGCTTTTCCGACGCGTGGGATCGTCAGATCGAGCAGGACATTGTCGCGGGTAAACTCGACGACTTGGCGGCGGAAGCGATCGCCGAGCATCGTGCCGGCCAGAGCCTTCCTGTGCCGGCCGATGAAGAGTAAAGCGAGCCAGAAGTTCTGGAAAAACTTCAGGCAACTGCCGGCGCCCATTCAGAAGTTGGCCGCCAAGCAATACAAACTGTGGGCCAAGAATCCCGGACACCCTTCGCTGCAATTCAAGAAAGTGCAGAGCTATTGGTCTTGCCGGGTCACGGATTCTTATCGCGCGCTCGCCGTGGTTGATGGTGATACGGCACTTTGGTTCTGGACTGGCTCGCACACTGAGTATGAGCGACTGATCAAGCGGCGCTGAAGCCGCCCCGAGTCCGCGTTTGCGATACTAGCGTGTTGCTGGCCGCCGCCATGTCTCCCGAAGGCGGCTCTTGCGCATCACCTACACGTAGGAGCGAGGAATTATTCTCTGTGTTCTCCGTGTCTTAGTGAGAGACATCTGCCCCGGCTCCGCTTCCGCAGGCGAATTTTGGGGAGAGGTGATTCTTCAGGCTGTGGCCTTGGCCAACGGCAGTCGCTTCGACAAAAGTGGTCTGACTTTGTGCCAGAAAGGGAAGAATCCCGCCCGGGCAGCTGGAAACAGGCGCTGGTCCCAAGCCCGACGGCATTCGGTCACTTGGACGCCGGCGTCCTGCAACGCTTGGCGCTGCAGCTGCCAAGCATCGGCGTCGGGTCCGACAAAGGGTGCCATCACTACGAGATGTCCGCCCGCCGTCCGTGCGGCCCAAGCACTTACTGCATCCCAACGCGGCAAACGCTCGACGGTTTGTCCGTAGTGCTGCAACCAGCGGTTGGCGGCATCATCCACGGCGCTCCGCCGCCACGCCCGCTTGGCCTCGCTCTCGCTTTCACCTGTCTGATCGACCAAGGCGATGGCCGCCGGACGCAAATTGCCGAGCGGAGTTGCTTCGATCGTCAGATCCTCACAATGCCCGAGCAGGAGCACCGGGCCGTCGAGCGACGGCGGCGCTTCCGCATATTCCGGCAAGGTCACGCGCGAACGGTCGGCCGTTTCCGCGGGAATCCGCGCAGTGACACTGTCGTCGAGGTCATCGAGCGAGCCGTGATCCTCCCAATACTTTGCCACGTTGTCCCGCCGTGCGAGGTAAGCTTTGCCGGGCGTTTGCAGTCCGGCCACCCAACGCCAGCCGAGCGTGTTGCTGGCAGCATCGGCATCGAGCAGGTGGTCGAAAAAGAAACGCGCGCCCGCGGCCCAGGGCAGGTGTTGCTGGTGACACCACCATGCGGCCCACCACATGCGGGCGTGATTGTGCAGGTAACCGGTGGAGCGCAACTCCTCGGTAAAGACACTCATCGCCCCATCCCACGGCACCTCGGGCGCCGGTTCCGCGGCCAGACGAACGTAATCCGTCCACACTCCGGGATGCAGCTCCAACCAACCTTTCCAGTAAGTGCGCCAGACCACCTCTTGCACGAATTTCTCCACCGCAGGAAAACGGTGCGAGGTCAGCACCGCGGCCAATACTTCTTCTTCGGAGATCAAGCGGTGCCGCAATGCCGCCGAGAGACGTGAGACATTGCTGTTTCCGGCCTTCACGAAATTCCGCGTGCGCGCATACTCCGTCGCACCCGTGCGCACAAACTCCTCGAGCCGCTGCAAAGCAGCTGGCCGGGTGGAGGGGAAAGTTTCCATCGTTTGCATAACGTCTATGAGCAACAGGTCAGCCGCATCCTCGTTCGCTCGTGGCCGCCGCTTCCATCGGTGCATCCAACCCGGGCAGTTGCGGCTGCCGGTTTTTGCGATCACGAACTGTAGCTGACTTTTTGCGGCTGCCGTGACGGACAAAAACCGCCTTTGCCTCCGTCCGCGTTCCGCTCCGGCGACGGATCGCGGCGATGCGGTCGCGCGCTTCTTTCACCGCCGCGGCATGCTCGACGATCGGCGCGGGATAGTTGCGTCCGATGAGGCATCCGCAACGACTCTGCAGTTCCGCGGGCATTTGCTCGGGCCGGGAGAGCCACGACACGGGAACAGCGCGCAGTTCTGGCAGCCATCGGCGAATGAACTCGCCGTCGGGATCTTGCTCGAGAGCCTGTTTGGCGGGGGAATAAATGCGCACGGTGTTGATGCCGCTGGTGCCGCTTTGCATCTGGAACTGGCTGAAATGGATTCCGGGTTCGAAGTCCAGAAAGTGTGAACCCAACCAGACCGCGGGTTCGCGCCAGTGTAACCACAGATGATACGCGGAGAAGCTCGCCAGCATGGCGCGCATGCGGAAGTTGAGCCAACCGCTGGCTTTAACGCAGCGGATGCACGCATCGACCATCGGGTAGCCGGTGAGCCCTTCCTTCCACGCCTCGAAACGGCGGCGTCCTTCGACACTGGCGGTGAATTCCTCCCGCAATCCGTCATAGGCCCGCACGAAGTTACCGAACTCGATGCGCGGCTCGTCCTCGAGTTTCTGCATAAAGTGGCAGTGCCAACGCAAACGCGACCCGAAACTCTGCAATGACCCGAACCAGCGGCGATCGACCGGCTCCCCGTCGGCATCGGCCGTCCGCAATTCGCTGCGCCGCGCGGCCAATTCATCGTTCACAGTGCGCAACGAAATGCAACCGAACGCTAGATAGGGGCTGATCCGCGAACACCCGGTCCATCCGCTGACCGGACTCGACATGGCTGCGCGGTAATTCACGCCGCGAGCGGACAAAAACGACGACAGGGTGCGGGACGCTGCGGCCGCGCCGCCCTTTTGCGCGTCCGGCTTGTCGGAGGGCGGCACGCCCAAATCGGCCAGCAATGGCCCGGCTTCGCCCTGCAGACCGCGAACACCGCTCAGGGACGGCCGGGGAACGGCGGGTTGGCGCATGAATTCCTCCCAGTGCCGTGACCAACCGTTGCGCGAAGAGAGACGTCGCACCACGCCATCCTGCCGGAATTCATGCCACGGGACACTTTGCTCGCGGCACCACACCGCCACCTCGCGGTCGCGCCGGTAAGTGCGGTCACTCCCGGTTTCCTCGTGTGACCACAGCGAAACGAACGACGTCTCACGCTTCAACGCGTGGAGCACGTCGACGACCCGACCGCGCCGGAGCACCAGCGTGCCACCCAGTTCACGCAGCGAGCGCTCCAAGCAAACCAGCGATTCTTGCAGGAAAACGAGATGCGCCGCGGTCAACTCCTCGCTGCCGTGCAATTCCGGTTCATAAACGTAAAGGCAGAGCGCCGGGCCGCGCCGTGCCGCCTCGGACAGCGGACGATGGTCGTCCACGCGCAAATCGCGCTTGAACCACACCAACTGCACCGGATCGCTCATTGGACCGGCGGCCGCGTGCGGCGGCATCGCTCGCTGCAGTAGCGGACTTCCTGCCAGACTTTTTCCCACTTCTTCCGCCACACGAAGGGGCGTCCGCAAACCGTGCAGATTTTCGAGGGGAGGTTCTGCTTTTTGACGCCGCGCATGACGCATGCTTTACGCGTCTGCGGCCCGTGTCGATGCAGCGGTGTTCGAAGTCCCCGTCTCTGACGTCCTCCGTAACGTTCGGTTACGAGACCTGCTTTATCCCGGAATAGCTACGATGCAGCGCGGACGGTGGGCCAGCGTTTGCGAGGGACTCTCCCCGAATAATTCGCGGTAGCGGACGGAGAATCTTCCTATCTCGGTGAAGCCGAAGTCCGCCGCAATGGCTGTAACCTTGTTTTCGGCCGGGTGTGCCTTCAGCAGTGCCTCCCTCGCGCGGTTGAGTGCGCAGTGGCGGAAATACAGATGAGGTCCCATGCCGGTGACCGAAACGAAAGCCTTGTGCAGGGTGCGCGGGCTCAAATGCATGCGGGCCGCCAGGACATTCATGGGCGGTGCGCCGGGAAAAGATGCATCAACCAATTCCGTGGCGCGCCGGACAATCACCGCGGCGGGCGGTCGTCCGTAGCAAAAGTCGGCATGATCGACGAGGGAAAGTAGGGCGTCGTGGACCAGATCCTCGAAGTTTTTCTGGTCGGCTTCGATTTGTCCGGCAACGGCACGATCGAGCATTTTTCCAAAAGTCTTGGCGATGCACGCGGCGGCGTCTGGTTTGGCAGAGAGAGTCATGCCCTGCCGGCCCGGTTTCAGGCCTTCGAGAATCCGGGGAGCGATGCGCGCATTTTCCGCCATCTCAAAGAGTTTGCCATGGTCGACGGCCATGATCATCTGGCGATAGCCGTCTTGTCCGGTGAAGTCGATCTGCTCTCCTCCCATCGCCGATGGCAAAACTTGCTGCGCCACTTTCTCGCCGGCGAATGTTCCGTCGATCTTGCCCAGTTTGATGCCCACGCCGAAACGTCCGCCAATAAGTTCGCCCACAATGCGCGTGGCCCGCGGATAGTCCTCGCGGTAAACGATCGCGCCGCTCGAGGCAACGAAGTCCAGACGACTCGGATAGGACCCCGGCCGCAGTTGGTGGATATCCAAGGAGAAGTAGTTTCTCAGCGGTGCAGCCACCTCTTCGACGGCCTGGCGCTGGATCGAGCCGCTGAGGACTTGGTTGGTCATTTGGTTGTCTTGGGCCGCGGGGAGGTTGGGTCCGATGCCCGCGCAAAAACTGCACTATCCGCCTCTTGTCTGCAACCCGGCAACTTCTCGGTGCGGCATGAGTTATGCACAGTTATGCAGAATAGGAACAAAGCGCCCATCCTTGGCACGTATGCCGTCGCGAATCAGCGAATCCAAGCAAGCAGACCGAAGGCGGCGGTGATCCAGAAGACGGCTGTCGCCAAGATGATGCTGGACCATACAAGGACGCGGATCACGGCGACGCGCCTGCTCTGAGTCTGTCGGTTCACGGTTCCTCCAGAGAGTCGCTGTGATGCCCGCGCACCAGACGGTATGTTTCCATCGCGCCGATCAGAAGCACCGGCCCGGCCGCGAGGGGGAGAAAAGGATGGATGTTGGCGTCGGCAAACTCGGCATACATCACAGCAGCACAGAACGTGAACACGCCAAGCATACCGATGACGTAGAGCGCCGGCATGATAATGCGCTTGAAAACGTCGCGCTCGGTCCGGCGGGCAATGCGCTTGCGGCGATCGCCGAAGCGGGTGCTCGTGATTCGTTTGCGGGCGTTGCCTTTCATATTATCCACCGGCGTTGTCTCCGTTGCCAACTTGTAGCCGGAAAACCGATTACTCTGCATCAAAGAGCCCTCGCGCTCTCCTGTTTTCATTATGCAGAAAAAGACCAAACATCGAATGCCGGGCCGTCCGCCCTTCCGGGGCGAAGGGATATTCAGCTATTCTGCCACCCACCAACTCCCATGAAATTCTCATTCCCACGTCGCATATTCACTGTTGTCTTGGCCGCCTTCGCCGTGTTTGGCCCGGTCCGTTCCCAAGGACAGAATTCGCACTTTGATGAATTGGCGAACGCCAAGTTCGAGGAGAATCGTCCCACGGCCGAGTCGGCACAGATGTTACGCGACGAACTGCTCTTCCAGCGCGCGACGCAGGCCTACCTGTGGGCTTTGCCGCTGATCAACACGCTGGGCATGAAGGAAGGCTCGGAAAAAACTTTCGGCGCCGGCTACAACGTTTTGCCGGTGTGGAAAAAACGTCTCGATGCCAAGACGTTGGTGACCACGCCGAACTCCGACGTCATTTACGCCATGAGCTACGTCGACCTCGGCAAGGACGGCCCGATCGTCTTCGAGGCCCCACCCGGACTGCAGGGCATCCTGCTCGATTTTTGGCAGCGGCCGATTCCGGTCGATGGCGGGAAGTTCGCCGGTGACGTCGGGCTGCCCGGACCAGATGCCGGCAAGGGCGGCAAATTTCTCCTCCTGCCGCCGGGTTATGCTGGTGATGTGCCGGAGGGGTATTTCGTTTACCGCTCGCAGACGCGCAACGTGTTCATCTTCCTCCGCGCGTTCTATCAGGATCCGCAGAATCTCGCTCCGGCCGTTTCGCTGATCGAGCAGTCAAAGATTTATCCGCTGAATGACAAAGCAAACGCCAAGGCGATGGTCTTTCCCGATGCTTCCGGTGTGGCGGTCGACATGTTGCCGGTGAGCGACGGACGTGCTTTCGAACAACTCAAGCGCTTGGCCGACGGCGAGGGCGCAGATCTGGCCGATGCCGACGGACTCGGCATGCTGGCCGCGATCGGCATCGTCAAAGGTCAGCCCTTCGCTCCCGATGAAAAGACGCGCGCCATTCTCGATCGCGCTGCCAAGACGGCCTACAAGACGAGCCGCGTCGTGGCCTTCGAGGAAAATCTGGGCGGTCGCTCGTTGCGTATTTATCCCGACCGACGCTGGATCAATCCGCTGTCCGACATCACGCCGGACAATCCGAAGCCCTCGATGGATCTGGCGTGGAAAAATCTCGCGGGTGGCTATCTCGATCTCGACGCACGCATCTGGTTTTTCAGCAACTACTACTCGGTCAGTCCCGGCATGGTCTCCCAGATCCCCGGCAAGGGCGCGATGTATACGATCGCTTTCACCGATAGCGAGGGCGACGCGCTCTCGGGCGGGAGCAACTACCGGTTGGTCTTGCCGCCGAATATCCCCGCGGGCAATTTCTGGTCGGTCACGCTCTACGAAGCGGAAAACGGATCGGGCCTGGCCAACGGGCAGCCGTTCCCGTCGCTCGGCTCGCGCGACAAACCGATCGCGAATCCGGACGGCAGCACGGAAATTTTCTTCGGGCCTAAACCGCCGGAAGGAAAAGAGGACAACTGGCTCGCGACCGTTCCGGGTCGGGGCTATTTCGCCATCCTCCGGCTCTACGGACCGGGCGAGGGGGCTCTCAACCGCACGTGGAAGCCGGGCGACATCGAGAAAATCAAATAAACCCATCGGCTCACGGACACTTGCATCCCATGAAAACCAAACACCTCGTTCCCGTGCTGTTCGCCGCGCTGTTGTGCCGCGGCTTCGCGCAGCAACTTCCCACCACCGGCACCTTGGAATCGCGTTTGGGAAAACTCGAATTGGAAAACGGCTACCCGACGAGCGAGACGGCCGCGAAGCTTTACGACGACATCGATTTCCAGCGTGCGTGCCAAGCTTACCTGTGGGCGTTGCCGATTATGGCCATGTATCAATGGCAGCAGGAGCAGCAGACGAAATTCGATGCGGGCAATCTGGACTATGTCGATTACCTGACCTTCCGCGACAAACTCGGACTCCTCACGGCCAATGCCACGACTCCCTACGTGATGGCTTTTCCCAACATGGAGAAAACCGGACCGCTGGTCGTCGAAGTCCCGCCCGGTGCCATCGCCGGTGGCATCGTCGACTTCTGGCAGCGACCGCTCACCGATTGCGGGCAAACCGGACCCGACAAGGGGGCCGGCGGAAAATACCTCGTGCTCGGTCCCGGAGATGAACCAATCAAACCCGAGGGCTACTACGTGGTCCAATCGCCGACGATGAACATCTGGTCCGGCCACCGTGCGCTCGATCCGGATCAGGAGAAAGCCAAGGCGACCATCGCCGCGCTGCGCATTTATCCTTACAGCGAGCGCGAGAATCCGCCCGCCACGCGCCATGTTTCGCCCGATGGACGCAAATGGAGCGGCGAACAACCGCGCGGTCTCGCCTACTGGGAAGGATTGGCGAAGATCATCAACGAGGAACCGGTGCTTGAGCGCGACCGTATCATGCTCGGGATGCTCCAACCCTTGGGCATCGAAAAGGGCAAGCCGTTCAACCCTGACGAGCGGCAGAAGAAACTGCTCATCGACGCCGCGCAGACCGGCGAATTGATGGCCCGGACCATCGGCTTCGACAAACGCTTCGAAGGCGTGAAGGTCTGGCCGGGTAAGCAGTGGGAGATTTCCCTTTTTCTCCAAGAAACATCACAGGAGACGCCGACCCATACGCAAGTCGACGAGCGCACCTCGTGGTTCTACGAAGCCGTCGGCGTGTCTGTCGGCATGATGGGACGCACCGTCGGCGCCGGTCAGGTTTACCTCGAATCATCCAAGGATTCCGAGGGTCGCTGGCTTGACGGCGCGAAGACCTACAAGCTCCACGTGCCGCCCGACGCTCCCGTCGCGCAATTCTGGTCCTTCACCGTCTATGACAACGAAACACGCTGCTTCGTCGACACCGGGACAAATCCCGACCGCTCCTCGCGCGACAACATCGTGAAAAACGACGATGGTTCGGTCGATCTCTACTTTGGTCCGGAGGTGCCCGCAGGCAAACCTGAGTCCAACTGGATCAAAACCGTGCCCGGCAAAGGTTGGTTCACCTACTTCCGACTCTACGGCCCGACCCAGCCCTACTTCGACCGTTCCTGGGTGCTGCCGGATATCGAAAAATTAGATTAGTCCGCCTCCGGCGGCTACACGGTGAACCCGAGCCGCCGCTTCGCGTGGTTGCAGCCGGCAGCCCGCACTCACCGCGGCGGAGTCAGGGATTTCTTGCCCCTGCGGTGAATGGGCGCCATATTCGCCGCATATTGAGCGGAGATTATGCCCTATATTCACCAGAGGCCAGCGTGGCCCAAGTTGCGTTGGGACAGCAGCAAGATCTTGCCGTTGCTGTCCGAAGTCCGGCACCTGCAGGGCCGATTGCTGGGAAGCATGGAGTCTCTGGGCTTTGATCTCAGAAACGAGGCGAGCCTGGCTGCACTGACCGCCGATGTGCTCAAATCCAGCGCCATCGAAGGGGAGAAACTGAATGCGGACCAAGTGCGGTCGTCGATCGCCCGCAGACTCGGTTTGAAATTCGGGGGCACCATGGCGGCCAGCCGCGATGTTGAAGGTGTCGTCGAGATGATGCTCGATGCGACGCAGAACTTCTCCGCCCCAATGACCAAGGAACGGCTGTGCGCGTGGCACGCCTGTTTGTTTCCCACCGGACGCAGCGGCATGCGCAAAATCACAGTTGGAAAATGGCGTCCCGCTAAAGTCGACCCGATGCAGGTGGTCTCCGGTCCCCTGGGGCGCGAGCGCGTCCACTTCGAGGCTCCTGCCGCCAGGAGGCTCGAAAAGGAAATGGCCGCTTTTCTCAAATGGTTCGAGTCCGGGCGGAAGATCGATCCCGTGTTGAAAGCTGCCGTGGCGCATTTCTGGTTTGTGACCGTCCACCCGTTCGAGGATGGCAACGGCAGAATGGCCCGGGCCATTGCGGACATGGCACTGGCACGTGCCGAGGGCACGAAGGAGCGCTTCTACAGCATGTCCGCCCAAATCGAGGCTGAGAGGAAGAACTACTATCTGAGTCTGGAGCGCAATCAGCGGGGCGACACGGACATCACCAAATGGATCGAGTGGTTCCTGGAATGTCTTCGCCGCGCGCTGGAGGGTGCGGAATCCACCATCGGGCAGGTGCTTCGAAAAGCCCGGGTTTGGAAGTCGATCAACGAATCACCGGTCAATGACCGGCAACGCGCCGTCATCAATCGCCTGTTGGATGGCTTCGAAGGAAAAATGTCCTCGTCCAAGTATGCGAAACTGGCGAAGTGCTCCGCCGACACCGCTCTGCGTGACATCAACGATTTGCTGGATCGCGGAATCCTTATGCGCGAAAGCGCGGGGGGACGGAGCACAAACTACCGGCTCTCATCAACGCTGTAGTGTCGTGTCATGAATGAACCCAAATGACTCGGGCAGCTTTCGCGTGACGCTTGCGCCAGCGCAGGAATACCGCAACGCCGCCACCTGCGACTGTTCTCTTGCCTGAGGCATGGATGCTCTTCGCAAGGAGAAGCCATTCGCTGCCGAGTTCGGCCGCGGTCTCGAGTTGTCCGGCCATGTTACACGCGAGAGTCTGCGATGAGCTATTGGTGCCCAGCCGGATCCTCGTCCCGCTCGATGAGGTCGGCGAGATCGATGCCCGCCTTGCCGGCCATGCGCTCCAGGCGGATGAAAATTTGCGCGGTGATGAACGCGTCGCCCGAGGCGGTGTGGCGGTCGTGCGGATCGACGTCGAACAAGGTGCCAAGATTGTCGAGGTCGAATCCGCGGATCTCGCGTCCTTCGAACGCCCCGCGTTCTTCCAGGGCAAGGGCGATGCGCATCGTGTCGAGCGCTGGGTTCGGCAGATCCCGGCCGAGCCGCCGCGCGGCATGGGCCACGATTTTCTGGTCGAAGCCGACATGGTGGCCGACGAGCACCGCGTCGCCCACGTAATCGAGAAACTTGTTCACCGCCTGCTCTTCGGATTCGCCGCTTGCCGCCTCTGCCGGCGTGATCCCGTGTACCAGAACGGCCGAGGTCATGCGCCAGTCGGTCAGCATAGCATCGAATTCGTCATCGAGCCGGATTTCTCCGCCGCGCACGGCCACCGCGCCGATGGTCAGGATGCCGTCTTTGGCCGGATCAAGCCCGGTCGTCTCGCAGTCGAAAACGACGTAACGCGTCTCAGCCTTGGAATCCATAATGTTTCGCGGTGAAAGCGATCAGTGCGCCGATGTCGCGGAAGGCCGACTTGAGCTGCACCTGTTCCGTACGGTTCAGCGTGGCAGGCCGGAGTTCGCGTCCATCGTCACCATCGCGCAATCCCTGCGCCGCGCGGAAATATTGCGCGACGCGGAAAGCGCGTGCGCCCTGGGCGAAGACATCCGCGCCCTCCGGAAAACGCTGCGCTGCCGCGGCCAGACGTTCGAGGGTGCCGGTGATGCTCGGGTCGCCCACATCCAGGTTGAAAACCCGCGCCACATCGCTCACGGGTCCGAGCGCGTAATCCTGGAGGTCGATCGTTTCGCGGGCCAAGCCGCCCGCTTCCACCGCGTATCCTTCGTAAATGGTGACCGGCGGCAGGTTGCCCAGGGCATCGTTGGCCAGCAGGCGGATGAACTTCGGCCGCGCCGCCATCTCTTCGCGCAGAGCGGAAAAA
>Ga0209598_10000936_pt1 | contig 23762 bp, 25 predicted proteins | sample M_140807_EF_Meta_FD_187317 | JGI IMG/M metagenome (GOLD analysis project Ga0209598, IMG submission 187317) | Freshwater microbial communities from Lake Montjoie, Canada to study carbon cycling - M_140807_EF_MetaG (SPAdes) (version 2) | ecosystem: Environmental > Aquatic > Freshwater > Lake...
ACCGTAGCTTTCGGCGCAGCAATCCGGCCCCATGCAGAAAAAAACATGCCTCTGCGCGGTTTCGATGCCCATTTTGGAAAAACCGGCATCGGTTGGATTCATCTGCCAGAGTCTAAGCTGGGGCTGCGGCAGGGAGCCCACCGGATGGAAACTCCGGTTTGATGGGCGCCTGCGGCTCGTGTGCGGATTCGGATGGTGGTGGCGGCAGGGGTGGGGGTGCGACCTCCACGATTGGCGGGTTCTGGATGTTCCCGTGATCGAGGATTTCCTTCACATGCGATGCGTCCAAGGTCTCGTATTCGAGTAGAGCTTTGGCTAGTGTTTCCACGGCCTGGCGGCGTTGTTCGAGAAGCACGCGGGCCCGTTCATAAGCCTCGTCGATGATGCGTTTCACCTCGGTGTCGATTTGCTGCGCGGTGTGCTCGCTGTATTCCCGTGGTCGGGAAATGTCGCGGGCCAGAAAGACATGCTCACCGCCATCGGCGAAGCTGATCATCCCGAGCGAGCTCATGCCCCATTCACAAACCATCTTGCGGGCAAGACTGGTGGCTTGACGGATATCGCCCGAGGCGCCGTTTGAGATGTCGTTGGTGAACATCTCCTCGGCGATGCGTCCACCCATCGTAACCGCGAGGAGGTCGAGGGCTTCTTTTTGCTGGGTCGAATACTTGTCGCCCTCTGGAAGATACATGGTTGCTCCGAGATAGGGGCCGCGCGGAATGATGGTTACCTTGTGGAGCGGGCTGGTGTGCTCAAGAATAACATTCAGGATCGCGTGCCCAGCCTCGTGCCATGCAGTGGAGGTTTTTTCCCGTTCGCTCATTGCCATGCTGCGGCGTTCCTTGCCCCAGCGGACCTTGTCGCGGGCTTCTTCGAGTTCGCGCATGGTTACAGCCTTGAGGCCTTTTCTCGCGGCGAGGAGTGCGGCTTCGTTAAGGACATTCGCCAGCTCTGCACCGGAATATCCGGGTGTGCCACGTGCTAGCACGGCGAGAGTTACCCCCTCGGCGATTTTCACCTTTTTGGCATGCACTTTGAGGATTTCTTCGCGGCCTTTCACATCCGGCAGCGCTACGGTGACCTGGCGGTCAAAACGGCCCGGACGAAGCAACGCGGGGTCGAGGACATCCGGGCGGTTTGTTGCGGCAATAATGATGACGCCTTCCTGAGTGTCGAAACCGTCCATTTCCACCAGGAGTTGGTTGAGTGTTTGCTCACGCTCGTCGTGTCCACCGCCCATGCCGTGTCCGCGATGGCGTCCCACGGCGTCGATTTCGTCAATGAACATCAGGCATGGGGCAGATTTTTTCCCTTGCTCAAACATGTCGCGAACGCGCGAGGCGCCGACGCCGACAAACATTTCCACAAAGTCCGAACCGCTGATCGAGAAGAAGGGCACATCCGCCTCGCCAGCGATGGCGCGGGCGAGAAGGGTTTTGCCGGTTCCCGGGGAGCCTACCATGAGGATGCCCTTAGGAATGCGGCCGCCGAGTTTTTGGAACTTCTTGGGATCTTTCAAAAATTCCACCAGTTCTTGAACCTCCTCCTTCGCCTCTTCCACGCCGGCGACGTCCTTGAAGGTGATGCGGTTTTTATCCTTCGAGAGCATTCGAGCCTTGGACTTGCCAAAGTTCAATGCGCCTTTGCCGGCCATCTTGATCTGCGAGCGGAAGAAGAAATAGAGGATGACCAAGAAAAAAACGATCGGCAGAAAACTTACGATGGCAGATGCGAGAAGATCTGACTTCGGAGTGATCGCTGGCGTGATCCCTGCCTCGCTGAGGGTCTGCTCGATTTCGGAGCCATTAAATTGCGTGAAGATCGGGGTATGGAAGGCCATGGGAACCTCTTCGCCCGTTGTTGGAGAGGGGAGTTTGAATTTGCCCTCGAAATACTGGGTGTTGCGGCCCTCCTCCACGACAAGCTGGAGTGGCGACTCGGGTGTCGCAACTAGTTTCCCTTGTTTCACGAGCTGGATAAAGCGCGGGTATTGGATTTGCTGAATCTGAGAGAGATTGTTTCCACGGAATAAAAACGCTCCGCCGATGAGTGCAAAGGCAATGGCGAAGAGCACGAGTCCGCGCCAGTTGAGTTGTGGGTCCTGACCTCCGCCTTGCCGTTGGCGGTTGTCGTTTGATGGCTTCTGGTTTTCTTCTGACATTTTCCTAAGCTTCGCGCAAGATGCCCACTTGGCAAATGCAAAAAACACACACCGATTGCGCTCTAGTGGCATCCATCCATGATGTGAGCCCGCTCACGCTGCGCCAGACAGAGCAGATTCTGAACGACCTCAAACAAATCGGATGCGCCACGACATCCTTGCTGGTTATTCCCGACCACCACAGACGCGGGCGAATTTCCGTTGATCCTGCATTTGCCAGTTGGTTGCGGGAGCGAGTTGCCGAGGGGCATGAGGTCGTTCTGCACGGATACTACCATTTACGGGAACGTGAGTCGGGTGATGGCGTTTTTAAAAAAATGGTCACCCAATCTTACACAGCGGGTGAGGGGGAGTTTTTCGATCTGAGTGAAAGCGACGCCCGCGAGAGGCTGAACTTGGGTCTCTTGGAATTCAAAGCCTGCGGATTGACGGCCAGAGGGTTCGTAGCTCCTGCGTGGCTTTTAGGGAGTGATGCGGAACTCGCGGTGCGAGGTCTCGGTTTTCAATATACGACACGCATTGCAACGGTGAGCGATTTCATGAGTGGCGATGTCCACAGCGCGCGCAGCCTTGTTTGGAGCGTGCGCGCCCCATGGCGGCGTGTGTGCAGTCTCGCTTGGAATCGACTTCTTGCCTTTAGCCTACGCAATGAGCCCTTGCTGCGAGTCGGTATCCACCCCCCGGATTGGGATCACCCCGCGATCCGAAATCAGATTTTAAACCTTACATCCACCGCGCTTGCGGGAAGGCGTGCAATGACATATCAGCAATGGATCGCCATCATGCGAGGACAAGAATGAGTCGTTCCACAACACGCGCCGATCTGCACATCCACTCCCGCCACAGCGACCGGGCGGCGGACTGGGTCTTGCGGCGTCTGGATTTCCCTGCCAGTGCCTCTGACCCCTTTGAGCTCCATAGCAAACTCCGGGCTGCGGGCATGCGCTTTGTAACGCTCACGGATCAAAACACCATCAATGGTTGCCTTGAAATCGCGCACCTGCCTGATGTGATCATCGGCGAAGAAGTTTCCACTGTCTTTCCCGAGGACGAATGCCGCGTGCATCTTTTGGTGTGGGGCATCACAGAGTCTCAGCACCGGGATATCCAGCAGGCGAGGGACAGTATTTACGACCTGCAGAAGTATCTTTTTTCGGAGAATATCGCCCACTCGGTGGCTCATCCCTTTCACAGTGTGAACGGCAAGCTCACTGAGTTGCATCTGCAAAAGCTCATTCTTTTGTTCCAGCATTTCGAGTCGATTAATGGCCGTTATTGCGGATTGTTGAGCGAGACAGCTCGTGAGGTCCTTTGCGCACTGACTCCACGTCAAATCGAGATTTTTAACGCCCGCACGGGGATTTCACCAACGCACGCCGAACCATGGAAAAAAGTCTTCACCGGCGGCTCCGATGATCAGGGTGGAACAAGTCCCGGCGTGGCGTTCACCGAAACGCCTGCTGCCACCGATGCCTTGGCCTTTTTGGAAAATATCCGCACAGGTTGCTGTTCGGCCGCTGGACAGCCCGGCACGCCTCTCGCGATGGCCCACGGCACCTACAGCACAGCCATCGAATACGCCAAGGCGCGTCTTCCTTTGAAGCCGGGCGACCCTACATCCGTTTTACTTGAAAAGATCACCTCGCGTTTCATGGAAGGACGCGACCCCACGGAGTTCTCGCTTTTGGACAAGTTTGGATTTCTCACTCAGGGCATCCTGACAGGGAAAATTTTTGAAATCGCCAAGTCCGGTAACATGTCGCTCTGGAAGCAGCTCTCGGAGGCGTTCAATCAACCGGAACTCAAAGCTGCGATGGCACGAGATACCGCCGGAATCGCCGAGGCGGAACGGCGTGCCTTTTTGATGGCGAATCTCATCGCCAACAAAATCGGCTACCGCCTCGTCACTGAGTTCATTCAACAAATCTCCAAAGGAAAACTCCTCGAAAGTATTCAGACCATCATCCCGCTCGCGCCGGTCGTAGCTTTGCTCAGTCCATATATTCACGCCTTCCGCCTTCCCAAGCGCGATTGGATGCGTCAGACCGCCCTGCCAATCGCGGGCATGGTGCCGGAGTTTCTGAAAAACAAAAAACGGGCCTGGTTCACCGACACTCTTGAGGATGTCAACGGTGTTGCAACCACGATCCGCAAGATGACAGCCGCAGGCGTAGCGTCTGGGCACGATGTCACCATCATGACTTGTCGCTCGGAGATCGCAGACCACGGGGTTCCTCTGAAAAATTTCGAGCCCATTGGTGAATTCGAACTTCCCGAGTATGAACTGCAGCGCCTGAGTTTTCCTCCAGTGCTCCAGATTTTCGACTACCTCCAGCGGGGAGGTTTCTCGGAGCTGATCATCAGCACGCCCGGTCCCACGGGGCTCTGCGCCCTTGCGGCGGCCAAAGTTCTCGGCCTCCGTGCGATCGGTATCTACCACACCGACTTTCCGCAATATGTCCGCATTCTCACGGACGACTCCTTCATGGAAACCCTCACATGGAATTACATGCACTGGTTCTACAACCAACTCGATGTGCTCTATGTGAACTCCGAAGACTACCGTAAATGCTGGATCGAACGGGGAATCCCCCGCGAGCGTCTCCGCATCCTGCCACGAGGTCTGGATACGCACCTCTTCCATCCGTCCAAGCGCGACCGGCGTTTCTGGGAGGAGCGCGGCCTGCGTCAGGGCGAACTGGCTATGCTTTTTGTCGGCAGGGTTTCGAAGGAAAAAAACCTTGACCTTATCGTATCGGCCACGCGGCGCCTGGCAGAGTCTGGCGCGCACGTGAGGCCGGTGATTGTTGGCGACGGGCCTTACATGGCCGAGATGAAGAGGCTCCTCGGTCATGCCATTTTTACAGGTTATCTCGGCGGCGAGGACCTTGCCCGCGCCTATGCGTCAGCTGATTTCTTTGTCTTTCCGAGCACCACCGACACCTTTGGAAATGTCATCCTTGAGGCTCAAGCCAGTGGTATTCCAGTCATTGTTTCGGATGTCGGAGGTCCAAGGGACCTCGTCACCCACGGCGTCGATGGATTTGTAACCAAAGGCCAGGACGTAGCAGACCTGGCTGAGGCCATCCGCAAGCTTGCTGCGGATGCCGGTCTCAGAAAAAGCATGGGAGAATCAGGACGTATCCGCGTTGAAACCCGTGACTGGACTGAGGCCTTTCAGAAATTCTGGAACGAATCGCCCGAGTAAACCTGCCGCTCAGGAAAACCTGACGAACTCCCGCAGGAACTGGCCCCACAGGAAAAACATGCCGCGCACTGAGTAGCGGATCATCTCATTCTTGTCGCGCACCAGAATCCCTCGGGCGATGTTGTGCTCCAGTTGCGTCCGGAGTTCCCTCTCTATGTCTGCGCGGAGACTCGGCGCCTGTAGGATCAGAAGCTCCAGGTCGTTTTGTTTGCTCAGAAAATCAATGTGCGACAAGGCCAGTTCCTCCAAGCTCAGTTCCTCATCGACCGTGTTCATTACCGTCTGCGGCAGGAGATGCATGCCGTAGGAAAACGGATAGTTCCATGTCATGAAAACCCGACCATCTGCCGCGCGCGATGTGAAGGTGACATAGAAAAAGCAAAATTTGTCCTGTTCCAGCAGGCAGATCGAGGCCGAGGCGCGCTTCTCGGGATTGTAAAAAAGCCTGTAAAAATGCCGCGAGTCGTCGTGTTTCCAATCCACATCATCCACATACTCGAAACCAATCGTCTCCATCTCATCCGAGAGAGCTGAAAAATCGGGGAACCTGCTGGATGGCGGTGGCGGACACTTTTCAAGCTGTCGGTCCAGAGGTAGACGCAGTCGGCGCACGCGGGTCAGAATTTCGAGCCACGGGAGAAGAAACCAAGTCGATGCGAAAACCGCTCCGAGAACCATGCTGCCTCCCAGAAGCCAACCGGCGAGGAAGGATGAGGCAATGAAGCCGAGTGTGCCGATTCGAAAAAGGGCTTGGTTTTGAAAGCTGCGTAGGGCGAGTGAAAGAACGGCCACCGCAGCCACCACGCAAAGCTCCGAAATCATCGAACCTCCCTTGCTTTCAAGAAGCGCTCCAATTCGGCGACATCGAAATCCGCCAGCACCTCGCCATCCGGCATCTCCAGTGTGGGAGCCTTCGTTTGACCCGATATGTGCTTCATTCTGTCAAAGGCCGCGCGGTCTGCAAAAACATCCACCGCCGTGTGCGCTATGCCTTTGGAGCCAAGCCACGCGATGGCATCGGAGCACCAAAAACAACCTGGTTTCACATAGACGACCATATTCAATTTGAAATCCTCATCGGAGACAGAACAAGAAGGGCACATGGTGTCACTGGAATAATTCCTGATAATTGGCTTCTGAAATTCATGATAAAAACCTCGTCATCACTGCTATCTGTGTCCTATTTGATTAATTGGCAATCAATAAGAATCGTGAATTCTCAACGAGGCATCCGTCAAGAAGCAATCCGCCAACCTTACTTGTTTTTCAGTTTTTCAAGCTTCGGCACAATCACAGCTTGCACATACGGATGGCTTGGATTTCTGGCTGTAAAATCCTGATGGTAGCTCTCGGCTGGAAAAAATTCTGTTTCATCAATGATCTCGGTGACGATGGGGGCACTGAACCGGGCTTGTGCATCGGCCTTGGACTTCTCTGCTAGAGAGCGCTGGGTCGCGTCCTGTGCAATAATGATCGAGCGGTATTGCGTGCCCCGGTCGGCCCCCTGTCGGTTCAATGTCGTGGGATCATGCGCGTCCCAGAAGAGTTCAATGATCTTCTCGTAGGAAATCACCGACGGATCGTAAGTGATCTTCACTACTTCCGCATGGCCCGTTTGGCCGGTGCAAACCTCCTCGTAGGTTGGGTTTGGATTTTTTCCCGCTGCATATCCGCTTATTACGGATTTGATGCCCGGCTTGCCTTGATACACTGCCTCCACGCACCAAAAGCATCCTCCCCCCACAACTGCTGTTTCATCATTCATAGACTCACCAAAGCACAGCACGCAGCTAAGTGCGAGCATCGACAGGAAGAAAAAAGGCTTCATGCTTTATCAATAAGTCCAGATTCCATGTGTGCGCAAGCCAGGCTCTGTTACCGAGCGTTCTTCTTTGCGTTCAGGGTTGTCTATGCGGTTAATGGCGCGTGGCCAGTGATTCACATACCAAGATAATCGTAGTCGGCGGAGGTGCAGCGGGTTTTTTTGGAGCCATTGCAGCCGCCGAGTCTACGCCGAATGCCCGTGTGGTCATTTTAGAAAAAGGACCACGCACACTCTCCAAAGTTCGAATCTCTGGTGGCGGGCGCTGCAATGTCACCCACTCATGTTTCGAGCCGCGCGAGCTTTCGCAACGCTACCCGCGTGGCGCTCGTGCGCTCATAGGAGCATTCCACCGCTTCGGACCAACTGACACGGTGGCATGGTTTGAAAGTCGTGGCATTCACCTCAAAACCGAAGCCGATGGCCGCATGTTTCCCGTTACAGATTCCTCGCAAACGATCATCGATTGCCTGAGCAGCGCCGCCGAGAAGGCAGGAGTCCGTGTTCTCACCAGCACAGCTCTGACCACAGTCCAAAAACGCCCTGGCAGCGGATTCCTTCTCGATCTCTCAAATGGCGAGCACATGGATTGCGATCGGCTCCTCTGGGCGGGTGGGGGATGCCGCCCTGAGGGGCACCCCGCCGTTGCGCTTGGGCATTCCTTGATGCCGCCGGTGCCATCCCTTTTTACATTTCAAATCGACACGCCTTGGCTTCGCGACTTGCCTGGCATCTCCGTCGCTTCCGCGCAGGTATCCGTGCCAGGAACCGATTTAAAAGAACGTGGACCACTCCTCATCACGCACACCGGTCTCAGTGGACCAGTCGTCCTGAGACTCTCCGCCTGGGGGGCAAGGAATCTTCACGACCTCCGCTATGAATTCCCCCTTCGAATCAATTGGCTTCCTCAAACCAACCGGGATTCCCTTATTGAGGAGTTTCAGGCCCGCCGCGAAAGTTCCGGGGGTCAAACAATCCTGCGCACCCGCTGGAATCCGCTGCCAGCACGCCTCTGGGAGTCTTTGGTCATTCAATCCGGCATCATTCCCGACACAAAATGGGCTCGCTTGTCACGAGCCGAGGCTCTCAATTTAGCAACCCTTCTGACATCCACCGAATTACCGGTTCGCGGAAAAAGCACGAACAAGGAGGAATTTGTCACCTGTGGAGGCATTCCCTTGGGCGAAGTGGACTTCAAAACCATGGAGAGCCGCATCGTCCCAGGGCTTCACTTCGCGGGCGAAGCGCTCGATATCGATGGCATCACGGGAGGTTTCAATTTTCAAGCGGCGTGGACCACCGGATGGATCGCCGGACACGCCATGGCTGGAGAATCCTAATTCAGAGTAGCGAATCCACGAACTTGTCGCGATCGAATGGAGCAAAATCGGTTTCCTTTTCTCCTGTGCCGATGAAGCGGGTGGGGATACCGAGTTCGTGCTGGATAGCGATGGCGATACCGCCTTTGCCGCTGCCGTCGAGTTTGGTGAGGACCACACCGGTAAGGCCGATGGCTTTGTGGAACTCTCGGGCTTGGACGAGGGCGTTTGAACCGGTTGTGGCGTCCAGGACGATCCATTTCTCATGGGGAGCCGTGGCGTCTTGCTTGCCGAGGGTGCGGACCACTTTGGCGAGCTCCTGCATGAGGTTGCTTTTCGTGTGGAGGCGGCCTGCGGTGTCGCAGAGGAGGAACTCGATATTGCGGCGACGGGCGCTGTTCCAAGCATCGTGGCAGAGCGCTGCGGCGTCGCCTTGATACTGGCTTCGCATGACTTCAATGCCGAGTTTGGCTCCCCATGCGCAGAGTTGCTCGATGGCTGCCGCGCGGAAGGTGTCTGCGGCAACGAGGAGGCACGAGTGGTTTTGAGATTTTAGCCAGTTCGCAAGCTTCGCACAGGAGGTCGTTTTACCGGTGCCGTTGACTCCAGCCACAAGGATGGTAAGCGGACCGCTTGCCAAGGGAACCAATGGCGGGTTCTCGGAGGGGAGGATTTTGAGTATTTCCTCCCGGAGCACTTGCAAGGCGGTTTCACCACTCACCTCGCCACCTCGGGCTCTCATGGCCTTGAGGATGATGGTGGTCATGGAAACTCCGAAATCAGCGCGAATGAGAGTTTCCTCCAGTTCGTCCCAGTCCACCGGGCCTCCAGTGAAGCGAGAGAGGAAGCTTTTAAAAAATCCAGCAGCCATACGTCAGGCTAGGGTGGATTTTTGCTTTCGGATGTTGTCGAGAACCCCGTTCACAAACTTGCCTGAATCCTCTGTGCTGTATTTCTTGGCGATTTCGATGGCTTCATTGATAGCCACTGGGGCCGGGATGTCGGAGCGGAAGAGGATTTCGTGGCAGGCAATGCGCAGCACGTTGCGATCCACAGCCGAGAGGCGGTTGAACTCAAAATTACGCGCGTTTTTTGCGATCACCTCGTCGATTTCCTCCCGGTGTTGCATCCACCCTTGGAGCAGCTCGTCGCAGAAACGCTTGCCGCTCGGGCTGAGCCCCCGCATTTCGTAAAATTCCTCAAGGGCCTGATCGCTTTGATCGCCCTGCATTTCCCTTTGGTAAAGATATTGCACCGCAGCTTCGCGGGCATCGCGTCGGACTCCCATGGTTAAACGATCTCCGGTAGTTTGCGGGATGCCGAAACGGCTGCTCGCGCGGCCTCGACTCCTCGGTTGTGTTCAGTGCCCATGCAGCGGGCGCGGGCTTGAGCCTCGTCTTTAACAAGGAGCACCTCATGAATGACGGGCACCCTGTGCTTGAGCGAAAGGTCCAGCAGCGAGTGGGTCACAGCTTCAGCTATCAATCGAGCGTGATCGGTTTCTCCTTGCACAATGACACCCAAGGCGATGATGGCTTGAAAACGCTTCAGCTCCGCAGTGGCTTGGACGAAGAGGGGAATCTCAAACGAACCAGGAGTCCAGACGAGGACGATTTGAGCGCCCGGCTCCAGGGCGTTGAGTTCCGTGTGGGCATTGTCCACGAGGGATTGGACAAATTCCTGATTGAATTTGCTGGCGACAATCGCATACGAGGCCGTCGATTGGCTTATGGCTCGAAGTCGCTGTGGAAAGGCTTTTGACATGGATGCGATGTTGTCGATTTTCGGCGTGCCTGCAACCCTAACGTGATTTTTCTAAAATGTCCGCGCGGCTCGTGTGGCTTGCGGTTCCTGCGTGAGCGGGTTTAAATTTCCCCTTCATGCGACGCTGGCTGTTTTGGATTTTTCTTATGCTTTTCGTGGGAGGCCTTGTGGCTGTCCCCGGGGGTAATCGTGTCGCAGTGAGGGTGGCGGATGGTTTTGACATGCCGATCGGCAAGCCGAATGCCGATGGTTACTACATGTCCAGAGGGTTCTTGTCCTACCACCCAGGTGAGGACTGGAACGGCGTGGCTGGCGGGAACAGCGATCTCGGTGCCCCGGTTTATTGCATCGGCAATGGCTATGTGACCTTTGCCATGGATGCCCGCATGGGTTGGGGGAATGTGGTCATCGTGAGGCACGCATTCGTCGAGGGCGGACAACTTAAGACCGTGGATTCCATGTATGCCCACCTCAACCAGATCATGGTTCGCAAAGGTCAACAGGTTTCGCGTGGTCAGCAGGTCGGAACAATTGGAACGAACCGCGGCATGTATACCGCCCATCTGCACCATGAAATCCGAAAAAACCTCTTCATCGGCATCAACCGCTCGGCCTTTGCCAAAGACTTCACCAACTACTATCGCCCGAGTCAGTTTATTGCTCAAAGGAGAAGTCTCCCAGGTGCTGGCCAGACGGCAGAGGTCGTAGTGAACACCTATAAAACCGATCAACCGGGTTTCGTTTTTCCATCGGGCGGCGGGGACTCGAGAGGCTCGCTGAAAAAACAGCCATCTTCTGCGAGGAGCGGTAATTTCCGCGTGAATCGATTCGATGATTTGGGGTATTGATCCTTGAGAATGATTCCCTCTCAAGACACATCGCCGTTGTTCCTCATCGCTGGCGGCGGTGAGTATCCTCGGCTTGTGATCGAGGGAGCCAAAAAGGCGGGGGTCTCCCGCATTGTGATGGCGGCTTTTGAAGGGGAGACCAAGAGGGAGCTTGCGGGGATGGTTGATGCTGTCGAGTGGATGAGGGTTGGGCAGATGGCCCGCTTGCTCGATGCGGCTAAAAAGTCCGGAGCGAACCGTTCCCTCATGGCTGGTCAGATTGCGCCGAGCCACTTGTTCAATCTCCGACCGGATTTCAAAGCTCTCGTCCTCCTGGCCAAATTGAAGGAGCGCAATGCGGAGACTCTCTTTGGTGCTGTGGCTGCCGAGTTGGAGAAAGCAGGCGTTGGTCTTGTCTCTGCGACAACTTATCTGGATGAGCATCTGGCCACGCCGGGTTTGATCGCAGGCCCCAAGCTCAAGTCGCGCTCTCTGGCTGATCTGGATTTTGGATTTCGTATCGCAAAGGAGACAAGTCGCCTGGATATCGGCCAGACAGTGGTGGTCAAAAATGGCACTGTTCTGGCGGTGGAAGCCTTCGAAGGGACAAATGAAGCCATCCGTCGCGGCGGCACGCTGGGGAAGGGCTCAGCCATATTGGTGAAGGTCTCCAAACCCGGTCAGGATATGCGTTTCGATGTGCCCGTTATCGGAACCCGCACGCTTGAGGTGGCAGCCGAAGCTGGCATTCATGCCATTGGGGTCGAGGCGGGTGCAACTTTGCTGCTCGATCGATCGAAAGTCTGTGCGGAGGCAGCTCGTCTTGGTATTTCTCTTCACGGACAATGAAAACGATTCGAACAGGTGTGGTTGGTGTCGGTCACATGGGCATCAATCATGCGCGTATTTACAGCGAGCTCCCTGGAAGCCAGTTGGCGGCGGTGTATGACACAAACCACGAGGCCGCTGCCGCCGCCGCAGAGAATTTCAAATGCCAGGCGGCTTCTTCGCTTGAGGAATTCGCCAGGTTGGTTGATGCCGCGACGATTTGCACCCCGACTGTGACTCATCACTCCACGGGCATGGAGCTGCTCGGAAGAGGCAAGCATTTACTCATCGAAAAGCCCATCGCCGACACACCGGCGCACGCGCGTGAGCTTGCGGAGACTGCTGCCCTCCAGGGGTGCGTGCTTCAGGTTGGACATGTGGAGAGATTCAATCCTGTCCTGCATGCACTTGAGGCCCAGTTGCAGAATCCCCGCTTTTTGGAGGTAACCCGCCTCTCGCCTTACCCAAATCGCAGCACGGATATCGGAGTGGTGCTGGATCTGATGATTCACGATATCGAAATCATTTTGCACCTCGTGCGCTCACCGCTTGCGAGTTTGGACGCCGTAGGCATCTCCGTGCTCGGCCGGGGCGAGGATATCGCCAACGTGCGCTTCCGCTTTGAGAATGGGTGCGTTGCAAATGTCACCGCAAGCCGCATCAGCCAAGAGCGGGTTCGGAAAATTCGCGTCTTTCAAGAAAATGCCTACCTCTCGCTCGATTATAAAAACCAGAGCGGTTACCTCCTGCGGTTGGCCCGGGACAACGAACGAACCAGCTCGGGACTTGGCAAGCTGATCGGTTTGGCGACTGACTCAAAAATAGTCACCGACTTCAGTGGAAAACGTATCGTCCGCGAACCCGTGGCCGTTGAAAAAGGCGAACCCCTTAAAATCGAACTGGAATCCTTTTTGGACTGCGCCCGCGAAGGTCTGAAGCCAAAGGTCACTGGACTGGCTGCGGCCGATGCCTTGGATATCGCTCTGGAGATCACCAAGCGTATTGGCGAAGCCGATCCACGAAAGGAAACCCTGCCAATCTGATTCGCAATGATTTCCGGCTCTGTTCTCATTCTGACTGCAGGGTTTGGAGAGGGACATAATGCGGCTGCCCGCAATTTGGAGCAGGCATTGAAGGAGTCTCATCCCGAAGTGGCCGTTGTAGTAAATGACATCCTCGACGAGTCCTACAGCTGGCTGAACCGCCTTTTGCAGTCGGGCTACCGCCATGTTATCGACAGGCATCCATCCGTCTGGCGCGCCTTCTACAACTTCCTCGACTCCTCGCCTTTGGTGACTCGCGGTGTGGGCTTTCTCTGGATGGCCGTCAATCTGTTGGCCGACCGCATCACTCGCTATGATGCTGATGTCGTCGTGAGCTGTTTCCCAGGTTACGGAGCATTCTTGGACCAAGTGCGCAGGGGAAAGGGACGTCCCTTCGCGTATGTCACAGTGGTCACGGATTCCCTTACCATCAATTCGATCTGGTGGCGCTGCACGAGCGATTACTTCCTTGTGCCTAACGAATCCACCGCCAAGTCACTGGAGCAGGGTGGGGTGGCGCGCGAAAAAATCCGTGTCACAGGATTTCCCGTGTCCACTGTTTTTTCAGACATTCTACCCGAGCGTAGGAATCCACCGCTCGATGGACTTTGGAAAGTTCTCTACATGGTGAATTCGGCTCAGGACATCGCTCCAGATATCGTTCGGGAGTTGCTCAGCATTGAAAACATCGCGCTGACTGTGACCTGCGGGCGCCATGAGGAACTGATGAAAAAACTCCAACAACTCGCAACCGAGACGGGAAAACCGATTGAACTCCACGGCTGGACCTCGGAAATCCCCAGCTTGTTGCGGCGCTCGCACGTCATCATCAGCAAGGCTGGCGGAGCGACTGTGCAGGAGGCTCTGGCAGCGCGGACTCCGATGATCATCACGCAGGTCGTGCCCGGGCAGGAGGAGGGGAATGCTCAGTTGCTGGTGGAAAACGGGGCCGGCGAAATCGCCACGACTCCTGAGTCCATCGCCAACGCGGTGCGAGAACTCTTTGACAAAAATGGCGCACTCTACTCGCAACGCTATCAAGCGACAGGTCCGCTGAGCCACCCGGCAGGGTCGCGGGAGATTGCAAACTTCGCTGCTTCCCTCTGCCTGAGGGATTGAGTCTGGGGAGTCGCTGGATAGTGGACTACCTGGCCGAGTTGCTATGCCGGATATCCTTCACCGAGACTGCATAGATCACATCTTCTGCGATAGTTTTTGACTGATCCCCAATGCGCTCGAGGCAGCGCGCTATAAAAATCAACTCCAAGAATGCTCTGATATGTTCAGGATTTTGGGGCATCAATTCCGTGAGGTTGTCTGCAAATTCCCGATTGAGCTCATCCAATTCCTTGTCGCGCACCTTGATCGTGCGGGCTAACTCTATGTCGTTGTCGGCATAGGATTTGATTGCGTCATTAAAAATCGACGACGCGAGGTTGAAAATAGGCTCTATGCGCGATGTGGCAGGCATGTGGGGGAGGGCAATCAGCTTACGCGCCCGGCGGGCGATCCCCACAGACTGGTCGGACGCGCGCTCCAGATTTACGCTGGTCTTCATCGCGGCAATGACATTTCTCAGATCAGAGGCAAACGGATGGAAGCGCAGCATGATCTCCATACCCTCGCTATCGACTTGAATCTCCAGAGCATCGATTTCCTCGTCGTCGGCGATCACCGTATTGCACCAGTCCTCATCACGCTCAAAGAGGCCTTTCCTGGCGTTTTCCAAACTTCGCGAGGCCAGACTCGACATCATCAGGACATCCTTGCGGAGGTTGTCCAAAGCGTCTTCAAAACTGGTCAGAATATGTCGTGCGGATTCCATTTTTTAGAATAGGGGGATCATGAAAATTCAACCGAAGCGTCCGGTAATGTAGTCTTCGGTTTGCTTTTCCGAGGGGTTTGAAAAGATTTTGGGTGTGTCGGCGTATTCGATAAGTTTGCCCAGATAGAAAAATGCGGTCTTATCTGAGCACCGCGTGGCCTGCTGCATGTTGTGGGTCACAATGACGATGGTGAATTGCCGCTTCAGCTCACGGATGAGTTCCTCAACCTTGACTGTGGCGATCGGATCCAATGCCGAGCAGGGTTCGTCCATGAGCAGCACTTTCGGCCGGTTGGCGATGGCCCGGGCTATGCAAAGGCGCTGCATCTGCCCACCGGAGAGTCCCAGGGCGCTTTCATGCAGGCGGTCTTTCACCTCGTTCCAGAGTGCGGCTCCACGCAGGCTGCGTTCCACACATTCGTCGAGGTCGGACTTTTTTGAAATCCCACTGATGCGCAGTGCAAAGACGACGTTTTCGTAGATGGATTTTGGGAACGGGTTCGATTTCTGGAAAACCATGCCGATGCTTCGGCGCAGGGAAATGACCTCGACTCCCTTGTCGAAGATGCTACTCCCGAGGATGCGGATATCCCCCTCGTGGTGCACGCCATCGATGAGTTCATTCATGCGATTGAAGTTGCGCAAGAGAGTTGATTTGCCGCAACCTGATGGGCCAATAAAGGCGGTGACTTGGCGCTCCGGGATGTCCATGTTGATGGTGTGCAGGGCCTGTTTTTTCCCGTAGAAAAAATTGAAATCCTTCACGGAGATGAAATCCGGCCGCTCGGGTGGATTTGTGTGATCCGTTGTCAATTTTGCAGGTGCTTCATTTGAGGTTTGCATCGGATTTCCTTTTGGATTCGGTCAATTTTTTCGGGAGAAAATGGTTTGGGCTGCGATGTTGGCGATTGTGACGAAGGCCACGAGGACGAGTGAGGCCGTCCAAGCCATGGCGATCTGATGAGGGAAGGGGACAGTGGAGAAATTGTAGATCAGAACCGAGAGCGAAGCGGTTGGCTCATTTAGCGATTTCGCCCAGAATTGGCTGAACAGGGCGGTGAAAATAAGCGGCGCCGTCTCTCCTGCCGCGCGGGCCACGGCGAGCATGACACCAGTCATGATGGCAGGAAAGGCGTCGGGGAGCACCACGCGGGCGATCGTTTGGAATCGCGTGGCTCCGAGCCCCAAGGCGGCCTCGCGGTAGGCGCTCTGCACGCCCATAAGGGCCTGTTCGGCTGTGAGAAGAATGGTCGGCAACATGAGAACCGCCAGTGCCAATCCACCTGCATAGGCGGAAAATGTGCCGGTCGTCATGACGACAGCAGCAAAGGCAAAAACACCACAGATGATGGATGGAATCCCTGTCAGAAGTTTTGCCACAAGACGAACAGCCTGAGCGAGGCGCGAGGTAGGCGCATATTCGTTGATGAAGATGGCTGAAAGGATGCCTGCTGGTGCAGAGATGGCTAAGCCGATCGCGACCATCACCAGCGTGCCAAGTATGGCATTGCCGAAGCCTCCGCCGGACATTCCTGCCGCAGGCGGCAACTCGGTGAAAATGGCTGTTCCCAACAGGGGCAGGCCTTTTTGCAAAAGAAGAATAATAATCGAAGCCAAGGGCACCAGTGTCAGGAGCGAAAGCGTGATGCAGACGCCGCTAAGGATGCGGTTGGTCAGAGAGCGAGCCACGGTTTTTGAACTCACCGAACGGTCGCCGTCAAAAAAATCCAAGGAGTGGGAAGCAATGGAGTCCATTAGTTTTACCGGATGCCGGCGGTTTGCTTTTGGGTGTGCCGCAGCACGGCTTCGCCCAGCAGGTTTACAATAAGGGTGATGCCGATCAAGATGAGGGCTGCATACATGAGGGAGTTCACCTGAAGTCCCTGTGCCTCGCCAAACTGGTTTGCAAGCAGTCCAGCAAGAGTTCCCGAGGGGGAAAGGATAGACCACGAGAGGCGTGAACTGTTGCCGATGAGCATGGCCACCGCCATCGTTTCGCCCATGGCTCGACCGAGACCGAGGATCGTCGCCGCAACAATGCCAGGTGCCGCCGTTGGCAGGATGACACTGAAGATCGCCTCCCAGCGGGTGGACCCGAGTGCATAGGCTCCCTCGCGAAGTGTTTTTGGGACGGACGCCAAGGCGTTTCGCGAGATGGCGGTGATGGTTGGCAAAATCATAATGGCCAAGACGACCGAGGCGGTGAGCAGCGAGTTGCCATAAGCCGGACCGGAAAAAAGCGGGAAGTCTCCCATGGAGGCGACCGCCCAGTCGCCAAACGCTTTGACGATGGGGATAATGACGAAGATTCCCCATAGGCCGTAGACGACGCTGGGGATTGCGGCCAGCATTTCCACGACGAATCGCATGGTTTGACGAATCGATGCGGAGAGGAAATTCTCACTCAAAAAAATCGCAATCGCGACGCCCAGCGGGAAGGCCAGAAGGATGGCGAGTAGTGAACTCGCCACCGTGCCTATAATGAATGGCAGAACGCCGAAACGCTCACGGTTCGGCACCCACGCCGAGGTAGTCATGAAATCGAATCCGAACTTCTGAATGGACGGCCACGCGGATTCGAGGATTTCGTAAATGATCCATCCCAGCATCAGCACCGTGAGGAGCGAGGCCGTTTGACACAGGATTCGAAATAAATCCGGCGCCGGCCGATAACCAGCCGGCGAAATGATGTCCTTCTCGGGTGCTGACACTTTGTGAGAAAGCGGAGTTATTGAACGGTGTTCAAAGCCGCTTTGGCTTTTTCAACGACGGGCTGTGGAAGCGGCACATAGCCCAAGCTCTCGGAGAACGACTGGCCGTCTGTGAGACCCCAGTTCACAAATTCCTTGAGCGCCTTCAGCTTTTCGGCGTTAGGATATTTTTTGTATAAGAGCAGCCAAGTGAAGCTCACGATGGGGTAGTCGTTTGCTCCTTCGGGATCCACAGGCCAGATGCGGAGGTTCTCGGGAAGCTGCACATTCGAGAGGGTATCGCGGGCTGATGCGATGTCGGGAGCGACAAAGTTGCCAGATTTGTTTTGCAGCGAGGCCATCGAGAGACCGTTATCTTTGGCATATCCATACTCGACATAGCCGACTGTGCCGGGGCTTTGCTTGATAAGGGCGGTGACGCCTTCGTTGCCCTTACCGCCTACGCCCACGGGGAAGGTAACGGATTTATCTGTTCCAACCTGATCGTCGAAATCACTGCTGATCTTGGACAGGTGCTGGGTGAAAACATATGTCGTGCCGCTACCATCGGAACGGTAGGCAACCTGAATCGGCGTGTTGGGCAGTTTCAGATCGGGGTTGGCTTTGACGATGGCGGGATCATTCCACTTTTTGACCGTGCCAAGGTAAATGCCTGCCATGACTTCGCGGGTGAGTTTAAGACCTGTCACGCCTGGCAGGTTGTAGGCATAGACGATTTCTCCAGCCGTGGCAGGAATGAGCACAACGCCTGCAGACACCTTGGCAATTTCGTCATCTGTCATCGCTGCATCGCTCGCGCCAAAGTCCACCACACCCTGCATGAAATTTTTCACACCAGCTCCGCTTCCCACGGATTGGTAGTTCACCTGAATACCTGGCTGGACCTTGTTGAACTCAACGCCCCAGCGTTGATAAAGCGGAGCGGGAAATGTGGCCCCGGCGCCTGAAATTTGTTGACACTGCCCTATGGTGACGAAGGCGAGTGATGTGGCAATCGATAGGCAAAGAGCCCAGCTTGATGTGAGTTTCATGAGATCGGTGAGTGAACTAAGACGATCAGCATGCGCCAAAATCAGATTTGTGACAATTGCGTAACAAACCCCGTAGGGCAGAAATTGTGCATCCGTGCGAGTGAGGCAATTCAGAAATACAAGCCCAAAAAAACAACCCGCCACTCCTTTTGATGAAGTGGCGGGTTGGGAGTTTTTTAAAATACGTTTCCGGTATTACTCGGCGACTTCGAGTCCCATCTGACGGGCCGTTCCGCAGAGCGTGCGGAATGCTGCCTCTTCGGTGCGGGCGTTCATGTCTTTCATCTTGATTTTGACGATGTCCATGACCTGCTTTTTTGAGATTTTACCTACTTTAACTTTGTTGGGTTCTTTCGATCCCGAAGCAAGACCTGCGGCTTTCTTGAGGAGAATTGCTGCTGGCGGTGACTTGGTGATGAAGGTGAAGCTTTTGTCTTTATAGACGGTGATCACCACCGGGAGAATGTCGCCAGACTGCTTCTGAGTGGCGGCGTTAAATTCTTTGCAGAAAGCCATGATGTTCACACCCTGTTGACCGAGGGCTGGGCCTACGGGCGGGGCCGGATTTGCGGCACCTGCGGGAATCTGCAATTTGATCTGTCCTACGATTTCTTTAGCCATATTAAAAGTGCTCCGCTTGTTTTGCGGAAAAGGGGTGCAAGGTCATCACGACTTGCGCCCCGTGACAAGGAGATTTTTGATTTTTTCCGCGAGAGAGGTTTACAGGGAAGCCAGAACCTCGGCGATTTTGTTGAAATCTGGGAGCTCCTTCGGGGTCGGAGTTTGTTCGCTGTGGCGGATGACTCCGTCCTTGTCGATGACGAAAGCAGCCCGTGCAGAGACAGCACCCAAGCCGATGAGGTCTGGCAGAAGAACGTCGTAGGCTTGCGCGGTTTCCTTGTTCAGATCGCTCACGAGCGGGATGTTGATGTTCTCTTTTTTGGCCCAGGCTTCTTGCGCAAACGGGCTGTCCACGCTGATGCCTACAACGGCCGCATTCAGGGAATCATATTTTGCAAGGCCTGCGGTGACGTCGCAGAGTTCTTGTGTGCAGACGCCGGTGAAGGCGAGTGGGAAGAAAAGAAGGACAGTGTTTTTCTTGCCGAAGTTTGAAGAGAGGCTGAAGTCCGCGAGGCCTTCGGTGCCGATTGTTTTGAGTGTGAATTCAGGAGCTTTGGAGCCGGTTGCAAGTGCCATAATGATATGTGTGGTTGAAATGTGAGCCGCGCATTTTGCCCGTGGCGGCTTCCATGTCAATCGCAGCGGTGGGTTACTTGCTGCCGGGCTTGATGGCGGGAGTGCCTTGCAGGTCTTCCGGAATGCTGTCAGGCGCGAATGTTTCCACGTTCATTTGAACCAGAGAAACGAAGGGACACCCGAAATCGGGGAGTTGCCCACCGCTCCGATCCACGATGGATCCTGCCGCGACGACGATGCCGCCATGGTCGCGCACGATCTGGATTGTCTCCTGCACACGACCACCTCGAGTCACGACATCCTCCGCCACCACGAAACGCTGACCGGGCTGGATTTGAAAGCCACGGCGCAGCACGAGTCCGCCATTGCCATCCTTCTCGACGAAGATGTGGCGTTTGCCGAGATGGCGGGCCACTTCCTGACCGACAATGATCCCGCCGACTGCGGGGGAAACAACAGTTTCAGCAGCGTAGGCGCTAAGCTTGTCCGCGAGCATTCCGCAGACGCGCGCCGCTACAGGTGCGTCCTGAAGCAGAAGGGCGCACTGGAAAAACTCCCGGCTGTGAAGCCCGCTGCGAAGAATGAAGTGACCGTGGAGCAGGGCTCCAGTTTGTTTGAAAAGTTCTAGAACGTCTTGCATGGAGAAAAGGCTTCCGTCGGTCTGGTGTTACTTGAGGTTCTTGTTTGCCCAGTCGACAAAGCCCGTCACTCCACCACCGCCGTATCCGACCTGGCGCGCCAGTTCCTTGCCTTCGGAGTTGAGAAGAATAATTGTCGGGAAGCCCTCCACGCTATATTGCGCAGCGAGTTTCTGATTGCGTTCTTTGATTTCAGCTTCCTGCTCCTTGCGCCGTGGAAAATCAAGTTTCACCAGCACGAGTTTGTCTTTGGCGTAATCCTCGAAAGCCGGCTGCTCGAAGACATCCGCGTTCTGTTTCATGCAGGGCGGACACCAGTCCGAGCCAGTGAATTCCAGGAGGACGGGTTTTTTTGAAGCAGCGGCTTGGGCAATCGACGCATCATAGTCAGTGCTCCATAGGTCGGAGGCGTGCAAAGGTGCTGCGGCAAGGAGAAGGCAGAGTAATAAAGTTTTCATCGCTTATATCATGAACTGGGTTGCCCTGATTTCAAATGCAAACTCAGTCAGGCTCCCCGGGATTCGATAAAAAGACATCGCAACTCTGCCACTCACGATTTATCTAATTTGGCATCTCATGAGTCTGCCCGAACTGAAAGTTACCGTCTCGAATCTTGGGACATCCGCTGTTTTGACGCTGGATGGCCACCTCAACGCCCTCACTGTAGGTGTGCTTGAAAGCTCCTTGGATGATGTTCTAGCGACTGAGGTTCAGAGAGTCGTTTTGGAATGCTCGGGACTCTCCTTCACAAGCAGCGCAGGGCTGAGGGTTTTTCTTACAACGGTGAAACGGATGAAATCCCGTGGCGGCACATGTGCCTTCGCGTCCCTGACACCCGTCGTGCACGAAGTATTCGAAATGGCGGGATTCCTTGAGACCATGGAAGTCCATGCCTCGCGCGAGTCGGCATTAGTCTCAGAGAACCTCTAAACCTCGGACCACCGTGCGCGCGCGGAAGGGCCATCGTCCCGCATGGCCCAAATATCAAACACGGAAGCCGCAAAACCACTCCCAGGCACCTCCGCAAAAAATCGCCAACGCAGTTGAGACGGCACTCTGCCCTTCAAAAATGGGTCATGCGAGACGATGACCCTCCCATGAGCACGCTGCGCGCTGCCGCGCGAGGGGCAACCTCACCGACTAGGAAATGCCTCCCAGCGCCACTCTGCCCCAAAAAAATGATTTTGCTGTCCATGATTTTGCCAAAGTTCCGCATGCTGCAGCATCCTCGGCGCTCATAGAGACGCCGCTACAGGCTGGGCTCCGCCCGCCGTTACATCAAGCCTCTGTGGAGGTCTCGGTTTTAGGGGGCTTTTTTGTTTTGCGGGGTAGGGTGACGGTGAAGGTGGATCCCTTGCGAAACTTGCTTTGAGCCTCGATATCACCGCCGAGCATTTTGCAAAATCTGCGGCTGATCGCGAGCCCGAGGCCGGTGCCACCGTATTTCCGCGTTGTCGATTCATCGGCCTGTGTGAACGGCTCAAAGAGCCTTCCAAGTTGATCAGGCTTCATCCCGATGCCTGTGTCCGAGACGGTAAAAGTAATGAATTGGCGGCGGCTTTTCGTATGGGATCCAACAACGACCTTGATCTGGCCAGCCTTCGTGAATTTTGCGGCGTTGCCGATGAGGTTGAAGAGGGTTTGGCGGATTTTCGTCAGGTCGCTTTGCATGGCGCCTATGTCCTCGGGTATTTCGACGGTGAGAGTGTTGCCGTTTTTCTGAACGACCGGCAGCATGGTCGATTCCATGTCGCTAACCATCTTGGCGATTTCAATATTCTCGCAATAGACGGTCATTTTGCCTGACTCGATTTTGGAAAGATCGAGGACATCGTTGATCAGTTCGAGCAACTGCCGACCGGCGCTTTGTATTTTTTTGAGATCTGGCAAAAAGCCTTCCTGCCCGAGTTCCTCCGCTTCCTCAGCCAGCATTTCGCTGTAGCCGATGATCGCGTTCATAGGAGTTCGGAGTTCATGACTCATATTTGCAAGAAAGGCGCTCTTCGTGCGGTTTGCTGACTCGGCCAGTTTCACTGCCTGGGCCAGTTCCGAAGTGCGCTCTGCGACGGTGGATTCCAGGTTCAGGTTCCAATCCGCGAGCTCCCGTTCCCGCTTTTTAATGTGGGCCGCCATCGTTTCAAATGTGCGAGCGAGATCTCCGAGTTCATCTGCCCGGCGAGAGAGGTCCGAGAGTTCGGGTGTATTGAACCCGCCCTCTTGCAATGCGGTGGATGCGGCTCGGAGTCGCAAAACCGGTTTTGAGAATCGGCGCGCAACAAAGGTGGCCATCAAGACGGCTAGAACAACCCCCGCTAGGCCGACTTGCAGCGTTTGCCAAGCCATTTGCACTACAGGTTCAAGGATAATGGCCTCCGGGACGACGAGCACCAGTTTCCACCTTGCGAGCGGTGCGGTGGCCCAATAAGCCCGCATGGCACGCCCTCCGCTTGAGAATGTCGCAAAGCCCTCCGCAAGCTGTGCTATTTCCTTGCCCGCCGGCAGGGTTGAAAGCTCGGCTCCGGGAAAATCCTTCCTCAACATGAGTGTGGGCTCGGGATGAGCGATAATGCGGCCGCTGCGGCTCACGAGGTAAGCCATCTGATCGTCGTTTTTCTCGCTCGAGTTGTCCATGTGGAGACGGATGTGAATCCCGTTTACGATGCGGCGAACCTGCTCCAGTGAGAGATCAGCACCAGCCACGCCCAGGAATTCCTTGTTCTTGCCGAGGACTGGGACAGTCAGGCTGACCATGCTGGTATTTCCTGCGCCCTCGTCAAAGTAGGGTTCTGTAAAAAAAAGAGACTTTGAGTTTTTTGGGCCCTGATACCATTCCTGCCCTGGCGCACGGTAATCGTATTCGAGCGCGGTGAGGTTGGGCCAGAATCTGCGGTGGAAGGCTAAGAAGGAGTCGACATTTTCGTAGGCGATGTAGAGGCCATAGACATCCTCCGGCGCTGTGCGGGCCATCAACTCGCGCAAAAAATTCGTCATCTCCGGGTCCGGCGTGTTGCCGTAGGCCTCCTGCAATATGGCAATGCTACGAGGCAGCATGGCGATGCGGGAAAACAAATCATCCAGTTCGCGTGCAGAGTCGGTCACTTCAGACATCGCTCTTGCATTAGCCACTTGCAGCAACTCCGCCCTGGCGAGTCGGTAGTTTGTGAAAGTGGTAATCCCGATGGCAAGAATTGCCGCAAGCGCGACGAAAAATTGCAACTGCCGGGCAATGCCGAAGCGCAACAGGGATTTGAAAAAAATACCCGCTCCAGTGGAATTTGCTTCGTTGCTTTTACTCATCAGCTTCTTAGCCCATCCGCGATCTCGCTCTCACTGCCTCGAGCTATGAATTGCCCGAGGCCGGCCGTCTCCAACGCGTCGGAGACAGGGG
>Ga0209598_10000937_pt1 | contig 23749 bp, 24 predicted proteins | sample M_140807_EF_Meta_FD_187317 | JGI IMG/M metagenome (GOLD analysis project Ga0209598, IMG submission 187317) | Freshwater microbial communities from Lake Montjoie, Canada to study carbon cycling - M_140807_EF_MetaG (SPAdes) (version 2) | ecosystem: Environmental > Aquatic > Freshwater > Lake...
ACACACCGTTGACACAGTCCTATGGCCCAGTACGTCTACACCATGAATCGCGTCGGCAAAATCGTGCCGCCCAAACGCCAGATCCTGAAGGATATTTCGCTCTCGTTTTTTCCGGGGGCCAAAATCGGTGTCTTGGGTTTGAACGGCTCGGGCAAATCAACGCTACTGAAAATCATGGCGGGCATTGATAAGGACATCGAAGGCGAAGCCCGACCGATGCCCAACCTCAATGTAGGGTACTTGCCTCAAGAGCCCGATATGGATCCTGCGCAAAGTGTTCGGGAGGCGGTTGAGGCTGGCCTGGGGTCAATTACTGCAGCCAAGAAAAGGCTTGATGAGGTCTACGCGGCGTACGGTGAGCCCGATGCGGATTTCGACAAACTGGCGGCCGAGCAGGCAGATCTTGAAGCGCTGCTGGCAACCTCGGATGGTGGCGATGTCGAACACCAGCTCGAGATCGCAGCGGATGCGCTGCGATTGCCACCGTGGGAGGCCACGATTGGCAATCTCTCAGGCGGCGAGAAGCGGCGCGTCGCGCTCTGCAGGTTGCTGCTCTCGAAACCCGACATGTTGTTACTGGACGAACCGACCAACCATCTCGACGCCGAGAGCGTGGACTGGCTCGAACAATTCCTGCATAAATTTCCCGGGACCGTCGTCGCGATTACCCACGATCGGTATTTCCTGGACAACGCAGCCGAATGGATTCTGGAACTTGACCGAGGCCATGGGATCCCTTGGAAGGGAAACTACTCCAGCTGGCTGGACCAGAAGCAAGAGCGTCTGCGACAGGAAGAGTCGGGTGAAAGCGCCCGACAAAAAGCCCTCAAGAAGGAACTGGAGTGGGTTCGGCAGAATCCCAAAGGACGCCAGGCAAAGAGTAAGGCCCGACTGGCCCGCTTCGAGGAGCTGTCGAGTCATGAATACCAGAAACGTAATGAGACTCAGGAGATTTTCATCCCGGTCGCCGAGCGTCTCGGCGATACGGTCATCGAATTCAAGAACGTTCGTAAAGCGTTTGGCGAACGACTGCTGATCGACGACTTGAGTTTTGCAGTACCTCCGGGCGCCATCGTCGGGATCATTGGCCCCAACGGCGCGGGTAAATCGACACTCTTCAGAATGATTACAGGGCGCGAAACGCCTGACAGTGGGTCAATCGTCATTGGACCCACGGTCAAGATCGCTCACGTTGATCAGTCGCGCGAATCCCTGGGCGGGGACAAAACGGTTTGGGAGTCTGTTTCTGATGGCGCAGACCTCATGACAATCGGCCGCTTCGAGGTTTCCTCGAGGGCCTATGTCGGTCGTTTTAATTTCAAGGGAAGTGATCAGAACAAGAAGGTTAGCCTGCTGTCCGGGGGCGAACGCGGACGGCTGCATCTGGCCCGAACACTGATTGCAGGCGGTAACGTCCTCTTACTCGATGAGCCCTCAAACGACCTTGACGTGGAGACCCTCCGGGCGCTCGAAGATGCCTTATTGGAATTTGCGGGTTGCGTGTTAGTGATCAGCCATGACCGCTGGTTTCTTGACCGGATTGCGACCCACATCCTCGCCTTCGAGGGTGATTCACAGGTCACCTTCTTCAACGGCAACTATCAGGAGTACGAGGCGGACCGCAAGAAGCGTCTCGGCGAAGAAGCCGCCCGACCCAAGCGCATCCGGTTCAAGCCCCTGCGTTGATTCAGCGTAGCGGGATGGGCGTGCTGGCGGGGACCGGAACCGCGGTGACCGAATTTTGTGGGCTGCCTTCGATCAAACGATCGGCGTACGTCAGGTACACCAGCGCGTTGCGCGCGGGATCGACGATTCGAACGATGTGGAGCTTCTTGAAGAGGAACGACAGTCGTTCGTCGAAAACGACTTCTTGACGTGGCAGCGCACCCTTGAAGGCGATTGGCCCCACCTGCCGACAGGCGATTGAGGCCTCGGACTTGTCTTCAGCCAGCCCAAGTGCACCACTGACACCACCGGTTTTGGCCCGCGAGACGTAGCAGGCAACTCCCGACACTTTAGGATCGTCATAGGCCTCGATGACGATCTTGTGGTCAGGTCCAATCAGCTTGAAAGCGGTGTTCACTTCACCGAGTGTCTCTGCCGAAACGGATGTAAACGCCAGCAGGAACATTGCACCGACGATTGCACCCGCAAGCGCACCCGAGACCGCAACGACAGGCGCACCGACCGCCGCACCCAGGGAACACTTTTTGGTCATACATCAACCTCAACTTCGTTGCCATGTTCTTCGAGCCAGGCGCGTCTGGCGAGCGCTTCACCCTTACCCATCAACATCGTGAATCGAAGGCGGGTTGACTCCTCATCAATGTCACCCAGGCTAACCGGAAGCAGTCGCCGCGTATCCGGATTGAGCGTGGTCTCCCATAACTGTTCCGCGGTCATTTCACCCAGTCCCTTAAATCGACTAATCGACCATGCAGCCTCCGTGAGTCCTTCCTTGCGGAGTCGGTCACAGGTACGCGCAAGCTCAGTATCGTCAAGACAATAAATCTTACGCAGTGGGCGCTTGCCACGAGCCGCCACATCGACCCGATAGAGCGGTGGGCGGGCGACATAGACATGGCCATGCTCGACCAGAGCTGGGAAATGGCGCCAAAAAAGAGTCAGCAATAACACCTGAATATGGGCACCATCGACATCGGCGTCCGACAGGATACAAACCCTGCCATAGCGCAGTCCCGAGAGCACCGACGCCGAATCAACCAGGGGCGCTTGGCCCGTCGAATGGCTCGTACCATGAGGATCCACGCCGAGGGCAACCGCGATGTCGTGAATCTCGTTATTGGCAAACAAGCGGTCACGATCAGCCTCCCACGTATTCAGCACCTTTCCGCGCAGGGGCAAAATAGCCTGAAATTCCTTGTCGCGTCCCATCTTGGCACTGCCGCCGGCGCTGTCGCCTTCAACTAAAAAAATCTCGTTGCGGCCCAGATCGTCGCTCTCGCAATCCGTGAGTTTGCCGGGAAGTACGGCAACGCCTGAACCCTTTTTCTTTTCAACCTTTTGCGCACTACGCTGCCGGGCCTGCGCCTGACGGATCACCAACTCCGACAACTTGCGGCCAAAGTCGACGTGCTCACTCAACCACAACTCGAGCTGGGGGCGGGAATAGCCTCCGACCAGGCGAACCGCGTCCCGAGAGTTGAGCCGCTCCTTAATCTGGCCCTGAAACTGGGGGTCGAGAACCTTGGCACTCAAGACAAAGCTTGCTCGCGCGAAGACGTCCTCAGGCATCAGTTTCACGCCCTTGGGAAGTAATGAATGCAGTTCGACGAACGATTTCAGCGCCTGAAAAAGTCCTTCACGCAAACCACTTTCGTGCGTGCCTCCAGCGGGCGTCGGGATCAGATTGACGTAGGACTCACGGATCGTTGGACCCTCTTCAGTCCAGCCAACGCACCAGGAGGCCCCCTCGCCCTCAGCGAATGTTTCGTGACCCGCGGGCGCAAATTGCTGGCTCTCGAACAACGGGACAACCAGGGCATCTCCGGCATGCGACGAGGTACCCGAGGCGAGTGCTTCGGTCAGATAACCTCGCAAGCCTTCGGCATAGCACCATGTCTGCTCACGGCCCGTACGGGCTTCAATCAGCACAGTTTGCAAACCCGGCAACAAGACCGCTTTGGCGCGCAATTGACGTTCAAGCTCTGACTGCGAGATCGCCGGCGAATCAAAATACTTCGGATCGGGCCAGACCTGAACTCGGGTACCGGAGCGTCGACTCCCGCGCGGGGCGGGCTGCGACTGGAGCGCTTGTACAACATCACCGCCGGAAAAAACGAGATGATGCTGGCCACCCTCTCGCCACACCGTCACCTCGAGGCGGATCGATAACGCGTTGGTGACGCTCACGCCAACGCCGTGCAACCCCCCCGAAAAACTATAAGCACCGCCAGACGCCTTATCGAACTTGCCACCCGCATGCAGCCGAGTGAAGACAATCTCGACCACTGGGGCGCCCTCTTCCGGATGCATACCAACCGGAATACCCCGACCGTCATCATCAACGGTGACGCTACCGTCGCCTTCCAGCGTAACGGTGATGGTCTTGCAAAATCCAGCCAGCGCCTCGTCGGCGGCGTTATCGAGTACCTCTTGGATGATATGCAAGGGATTCTCTGTACGGGTGTACATCCCCGGCCGCTGGCGAACCGGCTCGAGGCCCTTGAGAACCCGGATCGACCCCTCCGAGTATTCTGTTTTGCGTGCAGTCATAGCCTTGTTCAGATGGCGATCTGTGTGCCCATCTCCACCACTCGATTGGGCGGCAGACGGAAATAGTCAGCGACCGAAGGACTGTTTTGCAGCATCCAGCCAAACATCGAACGACGCCATCCAAAAATGCCGCGGCGAGAAACCGATACCAGCGTTGGTTTACTCGTAAAGAACGAAGTTTGGCCAAGATCAACATCGAGGCCCCGCCGTCGCGCCAACCGGAAAACAGTCGACACGTCAGGATCCTCGCGAAATCCGAAATGAGCCGTGAGATAGACGACTCCGTGTGAACCTCGACGCAATTCGAGACGCTCCTCGTTCCCAATGCGCGGTCGATCATCGAATGCGATCGTCAAGAAGACGAGGCGCTCATGCGCAATCTTGTTGTGCTTGAGGTTATGCAGAAACGCGCTCGGGAAACCACCGCGTGACGAACTAAAAAAAACAGCTGTCCCCGGCACCCGCGTGGTGCGCACCAGTTCAAAGTCCACTGCATCATCCCGCGCCTCGGGTCTCGCAACCTTGCGGGCGCGCAAAATCATCGTGCCCCGGTGCCAGGTCGTTAGCATGGTGAACACACACACCGCCACAGTCAGCGGGAACCAGCCGCCATCAAAGAACTTGGATAAGTTCGCGCCAAGGAAAGCCAGCTCGAGACAAAACCAAGCGGCCAGCGGTACCAGAAGCCAGCGCATCCGCCGAGACTCCTGGTGGGCCAGTACCACCGCGAGCAAGACGCTCGAAATGATCAGGTCGCCCGATACCGCGAGACCATAAGCGGCCGCCAGAGCACCCGATGACTTAAAGGCCAGAACCAGCAAAACGACCGAAACCAACAAGATCCAGTTCACGATCGGAATGTAAATCTGACCCTGAGAATGATCGGAGGTATGGAGTACCCGCAGCCGTGGGAGGTAATTGAGACGCGAGGCCTGTTGCGTCACCGAAAAAGCGCCCGAAATCGTTGCCTGTGAAGCAATCACCGTCGCAAGCGTTGCGAGAATCACCAGTGGGAATTGCAACGATTCGGGTGCCAGCAAAAAGAATGGATTCTCGCGCGCCGCAGGGTCCGTCAAAACGAGGGCGCCTTGACCAAGGTAATTAATCATCAGCGCGGGGAAGACCAAAAAAAACCAGCAAATCCGAATCGGCGGCAAACCAAAATGCCCCATGTCGGCATAAAGGGCTTCGGCGCCGGTCAAACACAGAAAAACAGATCCCAGCGCGATAAATGCCAGCGCGGGACGTTCAACGGCGAAGCGGACCGCATAACTCGGGTCGATAGCCCGAAGAATCTCAGGCATCTCCACGATATGGATTAAGCCGAGCAAGGCCAGCGTCGCAAACCACAAGATCATCACCGGACCAAAAAACCGGCCGACGTCTGCGGTCCCATGACGCTGCAGGCTAAACAGCCCGATCAGAATCACGATCGAGATCGGCACCACATAACGCTCTAACCCCGGCGCAGCAACGCTCAAGCCCTCCACGGCGGACAACACCGAAATAGCGGGCGTGATAATGGCGTCGCCATAAAACAGCGAGGCAGCGAACACCCCGAACGCCCCAACTAACCAGGCCAATTCGGGACGATGCTCAATCACCCTCTGAGCGACCGACAGCAAAGCCAGCACCCCACCCTCGCCGCGATGATCAAACCGGAGGACGATCGACACATACTTGAGCGACACGATAATCGACACCGACCAGAACATCATCGACAAAATGCCAAAGACGTTCTCCGGGGTTGGGGCGATAGCGTGCGTACCGAAGAAGGCTTCCTTGAAGGCGTAGAGAGGCGACGTTCCGATATCGCCGAAAACCACCCCCAACGCAGCCAGCACCATCACCCGGAAGGGTTGACCGTGATTTTGCGCGCTCATGCAGAACAGACTCCGATCTGATTAATCCATCAAGGGCTCGAGCCTCGACTCCTCCATCGCGCCCACTTGCTCGCGGAGCGCCAGGATCCGATCCTGCCAATCCCGCACAGACCCAAACCATGGAAACGCTGCTGGAAATGCGGGATCTTCCCATCGGCGCGCAATCCACGCAGTGTAATGCACGTAGCGAAGCGTTCGTAAGGCTTCGACCAGGTGCAGTTCTCGCGGATCGAATCGGCCGAAGGTCTGATATCCCTTCAGAACCTGCGAGAGTTGTCGCGATTGCGACGATGCGTCACCCGATAAAAGCATCCAAAGATCCTGAATAGCCGGTCCTGTTCGGGAATCATCAAAATCCACAAAGTGCGGGCCCGTATCGGTCCAGAGAATATTTCCGGCGTGGCAATCGCCGTGCAGCCGAATCACCTCGACGCCCTGAGCCCGATCGAATGCGCGACGCACGCCCGCCATCGCCAGTTGGGTGACGGCGTCCCACGCCGCCCTGAGTTCCGGCGGAATCCAGCTTGATTGGCCCAACCAGGCCAGCGGCCTATCGCCAAAGGTTTCGACGTCAACGGATTCACGCACCTTAAAAGACTGCGATGACCCTACCCGATGAAGCCGCCCCATGAATCGACCGATTCGCTCCAGCACGTGCTCGTCATCCAACTCGGGGGCGCGGCCGCCCCGGCGCTCGAATAACGCGAATCGGTGCCCCCCATGATGATGAAGAGTGGCGCCATTTAAAATGATCGGGGGAACCGCTGGAATCTCGGCTGTCACCAACTCAGCCAGAAAGTCATGCTCCTCTTGAATCGCCTCATCGCTCCATCGCCCAGGTCGATAAAACTTGGCGATCAGGAAACCACCCGGGCTGCGATCAGCCCCCCCATCTTCAATACCAATCTGATAAACGCGGTTCTCGAAGCTATTCAGCGCCATGAGCCGACCGTCGCACCTCGGGCCGACCGTCTCAATCGCATCCATTACCGCTTCTGGCATTAACTGGCCAAACGGGGTTTCAACCGCTGGAGAGTCAACCGTTTCACGTGTTGTCACACTTTTCCCCTTATGATTCACGGTCAACTCACAATCAACTCACAATAATGAGGCACGCAATGCAACTTGGAATGATTGGCCTGGGCCGGATGGGCGGTAATATTGTTCGGCGTCTGATGCGCGATCATCACGAGTGCGTGGTGTTTGATGCCAGTACCCCCGCCATTTCCCAATTGGTTGGCGAAGGCGCCACGGGAAGCACAGACCTGGCAGATCTCGTCTCCAAGCTGGCTCACCCCCGGGCCATCTGGGTCATGCTTCCAGCAGGCGAAATCACCGAGCACACCGTTGAAGCGCTGAGCCATATCCTCGAATCGGGCGACATCATCATCGATGGCGGCAACTCCAATTATCAAGATGACGTGCGCCGCGCCCATTCGCTCGAATCGAAAGGCATCCGCTATATCGACGTTGGCACCAGCGGCGGCGTCTGGGGGCTTGAGCGTGGATATTGCATGATGATCGGTGGCGATCAGGCTGCCGTTCAGCACCTTGATCCAATTTTCAAGACGCTGGCCCCTGGGATCGGAACGATTGACAAGACCCCAGGTCGGGAAAATCTGCACTCGACAGCAGAACACGGCTATCTGTACACGGGCCCTGCCGGGTCGGGCCATTTTGTGAAAATGGTGCACAACGGGATCGAGTACGGTCTCATGCAAGCGTACGCCGAAGGTCTCGACATTCTCAAAGGCGTCGGTCAGGAGAGCATCCCAGCCGAGCGTCGTTATGACCTCAATCTCGCTGACATCACCGAACTCTGGCGTCGTGGCAGTGTCGTCTCGTCCTGGCTGCTCGACCTGAGCGCGATCGCCCTCGCCGAAGACCCTGAACTGCGCGGTTACTCGGGCTTTGTGCAGGATTCGGGGGAAGGTCGCTGGACCATCATGGCGGCAATCGAAGAGGCAGTTCCCGCGGACGTGCTCTCGGCAGCGCTTTATGCTCGATTCCGTTCGCGTCAGGACCACACCTTTGCCGAGAAACTCCTATCCGCGATGCGCAAACAGTTCGGTGGCCACCAAGAGCCGCATTGATTCGTATCGCACGCAGACACGTTCACTTCTGACATCCCAACGGATCCGTTCATGCACCACGACCACGATCACGAAACTATTCGACACGGCGACCGGGCACCCGCTTGCAACATGGTGATTTTTGGTGGGGGCGGCGACCTCACCAAGCGCCTCCTGATGCCCGCGCTCTACAACCTGTCGCGCACAGGTTTGCTACCTGAGAATTTTTCGCTGATCGGGGTCGACCGTCTGGAATTGAGCGATCAGGCGTTTCGCCTGCAGATCGAAGAGGCGTTGCGCGCCTTCGGCAATGACAAGCACTACGCACAAAAGCTGGACGAGCATCACCTCGAGAACCTGCTCTCGCGAATCACATATCTGCAAGGCGATTTCAGCGATCCGGCGTGCTACGCCCGCCTGGACGAGCGGCTACAAGCCAATGCGGTCACTGAAAGCACAGGCGAGCATGTCGTGTTCTACCTTGCGGTCGCAGCTCGGTTTTTTGCGGGGATCGTCGACCAGCTCGGCGCTGCAGGCCTGGTCGCGGAAGGCCCTAACCGTTGGCGTCGTGTCGTGGTGGAGAAGCCTTTCGGCCACGATTTGGAGTCCGCCAAAGCCCTCAACAGCCAGTTGCGCAAGAGTGTGGCCGAGCGACAGATTTATCGGATGGACCACTTCCTCGGCAAAGAAACCGTTCAAAACATCATGTTGATGCGTTTTGCGAACGGTATTTTCGAGCCGCTCTGGAATCGTGAGCATATCGACCACGTTCAGATCACTGTCGCCGAAACCGTCGGTGTCGAGCGCCGCGCGGGGTTCTATGAAACCACCGGCGCACTTCGCGATATGGTCCCGAATCATATTTTTCAGCTTCTAGCGCTGATTGGAATGGAGCCGCCGGCAGCGTTCACCGCCGATGCGATTCGAACCGAAAAAACCAAAGTTCTAACCGCCGTTCACCCCGTTGTGGCTGCGACCGACTCCGTTCGGGGTCAGTACGCTTCAGGCTCCCGGGATGAGCAGCCACTGCGCGGCTACCGTGAAGAAGAAGGTGTTGCGGCCTCGAGCACGACGGAAACCTATACGGCGCTCAAACTACAGATTGACAACTGGCGCTGGGCCGGCGTGCCGTTCTACCTGCGCACCGGCAAGGCGCTAAGCAAGCGAAACAGCGAGATCTATATCCAGTTCAAGCGGCCACCTCTCTCGCTCTTCAAGGACACGGCGACTGAGGCGCTGACGCCCAATGCGCTCGTCCTGAAGCTGCAACCCGACGAAGGTGCCCAACTCAGTTTTGGTGCGAAGATTCCGGGGCCAACCATTTCGATCGGTCAGGTTCATATGGATTTTCACTACGGTGATTACTTTCAGAACGCTCCAAGTACCGGTTATGAGACGCTGATCTACGATTGCATGATCGGTGATGCAACCCTGTTCCAACGCTCCGATAGCGTGTTCGCGGGGTGGGAAATCGTTGAACCGCTGCTCAACTTTTGGGCAAATGACGCGGCAGCCCCCCTCGCCTTTTATTCGGCAGGCTCGGACGGCCCAGCAGAAGCAGAGGCCCTGCTGCAGCAGACCGGCAGATCCTGGCGCCCCGTGACCGTTTAGAGGTGGTTTAGTTCTGCCCGCTCAGCATCGGCAAGATCATGTGATAAGTCCTGATGCCAGCGGGACCCAGTACGACCATACTGATCGCTGGAAAGATACACAGGACCAGGGGAAATAGCATCTTGGTCGGAATCTTTGCTGCCGTCTCCTCCGCCTGATTCTGACGCTTATGACGCAAGTCATCGGCAAAGACACGCAGCGATTGACCGAGGCTGGTACCGAATTTATCGGTCTGCGCCAACATGGTTGCAAATGAATTCACTTCCTCGACGCCCGTTCTAAGACTGAGGTTGCGGAGTGCTTTTTCTCGACTGTTTCCGGCTCTTGTTTCGAGGTTGAGGAGATGAATCTCTTCCATCATGGCCGTGCTATGAATCCGCATCTCATCAGCCACTCGGACGAGCGCCGCCTCCAGGCCTAAACCCGCTTCGACACAGACCAACAGCAAATCAGCGGTGTCCGGGAAATGTTCGAAGATCTCGCGCTTGCGTGATTTGACAGCTAAGTTGAGTCCCAGATTCGGCAGAAAGCAACCCACCGTCGCGCTGAGCAAAACCAAGAACATTCGACCGCTCGAGTTTGAGTCGTTCGCCGACCAGTCGAGAAGCCCATACGTTAAACCCGCGAACACAAAGGGCAAGGCGGTCTTGGCCGCATAAAAGAGTACTGGAGCATGCTGGCTTCGAATTCCCGCATTCAGGAACTTGATTCGCTGCGGCGAGCTCTCCCACGAGCCGGACGGAGTGGATAGGCGCGCAAGAGGGCCCGCCACGCTGACGATCTTAGGAATCCAATCCGCCGTTTCAGCGGGCTCGCCTAGTTCAGACACCCGGCGTTTCGAGGCATCGGGCAGCATCCATCTCATCATCGAGATACTGACCAGAGTGACGACACAGAAGATGATTACACCGTAAAGGATCATTTTCAGTAACCTGTCAAACTCTGATTTGGACGATACGGTAGGACCAAAAGGCGCCGATCGCCATCATGGCGAGTACCTTGTAAGTCAACTGAATTCCGATCGGGTCAGTCCACAAGACGCTGATGAATTCATGATTGACGAACTCGAGTAATCCCCCCAGCGCAAACGGCAGGAGGCAAAGGACCCAGGCCGACCAGCGCCCTTCGGTGCTGAGCACCCTCACCTTGCCGTAGAACTTCAATCGGTCGCGGATCAAACGGCTTAGGTTCTCAAGGACCTCCGACAAATTGCCGCCAGCATCCCGCTGAACGAGAACCGCCACGGCGAAATAGCCCATGTCGGCAACTGGAACTCTCGTGGCGAGGTTTTCCATCGCCTGTTGGATCGAGACGCCAAAATTAACCTCGTCATGCGTGATCCGGAATTCAAACGCAATTGGATCCACCATGTTTACGCTGACCATCTGCAAAGCCTGCGGTAACGCGTTGCCGGCACGCAGCGCCCGAGCAATAAAGTCGAGCGCGTCGGGCAGCTGCTGAACCACCTTAGTCAAGCGATTGCGACGACGCGCCATGACAAAAATCGCGGGTGAGGCCCCGGACAGCAACGAAATCGTCCAGTCAGCTGCCGGTAAAGCATCGAGAAACGACATCGCCACATGGGCGGCAAAACCCAGTCCGACCGTAAGCAACAACAGTCGGCTGACCGTCCAATCGAGTCCCGATTGCACCAGCCATCGATCGACCAAATGCATCCGTGGGACATTAAGCAGCAATCGCTCAACGACAGGGACCTCGCTCAGCAACCGGTTTTTCAGAACTGCGGTGCGTTCTGATCGGTCAGAGGCCGCGGAAAGGGCACGGATTCGGCGCTCGGCCTGTCTGGCGTCGGCCCCCTTGTAGGTGTTCCAAATCAAATAGGCGCTTTCAACGAATAGCACGATGGCCACAAATGCAATCACCACAATCAGGGGGAATACGCCGTTCGCCAGCAGACTATTCATAGCGCAGGCTTGAATCAAACAGCGCGTCTGGAAGATCGATACCCGCGTTACGTAACTTGTCTGCGATTTTTGGGCGAAGCCCGGTCGCCATAAAGTGTCCGATGGATTTCCCACGTGCATCCACACCAGTCTGCTGGTAAGCAAAGATCTCCTGCATCGTGACGACATCCCCCTCCATCCCGGTGATCTCCTGAATGCTGGTGATCTTGCGCTGTCCATCCGTCAGCCGGTTCGCCTGGATCACCACCGAAATTGCCGAGGTAATTTGTTGGCGCATGGCCTTGTGGGGCAGATTGAGTCCGGCCATGCTCACCATGTTTTCAAGTCGGGACATGGCGTCCCGGGGGTTATTGGCGTGAATGGTCGTCATGGATCCCTCATGACCGGTATTCATTGCCTGCAGCATATCGACCGCTTCGGCGCCCCGGATCTCCCCCATCAGAATCCGATCAGGTCGCATCCGCAGTGCATTGCGCATGAGCGAACGCTGATTTACCTCGCCCTTCCCTTCGATGTTGGGTGGGCGCGTTTCGAGTCGGATCACATGGGGCTGCTGCAGTTGAAGTTCTGCCGCATCTTCGATCGTCACGATCCGCTCGGATTCTGGGATGGTGCCAGAAAGAATATTGAGTAAGGTCGTTTTTCCTGAGCCTGTGCCCCCTGAGATGATCATATTGACCTTGGCCTTAGCCAAGCCCTGAAGAAAGGTCGCCATCTCGTTCGTCAATGATCGGTGGACCTTGACGAGATCCTGCATCTTGAGGGGAATCACCGCAAATCGCCGGATCGAGACCGTAGGACCATCGAGCGCGATCGGCGGAATCACCGCATTGACGCGGGAGCCATCCGGCAAACGGGCATCAACCATCGGACTGGATTCGTCAATGCGTCGCCCCACTCTCGAGACGATCTTGTCAATGATTCGAAGCAGATGTTGATCGTCCGTGAATCGCACCTTGGTGAGTTCCAGGCGGCCGTGGCGCTCCACGTAAATCTGTTTATAACTATTGACCAAAATGTCAGAAACAGAGGGGTCCGCCATCAGGAGTTCGAGGGGACCGAGTCCGAGCATTTCGTTCTGAATGTCACGCACCAACATTCGCCGCTCCGCATCGTTGATCGGCGCAGGGTTCTCGTTCAGCAACCAATCAACCTGAGTGCTAATCTCGCGGCGCAACTGAAGCTCAGTCATCGATTCAAGTGACGCCAGGTCCACTCGCTCAAGGATCTGTAAATGAAGCCGGCTCTTGATCTTGATGTAAGCATCTACATCGGCATCCGCAGCCCTATCGGGGCTCGCAGGCGGCGAGTTGGAGGGAGCCGGATCGATCACGATCGGCTTGGCACCATCCCGGCGCCCGGTGAGCAGTTCCCGAAAATCTTGCATACCCATAGCGTTGAATTCCTTAACTCTAGAACTTGAGCAATCGGCTGAGGAGCCCGCCAGACGCAGGTTCGGGTTTGGGCAATAAGGCCTGAGCCCAATCGCTAATCGCCTTTGACACCACGCCTGACGGTGCGATGGCGGCCAGGGGTTGACCTTGATTGATGGCATCCGCAACATCTCGGAACCCATTGGGTACCGTGCGGATTCGGTTGGGACCCAGGCTAGTCCGAAGATCATCAAATCCGACCTCGGCACCACGACCAAAGCGATTCACCACGAGTTCTACTTTGTCCGAAACGTAGCCCAGCGAACGAAACACCGTGAGGACTCTTTTTGCGTTTCGGATATAGGGCAACATCGCCTGCAGGACCAGATAAATCTGATCTGCCCGATCGAGGGCGTGGATCGCCAAATCATCAAGCGTGCGATTCAGATCGAGGACCGTAAAGTCGTACTCTTCGACCGCGATGGCGAGAATCGCGTCAAGATGCTCCGGCATCACATGAAGCGCTTGTGCGGGGTCTTCGGGCGCTGCGAGGATCGAAAAATTGCTCGAAATCTTCACCGTCGACGCCTGAAGTAACGAGGCATCCAGGCGGCCAATGTTGCGAGCAATCGCCGCAATGTCGCTCGACTGGGCCTGATCATGAATCGTAAGGATGGCTTCGCCAAACTGCAGGTTCAGATCCATCAGCAACACCTTCTTGCCGCCGGATGCAAGCTGATGGGCCAGATTAGTGGCGAGGAAGGTTGCTCCGCTACCGCCCTTGCTCGACACAAAGGCAATGACTTGCCCCCCCCGCTGGCGGATTCTCAAGCCGAGCTTGGTCTCCACGCGGTTGACCGCCGCCTCGATGACCTCGCGGCTTGCACCGGCAGCCAACACCTCACGGATACCAACCCGCATCGCCTGAATAAGCGAATCAGGATCTTGCTGGGCACCCAGAAGGATGATTGCCATCCGCGGATATTGATCCGTCACTCGCTCGACGACGGCTAACGATCCAGAGTCCAGGGCCGAGCATTCGACCAGAATCATGTCCGGGTGGTCGTGATCGGCGACCAGTCTCAGGTCCTGGATGCCACCTTCTTGGCGGGTCACAACGCGCGTAACGTCGTTCCGGTGAAGGTGTTCGCAAAGACCTTCGAACGATTGCGGACGCGACGAGATCAAAACAATTTTCATACGGGATACCAGGTGGCGCTAGGTACAGACAATCGAGGCGGCCGTGATGTCCTGTCTCATAACCTCCCGCGGCGAATAGGTCGAAAACGTGGGCATCTCAATCGCTGCAAGCGGCCCCTGCCCAAACAGGGGTGAAATCCACTGATAGTTGAGTCGGGTGATGGTGAGGTTGACGCCCTCACAGGTACTGACAGTGCATCCAGCGGGGCTCCAGGTCAGATTGATGTCCTGAATCTGCGGCAATATTCGCTGCATCCGAAGAAGCACCTTTGCCTTGTTGGCGGTGTCATCGCAGATCGCGGCATAACGGGCGCCATCCCGAGACGCCTCATTGGCTGCACCCCAGGTAAACAGCATCCGGGTGAAATCGAGGATGCCAAAGAGAAACATCCAAAAAACCACTAGAACCAAGGCAAATTCGACGGCGGTACCGCCTGACTCCCGGGGCTTCAAACCGCGCTTCGCATCGACGCGCTGATATCGCCAAAGGTCACGTCACCGAACGAGACGCCAAATACAGAGGTAAATAATGACTTGAACGGGTAAGCCTGAACGGTCAACGTCACCACGTTGGTCGTTGGATTGGACCCGAGCATCTGCCAGACCGGATTGGCCACCTGAGCAATGCTGAGCCCCGGCGCCAGCGCGGGTCCAGTCCCGGCCGTATTGCCAAAGACCACCAGATTTTTAGCCTCGGGCGTCTTCGTATTCGGTGCACGCGTCGCGAGGTAACGAGTCGCGCTTCGGACCGATTTAACAACCGTGTTGTATTCAATAATGGCCCGACCAAATTCAGTCGTTACTAAAGTCAGCAATAATAAAATGGGCATCATCAAGGCCAACTCGATAGCTGCGGTTCCTTTAGGCCTAGACCTCATCATGGTGTGATCCTCAAGACGGATTCCTCACTGAACCAGTACCGGCACTGTGGCGCCCGATGCCCCACTCGCAGCCCCATTACTGGAGCAAGGACTGTTGGCGCTACCCGCGTTTCCAATGAATTCGAGTTGAATGTCCACAGTCGGGCTCGTCATCGGCTGCAAGATCAACATGCAGGCAAAGTCGAGCACTTTGGCACTCGTGTTTATGATAGGAACCGTAACGATCCGTCGGCTGTGCCCAAGCTGTTGATGTTCACCAGCCAACGCAGGGGTTGCCAACGTTTTGTAGCCACCACTCATGCGTAGACCTGTGATGCCATCGCCACCACTGACACTCGTCCCGGTGTCGTCGTACGACGCATAAGAAAGTTGCTTCGTTTTAAAATTATGTGCCGTGCCGTGGCAGGTGTTGTACGGTTGTCCTGCATAGGCGTTTTGAGGCACTGAATTCTTCCAGTTGTTGGGCGTGTAGGCGTACCCCGTTTTGTCGGGATGGTTCACACTGGGCCCGGGGTCGCCGTTCTTATAGATACCAAAACGAGCATTCCAGACATCGGCGACACTCTGCTTGGCACCCGGTTTTCCAACGGTGTCGCCCACCTTGACGCCGCAGTAACCAGGCTCAGCCAGTTCGAGTGCGGCCTCACTGGCCGAGTTGCTGCCATCAAGATTGTTCCAGCCCATCTGTCCTGCAGCAGGCGTTTTCTGGCCCATGACGGTGACCCATTCACCGACCTGAAATCCATAATTGGGTGAGCCACCCCCCGATTTGGGAATGAGTCCAAGCGGAAGTGGGCAAGTCTTTTGTGTTCCAGCTCGCCTGGCAACCGCCAATGCCCCAACGCTGTTGGTCCCGGCATAGGCGGCATTACTGCTACCGACAGAGGCCCCCATCGCCTGGATCAACCACATCCTTACCCCGTCTTGCTGATGACCACACTGCGCATACTGGGCGTTCGCTGCGATAGTGGTCACGGAATAAGTGATGTCCCGAAAAGTAATCTCAGAACTGATCAGCTTATTTTGGCCTCCCCAGGTGCTGGACTGGAAATCGACCCGATTTAGATTGCCCGCCGTGAGGCCCGCGCTTGATGCTCGAGTAAGCGCATCGGTAGCCCCGTCGAGTTCCTGTGCAGCCGCAAGGGCACAGGCATCGACCGACGTTTGCAACTCATCCTTCGCCACAAATAGATGACCAAAGTCGAGGGCAAGCCCCATAAAGCCCAACAGGAACAACATCGATAGGGCGACGACGACGACGACAGCTCCCCCCTGTCGAATTCGAGGCGACATGTTTATCTCCCGAAGGTACCTCCCAGATTGATGACGTTGACAGCCGGTGGCTGGACTTTGAAGGTGTTCTGATAATGAATCAGAGCCTCTCGAGCGGATTTGCCGTCCAAGCCAGCGACGAGATCGGGAGCAGCGCCAGCGTTGGGCGAAATCGTCATTGCGACCTTTGCATCGCGCACCGCCACCCCAAACTTGGCGTCATAGTTTGGCGTGACCGATGCGCAGCCCGAACCCAGGCTAATCAGACCAATCAAACCAATCAAACCAATACGGCTTCGTAGATTCATGATGGTTCTCATTTGGATTCGATCACTTGTGAACTGGACGCCGGCGCGAGCAGCGGTGCTGGCGCGGGAACTGGCGCGGGTGCTGGCGGTGCAGCGGTGCCCTCCAGACTCCCTCGGAGAAAGACCTCGCTTCGCTTGGGCTCGATGTGGTTATCGGTGGGTAAGCGCGGGACTTCACTCAGCGGCTTTACAAGTCGAGGAGTGATGACAAAAATAAGTTCGGTCTGATCCTTCTGAAACTCCGTACTTCGAAAAAGCGCGCCGAGCACTGGGATATCACCGAGCCCCGGGAACCGCTGAACCGATTCAGTCAGATTATTTTTGATCAATCCCGCCACCACGAAACTCTGCCCGTCGCTCAGCTGGACAGTGGTGTCGGCTCTGCGAACCAGGAAGGATGGCAACACGGAGACAGCGCCATTCACCGTGGCAAAGGGAGACCCGGTTTGGGACAATTCCGAAACCTCCGAGATCACCTTCAAATTCACCCGCGTCGCATCGAGAACGGTCGGCGTGAATTTCACGCCGATACCAAATTCCTTTTCCTCAAGTAACACCACGGGGACACCGTTCGCATTGGATTGAGACACCGGAATAAAGATTTTTCCGCCGGAGAGAAAACTCGCCTGCTGTCCACTAATGGCCATGATGTTCGGCTCGGCGAGCACCCGGACCAGGCCATCCCGCTTTTGCGCATCGATCCCCAGGAGAGAGGCTCCGTTTCCGGTGACGCCCAGCTTTGCCGATGCGGCGGCTGAGCCACCCGTCACCGAGCCCGCAGCCCCCCCAAGCAAACTGCCAGCTGCAAAGGTGCCATCCAGATTTGGTCCGAAGCGCCCAAGAACTGCGGGTCCTCCGCCAATAATTCCAGAAACAATCCCCGACGAAACCCCATTCGCAGCGGTGTAGATCCGGGTGTAGTCGATACCAAACTTGTCGAGCAGCTTCTTGCTGACCTCGGCAATCTTGACCTCGAGCATGACCTGCTGCTGAGCGCTCACCCGAAGCAGATTAATCACTCTCTTGCCATCGCCATAAGAACTTGCCAGCGACAGCACCTGGTCCAGTTGAATTGAGTTACTGACCACGCCGCTCAGTACCAGGGTGTTCTCGGCGCCCCGCACCCGAATTCCGGTTTCCTCCGGCATCAAGGCGGCGATCGTGGTCTGAAGTGGAACCGTATCAACGGTAACCACGAGATCTTTAACGGTGCAACGACCGTCAACTCCCTGTAGCAAGACATTCATCGATCCAGCGCGCTTGCCCAAAAAGAAGAGCTCCGTCGGGCTCAACAGGATCACGTCGACATCGGCAACGCCATCAGATCGCGGGACCATCGTTGGCATGGCACCCATTGGGCCCGGCGCCACTTCAGACATCTCGACTGGGCGCCCTGAGCGCACAGACGGAAGGCCACCGATCACCATGCGAGCCACTGGCGAATTCAGCGTCAGAACAGTTGATTTTCCGAGCAGAACTTCGGTAGGCGGGTCGACCGTGACGACCGTACAGGGCCTTAACGGGCCGCGCTCAGCGGCAACGGATACCGAAGGGATAGCGGCCATGGTCGCGACCACGGTGAGAAGAGAGAACCGTTTTTTCACACCAACTCCGAAGGGCGGACGATCAGTCGAGATCGACTAAAAGCAATTCAGCACGCGGGTATTGGCCTGGACCACTTCGACGCAGGTGCGGGCAGGCGAGTCAACCGGGATCACCCGCGCAGGAGCCACATCTTCAAGGGGCGCGATGAATTCCTTGCTGACAATTGGCACAAGTTTGGGATTTCGCTTGCTGGCCACCGGCGCTGCGCTGAGCGCTGCTGAGCGATCGCCAAACAATTGGTTCTTGGTGATACCACTGGTCGTGACGGGTTCTTTATCGATCTGATTGCGCAAAACGAGGGACAAGGTGCCGACGTTACGGGCGAGGTCGAGCTTTTCGGCGTCGTCAATAGAAAGCTCGAGAGTGACCGCGTTGACGACCTTGGGCTTGGTGTCATCGCGCGACGACTCTTGGGCAACCGCAAGCACCAACACATGCTCAAGAACGGTCTTGCTGATTTGGCGATTCTCTTCAAAACGCCCCTGCCGCTCCTGCAGGGCATTGACCATGACATCCACGTAATTGCCCGGTAGCGCAAACCCAGCGACCCCGACGACATCATTGACGCGGACCGTCATGGCCCGCTTGCCCTCCGATATGACCGCAGAGAGTCCACCCTGTGTGCCGATGGGCGCGAGCTTCGAAGACAAGACCGCCTCACCCCGCTGCACCGAAATTCGCACGACACGATCCTGAAGATCCTTGAGTTCGGTAAATGCACCTTGGGGGACTGATCCGCTCGGCCAATCGGCGGTCGTTAGCATCTGCAGGTTAAGTTTGCTGCCGAGTTCGATATCGCTGGCAGCAACAACCACTTTATTGGATTGGATCGTGCCTTTTCGACTGACCCAATCCACGGCATAAGCGGTCACCACGAGCCCCAAAACCATTGAGAGGACCAACATGCCCAAGGCTTTCGCATTCTTCATCAGGCATGCCTTCGGACGTTAAGTAAAACCAAGCTGGCGGGCCACGAGATACCCCATCGTGCCGGCTGAAATCGCAACCCCATAGGGCAAGCGTCCCGCAGAAAGCGACGGGGCCAACTGGAGGTCAGGCGCACGACCAACCAGCACGTCAAGCAGGCCCACCTGGAACAGAGACCGAAGGTTTTGCGCCAATCGGCCAACCGTGCCCTTAAGCACGACGAAGACAATAGCCATCACCCCACCGATGATCATGGTGGCGAGTGCAACCCTAAAAGTGTCTGTTGGGCCAAGAAATGCGCCGACCATCGCGAGGAGCTTCACATCCCCCGCGCCCATCGCACGCAGCAAATAGAGCGGAAGAAACAGGCCCAGGCCCACCAACACGCCCCCCAGCACAAACAGGGGACCTTCCTGTACCGGCCAACGGACGCACTGGTCGATCACCGCAAACGCGATCCCGAAGATCACAATTTGATTCGGGATCCGATGCGAGCGACAGTCCGCGACAGCGGCAAACACGAGCAAGATCGTTAGCGCCGCCATCTGCCAATTAAAAAATAGCATCGCGAGCAAGTCGAAGACCGACTGCATTTCCCCGACTTGCATCGCTTACCCCAGAGCCCGAGGCTTAGACACATTCCTTACCAGTCAAACAGGTCTTGATGCGCGCGATGAATCCCGTGAATGAGCCATCCGTAACAACCCCTCGCAGTGCCGCAACAATCGCGATCGAAACCACTGCGATGATCAACGCATACTCGACCACCTGTGCCCCTTCCTCGTCCCGGGCAAACTCAATAGCGCCCTGACGAACCAATCCGATCAACGTATTCATGACAATTTCCTTTCACTTGAAAAGAGAGACGAAGGACCCAACAAGGAGATTAGAGATCCGGGCGCTGGCGCGCATCGGAGTTGATTCCCGATCTCGATAGGTCAAGTGCCACGTAAGTTCGGGACACTTGTCATCGGTTGCAGTCGATGAAAGTGACTCGTTGCGTAGTGGTAGAGCATCATCCGTCCGTCCACCTCGAGCTTGCTGTAAATCGTCGTAAGCCGATTTCGCAGCGTGTGCTCACTCATGTTGAGCTTGTCAGCGATGACCTTGTTTCGCGCACCTTTCTCGGAGATGACTGAGGCCACAATCTGACGCTCCTTAGGCGTCAGCGACTCAAATCTCTGAGTGTGCAAATCAGGCTTTGCGCCTTTTGATACGACATCAAACACCCGGCTCAAGCTCAACCGATCGAGCCAGATCTCGCCCGCCGAAACGCGGTCAATTGCTGTCAGCAAAACGGCCGCCGGCTCGAGCTTTGAGACGACGCCTCGCGCACCACTGACGACGGCTTGCTGATGACTGACGGGATCCGTTGAGCCCGTGAGGATCAACACCCTGGCCAGACTCTGATCGATCACCTCAGGAATGAAGTCGAGCGCACAAGAGTCACCAAGGTCGAGATCGAGCAAAACCAGGTCCGCGGTGATCTGTCTCAACATCTCGAAAAGCGCGCTGCGGGAACTCACCTGTCCAACGACCGTCATGCGTGGCGCGGCACTCTGGATCAATTGTTCAAGGCCCCACAGGACGGTCTGGTGGTCATCCGCCAATAGAACGCGAATGGGCGAAGCAGAAACACAAACTGAATTCACGAGCCCCCTCGGGGCAATTCGACCGCGACTCGGGTCTCACGCCCGCCAACCGAATCGGCCTCGCAACGCCCCCCCAATGCGCGAGCTCTCTCGTCAATCGAACGCGGCGTAAACGGGGTCGCGATTGCGCCGGGCGCGACGGGATTCACGATCACGAGTCGAATCTGATCGATGCGACAAAACAGAATGATCCGCGCGTTGGACGCGAGGGTGTGGCGACGGATATTGCTCAGCCCCTCATTGGCGATATTCAGCACCGCGCTTGCCAAAAGACCACTGACCATCCGGGCAGGTCCGCTCGTTCTCACCAACACTTCAAGGCGGTACAACTCACGCCATCGGTTCACCTGTTGAAAGAGCATGAGCGGCAGTTCAACGGATGCCCCCTCGATCGCCCGACTCTCGGTTGGATCGCGCAAGGAGCTCACATAGCGTCGCATCGAGAGAAGCTCCTGATCGACCCGGGCGACGAGCCGCGTCAGATCATCAAGGATCGGACGACCCGCAGCCGACTTGGTCTGGATCGCCTCAAGCGCCCATTTCAGGCCGAGGTATGGCTGAATCGTACTGTCATGCAAGTCCCGCGAAATCCTTCTTCGCTCGAGCAGGATCGAACCATCGCGCTTCATCGAATGCAACCCCGTCAACACTGCCAAAACTCGCGATCAGTCTAGAGATCTGAACGGCTTTTCGGCGTGCGATTGGACACCGACACGGACCGACCGGGTGAGTCGAATCAACAACAAGCAAGCTTTGTGTCATTTTTTCTTGACAATAATTTGTGTCAAGTTAGTATTACATCAGGGCTTGTACTAGGGCCCTGAAAACCAATCTGCGGGGCATGCCCTGTGGGAAGAGCGCGGTTGCAAACGTATCGAAGGAGAACAGAGATGACAGACAGTAAGGTCGGGCCGACGGGGCTTACCGCGGCCGAATCAGAAGAAATCCATCGCCACTTGGTTCAGGGGACACAGATCTTCGGCATGCTTTCAGCAGTCGCGCATCTACTGGCCTACCTGTACTCGCCCTGGCTTCACTGAGGAGAAACAGAATGATTTACGGAAAACTGTGGATGGTCGTGAGGCCCAGCGTGGGGATCCCAATTTTTTTGGGTGCCGTTGCTGTGGGTTCATTCAGCACCCACCTCGCAATCGCCTCCAACACCACCTGGGTGAAGGACTTTTTGAGCGGCAAGGCTAGAGTTGCCGCGGCCCAAGGGGCGCCAACCCAGGACTGTGCGCCCGTCAAGAAGTAGCGCTTAGCGCCTGCGCGGCGGGGTCTTGAGCAGCCTCACCCCGCCGCAATCCCTCAGGCACCGACGTTGAGTCCCTTTCGAAACAAGATCATGGGGGCGTTGGCCACGATCGGCCCGCGTTTTCTGCCGTTTGCCGATGCGGCAACTGCGGAACTGCCCCTGCGCCGCCTGCTCCGCTTGGCACTGTTTCAGGTGTCGGTGGGTATGTCACTCGTGCTGCTGATCGGCACCTTAAACCGGGTGATGATCGTCGAACTCGGCGTGGCCGCCTCGCTGGTCTCTGCCATGTTGGCGCTTCCACTGCTCGCAGCGCCGTTTCGAGCGATCATCGGATTTAAGTCCGACACCCACCAATCCGCATTGGGTTGGCGGCGCGTGCCGTTTATCTGGATGGGAACCCTACTCCAGTTTGGCGGTTTCGCCATCATGCCCTTCGCCCTTCTCGTGCTTTCTGGTGCTGGCCAGTCAGGTGACGCCCCACCTTGGATCGGACATGCGGCGGCGGCCCTTGCGTTCCTGCTTGTGGGATCCGGCGTGCATACGACCCAGACCGTCGGACTTGCTTTAGCAACGGATCTGGCACCAACTGAGTCGCAGCCCAAGGTGGTCGGACTCATGTACGCAATGTTATTGATTGGAATGATTCTAAGTGCATTAATCTTTGGCACACTGCTAGAAGACTACTCGCCGGGGCGATTAATTCAAGTCATTCAGGGCGCCGCGGCCGCCACCCTGATCCTGAACGTCACTGCCCTTTGGAAACAAGAGGCTCGCAGCGACCAATATCGAATCGGCCACACCCGAGAACAAACCTCGTTTGCAGGTGCCTGGTCGTTGTTTCTTGAGGGCAAGGACGCTACTCGCAGACTTTTGGTCGTGGGAATGGGAACGATGGCTTTCACGATGGAGGATGTACTTCTTGAGCCCTACGGCGGCGAAATCCTCAGCATGAGCGTCGCGCTGACGACCACGTTAACAGCCACGCTGGCGATCGGCGGGCTCGCCGGATTTGCCTGGGCCTCGAAAGTTTTGGGTCGCGGCACGGACCCGTTCCGGATGGCGGGCAATGGGGCCTTGTTAGGAATCCCCGCCTTCATTGCCGTGATGACAGCGGCCCCACTGCAGTCGGTCGAACTGTTCGCGCTTGGCACGTTTTTAATTGGTGCAGGCGGGGGGATGTTCGGCCATGGAACGCTAACCGCCACCATGAATCTCGCCGCCCCCGGTCAAGCCGGACTTGCTTTGGGGGCTTGGGGCGCTGTGCAGGCGACGATGGCAGGAATCGCTATGGGCCTCGGCGGTGTGATTCGAGATGTGGTCGCAGCCCAAACTTCATCGATCGCCGGCTATCTGACGGTCTACACGCTGGAAATTCTATTATTGCAAGCCACGCTAATGGCGATGGGACCCTTATTGAGAAGAGACTGACAACCAGGATCAGATCATGTCGCCGCCGCCGCCGCCACGATCCATGCTCATCCGGCCTTCATCGGCAAGCTGGCGGGCCGTACGCAACATCTCTTTCTGCTGCTCTTCGACCTCGGTAATC
>Ga0209598_10000938_pt1 | contig 23732 bp, 22 predicted proteins | sample M_140807_EF_Meta_FD_187317 | JGI IMG/M metagenome (GOLD analysis project Ga0209598, IMG submission 187317) | Freshwater microbial communities from Lake Montjoie, Canada to study carbon cycling - M_140807_EF_MetaG (SPAdes) (version 2) | ecosystem: Environmental > Aquatic > Freshwater > Lake...
GCTTTCGACGCTCGCATCGAGCGATCTGTTCAAGTCTTCGAGCTTCTGATCGAGCCCGCCGGTGATGCCGTTGGCGGCGGCGGCGAAGCTTGCGTCGGCCGTCGTGGCGGCCGCGTCGAGGGCCCCGTCGGCGGCGCTGAGCTTGGCGTCATGAGCACCGCTGGCGCTGGTCAGGCTGGCGTTGAGAGACGCGCCAGCCGAACTGATCGAGACGTTGAAATGCGTCGCGGCGGCGGTGACGTCACCGACGTAGATCACTCCGGCCGCGGCGGCCTTGGCGACGGCCGCATCGGCGGCCGCGTCGATCGTTACGGCAGCCTGATCGGCAGCGGCGGTCGCTGCGCCGACGAAGGCCTCCACGGCGGCGGCCTTGGATGCGGCGGCGGTGTCGTTGGCCTTGGAAGCCTTTGTGTCGAAGGTCGCGCCAGCAATGGTCAGCGTCGTGCCGAGGGTGGCATCGGCAGCGGCGACCTTCGACACGGCCGTGGCGAGAGCCGTCGCCTTGGCGGCCGCTTCGCTCGCATCGGCATTGGCAACCGCGGTGACCCAGATGGCCGAGGCTGCGGCGCGGGCCTCGGTCCGCTCGAGGCCCGCCTGCGTGGCTTGGTCGACCAGGACTTGAAAACGCCCACCGAAATCGGCCGGGTCGTTCCCAGTCATCAACTGCCGCGGCTCGAGCGGCTCATGATCGAGCCCGACGGCGCTTCGGGCCCGGCGACCCTTCAGGTCACGGCGACGGCGGATCGAGGCTGCCGTCCCTGGTTGCCGCGAGTGGGCTTGCCTACCCCCCCCCCCAATCCGTGATGTGAAATCCGCCGGTCGGTCGCATCGGCTGGTCTCCCGCCGAGGAATCGTTTCCTTTCGGGAGCCACGAAGCTCGAGCCCCGCGGCGCTTCGTTCACCGCCCCCACAGAGCGGTGCCCTCCCTCTTGGCCGAGTGTGGGAAATCTTTGCAAAGCCGTCAATGATTCGCCGCGGAGGAGAGGGGCAGATTCGCGCGTGGAAGACAGCCCGTCGGCCACGGCCGCAGTGGCGGCGGAGATCGCCATGGCGGATCGCTTGATCCACCGGCAGCCAACGCAGCCCTCAACGTCGCCCGTCTAAGGCGGGGTCGTCTCGTTCGCCCCACGCCGCCGCCGACGGCGGCCTTCGCCATCAGCCGTACAGGTCGATCGCCTGGACGATCTCGTCGAGCCGGTTGCCGACGGTCACCGCCCGGTTGGCGAAGCTCGCCCGGCTGACGCCCCGGCTCCCCAGGACCTCGTTGAAGAGCTTCTGGTCGGTCGTGTGGTAGGCCACGGTCGCCGTCGGATCTTTGAGCTGGTGGCCTGTGAGGATGCAGACAACGCGCTCGTCTCTCCCGATCACCCCCTCGGCGACGAGCTGCTTCGTCCCCGCCACGCTCGCGGCGCTGGCTGGCTCGCACCCCAGGCCACCTGCCCCGACCTGGGCCTTGGCGTCGAGGATCTCCTGCTCGCTCACCTCACGGACGACCCCGTCACACACTTCGAGAGCCCGCAGGCACTTGTTGAGGTTCACAGGACGGTTGATCTCGATGGCGCTGGCGATCGTGTCGGCGCGGCGATGGTCACGGTCGAGCTCGTCGTAGTAGTGGCAGGCGGGCGCGAGGTCGGCCCGGCCGCCGTTCCAGCGCAGGCCACGACGGTGGTAGAGTTCGTAGAGGGTATTTGCCCCCGCGGCGTTGATGACGGCGAGGCGCGGCACGCGATCGATGAGCCCCAGGGCCCGCAGCTCGGCGAACGCCTTGCCGAAGGCGCTGGAATTGCCGAGGTTGCCACCGGGAACAACGATCCAGTCGGGCACCTCCCAGCCGAGCGACTCGAGCACCCGAAACATGATCGTCTTTTGCCCCTCGAGCCGGAAGGGATTGACGCTGTTGACCAGATAGATGCCGAGCTTTCCCGACACCTCCTTGACCCGCGCCATCGCATCGTCGAAGTCGCCGGCGATCTGGATCGTGAGGGCGCCGTAGTCGAGGGCCTGCGAGAGCTTGCCGGAGGAGATCTTGCCCGATCCGATGAAGATGATCCCGCGCATCAGCCGCGTCACGGCGCAGTACACGGCAAGCGACGCGGAGGTGTTGCCGGTGGAAGCGCAGGCGGCGCGACGGGCGCCGATCATCCGGGCGTGCGTGAAGGCGGCACACATCCCGTTGTCCTTGAACGAGCCCGACGGATTGAGCCCCTCGTACTGGAGGTGGAGCCGACCGGGATTGACCCCGACAAAGGCCCCGACGGCGTCGGAGACCGGGCACATCGTCTGCCCCTCGCCGATGGTGACGACCGACTCCCGCGGGGCGTAGGGGAGGAGCTCGTGGAACCGCCACACGCCGGAAAAGGCGAGCGGGTCGCTGCGGCGCATCCACTTCCGCTCGAAGACCTCGAACGACGTGGGGGGCCGGAGACGGTTCCAGTCGTAGGCGACGTCGAGGAGGTTGCCGCACGCCGGGCAGGAGGTGTGCACCTCGTCGACCGCGTAGGTCGCCCCACAGGCGGGGGAGATGCATTGCTGAAACGCGACATCGGTGCGGGCGGCGATGGCCAAGGGACTCTCCTCCGGGTTCTCTCCAGTGTCGGCAGGGGATCGGCCGTCGCTGTGGAAAGATTTTCCGGTTCTCCGTCAAGCCGGTTCTCCGTCAACTTAGGTCACCAACATCGAGCCGGCAAGGAATCCCCGGGATTTAACCTGCCAGTTTGACAGCTGCCCCCCTCGAGCCTAGAGTTTTCGCGCTGAAGATTGCCCCGGGGGGGCTCTCTCGGTGGGGCTCTCCTGGGTCGGAGCGTCCGGGTTCGATTCGACGGGCGGGGGTGCGCATACCCCGCGGGGAGACTTACGGCATGAAAGCGACCATGAAAGTCGCCGAGATGAAGCCCTACAAGCTCGCTCTGGAGGCGATGCGGGCCCGGTTGCGTGGCGACGTGACGACGATGGCCGATGCCGCCCTCCGGCAGACCCGCTCCGAGGCCAACGGCGATCTTTCCAGCATGCCGATCCACATGGCCGACATCGGCACCGATGCTTACGAGCAGGAGTTCACACTCTCGCTGATGGCCTGCGAGGAGGGAACGCTCGAACAGGTCGAGGAGGCCCTCGACCGGATCCGCTCCAGAACCTACGGCATCTGCGAGGAATGTGACGGGGTGATCGCCAAGAAGCGTCTCGAGGCGATTCCCTTCGCCTCGATGTGCATTCGCTGTGCCGAGAAGATGGAGGATGGCAACCGCGGCCGCCCGCGGTATCCTCGCTAACGCGGTCGCCGGCGCCTGCTCCCGCGCCCCCTCCGCTGCCACCGGATCGCCGTCGTTTCGGTGCCGGGTTTTCCGCTCACGTTGCCACCGGAATGGATGCCCGATGGATATTCCTCCCCCAGCCCCCTCCGCCCGGGGCGGTGCCGCCGGGGGGAACGGTGGATGGGGATGGTACTTGGGGCTCGCCGTTGTGGCGGCGGTCGTCGATCTGGTCTCCAAGGCCGTCCTCTTCGCCCGCCTCGGCATGCCCGGGGAGCAGGCCCCGATCGTCCTCGTCCCGGGGATGCTCGCTCTCGAGACCAACCTCAACGAAGGGGCGCTGTTCGGAATGGGGCAGGGGATGGGGATGGTGTTTGCTGCCGTGTCGTGCGCGGCGATCGCCGGCATCCTCTGGATGGTGTCGCGGGGGGAGACCCGCACCGACCGGGCGCTGTTGACGGCGCTGGGCCTGATCACCGGCGGCATCATCGGCAATCTGTGGGACCGGCTCGGAATCCCCGGCCTGCTGTGGCATGCCCCCGCGGAGCGCGATGGCCAACCGGTTTTCGCCGTCCGCGATTGGATCCACTTCCAACTCGACGGCGTCATCGACTGGCCGATCTTCAACCTCGCCGACACCTGGCTCGTGATCGGCGCAGGGCTGCTGCTCCTGGTCACTTGGCGGACTGCTCCCGCAGCCGTAGTTCCGGCCGACCCGCCCCGCCAGGATTGATCGGAGACCGCTCCAACCGGAGACCACCATGACCGCAGCCCCGCTGACCGTCCCCCGCCCCGGCGATGACGGCGCCGTTGCCGCTCGCCTCACGGCGGCCCTCGAAGCCGTCCGCCTGGCATCGATCGAGACGCTCCGCTGGTATGGCGACACCCGGCTCGAGGTGACGAGCAAGGCCGACGCCTCGCCGGTGACGCAGGCCGACATCGCCGCCGAGGGGATCCTGCGGCGCGAGCTCCTAGGGGCCTTTCCCGACGACGGGTTCCTCGGCGAGGAGACCGGCGGAACGGCCGGGACGAGCGGCTACGAGTGGGTCGTCGATCCGATCGACGGCACGAAATCGTTCATCCGCGGTGTCCCGCTGTGGGCCACACTCGTCGGTTGCCGAACCGAGGGCCTCGATGGGCCAGGCGTGGTGGGCGTGATTGCGATCCCCGCCCTCGATGAGCTCGTCTATGCGTCGGCCGGCGGGGGCGCCTGGCACCGTCGTGGCGGCGCCGCACCGACCCGAGCCAGGGTCTCACGGCGCGACGCCCTCGACGCGTCGCTCGTCTGCTCGAGCGCCTTCACGTCGTTTGCTGACCGCCCACCGTTCTTGGGGGGCCCTGAAGGGGGCCGCGCGGCCCGCGACGGCCTCGAAGACGCCTGCCTGATCTGCCGCACCTGGGGGGACGGCTACGGCTACCTGCTGGTCGCCACCGGCCGGGCCGATCTGATGGTCGATCCGCTCATGAACGCCTGGGACGCCGCGGCCGCGGAGACGGTGATCCGCGAGGCTGGTGGCCGGTTCACCGATTGGCAGGGACGCGAGCGGATCGACTCTGGAGAGGGAATCGCCACCAACGGTCTTGTTCACGAAGCTGCTCTCGCGATCCTCCGGCGGGCCCGTCAGCAGGCCGGGTGAGCCCCGGCGGGTGGAGAGGGGAAAGGGGCGTTGCGGGGCTTCCGGCCCCGGCCACATGCCCTGACACCACCCGGTTTCGGCCCGATTTGCCCTCCGGGGCGTGGCGCCACCCCGTTCGTCTTGCGGGATCGCCCCGAATGGCTATTCTCAAGGGCTTCCCCGGGGCCGGCCTGTCAGTACTGGGCCTCCGATTCCGTTCACGCGATGAAAGAAAAGTACCGTGGCACGTTCCTGTCAGGTCTGCGGCAAGGGTTTTTCGATGGGCAACACCGTCACCTTGCGCGGTAAGGCCAAGTACCTCGGCGGCGTCGGCACCAAGGTGACCGGCATCTCGCGGAGGAAATTCAAGCCGAATCTCCAGCGTCTCCGAGTGACCGTGGGCCGCGGCACGGCCAAGACGCTCCTGGTCTGCACGCAGTGCATCAAGGGGGGGGCGGTGACGAAACTCGTCCGCCAGCAACCCTTCCGACTGCCGAGCGTGGAGAAGGCCAAGCCGACGACGCCCGAAGTGGTGCCGTCCGGCCCGCGCGCCCGGCCCTGATCGCGCCCGTCTCCCCGCGGGATGCCCGACGATCGGCGGCTGTCTCGGTGGCGTGCGGCAGCGATGGCGGGAGGCGGTCCGCCGGGGCGGCATGGTAATGTGGTGCCGTTATTCGGGCGGCTAGCGACCGCCATCCTTCTGCGAGGTCGACGATGTCCCTCTCCCGCAACGACGTCGCCAAGGTCGGGCTTCTCGCCCGCCTGGCCCTGTCCGAGACCGACCTCGACACGATGACCCGCGAACTGTCGACGATCGTTGGCTTCGTGAGCCAACTCGAGCGGATCGACACCGCCGATGTCGCGCCGCTGGCCCATCCGCTCGACACGCAAAACGTCTTCCGTGCCGACGTCCCCCAGCCGTCGTTGACCACCGCCCAGGCACTCCAGTCGGCTCCCCGGCACGACGGCGAGTGTTTCCTCGTTCCGGCCGTTCTCGGAGATTCCGGCGCCAATTGATGCGCCCGCTCCCGGCCGGCGCCCCGCTCCCCCCGCCTCCGCGACGCCCGCCTTCCCCCGCTCTGTCCGAGCCCAGGGTTCCCCCGCCTCCCCCGCGCACCCGCCATGCAACCCTCCGACATGTCAGCCGTCGACCTGGTCACCGCCATCCGCCAGGGCGATTTGACGGCCCTGCGGGCCACCGAGGCCTTCCTCGAGCGGATCGAACGGCTCGATGGCCAGATCAACGCTTTCCTTTCGGTCGACCGGGAAGGGGCCCTCCGCACCGCCGCCGCGATCGACGAGAAGCGGAAGGCTGGCCAGCCGCTCGGCCCCCTGGCCGGGCTTCCCGTGGCCGTCAAGGACGCGCTGTGCACGTTCGACCAGCCGACAACCTGCGCCTCGAAGATGCTCGCCGGCTTCCGCCCCCCGTATGACGCCGAGGTGGTGGCGCGGCTGCGGGCCGCCGACGCCGTCATCGTCGGCAAGACGAACATGGACGAATTTGCCATGGGGGGATCGAACGAGAACTCCGCCTTCGGCCCGGTCCACAATCCCTGGGACCTGACCCGCGCCCCGGGGGGCTCCAGTGGCGGCTCGGCGGCATGCGTGGCGGCCGACATGGCGCCGGCGGCGATCGGCTCCGACACGGGCGGCTCGATCCGCCAGCCGGCGGGGCTGTGCGGGATCACGGGGCTGAAACCGACCTATGGCCGCGTCAGCCGCCGCGGGCTGGTGGCCTTCGCCTCGAGCCTCGATCAGATCGGCCCGATGGCCCGCTCCGCCGCCGACTGCGCGCTGTTGCTCGAGACGATCGCCGGCCACGACCCCGGCGACGCGACGTCGCTGGAGTCGCCAGTGCCGCCGTATGGCGCCGATCTCGATCGGCCGCTGGAGGGGGTGCGGATCGGACGGGTGCCGGCCCACTTCGGGGCCGGTCTCGACCCGGAGGTGGCCCATGCCGTCGAGGAAGCGTTTGCCGCCTTCCGCGCCGCCGGGGCCACGATCATCGACATCGACATGCCGCACGCCGATGCCGGGGTCGCCACCTACTACCTCGTCGCCCCCTGCGAGGCGTCGAGCAATCTGGCGCGCTACGACGGAGCTCACTATGGTCACCGGGCCGAGCCCGGGAGGGGTCACCGGGCCGAGCCCGGGGGGGGTCACCGGGCCGAGCCCGGCCGATTACACCCGGCCCAGCCGGGGGGTCACCGGGCCGAGCCCGGCCGATTACACCCGGCCCAGCCGGGGGGTCACCGAGCCGAGCCCGGCAAGGGTCCTGGTGCGTCGGGCGGCGGATTCGAGTCGGCGCTGGTCGAGATGTACTGCCGCAGCCGGGCCGAGGGATTCGGGCCGGAGGTGAAGCGCCGGATCATGCTCGGCACCTACGCCCTCTCCGCCGGCTACTACGACGCCTACTACGCCAAGGCACTGAAGGTCCGCCGCCTCATCCGCCAGGATTATCTCGACGCCTTCGAGAAGGTCGATCTCATCGGTGGGCCGGTGTCGGCGACGGCGGCGTTCAAGCTCGGCGAGAAGAGCGGCGATCCGCTGGCGATGTACCTCGTCGATCTCTACACCGTCTGCACGAACCTCGCCGGCGTCGGGGGGATCTCCTTCCCCTGCGGGTTCACCAAGGGAGGCCTGCCGATCGGCTTCCAACTCCAGGCCCCGGCCCTCGCCGAGCCCCTCCTTCTCCGGGCCACCGACCGCTACCAGCACCTCACCGACTGGCACCGCCGCCGCCCAGCGATCGCCGCCCGGCCGCGCTGACCCACCGCCACGCCGATTCCCCCCGGCGTTTCCGATGCCGGCCCAGCCCTTCAACCGAAGCCCCTCACGAGCGCCCCCCGTGACCGCCACACCGACCGCCGCCGTGCCCTTCACCACCGTCATCGGCCTCGAGGTCCACGTCCAACTGCAGACGCGGACAAAGCTCTTCTGCGGCTGCGCCACCACGTTCGGCGCCGCGCCGAACACGCAGGTCTGCCCCACCTGCCTCGGCCTCCCCGGGTCGCTCCCGGTGATGAACCGGACGGCCTTCGAGCTCGCCGTCCGGGCGGCGCTGGCCCTCGGCTGCAAGATCGCGCCGTTTACGAAGTGGGATCGCAAGAACTACTTCTACCCCGATCTCCCCAAGGGCTATCAGATCTCGCAGTTCGACCTCCCCTTCTCGTCGGAGGGCGCCCTCGAGGTGGTCGACCCGAAGGGGGCCCTGACGAGGAACGTCCGGATCACCCGCGTTCATCTCGAGGAGGATGCCGGGAAGAGCATGCACGACGAGACGGCCGGCACCGGCGACACGCGGATCGACCTCAATCGGGCCGGCACGCCGCTATGTGAGATCGTCAGCGAGCCCGATCTGCGGTCGCCGCAGGAGGCCCGTGCCTGGCTCAATGAGCTCAAGCTTCTGCTTGTCTACCTCGGCGTGAGTGACTGCAACATGCAGGAAGGGAGCCTGCGGGTCGACGCCAATGTCAACCTCCACATCCCCTGCGAAGGCGGCCGGATCGCCAAGACGCCGATCGTCGAGATCAAAAACATGAACAGCTTCCGCTCCGTCGAGCGGGCGCTGGTCTACGAATCGGCCCGTCAGTATGAGGAGTGGCAGGCGACGAAGGCCGAGATGGGGAAGACTCCGAAGCAGACCCGCGGCTGGGACGATCCGGCCGGCGTCACCCGGGCCCAGCGGCACAAGGAGGAGTCGAGCGACTACCGCTACTTCCCCGAGCCCGACCTCGTGCCGGTGACGGTGTCGGAGGAGTGGCTCGCAGCCACGCGCGAGGCGATGGGCGATCCGCCGTCGGTGCTCCGTGAGGCGCTCGCAGCGAAGTGGAAGATTCCCCCCTACGACGCCGACGTTCTCGTCAATCAGGGGCGTGAGCTCGTCGCCTACTTCGAGGATCTCGCCGGAAGAGTCGGCGAGGGGAAGGTGGCGAGCAACTGGATGCAGCAGGATGTGCTACGGACGCTCAACGAGCGCGGCGGCTCGATCGACGATTTCCCCGTCCGCCCCGCCACCGTGGCCGACATCATCGGCCGGGTCGCGAAAGGGGATTTCGACACCAGCCGGGCCCGGGAGATCTTCGCCGAGGTCCTCGCCGGCGGCCGCACGGTCGACGACGTCGTCGCCTCGATGGGGATCGCCGCGGTCGACGACGACGAACTGATCAGCCTGTGCCGCGAGCTCCTCGCCGCCAACCCGCGCGTCGTCGCCGACGTGCAGGGGGGAAAGGAGCAGGCCGCCGCCGGGCTCATCGGCCAAGCGAAGAAGAAAAACCCGAACGTCAATCCGGGGAAGGTGCGGGCGATGTGCCTCGAGCTCATCCGCCAGATGTGAACGGAGCCGCCCCCGCTCCCCCCCGACCGAACCGATCCCGCCCCGCTGCCGTAACAGAGCCCATCCCCCCCATCCCTTCGGGTGGTGGCACCATAGACTCTGACGGTCGCGGCCGCCGTGCCGCGCGTCGTACCGGCATTCTCTCGAGGAACCTTGTCATGGCGAAGCAATTGCTCATTTACGAGTCGGCCGTCCCGCTCAGCTCGGCGGTTCATCGGGAGTTGTCGTTTGAGCCGGTGCCCGATTACGCCTTCGCGTCAGGCATCAACGCCGTGCCGCTGACGGCGATCGAGATCCTCGCCGCGGCCTCGGAATACGCGATCGTGTTCACCGCCTCCGGCGACGACGTCATGCCGGTGGCGGTGCTCGGTGTCCGCTCGCACCAGAATCTCTATGTCTCTGCCGATTCCCAATGGCAGGCGAAGTATGTCCCGGCCTTCGTCCGCCGCTATCCGTTCGTCTTCTCCGCCAGCCCCGATCAGACAACGCTCACGCTGTGCATCGACGACACCCACCCCGGCTTCAACACCGACGGCCGCGGCGAGCGGCTCTTCGATGCCGACGGCAAGCCGACGGCCTATGCCGGAAGGGTGCTCGAGTTTCTCAAGGAATACCAAACGCAGTTCGAGCGGACGCGTCTCTTCGGGCGCCATCTGAAAGAGCTCGGGCTCCTCGAGCCGATGGAGGCGATCGTCTCCCTCCCTGGCGGCGAGCAGGTCCCCCTCCGCGGCTTCTTGGGCGTCTCGCGGGAGCGTCTCCGGGCCCTCGACGGCGCCAAGCTCGAGTCGCTTGTGAAGACCGACGAGCTCGAGCTCGTCTATCTGCACCTCGCATCGATGCGCAACTTCAACGACGTCAAGGACCGTTTCGTGGGGGCGATGGCAACGGCGCCCGCTGCAGAAACCGCCGAAGAAACGGATCTGGCCGCCTCCCCGGCCTGACGCCCTCCCATGCCCGACGAAGTGCGCCACGATTCGCGCGGCGCTCCCCGCTTCCGTGCTCCTCCGGCCCCGACAGACCTCCATCCGTCGGGGCCGGAGTCATGCGCTGCCGACCTGGCCGCGTGGGACCGCGAGCATGTCTGGCATGCGTTCACGCAGATGCAGGAGTACCAGCCTCTGCTCATCGAGCGGGGCGAGGGCTGCACGCTCATCGATAGCGACGGCCGCCGCTATCTCGATGGCTCGGCGAGCATGTGGTGCAACGTCCACGGCCACGCTCATCCGCGCCTCGATGCGGCGCTGCTGGCCCAGGCCGGCCGGGTGGCCCACACGACGAATCTCGGCCTCTCCAATCCGACCACGATCGAGTTTGCCAGGCGGCTGGTGGAGGTGGCGCCGACGGGCCTGGAGAAGGTGTTTTTCACGGGCGACGGCTCGAGCGCCATCGAAGCGGCCCTGAAGATAGCCTTCCAGTACTGGCTCCAGGCCGATCCGCCGCGCGAGGGGCGGACGAAGTTCATCGCCATCGGCGAGGCCTATCACGGCGACACCCTCGGCGCCGTGGCCGTCGGCGGGGTCGACCGCTTCACGTCTGTTTTCGCGCCGCTGACGTTCGAGCCGATTCGGCTCCCCAGCCCCGGGGGCGCCTGCCCGTCGACCGGCCGGCCGGCGCCGACCCTCGCCGAATCACTCGATCTCCTCGAGCGCGTGCTTGTCGAGCATGCCGGAAAAGTCGCGGCGATGGTGCTGGAGCCGGTGATGCAGGCGGCGGCGGGGATCTGGATCCACCCCGCGGGGTATCTGCGCGGCGTCCGCGAGCTGACGAAGAAGCACGGCGTGCTTCTGATTCTCGACGAGGTCGCCGTCGGCTTCGGCCGCACCGGCACGATGTTCGCCTCCGAGCAGGAAGGGGTCGTGCCCGATTTCCTCTGCCTCGCCAAGGGGCTGACCGCCGGCTATCTGCCGATGGCGGCGACGCTCACCACCGCGGAAGTGTGGCGAGCGTTCCTCGGCACTTACGCCCAGCGGCGGACGTTCTTCCATGGCCACACCTACGGAGGCAATCCGCTGGCGGCCGCGGTCGGCCTCGCCTCGCTCGACATCTTCCGCGACGAGCGCGTCCTGGAATCACTCCCGCCGAAGATCGCCAGACTCAAAATCCACCTCGAGCGGATCGCGGGCCTCGGCGCCGTCGGTGAGGTGCGGCAGTGTGGCCTCGTCGGCGGCATCGACTTGGTGGCCGCAAAGGCCCCGCGCCGGGCCTACCCCTGGCAGGAGCAGCGGGGAATGAAGGCCTGCCTGGCGGCGCGGCAGCACGGCGCGATTCTCCGGCCGCTCGGCGACGTCGTCGTCATCTGGCCGCCGCTGTCGATCACGCTCGACGAGCTCGACCGGCTCTGCGCCGCCACCGAAGCCGGGATCCGCGCCGCGACGGCGTGAGGGGCCAGGCGTTCTGCTGGTCAAGGAGGCGTGCACACACAATTACGGCTTGTTTGAGGGCGCCGGCAGTTCCTTCCGAAGCCGCTCCTCAAGCCGCGTTGCCACCTGATCGAGCGGCACGATCTCGTCGGCCAACCCGGCGTCGATGACCGCCTTCGGCATGCCGTAGACCACGCAGGTGTCGGCGGACTGCGCCATCACACCTCCCCCGGCTTGCTTGAGCGCCCGGCATCCCTCGAGACCGTCGCAGCCCATGCCGGTGAGAACAGCCGCAAGAACCCGGCCTTCATACGCCCGCGCTGCGGATTCCAGGAGGTGATCCACCGAGGGTCGACAGCCGCGGCGACGGGGCGAGTCATCGAGCACACACACCATCCCCCCGTCTCGCCGCTCAGCGCCCAGATGCCTGTCCCCCGGGGCGATATAGACATGCCCCGGCTCGATCAACATGCCGTCGGCCGCCTCCACCACGCGCATCCACGACACCCCGTTGAGCCGTTCGGCCAGACTGGCCGTGAATTGTGCGGGAATATGCTGCACGACCAACACGGGCACATCGAGAGCGGTTGAAAAAAGCGGGATGACACTGCGAAGCGCCTGCGGTCCGCCGGTCGATGTGCCAATGACGATGGCGTCATACCGGCGGGGCATCGCAGGCCGGGCAACGGCGAGGCGGGCCACGGGCGGGGCCGGAATTGGACGGGGCGCGGGCGGCAGGCCAACCATGCTCTCGCGCACGGCGACGAGCTTGCCGGCGAGCTCCCGGTGGATGGCCTCACGGCTGACATGCGTGTCGACGCCAGCCGGCTTGAGAATGAAGTCGAAGGCCCCCTCCATCAGGGCGTTCACGGTCGTCGGCGCTCCCTCTGCCGTGAGGCTGCTGACCATGATCACCCGGGGAGCGAGCCCGCGCTGCTTCAAGGCCTTCAGCACCTCGATGCCATCCATACGCGGCATCTGCACATCAAGCGTGACCGCATCCGGCTTGGCCTGGGCGATCAATTCAACAGCTTCAAAGCCATTGGACGCGGTTCCCACCACCTCCACGCCCGAAATCATCCCCAGCACGTTGAGAATCATCCGCCGATAGAGAGCGGAATCATCAACCACAGCGACTCTGAGCACACCGGCGAACATGCAGAACCCAGTCCCCGAAAACGGGAAGCCCGCGGCGGCAGGTAATTGCCAGCTCCACAAGAGCAATTCTAACGATTGTGCTGGCATGAACCATGGGGGTCCACCGCTGACACGGCCATTCCAGACAAAAAATTGAATCGCTCAATCGGCGGAGCTATACATCGATTGCGGGTGCTTCGCACTTTTTCACCTGCATTTCGCCCCCCCTCACCCCTCCCACGGGGAGCAACGCCTGCCGCCATGCCTCAACCCTCTTCTTCCCCAGATGCCTCGAGTGCGGGCTCCTCGCAGTTTGTGGGATTCGAACTCGACGGGCAAAAATGCCTGTTCCACATTGAGCGGATCCAGGAAATCATCACCACCGGCAAGCTCACCCGGCTCCCCGATGTCCCCGCGTACGTCATCGGCGTCAGCAATCTCCGCGGGGCAATCATCCCCATCATCGATCTACGGCTGCTCTTCGGCCTTCCCGCCCGCGAGCCGGGCGCTGATACGCGAACCATCATCGTGAACGTCGGCAGCCGCACGATGGGATGCACGGTCGACGCCGTGTCGCAGGTGATCCGCATACCCGCCGAACAGATCCGCCCCACCCCCGATTCCATCGCGGCTGAGGGGCAGCGGTTCGTCGAGGGATTCGCCCGCTCGGGCGACGACCTCTACATCGTCCTCGATGCCGATTGCCTCCTCGATCCGGCGAGCTTGGCCAGTGTCAATCGGGCAGGAGCCCTGCGCGCCCCCACGTCCACCTTCCTCAACTCGGATTCTTGACATGAAGTTCTTCCACGACCGTTCCCTGCGAAGCTTGGTGCTGTCGGCACTGCTGGCGATGTCGCTGGTGCCGCTGGCGCTCCTGGGGATCGCGATGTACCGCTCGGCAGCCGATTCGCTACGGAAGGAGGCCTTCGCGCGACTCGAGGCGGTTCGGACCACGACCGCCAGTGCCGTCGAACGGTACTTCGAAACCCTCCGGCAGGAGTTGCTCGTCACAGCGACCAACCCGCTCAGTCTCGACGCCCTGACGACCTTCCGGAATGCTTGGGAGGAGCTCCCGCCAGCCGCGGAACAGGACCGCCAAAACCTGGCCAGCTACTACGCGGCCGACTTCTCTCCACGCCTGCGTCAAAAGACAGCCGAGGAGATCGACATGCGGTCCTATGCTGCCGCGCTCGATACCCGCGGAGTGATGCTGCAGGATCTTTACATCCGTCTGAGCCCGGAGCCCGTCGGCTCGAAGCAACTGCTCGACGACGCTCTCGACGATTCAGCCTACACGCGGTACCACAAGCAGGTGCATCCGATCTTCCGCACGATTCTCGAGAAATATGGTGTCTATGACATCTTCCTGATCGACGCAGACTCCGGCACGATCGTCTACACCGTCTTCAAGGAAATCGATTTTGGCGCCTCGCTCAAATCAGGCCCGCTCGCCTCGACCAATCTCGCCAAAGCCTTTGACGATGCGGTGCGCATCGGAAGGTCCGGTGGCGTCGCCTACGGCCAGTACAGCCGCTATCTCCCCTCACTCAACGACCCCGCCGGCTTCATCGCCACGCCTCTCCTCGATGGGGATGACGTCATCGGCGTGCTGGCGTTCCAGATTCCACTCGACAAGGCCAGCGCGATCATTGGCGAGACGGCTGGACTGGGAACCACGGGCGAGACGTACGCCATCGGGCCCGATCGAATGTTTCGCTCCAATTCCCGGTTTGCAAAGGAACTCGGCGTTGATTCCACAATCATCAATCCGAAACTGAAGGTCGATACCGAACCGGTACGCAGGGCCCTTGACGATCAACAGGCCGGAACGGCGCTCAACATCGACTACCGCAACAAACCGGTCCTCTCCTCCTGGACACCAGTCGAGATTTTCAAGGGTGATTCATCAGGAGCAGGTGCCGTACGCTGGGCGCTGGTGTCAGAGATTGAGGAGGCCGAGGTCATGGCTCCCGTGCAGAGTCTGCGGAACTTCGGCCTGCTTCTCTTCGGCCTCACCGCTTTGGGGATCATCCTGTCGTCCATCGGTATCGCCCGCCGGATCACCCGCGATCAGGATGCGCAGGTGCGACTCTCGGAAATCGTCGCCAACACGTCAGTTCGGCTGATTCAGGCTGATCCCGATCTCAAGATCACCTACATGAATCCCGCCTCCGAGGAGAGCCTCCGCCAGCTTCAGCATCTTCTCCCCTGCCCGGTGGATCAGTTGATCGGCAAACGCATCGACATCCTCGGTGAGCACCCTCGCTGGCAGTCGCTGTCAAATCCAGCCACCCTGCCGGCGCATGAGCGTGTTGCGCTCGGATCGGAAACGCTCGACCTCAACATCTCGGCCCTCCGCAATTCGAAGGGGGCCTATGTTGGTCCTCTCGTGACATGGGACGTGATCACCGATCGCATCCAAGCCGATCAGCGCGAGCGGGAACTCCAAGCGAGCGTCGTTTCCTCCAAGGAAGCCCTCGAGTCGAAGGTAGGGATGCTGTCCGAGGTCTTTGCCGCTGCCTCGAAGGGAGACCTCTGCCGAAAGATCAATGTCGATGGCGACGACCAGATGGCCCTGCTCGCCGGCGATGCCAGCCGGATGATGGAGGATCTCCGCGACGTCATCAAGCAGATCTACGAGGCCGCCGACCAGCAAAACGAGGGCGCACGAATGATCGCAGAGAGCGCCGGCAGTCTCAGCGACGGGGCGCAATCGCAATCGGCCAGTGTTGAAGAGATGACGGCGGCAGTCGACCAACTTGCCTCGTCAATCGACGTCATCTCAAAGAGCGCCGTCGATTCCAAATCTCAGGCGGGTCGCACGACCCAACTGGCACAGGCCGGCAGCCAGGCCGTCCACGAGGCGATCGATTCGATGCGGACGATCCGCCGATCGTCAGAGCAGATCAATGACATCATTCAGGTGATCAGCGAAATCGCCGCTCAGACCAACCTGCTTGCCCTGAACGCAGCCATCGAGGCGGCCCGGGCCGGCCAGCACGGCCTCGGGTTTGCCGTCGTCGCCGACGAGGTGCGTAAACTCGCGGAGCGATCGAGCGAGGCCGCCAAGGAGATCACCCAGTTGATCAACGAATCGACCAAGCGCGTCCAGGAGGGGGCAGAGCTCTCCGAGAAGGTTGGCCAATCGCTCGCGTCGATCGTTTCCGCCGTCGAATCCACCGCCGCCGGAATCGCCAGCATCGCTGCATCGACGGAATCTCAGTCGACCAACGCCTCCGAGGTGAAGATGGCGATTCGATCCGTTTCGCGAACCACCGAATCGAATGCCGCGGCCGCCGAGGAGATGGCAGCCAGCGCCGAGGAGCTCGGCGCTCAGGCCCAGGGTTTGCGCGACCTCGTGAAGCGATTCAAGGTATGAGATCGGCCGTTCACCTCGGCCCCATATTCACGACGCTTCGGGAGGAATGCCTGTGTCCGGCTTGATCACATTGACGCCCCCCCAATTCAAGCTGTTCCAAGCGTTTATCCATCAGCACACCGGAATCTGGACGCAGGACACCAAGGTGGCCCTTCTCAGCAATCGCATCCGCCGCCGCCTCCGCGACCGGGGACTCGATTCTTTCGATGCCTACTACAGCCTGCTGAGCGAAGCAAAACTCCCTGGCGAACTCGAACACTTCATCGACTGCATCACCACGAACGAAACCCACTTCTTCCGCACATCAGACCATCTCGACTGGTTCGCCGGCTCTTTTCTCGAAGGGGCCATCGCACGAGCGGCAGCCGGTCACCGCCAGCAGTCCTTGCGGGTCTGGTCGGCCGCGTGCAGCAGCGGTGAAGAGGCCTATTCGCTGGCCATCTGCCTGGCAGAGCGAGGATCGCAATTGGCAGGCTGGTCGCTGCGGGTGGTGGGAAGTGACATCAGTGAGGCGGCGATTGCGCGGGCCCGTGCGGCGATCTACGGGCCAAAAGCCGTCGAGCGGGTTGCCCCGGACCGTCTGGCAAAGTATTTCGCGGCGGACCCCGCCACCGAGACGTGGAAGGTCAAACCGGTGGTTGCGGGGCTGTGCGAGTTTCACCGACACAATCTTCTCAATCCGATGCGCGAGCCATCATTCGACTGTATCTTTCTCCGCAACGTCTTGATTTACTTCAATGACGCTTCGAAGCCGGTGGCGCTCAAGAACCTGGTGAACTCCCTGCACAGCGGCGGATTCCTGGTCGTGGGCACAACCGACGGAGCCCATGACTTTCTGGGCAGCCTCGAACGGTGTTCGACATTCTTGTACCGGAAGACCTGACGGATTCCATCCATGGCCGACGACAACAACCGGGATTTCCCCGCCGATGATGTGGCGGAGTTTCTCGGCATGTACATCGACGAAACGGGCGAGCAATGCGAGATGTTCGTGCAGGCGCTGCTCGCCCTGGAGTCTGACCCCCACCATGCAGGCCGGCTGGCTGAGTCGTTCCGACTCATCCATTCGATCAAGGGTGCGGCGGCGATGCTGGGACTCGACAAGATCACAGCCCTGGCCCATCACCTCGAGAGCCACTTCGAACGGCTGCGCTCCGGGGCACTTCTCATCGACGGGCCCACCATAGAAGTGGCCCTTCGCTGCGTCGATTATTTCCGCGACTGTAACGAGCGTCTGCGGTCGGGCCAGCCGCTGGAACCTTCCAACGACCTTGAGGAGATCGTCAAGCGCCTCGGGCAGACCAACCCGACCACGCTTCCAAAGTCGAACGCGATCACCGCGCCATCGCTTCCCGCTCCTCCGACCGTATCCGCGCCAGACGAAATCGTGGCCGACCCGACTGCCGCCGCCTTGCCCGAGCCGGAGCCCCGGCCTTCGCCGGCAGGTGAGCGTCTGCGGCGGCTGCGCGTACGGTTTGCCGCGGGCCTGCCCATGGCAGACATCAAGGCTGAATTGGTGCTGACCCGGCTCGGCAAGCTCGGGAAAGTGATCGAGGTCGTTCCACCCCAGTCGGAGTTTTCCAGCCGCGCCGAACTCCGCAGGGTGGATGTCGTCCTCAGGACAGGGGCCGATGGTGCGGCAATCATGATCGCCGCCGATGTCGATGGCGTTGAGCGGGTTGAGCTTGATATCGAGCCTCCGGCCGAACAGCCAACCGCCGCCCCGACGGATGGCACGGCTGCCGTGGAGACGATGCGCGTCGGCGTCGATCGACTGGACGTTCTGCTCAACCTCGCGGGAGAACTGATCGTCAGCCGAGCCCGCTTTGTCCAGCTTGTCGCCGACATGGCCCCGCTGTTCAGGAAGGCGTCGGTCGGCGGGAGATCGGGCGACGCCGTGTACTCCCTCCGCGAGGCCGTGGAGTCGATCCTCCAGTCGGCCAACGGGCCGGTTGAGCGGGCGGTGGCTACCTGCAATGCGCAGCTCGAGAAGATCGAAGAGCAGGGACGGCTGTGGGACGAGGGACATCGTCGGTATGCCGAACTGGTCGAGTCGGTCGATCAGCTCACCCGCGTGGCCGACAGTCTGCAACGCGGCGTATTGAGCACGCGGATGGTCCCCATCGGCCCGCTGTTCAACCGGTTCAAGCGTTCCGTTCGCGATATCGCCGGCGAGCTCGGCAAAAGCGTAACGCTCGAGCTTACCGGCGAGAAAACCGAACTCGACAAGCGCATGATCGACGAACTTGGCGATCCGCTGGTGCATCTGGTGCGCAATGCCATCGACCATGGCATCGAGCCGGCCGACGTTCGGCTCCGCCGGGGCAAGCCCGAGACCGCCACGGTGCGTCTGTCAGCCGCCCATCGCGGCAACAGCGTCCTCATCACGATCAGCGATGACGGCGGCGGCATCGATGTCGACCGCATCCGCGATCGGGCCGTTTCTCGCGGGCTGATCAACGCGGATCAGGCGGCTGCGTTGAGCCCCAAAGAATTGATCGCCTTCATCTGGAAGCCCGGCTTCAGCACTGCCCAAGCCGTCTCGAATATCTCTGGCCGCGGTGTCGGCATGGATATCGTCCGTACGAAGATCGAGTCCCTGAACGGATCGATCGACGTTGAATCGACCCCCGGGAAAGGCAGTGCGTTCGTCATCCGCCTTCCGCTGACGCTGGCCATCGCCCGCTGCATGCTCTTCAGGATGGAACAGGCGGTCTTCGCCGCACCGGTCGAAAACGTCCGCGAGATCATTTCGGTCGCCGAGGAGAAGATCCTCTCGCTCGGTGGCCGTCGGGTGTGCGACATTCGCGGTGAATTTCTTCCCTTGGTAAATATGGACCAGGTTTTTACCTGGTCGGGCGGAGATGTGGCTGACGCCGAGCCTGCTGCAGTGCTCGTGCTCCATGCTGGATCGCGGGCGATTGCCGCGGGGGTGTCGAGCCTCCTCGGCACGCAGGATCTCGTGGTGAAATCCCTCGACGACAATTTCCAGCGTATCCGGGGCCTCGGCGGCGCCAGCATCTTGGGTGACGGTGAGGTCTGTCTGATGCTCGATGTGTCGGCGGTGATCGACATGACCATGCGAGCGCGGAGCGCCGTGGAGATTCACGAATGACCGGACGCAACCAGGCGATGCTCGAGGAAGCCTTCCACCGCGGCGCTGAAGATGGATCCGCTGCCCTGGCAAAGTGGCTCGGCCGGCCGGTGACCCTCTCCGTCGATCGGCTGGAAATGCTTCCGATCGCATCCGCCGCGAGCGTGCTCGGATCGGGAGACGAGCCGGTCTGCGGCTGCGCCATGGGAATCAGCGGGGCCGTGGGCGGGCTGCTCCTGCTGGCCGCAGAGGATGTCGCGGCTCTGTCGCTCGCCGACACCCTCCTCGAACAGCCTCAGGGATCATCCACCACGTGGGGCGAGCTCGAGCGATCCGCCGTGATCGAGACAGCCAATATCGTTGGCTGCGCCTACCTCAACGCGCTGTGCGCCATTCTCACGCCGGAGAATGACGTCGGCATCCTTCCCTCACCACCGATTTTTCTTCGGGATTTCCCCGCTGCTGTGATGGAGGCGGCGCTCATGGAACAGCCGCACCTGGGCGACACCGTCCTCCTGGCAAACAGCGAATTCCTGATTTCGGGCACCTCCTTCCGCTGCCGGCTCGTCTTCGTGCCAGACGCCGCGGGGCTCCGAGCCTACGCTCAAAAGCCCGCCGATCCGGAACCGCTTCTGTGACGACACCAGCAAAGTCAGCGACAGGCGAGCCGATCGCCATCGGCCAGATTGGCGTCGCCAAGGGCGAAGGCATTCTCCGCACGTTCGTCGGCTCCTGCGTGGCCCTGGTGCTCTACTCCAAGCGCCATCGGGCGGCGGGTGTGGCCCACGTGATGCTGCCCGCCGCCGAGGGCCGAGTGGGCGCTCCTGGCAAGTACGCCGACACCGCCGTGGCTGAGACCCTCCAACTCTTGGCGGACTTCGTCGGCGACACCAACATTGGCTGCACAGCGAAGCTAATCGGCGGCGCGACGATGTTCACCTTTCAGTCAGGCACGCCGATCGGAGATCAGAATGTGCTGGCTCTCGAAACCATTCTCAGCGGTCTTGGCATCGAGATCGTGGGCCGCCTCTGTGGCGGGAAACACGGCCGCCGCGTGGCGGTCGACGTGGCCACGGGAATCGTGACCGTCGAAACAACCGAGCATGGCTCGGAGTCCTTGTGAAGGAGGCTGACATGGAAACGCCGGCCGGTGGATTGCGGGCCCCCAGGTTGCTGGTTGTGGACGATGCCGCGATCATGCGCAAGCGGATCGCTGGAATTGCCCGCGAAGCCGGCTGGGAGATCGTCGCCGAGGCCACCAATGGCCTCGAAGGGCTTGCCCTGTACCGTCAACACGAGCCTGATCTGGTCACGCTCGACATCGTGATGCCGGAGCTCGATGGCGTGGAAACACTGCGGCAACTCCGCACTGAGGCTCCAGAGTCAAGAGTGGTCATGGTCAGTGCCGTCGATCAGCGGGCGAAACTGCGCGAATGCATCGCCCTAGGCGCCCTCGACTTCGTTGTAAAACCGTTCGACAAAGAGCGGTTGCTGTCGCTTTTCAAGAAATATGGGGCACCGTCGGAGCCGCGGCGTCCCATCGCTTGATCGCCGGCGTCTTCAACCCTCGCCGGCCCGCGACGCTCAGCCACGGCGCTTCGGCTCTTCCATCGTCGCCGTGGACATCAGATCACGGGCCACCATCACCAGCGACGCCCAGCCCGTGGCATACGTCTCGAAGCCGGGCGACATGGCGAAGCCAGCCACATACTCGCGTCCACAGAAGTGATGGACTCCGTAGCTCTTCTGCCCCTGCCGCAGCCCTTGGAAGAGGGCGTTGTCAAAGGAGTCTCCAAGAGCGCCGGCTGGATAATCGGCAAGCACATTCCCCTCACCATCGAGGAAGCAGGCAATGGCCCGCTGCTTCTCGCGGGGAGCCAAAGGAATGCGGTCGAGAATCGTCTGCCCGAGGGCATCCCAGTTGAACACGATCCCCAGGACCCCGAGGATCCTGCCCCGCGATTCTCCCCCCTCGCGGACAGCGCAGGAATAGACCAGCGCCCGCTCATGATTGACCAGAGGCGAACGGTGCACGGACTGAAATCCAAACTCGTCGCCGCTCTCGGTTTTCACCGCCGACTGAAACCAAGCGGTCTGCTCCTGCCGCATGCCGGCCACCGCATGCTTCGCCGGCCGGCCGTTCGCAACGACCCTCCCTTCGATGTCGCACAACACGAGATCGAAGTAGACGGTGTAGGCGTTGAGGATCACCCCGAGCCGCTTGCTGGCAAAGCGTCGATTTTCCTCGGTGGGAGTCGCCAAGGCAGTGACAACGCTTCCATCCGTCGCCCACCAGCGGACATCGCAGGATCGCTCGTAGAGATTGCGATCGACCAGATCGATGTTGGTCAGCGCCATGTCGGAGAGCCGCTCACCGCGCATCTTCGTCTGCAGAACATCCGTCACCTGTTGCATCTCGCGGATCAGCCCCCGCGATCCACGGGCCAATTCCTTGGCGGAATCTCCCGTCTTCTCCGAAAGCTGGGACATCGCTTTGGCAACCACGCCAAATGCAACGCCAGCATCACCGGCCCGCGCCGATTCGATCTCTGCATTCAAGGCGAGGATGCGGGCTTCGCGATTGAGGCCGGCGATGTGCTCGACCGTATCCGTCAGCAGGGTCGAAAGCTGCTGCGTGAGCTGCGCGATGTGTTCCGGAGTGGCCAGGTCGTTCACCGGTTGACCACTGCCGGAAGTCGACAGTGCGCGGAGGGTGGCCGGGGACCGCTCAACGGGGACGGACGGTGTGGTCATGAGCCGGGTGCTCTGAGGGGAGGATCTCGGATTACCAACTCTAATTCGAACGCCAGCCGACACCAAATCCCGATCGGCCCCGGAGGAATCGCTTAGGCACAGAGGGCCCCTCCGTCGACAGGCCGGCGGGCTGGCCTGTTCGCCTCGGCTCCGTTGGCTGTCCAGCCAGGGCCAAAGCTAGCATCATCGTGGCCCTACTACGGGCAACAATCTTACTCCACATCCCCCGCGGATGTGGGAGCCTGAGCCCGCACGACGGGGGTGGCACCCGCCAGATTCCTAGACCCTGCCTGCGGCAACCGGCGGCATGCTCCTGGCCGCGGTTGCCGATCTTGCCGCGATCGGGTGGCAGGGTTTCATCCTTTCGATCCCCCTCTATGTGGCCCGCACGCCGGTCGCGGGTGCCGCGGCTGGGGAGGGGAGCGAGCCCGAATCGCTCGCCGCCGCCTGGGCGAAGTAGAAGACCGACGGCAAAGCCTTCTGGCGGCAGATGGACGAGGTAACGGCGATGCTTGGCGGACTCTCGAAGGAGTGAGCGCCGGTGCGGCCGTTCAAATGGATCGAGTTGCATATCGACAAGATCGATGCGCACGCGCTCACGGTCGCCGACGTCGAGGCATCCTTCGACCGTGTTTACAGCCTCCCGGAGCACGCCCGCGTGATCATCGTTGCGGCGCAGGGTGACTGAAGTGCCTTTCCCCCGCCAGTTCGGCGGTCCCAGTGGGGGTCGGACTTCCAATCAGGCTAGGCCCTTCTCTGATTCAGCCCACCGCGGCCTCTGGTAGTCCAATCATCCTCTCGGTCTTCATCTGCCTCTCTCCGGGCGCTCTCCTCTGTTGAGGACAAGGCAGGTGTCTTGCGTTTCGTTGGCACAGAGGGCAGCGCGGCAGGAGCGATCCACCGGATTTTTTCAGATCGCGGATGGAAATAGACCGCAGTCGGTGTCCAATGCCGCGATCGCCTTGCCGCGGCAAGAGTCTGCAAGCAGCGATCCTCTGGTCACCCTGCCCCCCGAGCCACATCCCCTCCCGCTGGTCACCACCCCGCCCAGGAGGTATCACAAGGGATTGAAATCAGTCTTTGCCCCGGGAGGAGCGTCTCACGGGGGGTGACGGGCGTTGGTGGGGGCCCCCGACCCTGCTCTTTTCTCAAGCCGCAGCCTATGGCCACCAAGACACGCACCTCGCCGATCGTCCTCAAGCTCAGCCGGATTCGCTGGCTCGTGGCCCTGCTCGGGAGCAAGAAGAACTTCAACTGGTGGGATTGCTCGTTTCTCGATGAGACGGGGCTCAAGTTCCTGGCGATGACGTTCCCCAGGTCTGCCGACTCTGCCGCTCTCGAAGCCACGCTCCAGGCTGGCCAGCGGGTCCACGACGCCGCCATCGGACGGATCGGCAGCTACCACCTCTTCCGCCTCCCGACCAGCATCCAGCAGCGGCTTGCGGATGCCTCGATCCAGCATGTCGGGCTCCTCTCCAAGGAGAAGGCCCTCGAAGAGCTGGCGAAGCTTGGCGATCTCTCCATCAGAGCGCCTGAGGGGCCAGTCCAGGTCGGCGTGGAGAAGAAAATCGTCACCAACGACTCGCTCAAGGAATTGGCCGCCCACTACCACTCGGCATTTCACCAAGGCATCCGCTGCTACCCCTATTTCGCGTCTCAGGGCTGATGGCACCCAACGGCTCCTACACCACCCAACTCCAGGCCGGCCTGGGCATGGTCGCCGAGACGCTCGCGCTGTTGCGTGTCTGGGAGCCTGGCATGATCCCGTCGCGTTTGGCGGAGCGTGCCGTGCAGGCAGGCGTGTTCTC
>Ga0209598_10000940_pt1 | contig 23704 bp, 34 predicted proteins | sample M_140807_EF_Meta_FD_187317 | JGI IMG/M metagenome (GOLD analysis project Ga0209598, IMG submission 187317) | Freshwater microbial communities from Lake Montjoie, Canada to study carbon cycling - M_140807_EF_MetaG (SPAdes) (version 2) | ecosystem: Environmental > Aquatic > Freshwater > Lake...
GATGTCCGCAGACCAGCAGAAGAAGGATGAAGCCGCCGCACCCGAAGAGCACCCGTCGGTGCTGGAGGCTGCGCGCCGTGCCAAGCTGGAACGCTTCCGCAACGAGCTGAAGCTGGAGCCATTCGGAGGCCGCGTGGAAGGGCTGGTGTCGCTCGCCGCGGCACGCGCCGAGTTCCGCGAGGAACTGCAGGTGGCCGCCGACGCCGAGGCCGCCAAGGCGAAGGCCGATCCATCGCACAAGCCCGTCGAGTCGCGCCCCGTGCGCCGCGTGGCGGGCCGCATCGTGCAGCACCGCGACCTTGGCAAGCTGGTGTTCGTGTGGCTGCGCGATCACACCGGCGATCTGCAGGTGAGCATCAGCAAGGCCGGCGTGAGTGCCGCCGACTTCGAGCTGGCCAAGGCGCTCGACTACGGCGACATCATCAGCGCCGAAGGCCCGGTGGGTCGCACCAACAAGGGCGAAACCTGCGTGTGGGCCACGAACATCGCCATGCAGTGCAAGAGCCTGGCGCCGCCGCCGGGCAAGTGGCACGGCCTCGAGGACAGCGAGACGCGCTATCGCCGCCGCTACGTGGACATGTGGGCCACGCCCAAGACCATCGCCACCTTCCAGGCGCGCAGCCGCATCGTGAGCCTGGTGCGCCGCTTCATGGAGTCGCGTGGATTCATGGAAGTGGAAACGCCCATGATGCAGCCGCTCGCGGGCGGCGCTGCGGCGCGTCCATTCGTCACCACGCACAACGCGCTCGACATGAACCTGTTCCTGCGCGTGGCACCCGAGCTGTACCTGAAGCGCCTGCTCGTGGGCGGCATGCCGAAGGTGTTCGAGATCAACCGAAACTTCCGCAATGAGGGCGTGGATCGCAGCCACAACCCCGAGTTCACCGCCATGGAGGCCTACGAGGCCTTCGGCGACTGCTGGACCATGCTGGAGATGACCGAGTCGCTGGTGCACGAGGCCGCGATCGAGATGGCCAAGGGCCGCGAGGAGGCCGGACCTGGCCCCACGCTGCCTTTCGGCGAGATGCAGATCAACTACGCCAAGCCGTTCGTGCGCGTGACCTTCGGCGACCTGTTCCGGCAGGGCTGCGGCATCGACATGTTCGACGAGGCGAAGGTGCGCGCCGAGGCGATCGCGCGCCACGTGCCCGATGCGGCCAAGCTGGATCACTGGCTGCTGGTCGAGGCGCTGTTCGAGATCGTGGGCGAGCCGCTGATCGATCCGCTGCGCCCAACCTTCGTCACCGACTGGCCCAGCGCCGTGAGTCCGCTCACGCGTCCGCGCCGCGACGACCCGCGCCTGTGCGAGCGCTGGGACCTGTTCATCGGCGGCATGGAGGTGGGGCCCGCCTACACCGAGCTGAACGACCCGGACATCCAGCGCGAGAAGTTCACCGCGCAGCTGCAGGGCATCGACGACGAGGAGAGCACCTTCCGCACGCTCGACGAGGATTTCCTGGAGTCGCTGAAGGTGGGCATGCCGCCCGCCGGAGGCATGGGTCTGGGCATGGATCGTCTGGTGATGCTGCTCACCAACTCGCCCAGCATCCGCGACGTGATCTTCTTCCCGCTGCTGAAGAAGCACTGAGCACGCATGAACCCTCCGCGCGCAACGCTGTCGCTGGCATGCCTGCTGGTGGTGGCTGCGCTGCTGGGCGCGCGCGCGGCCGACCGCACCGAACGCTGGTACGAGGTGAAGGTGGCCGGCAGGCTGGCAGGGTGGATGCGATCGGTGGAGGCTGCCGTGCCCGAAGGTTGGCGCACCGAGACCGAAACGCGCCTGCGACTTTCGCGCGGCGGCGTGACGCTGGACATGGTCAACACCGGTTGGATCGTGGAAAGCGCCGACGGCAAGCCGATCAGCGGCGGTCGCACGCAGGTTGGCAGCGGCCAGAGCGTGCGCGTGACCTGGAAGTACGGGCCAGACGGCGTGGCGGAACGCACCATCGAGGGCGCGCGCATCATCGACCGCAAGCTTCCGGCGGTGCCCGCCGACGCGCTGCCCCCGCATGCCGCCGACGCGGATGCGGATCGTCATCGCAATCTCGGTGACGCGGTGATCACGCAGCTCGTGTTCGAGCCGACGCAGGGCTCGCAGCCCCAGACGGTGGTGAGCACGCGCGGGACCGAGGAGACGGTTTCGGTCGCGGGCGTGCCCGTGACGGCCACGCGCTGGTCCATGAAGGGAGCGCTTGTGCCACCGGGATCGGCGGAGTGGCGCACCGCCGTCGGCGATCTGGTTCGCAGTCTCTCGCCGACCGGGTTGGGTGACATCGAGAGCATCCTGAGCACCGAGGAGCGTGCCAAGCGCGCGCTGGATCTGGCAGGCGCGCCACCCGAGGTGATGGTGGCCAGTTTCGCGCAGCCCGATCGTCCGCTCGCCGACCCAGCCGCGCTCCGACGCATGCGCGTGCGCGTCACGGCCATGCGCGACGCGATTCCCGTGCCTCCAGAGATGGGATTGCAGCGGGTGAGCGCCAGCGGCAAGGGCTACGAAGTCACGGTCGATCTCGACAAGCCGCCGCAGCCGGCCTTGGTCGCGGAGCGCGAGGATCCCGCCTACCTCGCGGCCTCGCCCATGATCAACACGAAGGATCCGCTGCTGATCAAGTTGGCTGCCGCTGCCGTGGCCGACGCGCCTGCGGACATGGGGCTGCGTCTCGAGCGGCTGCGCGCCGCCACCTTCCAGCAACTCTCCAGAAAGAATCTCGGCAGCGCGCTGGCCAGCGCAAGCGAGGCCGCGCGCACGCGCTCGGGCGACTGCACGGAGCACGCGGTGCTTCTGGCGGCACTGCTGCGTGCGCAGGGCATTCCGTCGCGCGTGGTCGCGGGCCTGGTGTGGTGCGACCAGTTCGCGGGCAAGAAGGACGTGTTTGGGTGGCACCTGTGGACGCAGGCGCTGATCGATGGCCGATGGATCGATCTGGATGCCACGCTGCCGCCGGGCAAGGGGCTGTTTCATCCGGGTCACATCGCGCTCGCGGCCACCGCGCTCAGCGATCCGGCGGGGGATCCATCATGGGCCACGCTGCTTGCGGCACTTGGCAACCTGCAGGTGGAGGTGCTCGATGGAGCGCGTGAGTGACATGCCCCAGCTTCCTGCGCGCGACCCGAATGGCCACAAGGGCACGTTCGGCAGCGTGCTCGTGATCGGCGGCCACGCGCGCAATCCCGTCATGCTCGGTGGACCGGCGTTGGCCGCTCGTGCGGCGCTGCGCAGTGGATGCGGACTGTGCACGCTCGCCATGCCTGCACCGCTGCTTGCACCCGCCTTGTCGGTGGCGAGCAGCGCCACGGGCTGCGAACTGCCCGTCGACGCGCATGGCGAACTGCTGGCATCCGCTGCCGCCGAGGCGCTGGATCCCATCATCGAGCGCGCGCAGGCGGTGGTGATGGGGCCGGGGCTTGGTCGCGGCTTCCCGGTGCAGCAGATGGTGGTGCGGCTTGCATCCATGGTGCGCGTGCCGCTGGTCATCGATGCCGATGCGCTGAACGCGCTCTCGGAGACGGTGGACTTCGCCACCGACATGAAGGCACCCATCGTGATCACGCCACATCCCGGCGAGTTCGCGCGCCTCGCGGAGGCGTTGCACATGCATCTGGATGGCGTCGATCCCGCCGCGCGGCCCGCGTCGGCCGTGGCGCTCGCGGCCCGCCTTGGCTGCGTGGTGGCGCTCAAGGGCGCGAACACCGTGGTCAGCGACGGCGTGCGCGTATGGACATGCGATGCCGTGGAACCGGCGCTGGCCACTGGCGGAAGCGGTGATGCGCTCGCCGGGCTGCTGGGTGGACTCGCGGCGCAGTTCGTGCGTGCGCGGGATGGGTCACGGCTCGACCTGTTCGAGGTGACGCGTCTCGCCGTGCAGGTGCACGCCGACAGCGCACGCCTGTGGGCTGCGAAGCACGGACACGCCGGCATGCTTGCGCAGGAGATCGCAGATGGCATCCCCGATGCCATGGCTTCCATGCGCGCGTGACCTGTGGATCTGTCCCAATTCCGTCCATCTGCCGCCGATAGACTCCACCGCATGAGCGCCAAGACGAACGAAGGCACCACCATGCCGCATGTGCCCATCCGCGACCTGCAGCCCGCCACCTACGTGAATGGCGTGTACTCGCTGGTCAATCCGCAGGTGGGCATCACGCGCGCCGGCAAGCCCTTCTTCAAGGCCCTCATCCGCGACGCCACCGGCGAGGTGCCCGTGCGTGTGTGGACCTTCGAGGAAGCCAGCATGCCCGAGGTCACCCGCACCGGCTTCGTGTTCGTGAGCGGCCAGACGCAGAACTACAACGGCCAGGTGCAGATGATCGCCGAGACCATCCGCGGCGTGGACGTGGAGGAGAAGGACCTTGCCCGCCTGCTGCCCGCCACCAAGGGTGACATCGACCACATGATGGGCGAGGTGTCGGCGCTGCTTCGTTCCATGAAGCACCCCGGCATGCTTGCGCTGGCCGAGCAGTATCTGGCCACCGCCGCGCTCATGGATCGCTTCCGCAGCGCACCGGCGGCGGTGAGCGTGCATCACGCGTTCCTGGGCGGATTGTTGGAGCACACGCTGCAGTTGATGAAGCTGGCGGATGTCATGTTGCCGCTCTATCCGGCGCTCAACCGCGATCTGGTGCTCATGGGCCTGTTCCTGCACGACCTCGGCAAGACCGCCGAGCTGGAATGGGAGAAGGGCTTCACCTACACCGCCGACGGCAACCTGATCGGTCACGTGGTGCGTGGCGCGGTGTGGCTGCACGGCATGGCCGCCAAGGCCGCCGCCGAGCGTGGCGCCGCGCTGCCGCCCGATGCGCTGCGCGTGCTCATGCACATGATCGTCAGCCACCACGGCGAACTTGCGCATGGCGCGGCCAAGGTGCCCAGCACGCCGGAGTCCATGTTCGTGGCCATGCTCGACAACCTCGACGCCAAGGTGGCCACCACGCTGGTGGCTGCCGCGCGCGAAAAGGGCGATTCGCACGAGCCGGGCCACGAGTTCAGCGACAAGGTGTGGGCGCTCGACGTGAAGGTGTATCGCCCGGATCCGCTGCAGGGTCCTGGCGCGGCCTGATCACGCTCGGGCGCGTCGTTCGGCTTCGTCGCGCAGGGCTTCCATGGCGATCGGCGGCAGCAGCGCGAAGCACCATGTGCGGCGAGCAGCCAGTTCGCGCGACTGTCGTGCCGCCGCAGCCGACGCCTCCAGTGCCTGCAGCGATTCCAGATCACCGGCGCGATGCATGCGCGCTTCGTTGCGCTCTGACAGCATGTCGCGAAACAGCGTGCGACGCCGCGCGTCACCCCGAGGCAGTGCCGCGATCATCTCCAGCGCACGGCGCCGCGCCGGGCTCGGTCCGGTGCCGCCGCCAGCGAGCAGGTGCGGATCGCACCACGCGCGTCGGAAGGGCATGGGCGTCACGCCGTCGTGCGCATCGCTGGGTGCCGGCAACGACAGACGCGCGTTCGCGCTCACCACATCGAAGGCGGGCGGCACCCATCCCAGCCAGCCGCGGAACCATCGGTCGGTGGCCGATTCGTACACGCCGCCGCCAAGTCCGTGCACGAATCGATCCGCGAGCGTCGTGCGCGCCAAGGCACTCATCAGGAACGCGCGTGGCACCACCGGCGTTCCCGCCTGAAGGGCCTGCGACACCTGTGCGGCATTCGCGCGCATGCGTTCGCCCTGCGAACCGATCAGCCAGACCGGCAATTCCACCGAACCTTCGTGCATGCGCAGTGCGCGCGCCGCGCGTGGGGCCGATGCCAGCGCCGCATTGAATGCCTGCGCGCAGGCCGCCGGATCGGCCAGCATGCGTTCCACCAGCCGCTGCGCCAGCGAGGTGCGCATGAGGTCGCTCGCGCGCACCAGGCGTGGCGTGGGCAGCCAGGGTGCGGCGCATTGCAGCAGGGCTGCCGCGCCCTGCATGGCGGCATCGGTGTGCGTGCGTTGCTGCAGCAGGGCGGTCTCGATCGCGCGCAGGGCATGTGCCACGGCATCCGTGGTGCCCTCGCCCGGTTCGATCGGTCGTGGGCGGAAGGCTGGACAGCGCATGCCGGCGGTTTCCCCGCCCGCAGCCGCGAAACGATGTCCGCGCACACCCCACCATCCATCCGCGCGACGGAAGGGCCACTCCACGACCATGCCGTCGAATCCATCCTGATCCACCACCAGGTGCACCGCTTCGGCGCCTTCGCGCGTGGCCACGGCCTGCGCCCACAGGTTCTTCGCCAGGATGCCCGCGTGCCAGCACTCGCTCTGATGACCGCTGGCGATCACCGGTCGGTCCGGCAGCCCCAGCGCCGCACGCGCTTCGCTTCGCCAGGTCTCGATCGGCTTGCCTTCAACGCGGTCGGGCGCTGCAGCCAGCGCGTGGCCGGGTCGCACAACCAGTTCCACGCCGGCGGTGGTCGTGGTCATCCGTCCTGTGCGTCCTGCTTCGAGATCGCGGCCAGCAGCCCTCGCGTGGCCGCGGATGACAGCCGACGCCGGCAGCGCTGCAGTTCGCGGTGCATGGTCTCGCGATACACCCGCAATCGACGCTCCGGATCATCCAGATCGCCGCCGAAGGTGCGGTTCAGGTCCTTGTAGATGCGACGCACCGGAATCTCGCGCACGCGCAGTCCGTTCGCCGCGGCCTGCACCCAGAACTGCAGGGGAAAGTCGTAGCCATCCACGCTCAGGGTGAGGTTGCGCGTGGCGCCGACGCGATAGGCCTTGAAGCCGCAGAAGGCGTCGGTGATGCCGAGCCCGAGCCGCTGGTTCAGTTCCGCCGTGATCGACTCGTTCACCTTGCGCCGCGCGGCAGGAGCGTCATCGTCGCCCGCGTCGTCGCGCAGGTAGCGGCTGCCGCTCACCACGTCAGCATCGCCCTGCTCGATCGCGTGCACGAAGTCGGGGATCTGCGCTGGCTCATGCTGCTCGTCGCAGTCCATGGTGATCACCCAGGCGTAGCCGTCGTGTTCGGTACGCTGCAGGATTTCCTGCATGGCGCGACCGTAGCCACGGTTGCGGCCATGTCGGATCACCTCCACGCGATGGCGGGCCAGCATCGTGGGTGTCTCGTCGGTGCTTCCGTCATCCACCACCAGCACATCGCGCGCAAAGTCCTGCACGCGTCGCAGCACCCGGTCGATCGTGGCGGCCTCGTTGAACACGGGGATCGCCAGCAGGATGGAGGAGCGGTCGGTGGACATGGCGTTCAGCGTAGGGGTTCGGAGCGATCCGTTGAAGCGAAATCCGCGGATCGGTTGGAGGGTTCAGGGGTCGAGGCCCAGCGCATTCCAGCGCTTCTGCACCTCCTGCGTGGTGCTGGGTGTGGTGTGGGTGCCATCCGGCTCCATGCGGTCGATGCGTGTGCCGCGCGCGTCGGTGCGCTCTTCGTAGGCCGGCGCGTCGGGATTCACGCGCACCTGCAGCGTGCACGAGCCGTCCTCCGCGGTGCGCCAGGCGAAGGGTCGCTGGCACAGGCGCAGCGCGCTCGCATCGAGCGCGTACACGATGGCCTCGCCGGCAGGCTCCGCGCCGCGCGGCAGCACCTGCGCCAGCGACATGGCCAGCGCCTGCGGCAGATACGCGGTCGGCGGCAACTCCCAGTTCTGTGGTTCCTCCGCCACGCCTTCGTTCTGCGATGACACGATCAGCTCACGGCCGGGCGAGCCGTCCGCGCGCCGTCCACGGATGCCCAACTGACTGAAGTGGGTGTCAGGTCCCACGCCGCGCTGTGTGCTGCGCACGGACCAGGCTTCGGCCCCCATGTCGAAGGCCACCCAGTATCGAGCCTGTGTCTCCACGCGGTTCACGCCATCGGGACTGAAGGTGCGAGCGGCAACCTTCAGCAGCAGCCCCGGCTCGGCATTCGATGCATCACGCTGCGTCGTCAAGCCGCCGATCGCCGCATCCGCGCGCATGCCCTTGCCAAGCGAGGTTTCCACCCAGCCCACCTCCTGTTCCGAACCATCAGGCAATCGGCGCCAGATGCGATGCATCACCGGCCTGGTATCCGCAGCGGCGATCGCCTTCAGGCGTTCGGGCGTGAGGCTCTTCACGATGGCCGCGCCGCGATCCAGTTGCGCAGCGCGCGCAGCCTGCAGTTCGCGTGGATCAACCACGGCGGCGGTCGCGAAGCTCGCGTCCAGCGATGATTCCACGTCGGCGAAGTTCTGCATCGAGGTCACCACGCCAAGGCTCACGAAGATGCCCTCGCCATTGTCGACCACCAGCCATCCAGCCACATTCGTGATGTTGTCGCGAGTGGCACCAGCCCACACGATGCGCGCATTGCGTCCGGACACCTTCGCGTCGCGCTCGGACAGCGTCTTCACCGTCGCGCCGCCGATCGCCAGATTGCCCACCGCGCCTTGCAGCTGCTTGGCGCAGTCGGTCTTTGGGTCCGGTGCAAAGGCCATCTGAACGCGCATGCTCCAGGGCGGCTGTCCGGGTCCGGATTCCACCTGCCAGGCGGGGAACTCTTCCGCGACCATGCGCCGCACACTGGCGCCAAGCGGCAACCGCATCGAGAGGCCAATGGCGGTGAATTCGAAGGGTTTGGTTTCCAGTGCTGGGGTGTCCAAATCCTTCGCAGGGGGATTCTTTTCCGCCGATGCAGGACTTTGCGTCCCAATAACCTTAGACTTATCGGAAACTGTGGCATTGCGGGGCTTTGCAGCATCACCACTTGTGGTCGAGGGGGGCGCGGCGTGCGTGAGAAAGCCACAGAGAAGGGGGGCAACGAGGCATGCCAAGTTCATGAAGTGGAATCTACCCGCGAATGCACCCCTTGACGGACTCGGGGATTTGGGTAACTTTGTCCGTTCTCGCCATTGCCGACTGCGATGGGCACGGTGCCCGCAGCGACAAGGCATGACTCGTGACGCAAGAGCAGGAAACGCCATGACAGGCGGCAAGATTCGCATCCGCATGGAAGCCTACGACCACCAGGCCCTCGACGCTTCGGCGCGCGAGATCGTGGATCACGCCAAGCGCACCGGCGCTCGCGTGGCTGGTCCGGTGCCGCTGCCGACCCGTCGCGAGATTTACACCGTGCTTCGCTCGCCCTTCATCGACAAGAAGAGCCGCGAGCAGTTCGAGATCCGCACCCACAAGCGCATCATCGACATCACCGAAGTGAACCCGCGCACCGTCGATGCGCTGAACCGCCTGGTGGTGCCCGCCGGCGTGTTCATCAAGATCAAGGCCTGATTCGCAAGGAATTCACCCAATGACCGCTGCAGCAATCCTTGGCAAGAAGATCGGCATGTCCCGCTGGTTCATGGCGGACGGAACCAACATTCCCGTCACCGTGATCGAGGCGGGTCCGTGCGTGGTCACGCAGGTGAAGACCGCTGCAACCGACGGCTACGCCGCCGTGCAGCTGGCCTTCGACGATGCGAAGCCCCGCACCAGCAAGCAGCCCGTGATGGGCCACGACGCCAAGGCCGGCTCCGATCCCAAGCGTCTGCACCGCGAACTGCGCCTCGACACCGACAAGGATGCCGAAGGTTTCACGCTCGGCCAGTCCGTGACCGTGAGCGCGCTCGAGGGCATCAAGTTCGTCGACGTGACCGGCACCAGCAAGGGCAAGGGTTTCCAGGGCACCATGGTGCGCTGGAACTTCAAGGGCTTGTGCGCCAGCCACGGCACGGAGCGCAAGCACCGTTCGCCCGGCAGCATCGGCGGCGGCGGCGCCGACCGCGGTCGCGGCCCCAAGATCAAGAAGGGCAAGAAAATGTCCGGCCACTTGGGCGACGAGCGGGTCACCGTTCGCAGCCTCGATGTGGTCAGCATCGATGCCGAGAAGAATCTGCTCGTGGTGAAGGGGGCTGTCCCCGGCGCCAGCAACGGCTACCTGTTCATCCGGACGCCAACGCGTCTCTACAAGCGAAAGGCTCGAATCCAGGCCGGTAAGTGACCTGGATGGCTGGGTAGGCCCGCAAGGGAACCACCCACGCCGAAACAAGCGAACCCCAAACCGAGTCGATCCCTGCCGCCGCCCGATTGTGAAGGGCTGCGGAGGGTAGGCGAGAAGGCCAAGTGGCCAAAGGTGAATGATCATGATTGAACTCCCAATCCTTGATTTGCACGGCAAGAAGATTGACGTGCTGAAGATCGACGAGAGCACGCTCGGTGGCGAGATCCGCCACGCGCTGCTGAAGCAGGCTTACGTCACCACGCACACGAACCAGCGACAGGGTTCCGCCCGCACCAAGGGCCGCGGATCCGTCAATGGCTCGACCCGCAAGCTGTACAACCAGAAGGGCACCGGCAACTCGCGCGTCGGTGCTTCGCGCATTCCCGGCCGCAAGGGCGGTGGCGTGGCCTTCGAGAAGACCCGCGACCGCGACGCCTTCCGCACCCAGATGACCCGCAAGATGCGCCGCCTTGCCAACCGCAACGCGCTGCTCGCCAAGCTGGTCGACGGTGAGGTGAAGTGCTTCAGCGATCTGGCCTTCAAGCAGCCCCAGACCAAGGCGTTTGCCGCGGTGCTCAAGACCATCGGCATCGATCGCAGCTGCCTGGTCGCGCTGGATGGCGGCAACGAGAACGCCCGCCTGAGCGCGCGCAACATCGACAACGTGACCGTGACCCGCATCGAGCAGTTGAACGCCTTCGACCTGCTGAACCACCGCTTCATGGTGGTCGACAAGGCAAGTCTGCAGGCGTTCATCGACGGTTCCGCCCTCAAGGGCACGAAGGAGTCCGCCTAATGCACGCGACCCACATCATCCGCCGTCCAGTCGTGACGGAAAAGGCCAGCTACCAGACGGGCGAGAGCAATCGCTACACGTTCGAGGTGGCCGGCACCGCCCGCAAGGATCAGATCAAGGCCGCGGTGCAGGACCTGTACAAGGTGCGTGTGCTCGGCGTGAGCACGCAGAACCGCAAGGCCCGTGACCGTCAGTACAAGTACGGCATGGTCGCTGGTGCAACCACCAAGCGCGCCATCGTGAAGGTGCACCCCGAGGACAAGATCGAGCTCTTCTGAGCTGAGGAATTCCCATGGCGATTCGCATCTACAAGAAGACCACCAACGGCCGTCGCAACGCCAGCGTGAACATGCACGTTGAGGTGACGCGTTCCAAGCCCGAGAAGAGCCTGTGCCGTCCGCTGCCCAAGACCGGCGGCCGCAACTGCCAGGGCAAGCTCACCGTGATCCAGCAGGGCGGAGGCCACAAGCGCCGCTACCGTCTGGTCGACTTCAAGCGTCGCAAGGACGACGTGGTGGGCACCGTGATGGCGGTCGAGTACGACCCCAACCGCACCTGCCACATCGCCCTGGTGGAATACACCGACGGCGAGAAGCGCTACATCCTGTGCCCCAAGGGCCTCACGGTCGGCGGCAAGGTGATCAGCAGCAAGGACGCGGTGGAGCCCGAGGCGGGCAACTGCATGCCGCTGAAGCACATCCCCACCGGTCTCGACGTGCATTGCATCGAGATGACCCCCGGCAAGGGCGGCGCCCTGTGCCGCGCCGCGGGCATGGCTGCGCGTCTCACCAACAAGGAAGGCCGCATGGCCACCCTCGTGCTGCCCAGCGGCGAAATCCGTCAGGTGCTGCTCGAGTGCCGCGCCACCATCGGCTCCGTTGGCAACGCCGACAACGGCAACGTCATTCTCGGCAAGGCCGGCCGCGCACGTTGGCTCGGCCGTCGTCCCCGCACCCGCGGTGTCGCCATGAGCCATCACCAGCACCCGCACGGTGGTGGTGAAGGCCGTTCGAAGGGTGGCCAGGAGCCCTCGAACGCCAGCGGCACCCAGTCGAAGGGCGGTCGTACCCGTCGCTTCGGCATGTCCAGTGACCATCTCATCATCCGTCGCCGCTACAGCCGGCGTTACGGCCAGCTGAAGCTGTGATTCCAGGAGACCACGCATGAGCCGTTCCTCCAAGAAGGGTCCTTTTGTCGACGAGCGTCTCTACCGCAAGGTGGAGAAGATGCAGTCATCCGGTCGCCGTCAGCCGCTGAAGACGTGGCGCCGCTCGTGCACGATCGTGCCCGAGTTCGTCGGTGTCACGTTCCAGGTGCACAACGGCAAGGGTTTCCACGATGTCTTCGTGACCGAAGACATGGTGGGCCACAAGCTGGGCGAGTTCTCCATCACCCGCCTGTTCAAGGGCCACACGAACAAGAAGGAAGGCATCGACGGCGGCGAGAAGTCAGCCGGCTGATTCGGAGTACACCCATGGCCTACATCTCTTCCCATCGTTTCGCACGCATCGCCCCGCGCAAGGCACGGCTGGTGGCTGATCTGATCCGCGGCAAGCCCGTCGATCAGGCGCTGACCGAGCTGCAGTTCACCAAGAAGCGCGGCGCGTTCTTCCTTCGTTACGTGCTCCGCAGCGCCATCGCGCAGGCGGAGCAGGCCAATGTCGATCCGGGTCGTCTCTTCGTGAGCGAGAGCCGTGTCGACGAGGCACCCACCATCAAGCGATTCCAGGAAAAGGATCGCGGTCGTTCGCACCAGATTCTCAAGCGCAACAGTCACCTGATTGTTGGCGTGGACGTTCGCTGAGGAAAACACCATGGGACAGAAAGTCCATCCATTCGGTTTCCGCGTCGGTGTGACCGAGGCTCACAAGAGCCGCTGGTTCGCACCCAAGGCCCTGTTCGGCGAGCTGCTGATCGAGGACTACAAGATCCGCAAGTACGTGGACAAGCGCCTCAACCGCACGCCGCCCTTCGCGGCCGTGAGCGATGTGCACATCGAGCGCACGCGCGAGGAGCTGACCGTCATCATCAAGACCGCGCGTCCCGGTCAGGTCGTGGGCCTGAAGGGTGCGGAGGTCGAGAAGCTGACCAACGACCTGCAGACCCTCACGGGCCGCAAGGTCGCGATCCGCATCATCGAGATCAAGAACCCCGAGATCGACGCCCGTCTGATCGGCGAGACCCTCGCCGAGCAGCTGAAGAAGCGCGCGAACTTCCGCAAGGTGCTGAAGCAGCGTTGCGAAGGCGCCATGCAGAACGGTGCGCTCGGCGTGAAGATCCAGCTCAGCGGCCGCCTTGGTGGCGCCGAAATGAGCCGCACGCTCGACAGCCGTCTGGGCAAGATTCCGCTCAGCACGCTGCAGGCGAACGTGGATTACGCCGTGGTTCACGCATTCACCACCAGCGGTGCGCTGGGCGTGAAGGTGTGGGTCTACAAGGGCATGTACAGCCAGGACCAGCAGGACGAAGTGGTGTCGAACGCGGCCGGTGGCCGTGCGCGCGCCCGCGGCCGTCGTTGAAAGATTGAACACGAGGACCAGCCATGAGCATGATGCCCAAGCGAGTGAAGTTCCGGAAAGAGCAGCGTGGCAAGCTGAAGGGCAACGCCACGCGCGGCAACTACGTTGCCTACGGCGATTACGGTCTGCAGAGCCTCGAGCCGCACTGGCTCAGCGCCCGTCAGATCGACGCCGGCCGCATCGCGGCGCAGCACTTCCTGCGCCGTCAAGGCAAGCTCTACATCCGCGTCTTCCCGGACAAGCCCATCTCCAAGAAGCCCCTCGAGACCCGAATGGGTACGGGCAAGGCGGATGTGGAATTCTGGGCCGCCCGCATCAAGCCGGGCACGGTGCTCTTCGAGATCGCCGGCGTTCCTGAGGACCTCGCGAAGCAGGCCTTCGCGCGAATCGCACACAAGATGCCCGTGAAGTGCCGCTTCGTGGCCCGACGCATCGCAGTCTGACCGGAGTTCACCATGGAAAGCACCGAGATCCGAAAGTTGACCGACGAGCAGATCGCGAGCGAGCTGGCAGCCGCGCGCCGCAAGGTTTTCAACCTGCGCGCCCAGGCCGTGACCGAGAAGGTGGAGAACACCAGCCAGTTCCGCACCACCCGCCGCACCATCGCCCGCCTGCTCACCGAGCAGGGCGCGCGCACCAAGACCGGAGCCAAGGCATGAGCCACGAACACACGATCATCGTGCCCGAGAACAGTCCGCGCCGCGTCGGCGTGGTCGAGAGCGACAACCGCGACAAGACCCGCAAGGTCGTCGTGGCCTTCGTCGCCCGCCACCCCAAGTACGGCAAGTTCACCAAGCGCCGCACGGTGCTGCAGGTGCACGACGAGAAGAACGAGAGCCGCGTCGGCGATCGCGTTGAGGTGGCCGAGTGCCGCCCCATCAGCCGCACCAAGAGCTGGACGCTGGTCCGAGTGGTCGAGAAGGCCCCGGTGAAGCTGTTCGCCATCACGGAGGAGGCGGGTCGCTGAAAGGCGCCCGACACACGTCATGATCCAGAAGGAATCACGCATCGAGGTCTGTGACAACAGTGGCGCCAAGGAAGCCATGGTCATCGGCATCATGGGCGTCAGCACCGCCAAGGGACGCTTCACCCGCGTCGCCATGGGCGTGGGCGACAAGGTCCTCGTGGCCGTCAAGAAGGCGCTGCCCACCGGCGACGTGAAGAGTGGCGACAAGGCCACCGCCGTCATCGTGCGCACCAAGTACCCCACCCGTCGTCCCGACGGCAGCTACGTGCGCTTCGACTCGAACGCATGCGTGCTGATCGACGCCGAGGGCAATCCCCGCGGCACCCGCATCTTCGGCGCCGTGGCGCGCGAGCTGCGCGAGAAGAACTTCATGAAGATCGTTTCCCTGGCATCGGAGGTCGTCTGACATGGCTCGACACGTACGCAAGGGTGACATGGTGATCGTCACCGCGGGCAACAACCGCGGCACGGTCGGCGAAGTGCTGGAGGTCATCACCGACAGCGATCGCGTGATCGTGAAGGGCGTCAACATCCGCACCAAGAATCTCCGCCGCAGCCAGACGCGCCCCCAGGGCGGTCAGGTGAAGCAGGAGATGCCCATTCACATCAGCAACGTGAGCCCCGTGGTGGACGGCAAGCCGTCCCGCGTGCGGTTCGTGACCAAGCCCGATGGCAGCAAGGTTCGCGTGGCGTCGCGTGGTGGCAAGGAGCTGCACACGCTTCACAAGGCCCGCGGCAAGGCGAAGGCCTGATTCGGAGACAGAACCATGGCAGCAACACGTGAAATTCCCCGTCTGCAGAAGTCCTTCCGCGAGGAAGTCATCCCCAAGGTGCTGAAGGAGTTCGGGCTGAAGAACGCCAATCAGGTGCCGAAGGTGGCCAAGGTCATCGTGAGCACCGGCGTCGGCAAGCGTCTGGAGAACCAGAAGCTGAAGCCCGAGCACCGTGAAGCGGTGATCGACACCTATCGCAAGATCACGGGCCAGAACCCGATCATGATCAAGGCCAAGAAGGCCGTGAGCAACTTCAAGGTTCGCGAGGGTTCGCCCAGCGCGTTCATGGTCACCCTGCGTCGCGATCGCATGTGGGGCTTCCTGGATCGTCTGATCAACCTCGCCATCCCCCGCATCAAGGACTTCCGCGGCGTGAGCGACAAGAGCTTCGACCGCGGCGGCAGCTGGGCGATGGGTCTCACCGAGCAGGCCGTGTGGCCCGAGATCAACATGGCCAACGTCAACTTCAGCCACGGCATGCACGTGAACATCGTGTTCGAGAACAGCGATCCCAAGATGAGCCGCTTCGTGCTCGCCGAACTGGGCATGCCCTTCGTGCGACCTGAAGAGAACAGCAAGAAGGCCTGAACCGGAGCAACCCCATGGCCAGCAAGCGAACCTTCGTCAAGATGCAGCAGAAGCCCAAGTTCAGCACGCGCAAGCGCAATCGGTGCGAAATCACCGGTCGTGGCAATGGCGTGTACCGCAAGTTCCGCGTGTGCCGTCACATGCTCCGCGAACTCGCACTGCAGGGCATGGTGCCCGGCATGCGCAAGGCCAGTTGGTGAGCCCACAAGAGAGGAACCACCCATGCCCCTGAACGATCTCACAGCCGACATGCTCACCCGCATCCGCAACGCGGTCTCCAACCGCGCGCGACAGGTGATGGTCCTGGACAACAAGCTCAACCGCGGTGTGGCCAAGGTGCTGCACGAAGAGGGCTACATCCGCAGCTTCGAGACCATCGTCGATGGTCGCGGAGGGCTGATCCGCCTGGACCTGAAGTACGGTCCGGACGGCGCCAGCGTGATCAGCTCCATCGATCGCGTGAGCAAGGCCGGCTGCCGCGTGTACCGCGGCGTCGAGGAACTTCCCAAGCCCCAGCAGGGCCTGGGCATCGCCATCATCACCACCAGCCGCGGCGTCATGAGCGACCGCGCCTGCCGAGAATCACGCCTGGGCGGCGAAATCGTCGCCACGGTGTGCTGAGAGAGACACAGGAGACAGTCATGAGCCGAATTGGACGCAAGAGCATCGCAGTGCCCGCCGGCGTGAAGGTGCAGGTCAACGCCAGCACCCGCGTGGTGGATCTGCAGGGCCCGAAGGGCAAGCTGGCTTTCACCCACCGACCCGAGGTGAAGGTGAGCTACAGCGACGCCGACAAGGCGATCACCTGCGACATGGATCCGGCGCTGGTCGAGGTGGGCAACAACAATGCCTACTGGGGCACCACCCGTTCCGTGATCAACGGCATGGTCGAGGGCGTGCTGAAGGGCTACGAGAAGAAGCTCGAGATCGTGGGCGTGGGCTGGGGCGCGCGTCTGCAGGGCAAGAAGCTGGTGCTCGCGCTCGGCTTCGCCAACCCCATCGAGCTGAACGTGCCCGCCGGCGTGAACGTGAACATCAACGGCACCATCGTCGAGGTGAGTGGCCCCGACAAGCAGTCCGTTGGCGCGTTCGCCAGCCAGGTCCGCTCGCAGCGCAAGCCCGAGCCCTACAACGGCAAGGGCGTCAAGTACGTCGACGAAGTTGTCCAGCGCAAGCAGGGCAAGGCCTTCGGTAGCTGATCCACGGAGTGAACCAACCATGCCATCCGCAACCATCCTGAAGCACACTCGCCGCGCCCGCCGCAAGATCGGCCTGCGCAAGCGCATCAACGGCACCCCAGAGCGTCCGCGCCTGACGGTGTTCCGTTCGCTGAAGTTCATCTACGCGCAGATCATCGACGACGTCAGCGGTCGCACGCTGGCCGAGGCCACCGATCGCGCCCCCAAGGGCAAGACCGTGAAGGGCAAGACCGGCAGCGCCAAGGGCGTGGGCACCACGCTGGCGGATCGCGCGAAGAAGGCGGGCGTCACCAAGGTGGTGTTCGATCGCAACGGCTACCTCTATCACGGTCGCGTCAAGGCGCTGGCCGATGGCGCCCGCGAGGGCGGCCTGCAGTTCTGAACCCAAAGGAAAGACCATGAGCTTCAAGTTCGAAGAACGAGACAGCGACTCCACGACGGTGGGTGTGTATCGCACCAGCGCCACGGTGGCCGGCGGCCGACGCTTCAGCTTCAGCGCCCTGGTGGTTGTGGGCGACAAGAACGGCAGCGTGGGCCTTGGTTACGCCAAGAGCAACCAGGTGCCGCAGAGCGTGGAGAAGGCCCAGAAGGAAGGCCGCCGCAAGATGAAGCGGTACCCGCTGCAGGGCCGCACGATTCCGCACATGGTGGAAGGCCAGTTCGGCGCCAGCAAGGTTCGCCTTGTTCCCGCCGCTCCCGGCACCGGCGTCATCGCCGGCGCATCGGTGCGCGCCATCCTGGACATGATCGGTGTGCAGGACTGCCTGACCAAGTGCTTCGGCAGCAGCAACCCCAAGAACCTCGTCAAGGCCACGATGGCCGCCCTCGATCGTCTTCGCACCCGCGAGACGGTGGAAGCGGTGCGCGGCGTGACCCTTGGCAACACCTCCGTGGAAGACGCCATCCGCAAGGGTGCCGCCGCCATGCCCGCTCGCCGCACCGGCGAGAAGGCACAGGCTCCGGTGAACACCGTGGGTGATGAGCGTCGCGCCGGCCGTGGTGGCCGTGGTGGTCCGGGCCGCGGTGGTCCAGGCCGTGGTCGCGGTGGTTTCGATGGTGGCGCGCCCAGCGCACCGCCCTCGGCGCCTGCTGCACCGGAGTCGTCGGGCGATGCCCCGGCCGCTGGTTGATCGAACACGCAAGACACAAGACACCAAGACAGGAGACTCCTCCAATGATGATTCATGACATCACCGCGAAGGTTGGCGCTCACAAGAAGCGCACCCGCGTCGGCCGCGGCGAAGGCAGCGGCAAGGGCGGCACCAGCGGTCGCGGACACAAGGGCGCCAAGAGCCGCGCCGGTTGGAGCAGCCGTCCCGGCTATCAGGGCGGCAGCACCCCGATCGCGCGTCGCTTCCCCAAGCGCGGCTTCTCGAACGCCGGCTTCCGCACGCTGTTCCACGAGGTGAACGTGCAGTCCCTCGAGAAGCACTTCACCAGCGGCGCCACGGTGGATGCCAAGGCGCTGGTGGCCAAGGGCCTCATCCGCGACGAGAAGCTTCCGGTCAAGGTGCTCGGCACCGGCGACCTCACCAAGAAGCTCACCGTGAACGCGGCCAAGTTCAGCGCCACCGCCAAGACCAAGATCGAGAAGGCCGGCGGCACCGCCGCCGAGGCAGCTTGAGACAGACCCCGTGATTCAGGCCTTCGCGAACATCTTCCGCATTCCCGACCTTCGCAACCGCGTGCTTTTCACGCTGGGAATGCTGGTGATCTATCGCATCGGGTTCTGGATTCCGCTGGTCGGCGTGGATCAGACGCAGCTCGCGCAGGCGGCCAGCAAGGCCAGCGAGAACGCGACCGGCTTCGGCCGCATCGTGCAGTTCGCCAGCATCTTCTCGGGCGGCAGCCTGCAGCACAGCACCATCTTCGGTCTGGGCATCATGCCCTACATCACCGCGGGCATCATCTTCCAGCTGCTCGGCCAGGTGCTGCCCGGCCTGCAGGACCTGAAGAAGGAAGGCGCCGGCGGACAGCAGAAGCTCGCCGAGTGGACGCGCTACGCCACCGTGGGTCTGTGCGTGTTCCAGGGCTGGATGTGGCTCAGCTATCTGCGCGGCCAGAACCTGGTGCAGCCGCAGTTCGACCAGGGCAGCAATCTGATCGTGTTCTACGTGGCCGGTTTCTCCGCGCTGACCGCGGGCAGCCTGTTCCTGATGTGGCTGGGCGAGCAGGTTGACAAGTACGGCATCGGCAACGGCATCAGCATCATCCTCACCGCAGGCATCCTGGCGCGCATGCCCAGCGCCATCGGTTGGGTGGCCGACAACTTCAATCCGCGCCAGTCGAGCGACGCCGAGGGTCAGGTTGGCCTGGTTGGCCTGCTGCTCCTGATCGGTGGCTTCCTGGCGGTCACCGCCGGCGCCATCATCATCACCGTCGCCCAGCGCCGCATTCCGATCCAGCAGGCCAAGCACACCGTGGGTCGCCGCGTGTACGGCGGCCAGAAGCTGTACCTGCCGCTGCGCCTGAACCACGCCGGCGTGATGCCCATCATCTTCGCCAGCAGCTTCATGGTGTTCCCGTCGGCCTTCTTCGGATGGCTGGCTTCGAGCACGCAGGCGTCGGGTGGTGAGGCCAGCCTGCTCGGCAAGATCGGCATCTTCCTCGCGGAGGCGTTCCAGACCGGCGCGTATCCGTACGTGGTGCTCGAGATCACGCTGATCTACTTCTTCAGCTACTTCTGGACCACCGTGCAGTTCAGCCCCGACGAGATGTCGAAGCAGCTGCGCGACCATGGCAGCATGATTCCAGGCATTCGCCCGGGTCCGTTCACCAGCGAGTATCTGGAGCGGATCATGGAGCGCATCACCTATGTGGGCGCCGGCTTCCTTGCCGTCATTGCCATCATTCCCACGCTGGTCACGCAGCAGTTGGGCATTCCGTTCAATGTCAGCCAGTTCCTCGGCGGTACCGGTCTTCTGATCGTTGTCAGCGTGGCACTGGACGTGATGCAGCGCATCGAGGCACAGCTGCTCATGCGCAACTACTCGGGCTTCCTGTCGGGCAATGGCGATCCCAGCGGACCGCGCATCCGGAGTGCACGCGCGTGAGTTCCGTCAACGCACAGACCAGCACCCTCGAGCCGCGCGGCGATGCCGTGGCGCGTTCGTGGTGGGTGCGTCTGGATGGCAATGCCACCGAGCGCCTGTCGGGTCGCGTGACGGACGAGCGTCGCTCGCCCAGCACGCCGCGCCGAACCACGGCGGACATCCGCACCGAAGCGGAGATCGAACTGATGGCCGAAGCCGGTCGCGTTGCGGCGCTTGCGCTGCGTGCGGCGAGCGCGGCCTGCGTTGTGGGTTCCACCACCGGGGCCATCGATGGCGCCGCTGCCGGCGTGATCGCGGCAGCGCGCTGCGAGCCCGCGTTCCTTGGCCTGCAGGTTGCCGACAACGCCCAGCCGTTCCCCGCCGCGACCTGCGTGAGCGTGAACGAGCAGGTGGTGCATGGCATTCCCGGCGAGCGTCGTCTGCAGGATGGCGACGTGGTGAAGATCGACTGCGGCGTGCGTCATCGCGGCTGGTGCGCCGACGCTGCCGTGACGGTGGCGGTGGGGCAGGTGAGTGCGGCGAACGCGGCCATGATCGCGCGCGCCAGCGCCATGCTCGACGAGGCCGTGAGCATGGTGGCACCCGGTCGCCGCTGGAGCCAGATCGCCGAGCGCCTGCAGTGCATGGCGCTCGAAGGTGGTTACGGCCTGCTCACCGAACTGATCGGCCACGGCATCGGCCGCCAGCTGCACGAATGGCCCGAGGCCCCGAACTCGCTCAGCACCTCGCTGCTGCAGCGTCGTGATTTCACGCTGCTGCCCGGCATGACGCTGGCCATCGAGCCCATGCTCGCCATGGTCGACGGCGCCTCGGTGCAGCGCGATGCGGACGGACATCCCCTCGGCGTGGCCACCCGCGTGGCTGCCGATGGCTGGACGGTGGAGGCCCTCAGCGGCCTCGCCAGCGCACACTTCGAGCACACGATCGCGGTCACCTCGTCTGGTGCCCGCGTGCTCACTCGCCTTGCGGAGGGCCCCCGCTAAATGGCGAAGGAAGACAAGATCACCCTCGATGCCGAGGTCACCGAAGCTCTGCCGGACGCCATGTTCAAGGTGCGCCTGCAGAACAACCAGGAGATCCTCGCCTACGTGAGTGGCAAGATGCGGAAGTTCTTCATCCGCATCCTGCCCGGCGACAAGGTCACCATCGAGCTGAGTCCCTACGACATGACCAAGGGCCGCATCGTCTACCGCTACTGAACGAGGAAACACCCATGAAGGTCCGAAGCAGCATCAAGCGACGTACACGCGACTGTCAGATCGTTGTCCGAAAGGGCAAGCGATTCGTCATCAACAAGAAGAACCCGCGCCTGAAGCAGCGCCAGGGCTGAACAAGAGGAGCACGCAACCATGCCACGTCTCGCAGGCATCGACATTCCAGAGCGCAAGAAGATCTATTACGCGCTGCAGTACATCCACGGCATCGGCGCCAAGGTGGCCAAGGACATCCTGGCCCAGGTCGGCGTCGATGGCGACCGTCGCGCGAACACGCTCGACGACAAGGAGCTGGCCAGCATCGCGCAGGCGATCGACGCCGGCATCGTGGTCGAAGGCGCCCTGCGCCGCCAGATGCAGCAGGACATCCAGCGCCTCAAGGACATCAAGAGCTATCGCGGTGAGCGTCACCGCAAGGGCCTGCCGTGCCGCGGCCAGCGCACTCGCACCAACGCCCGCACGCGCAAGGGCAAGAAGCGCACCGTCGCAGGCAAGAAGGGCGTGAAGGGCTGATCCAGCCCTGAACCAAGGAGCATCGCATGGCAAGCAAGAAGAAGGTCCGCAAGAACGTCGTGAAGGGCATCGTGGTCGTCACGGCGTCCTTCAACAACACCATGATCACCGTCACCGATGTCAACGGCGAAACCCTCGCCTGGGACTCGGCCGGCAGCGTGGGATTCAAGGGCGCTCGCAAGAGCACTCCGTTCGCCGCCAGCCGCGCCGCCGAGAAGGTTGCGGGCAAGGTGAAGCGTCTTGGAATGCGCGAGGTCGAGGTGCGCGTGAAGGGCCCCGGCCCGGGTCGCGAGAGCGCCGTCACCGGCCTGCAGAACAACGGCCTGAAGGTGCTGGCAATCGAGGATCACACCCCGATTCCACACAACGGCTGCCGCATGCCCAAGAAGCGTCGCGTCTGATTTGGCGGGTGGGCCCCCTGGGCCTACCCTGTACGGTTCGTCACTTTCCCCAGGCACAGAAGAGCCGTCCGGCCGATTTCGGCAGGGCCGGACGAGCTCGAGAAGTCTGCGGGATTCCTTGTTCAGGACACTGCCGATCACTGGAGACTCACCATGCACGTTCGTTGGCGCGGACTTGAACTTCCATCGCGAGTGACCGTCGACCGGTCCACCCTCACGCCCACCTTCGGCCGCTTCATCGCGGAGCCGTTCGAGCGCGGTTTCGGCACCACGGTCGGCAACGGCCTTCGCCGCATCCTGCTCAGCAGCCTCGAAGGCGCGTCGATCACCAACGTGAAGATCGCCGGCGTCACCCACGAGTTCACCAGCCTGCCCGGCGTGACGGAGGATGTCACCGACATCATCCTGAACATCAAGCAGCTCGTGGTGAGCATGCAGGACGACGCTCCCAAGACCCTGCGCCTGCTGGCCGAGGGCCCGGGCGAAGTCACGGGCGATCTGATCGAGTGCGACAGCAGCATCCAGATCCACAACCCGGAGAAGGTGCTCGCCACCTTGACCGAGAAGCGCGAATTCGCCATCGAGTTCACCGTGCAGAAGGGCCGTGGCTACATGCCCGCCAGCGAGCAGTGGAACAAGATGGACGAGCAGGAGATCGGCGTGATTCCCGTGGATGCCGTGTTCAGCCCCGTGCTGCGCGTGCGCTACCGCGTGGAGGACACCCGCGTGGGTCAGCGCACCAACTACGACAAGCTGGTGCTCGACATCTGGACCAACGGCACCATCTCGCCGGACATGGCCATGGTGGAAGCCGCCAAGATCCTGCGCAAGCACCTCAATCCCTTCGTGCTGTACGACAGCGAGGGCGATGAGCTGCTGCCGGACAGCATCGCGCAGGCCCAGGACAGCGAGGCCGAGTTGTCTCGCCGCCTGAACCAGCCCGTGTCGGTGCTGGACCTGTCCGTGCGCAGCAGCAACTGCCTGGAGAGCGGCAAGATCCGCTGGCTCTGGGAGCTGGTCACCAAGACCGAAACCGACCTTCTGGAACTGCGCGCCTTTGGCCGCACCAGCCTGAAGGAAGTGAAGACGCGCCTGGAGGAGCAGGGACTTGGCCTGGCCATGACCCTGCCCGAGGGCTTCGAGGCCAACACCGCAGAGGCCACGGCCTGATCGCCGAGGCAAGGAGACAGTCATGCGACACAAAGTCAGTGGAAAGCAGCTCTGCATCAAGGAAGACCATCGCCGCGCGATGATCCGCAACCTTGCTGCCGGTCTGTTCGAGCACGGTCAGATCGAGACCACCATGGCCAAGGCCAAGATGGTGCAGCCCTTCGTGGAGAAGCTGATCACCACCGCCAAGCAGAAGACGCTGGCGAGCCGTCGTCAGGTGACCGCGCGTCTGCCCGATCGCAAGGTGTTCGCCTGGATCGCGGATCCCAACGTGCCCGAGGCTCGCAAGAGCAGCGAGTTCTGGGAGCTGCCCGCGGCCGAGTCGATCGAGTTCAACCGCTACGGCGAAGTGCGCAAGGCACCGCGTCTGGTGGAGCACCTGCTCACCAAGGTGGCGCCCAAGTTCGCGGATCGTGCCGGTGGTTACACCCGCATCGTGAAGCTGGACAAGCGCCGCGTTGGCGACGGCACCGACCTGGTGCTGCTGCAGCTGGTGGGCTCGGAAAGCGGCAGCCAGATCAGCGGTCGCGCCGGTCACCGCCGCAAGCGGGCCGACAAGCGCGCCGCCTTCGCCAAGAAGGTGAAGGAAGCCGCTGCCGCCAAGAAGGTCGCGGCCTGAG
>Ga0209598_10000945_pt1 | contig 23600 bp, 20 predicted proteins | sample M_140807_EF_Meta_FD_187317 | JGI IMG/M metagenome (GOLD analysis project Ga0209598, IMG submission 187317) | Freshwater microbial communities from Lake Montjoie, Canada to study carbon cycling - M_140807_EF_MetaG (SPAdes) (version 2) | ecosystem: Environmental > Aquatic > Freshwater > Lake...
CCCGCAGGTCAAACTGTCTTACAGTTCCAACGCCCGGAACAAGGCCCGCATGGAAGCTTTGGCCGACAGCCTGCGCAAGGTCCTTTGGATCGACATCGTGCTTGATCCGATCGAGTCTCGCGCCTACACCGCCCTGCTGAAGAAGCAAGAGACGACCCCGCCGATGTTCGTCGCCGGGTGGTGCCAGGACTACCCGGATCCGCAGAACTGGTATAGCCTCGTGTTCACTTCGACTTCCTCGATCGACCACACCTCGTGGAAGAATAAGGAATATGATCGCCTCTGCGATCTTGGCGACAAGGAACTTGACGTCAAGAAGCGGACCGACTACTACCGTCAAGCGGCCCAGTTGCTTCTTGCGGAGTCACCCGTGGCGTTCTTCTACCACAGCGTCGCGTGGAGCCTCATCAAGGCGCGCATTCAGGGCTACCGTGAGGATCCTCTCGAGTACTTCCTCGGTGAACACGACCTCTACAACCTGAAACTCGGCAGCTAGTCAACCGCGCGCGCTGGAGGGTGGCCCGATTGTGGTCACCCCCTTTCACTCGGCCGGACCTTTGTGGTCCGGCCGATCCGTTGCCGAGCCCCGATTCAGCCGGGAACCGGCGCTGAAGGTCCGGTGGCGGGAACTTCACGGATCTGCAGTTCCACTGGTCCGACCTTCCCGCGGAGCCACGCAATGCCCTCCCGGGCGGCGTGACCCGCTAGTCCGAGCCTTCCGAACACCGCCTTGTCGAGGCCGGTCTTGCCTTCGGTAGCCCGTGAAGCCAGCCAGACAATCGTCCGGGCGGGAACCTCGGGGTCGGTCCCTATCAAACGCAGCACCACGCGAAGCGCACGGAGTTTGGAGCCAAACCCCGTAATCGCCTCGGTTTCGGTCATGAAGTCGGTCCGCATCAGTCCCGGGTTGAATGCATGGATGCCAACCCCGGTTGCGCGATACTCCGACGCAAGTGCGAGTGTGAAGGCGCGGACCCATGCCTTGCTTGCCCCGTACGTTGCCAGATAAGGGACGACCTGGCGGTCTCCACGGCCTAGAATGTTGATCAGCCTTCCCTGTCCGCGGGGAACCAGATATCTGAGTGCAACGAGGCTTCCGTGGTAGGTGCCGAGCACATTTGTGTGAATCACGCCGGTGAACGCGTGAGGATCCAAGGCCATCGAAGGGCCGTAAGGCGCGGTGATGCCGGCATTATTCACCCATATGTCCAGGTGGCCATGCCAGCCGTTTGCGGCCTTGCCCAGTGCTTCGACTTGGGCGAGGTCAGCCACGTCGGCGGCCATGCCTCGAACACGCGCCAGATCTCCGCAGGCGGCGCCGAGGGACGCAACGGTCTCGTTCACCGCCGCCTCGCGCCGGGACGCAATCATCACCGAAGCGCCGGAATTTAGGAATTTGCGTGCAATGGCCAAACCCAGTCCCTTGGTCGCGCCAGTGACCACGGCCACCTGACCGGAAAGAACGGCATTTGCTCGGACCCCTGATGTGTCTTGCGCGACGCCACGCCCTGTCATTGCGCTGCTCCCTGCTGGAACCGGTTTGCTGAATGGTAGCCAGTGGTGTTTTCGACTGGTGGGAAGCCTTCATCTTGGTGGCAATGACAGTCTCCGGGTACGCTACGCGGTGCCAAGTGCGACGTGGGGGTTTGACACGTTTTCGGTGACGCCCACATGACTCGTCCAGAAGGAGAGGCAACGAATGGTCGCGTTGCAGGGGTCCGGTACTGATGAAGGATCAGAGGCATTTGCCGGTGCCTCGCAGGTTCGTGGGAACGATTCCGAGTCATTCAGCAACCTTGTGATCTTTGCCGGCATCCTGTTTAGCGCCGCCTTCACTGGCCTCATCTGGTTTGCGAGCGGCCGTTTGCAGGCGATTAGCCATCTGCCGGACCAAGGGGCGTCGTGGTACTTCTGGATCCTTCCAGAGCCGACGTTCTGGTCGCGCACAACGGCTTGGGGGTTCTACGCCGCGCACCAGATCGCCCAGTGGGCATTGATTTACCACGCACAGGTTCGCGTCCGGAAATACACTCGCGGGCTACATCCGGTGAACGTTGCGGCGCTTGGAATGAATGCCGGTTTCATAGCCCTGCATTTCGTACAGACCCACATTTGGTACGACGGTTTGGCGCAGGACGTCTCCATCTGGAGCGCATTAGGGTCGGTGGCCATCCTGCTGATCTGGGTCCTGCTGATGGAGAACGACCGTCGGGGCCTCTTCTTCGCCAAGCCTTTGCCCTTCTCTCGTCGGCTCACCCAGTTTGCCCGCAAATACCACGGTTATTACTTCTCCTGGGCCATCGTCTACACCTTCTGGTACCACCCGATGGAGGCGACCAGCGGGCACCTGATCGGGTTCTTCTACATGTTCCTGCTGATGGTGCAGGGGAGCCTGTTCCTGACCCGAATGCATGTGAACCGGTGGTGGATGGTGTTCCTCGAAGTCACAGTACTCATCCACGGTGCCATCGTCGCCTACTGGCAGGAGACGGGGATCTGGCCGATGTTTGCCTTTGGGTTCGCCACGATGTTCATCGTGACCCAGATGCACGGCCTTGGCTTGTCTCGAATCGCCAGGGCTGGGATAGGAGGCGTCTACGTTGCGGCGATGGCGATGGTCTACGCCGACCGGGGACTCGCCCAGTTGAATGAGGTCGTGCGGATCCCGACGATTGACTACCTTGGTGTGGTGCTGTTGGCGGGAATCCTCTGGGTCGTCATGAAGTTTGCGACCCGTCCCCATGCGGATGCGTTGGACACGGCATCGGGATCGGCCTGACGCCTCCTACCCTGTAAGGTTTCTGAGCAAGGTACGCCTTGCATTCGTCGCGGAGTGTGCTTCCATGTTGCAGTTTGTCTTTCGGCGGACCCTCTGGATCATTCCCGTCCTTATCACGATCTCGCTGATCACATTCGTGATGATGAAGTCAACTCCGGGTGGGCCCTTTGACGTGACGTCAAGTGGCCGGGACATGCCCAAGGAGACGCAGGAACTCCTGATGAGGCGCTACCACCTGGACGAACCGGATTGGAAGCAGTACCTGATCTATATCGGCGCGTGGCCGACCGGCAATGACGCCGCGGGGGCGCCGATCTTCAAGGGTGTCCTTCAGGGAGACCTTGGTCCTTCGTACCAATACAAGGGCCGTGGGGTGACGGACATCATCTTCGCCCCGCCTTCGGTTGGCGGATCCCTATGGGAAAGTCGTTTCGGGCGGACTGCCACCCTCGGGATATTTGGATTCGTCTTCGGCGTGGCCTTGGGTCTGCCCCTGGGCATTCTTGCGGCCGTGCGTCACAACACGTGGCTTGACTACGTCAGTCTATTCGTGTCAACGCTCTTCGTCTCGACCCCGGGGTTTGTGCTCGCTATTTTCCTCATGATCATCTTCGGTCTCTGGCTGAAGTGGCTGCCGATCGCGGCGCGCACGTGGAATACGTGGCAACCGTGGCTGCTCCCGTCATTCTGCCTCGGTGTCGGCCTGTCGGCATTCATCGCACGCCTCACCCGCGCGACGATGCTTGAAGTGTTGCGTCAGGACTACATCCGCACCGCCCGTGCCAAGGGCTTGTCCCAGAACCTCATCCTGATTCGCCATGCGCTTCGCAACTCGATGATCCCTGTCGCCACCGTCCTCGGACCTGCCCTGGCTGGTCTGGTGACTGGGAGTTTCTTCATCGAGTCGATGTTCAGCTTTCCCGGGATGGGACGCATGTTCGTCCAGGCAATCGGGCAGCGCGACTACTCGGTCATCCTGGGGACGACGCTCTTGTACGCTGGATTGATTGCAGTCGCGAACCTCACCGTTGACATCGTGTACGCCTGGCTTGATCCACGCATTTCGTACAAGTAGGACAATCTGCGTGTTTGCGCTTGTCAAACTTGATCCTTCCTAGGTGCAAATGACCGTTCTGATTGGAACCATGCGGAGATGACTCAGTCAGTCGCAGGCAGGCAAGCGGTAGCTCCGCGTGCGTCGGCAGCCGCGCTTGGAATGAGAGTGACCAAGCCTCGTGGCCTTTGGTCCGATGCGTGGGCCCGGTTGCTCAAGAACCGGATGGCGGTTGCCGGACTTGGAACGATCTGTTTCTTCGCCGTCATCGCGATCTTCGCTCCGTTGGTCGCGCCCTACTCAATGAATGACCAATATCACGAAAAGGTCTACGTCGGACCGGTCTGGCAGACGGGGGATTGGTCGTTCATTCTCGGTACGGACGCCGTTGGGCGCGATGAACTCAGCCGACTGATCTGGGGTTCGCGAATCTCCTTGATTGTCGGATTTGTCCCGGTTGCAATCCGCCTCGTGCTCGGTGGGGTCATCGGCATCGTCTCCGGTTTCATCGGCGGGCGACTTGATAACTTCCTGATGCGGATTGCCGATGTCTTCTACGCAATCCCAGACATTCTCTTCGCGATCATCATGTCGGCGTCTTACCGCGACACGTGGTTCGGTCAGCAAATGGGTGGTCTCCTCCTTCTTTTCAGCGCGCTCGCGATCTTTGGATGGGAGGGTCTTGCACGTCTCATCCGTGGACAGGTGCTATCTCTGAAGCAGAAGGAGTTCATTGAGGCGGCGCGAACGCTCGGGGCCACCGATGCGCGGATCATGTGGAAGCACATCGTCCCGAACACGCTTGCCCCGGTGATCGTCTCACTTGCATTTGGCGTGCCTTCGGCAATCATTGGGGAAGCCGGGCTGTCCTTCATTGGATTGGGCGTACGTCCGCCGACGGCGTCGTGGGGAAACATGCTGCAGGACGGTCTTTCTTCAATCTACAGTCAGACGACCTTGATCATTGCTCCGGCACTTTGCGTCGCTCTCCTTTTGCTGGCGTTCACGTTCCTCGGCGATGGCCTCCGCGATGCCCTTGACCCCCGCATGAAGCAGTAGCTTCGAGCGCGCGGTCAACTGCCATTGAACCTTGTACAGTTTCCCGACGACATGCGACTTTACGCGGGCACTACACAAGGTGTTTTCAAGGTCAATCCGGATACCGGTATCGTGACCAGGCTGGGCCCTCTCGACACAAGCGTGGAGGCGGTGGCGGTTCAAGGGGACACGATCCTCGCGGCGATCACTCCCGATTACGGCATGCCCATGCGGGCACCACTGCATCCATCACATGGCCGTGGTGTCATGCGGTCGACTGATTCCGGCCGTCACTGGGCACCTTGTGGTGGCCTGTTGGACGGGGCGCAGGTCACTGCACTTGCGTGGGGTGCGGGAGGCTTCATCGCTGGCACCGACCCGGCATCGATCTTGCACAGTTACGATCTTGGCGCCACATGGGCCGAAGGCACGCCACTCTCTGGCCTGGCCGGGGCGTCGCGCTGGGACTATCCGCTTCCTCCCCACACCGCGCACGTCATGATGATCGTGCCTCACCCGACTCGTTCGATGATCCAGTACGCCGGGATCGAGGTTGGCGGGGTGGTCATGTCTTCAGATGGCGGCTGCAATTGGCACGAGATTGGCGCGACGGATCCTAGCGCATCGGTACACCCAGACATCCACGGCCTCGCAATCTGTCCGGGTGCACCGCACGTCATGTATGCCGCGACGCCAGACGGGATCTACGTCTCAGAGACGGCAGGGGCAACGTGGGGTTCCCGGTCGAACACGCTGGATCCCCTGTATTGTCGGGCAGTCGCCGCCCACCAGACTGACCCGGACATGGCAATCACTGTGGCAACTTGGGGCGCGAGCGGCTTCTTTGGACGTGAGGCGCACCGTACTGGCGCGAGGGTGATGCGCACTGTCGACAGGGGCCTAACGTGGACGCAGGTTCAGGGACTCCCGGAGCACTTCCAACCGACCCCGGCCCTTGTTGCAGATCCGCTAGTGACCGGACGATTCTTCCTTCCGCTGTTTTCCGGTGAGCTATATGTCTCGACCGACGACGGCGCAACGTGGGAACTCGTCGTTGAGGGAATCCCCACGATCCTCAGGTTGATCGCTGCCTGATGACAAGGACGCACGTGCAATGCGTCTGACGTTCCTCGGGACCGGAACGAGCCATGGCGTGCCAATGATCGGGTGCCAGTGCGATGTGTGCACTTCGCCGGATCCAAAGAACCACCGTCTTCGCACATGCCTGCTGATCCAGCACGACGGTACAAACGTGGTGATCGATACGGGTCCGGAGTTCCGGTTGCAGGCACTGCGCGCGCGTCTTGACCATCTGGACGCGGTGTTGCTGACCCACGCGCATAGCGATCACATCATGGGTCTTGATGACGTCCGGGCATTCAACATGCGGCAAGGAACATCGATGCCGGTCTACGGGTCCCCCGCAACACTTGGGGAAGTGCGTCATCGGTTCAGTTACGCGTTCACCGACGGGCCGGAGGGTGGAGGCAAGCCGAAAATCGAACTGTGTCCCGTGGACACTCCGTTCACTCACGGTTCCCTCAGGATTACGCCACTAGACGTGAGGCATGGGCGGGAAATAGACATCGTCACGGCATTCAGGGTCACCGCACGAGACGGCGGTCCGTCATTTGCCTATGTGACCGATACCAATGGCATTCCACCGAAGGCGATGGCCGAATTACGGGGCCTTGACGTATTGATCCTTGACGCCCTCAGCCCAAACCTGTCTCCCACCCATTTTTCATTGACCGAGGCGGTTTCGGTCGCCCAGGAACTTGCCGCTACGCGAACCCTGTTCACGCATATGTCGCACGCACTTGAGCACGAGCGCACCAATGCGTCACTGCCGGCGACTTTTGCTCTGGCGTATGACACCCAGGTCGTTGAACTCGGCTGACGGACCGGTACGGCCGGGGATCAGCGTAACGCTCACGGTTGCCTCCGGGGCTTGGCGCTACCTGACGCACTTTCGGAGGATGCGGGCGACATCGGTCGTCGACGTCCCCGGCACGTAGAGGGTGCGACCGGGTGCGGTGCCCTTTGCCAGTGGCCGACCGACGAGATTGATCGTCGACGTTGCTCCGAACTCGGTTCTACCGAGTGGTACCTTGCCTTGGCGGATGTCGTAGCGCCGGAAACTCTTCCATCCCCACGTCGTCCCGTTGTTTATGGCCACACCATTTGTGGTGAATACATAGCGGAGGGGCAGCATGAGGATTGCGGCAAGGGCCGCGACGCCGGCCGGCTGCGTGCCCGGCAGGAACCACTGGTCTTCGGTGCCAGGCAGGCTGCCAAGGACGATATAGAGCAGCAGGATGATGCCCTGCGTGCGGTGCACCATGAGGCGCTGCATCCAGGTGAGGCGTACTTCGAGCAGCAGTTCACCCGGACGCTTGGGGGCAAACGGCAGCCACGCCTTCATGAGCATGAATGACAACAGGAAGCTGACGAAGCTGCTGCCGATCAGGGGTTGCCAGTCTGTCTGCATTCGGTGTGACCCGATTATAATCGGGAGTAGCCGGCCGTCTCCGCCGATCTTGCGCCTGGCCGGGCACATGGGGAACCACAACTATGTCCGGCCACAGCAAATGGGCTCAGATCAAGCGCCAGAAGGGCGCGAACGACACAAAGCGCGGGCAGATCTTCACCAAGCTTGCCCGTGAGATCACCATCGCAGCCCGCCAGGGCGGTGGCGATCCGGACACGAATTTCCGGCTTCGCTTGGCGGTACAGCGTGCCCGTGGCATGAACATGCCGGCCGACAACATCAACCGGGCAATTGCCCGTGCGACGGGTACCGGCGACGACGGAAGCTCGCTCGATGAGGTCATTTACGAGGGATATGGCGCCGGTGGCGTCGCGATTTTCGTGGAAGTGCTGACCGATAACCGTAATCGCACGGTTGCCGAACTTCGGAACGTGTTCACGCGGGGCGGGGGCAATCTAGGTGAATCTGGTTCGGTGGGCTGGATTTTCGAACCTCGTGGCCTTCTGGTGGTTCCGACCAATGGCGCAGACGTCGATGAACTCACGCTGGTGGCCATCGATGCCGGAGCGGTGGATGTGAACCCGGACGAGACATCCGTGGAGATTTACACCGAAGTCGATCAGCTTGAGGCAGTCCGCAAGGTGCTTGAGGCCAGTGGGCTGACGATTGAGACCGCCGACCGCGTATTCGTCCCCAAGACCCAGGTAACGCTGGATGTCGAGAAGACCACGCAAGTGCTTCGGATGGTCGAACGCCTTGAGGACCTCGACGATGTGCAGAACGTCTACAGCAACATCTGCCTGACGCCGGAATTGCTCGCGACCCTTGCGGCCTAGCGACGTGCGGGCGGCGCTGTAGTGACCGGGTCGCGGCTTGACGAGCTGACGGCCCGTGCGCGTCGAACCATCGCCGCGACCGGTGGTGCAGCGCCGATTGCGGAGCCGGTTCTAAACGTCACCCCTAAGGCTGTTGCGCAGGGCCCGCTCCCGCCAACTGAGGTAGGTGACGCGGTCGTGATCGGGTTCGATCCTGGGATTGCGACCACTGGCTACGGTGTGGTTTCAGGATCGTCGCGCGGTGACGGCAGGTATGTCGCACGTACCCACGGTGTCATCGAGACGACGGCGGAGACACCCACGCCTGAACGGCTTGCCTATATCCACGACAGGGTCTCGTTGCTTCTGCGGCACCATAAGCCGTCTGGGGCGGCGGTTGAGAAACTGTTTTTTGGGCGGAATGCGCCGACCGCGATGGCGGTTGGACAGGCACGCGGAGTAATCCTTCTGGCACTCGCCCAGGCGCGGGTGCCAGTTGTCGAATACACCCCGCTTGAAGTCAAGAGTGCACTGGCTGGCTTCGGTCGGGCGCCGAAGGCCCAGATGCAACGCATGATCCAGGTCTTGCTTGAACTCGATGCCATTCCTCGCCCGGACGACGCGGCCGATGGACTGGCCCTTGCACTGACCTACCTGCGCCTGGCGACCGGTCGCCTTGCGCGTGCCGGTGCGTCGGCGGACATGTAGCTCGTCTCCAGTACCATCCCGTCATGCTTGTCTCGCTGCGCGGAACCCTCGATCACACCGCACCGGGCGTCGCGGTGATCGACGTCGGGGGGGTCGGTTTCCGGGTACTTATCCCAGCATCCACTGCGGCTGCCCTTCCCGCGGTTGGAGGCACCGCAAAGTTGCTTACCCACCTTGTCGTTCGCGAGGATGCATTGATTCTCTATGGGTTCGCGACGTCGGCCGAGATTGAGCTGTTTGAGCGCCTGCTTGCCGTGAACAAGCTTGGACCTGCGAAGGCGCTTGCCCTTTTATCGGGTTCCACGCCGGCGGCCCTGCGTGCCGACATCGTTCGTGGGAACGCGACTGCACTGATGCGGATTCCCGGTATCGGTCGGACCTTGGCGGCCCAGATCATCCTCGACCTCAAGGAGAAGCTCGGGCCGATCTCAGACGATCCTGAGATGACCGAGGATGCCGATCTCTTGACCTGGCTTCAGGCGATGGGTTTCTCGGCGCCGCAGGCACAGGCCGCGGTCAAGCGTTTGCCGGAGGCGACACGGGGCGAGCCGCTTGAGGACCGCGTGCGTGTTGCCCTGTCGATCCTTCGTCCGGATTGACCCGCAGCCGGTCGTCAGGTCGGGGCGTGAAATTGCCTGCATTCGACGGCGACACGCTTGACATGCGAACATTTGATCGAGACCGTCCCGTCGCGCACGTTTCCATGCCTAAGTGCCCGGGCACTTCCTTTGCACGATTGATTGACGCTCGCTTGCCGATTTTTGTCACGGTGTCACGATGACCGACGAAACCCCTCCCCTGCGGATTGTCAGTGCCACGGGTGACGATGATGACGATTCGTTACGTCCGCGACGCCTTGCCGACTATGTCGGTCAGGAGAACATCAAGGACCAGTTGTCCATTGCTATTGCCGCGTCGCGCGCACGTGGCGATGCGCTTGATCACGTGCTGCTCCATGGGCCGCCGGGGTTGGGAAAGACGACCCTTTCGCGGATCATCGCGGCTGAGCTTGGCGTGCAGATCAAGACGACCTCCGGCCCCGCCGTCGAGCATCAAGGTGCCCTTGCAAGTCTCCTGACCCAACTTGGGACGCGTGACGTCGTATTCGTCGATGAGATTCACCGCCTGAACCGCCTTGTCGAGGAGTCCCTGTATCCCGCGATGGAGGATTACGTCCTGGACATCGTGTCGGGGCGCGGGGCGATGTCATCGGTGTTGCGGCTGCCGCTCAAGCGATTCACCCTGATCGGCGCGACGACCCGGGCGGCCCTCTTGACGGCGCCGTTGCGGGACCGGTTCGGCCTCCAGTTTCGGCTGGAGTTCTACGATCTGGAGTCGATCCGCAAACTGTTGGTCAGGGCGGCCCGGGTGATGAAGATTGCGATTGAGGATCTCGGGGCATCCGAGATTGCACGGCGATCCCGGCGCACCCCCCGCGTGGCTCTGCGCCTCTTGCGACGGGTGCGCGACTATGCCCAGGTCATGGCCGACGGCGTGATCACATTGAGTGTCGCGCGTGACGCCCTCGATGCCCTCGGGGTTGATCATGAGGGGCTGGATGATCTGGACCGGCAACTGCTGACGCTTCTTCTGACCAGGTTCAAGGGTGGTCCAGCGGGTCTGGAGACCTTGGCCGCGACCGTTGGTGAGGAGTCTGACACGCTTCAGGACGTGTACGAGCCCTACCTGATTCAGCAAGGGTATTTGCAGCGTACCCCTCGCGGTCGCGTAGCGACGGAGATGGCGGCGGCGCATCTGGGAATCCCGTACCCCGGGGCCACAAGTGGCGGAGCCGAGCCACCCGCCCAACCCCGGCTATGGTGACGGACGATCCTTCGGCGTCGCCCCGAGGGTCCGGGCAGGTTGCAAGCCCCGCAACGGCCTTCGACGCTTCTCGCCCGCAGTCGGATCTCCAGACCGACGACTTCGACTTCGACTTGCCGGCCGATCTGATCGCGCAGACTCCGCTTGAGCCGCGTGACGCGACTCGACTGCTTGTCGTAGACAAGAGGTCTGGAGCGGTTACTCATCATTCGTTTCGCGAAATCCCCGCCTTGCTTGATCCGGGCGATGTGCTTGTGGTGAACGATAGCCGGGTTCTTGCCGGTCGCATCCATGCGGTTCGGGCGACTGGTGGCCGGGTCGAGTTCCTGCTTCTGCGCCCAATTGCCGGTTCCTCATCTGGCGTGTCCGATGGGACCACGACTGGGCGTGAGTTTTCGGTCTGGTGGGAGTCGCTTGTTCGTCCGGCGAACCGCATCCGTCCTGGCATGCAACTGGTTGTTTCGGGATCGGGGTCGTCCGGTGAAGGTCCGGTCACCGTCGAGGTGGGGGAACGAACGGCTTCCGGTGGTGTCCTGGTTCGGTTCGATTCGTCGGTGGACCGTGTCCTGCACCGGTTCGGCGAGATGCCTCTGCCTCCGTACATTCGTACCCGCCTTGCTGATGCTTCGCGGTACCAGACCGTGTATGCCCGGGAGTCGGGGTCCGCAGCTGCGCCGACAGCGGGCCTGCACTTCACAGATGAATTGCTGGGCGCGGTACGCAACCGGGGGGTGCGGGTTGTTCCGGTCACCCTGCATGTCGGTGCCGATACGTTCCGTCCGGTACGGTCCGACCGTATTGCCGACCATGAAATGCATGCGGAGTACGCGATCGTGCCCGACGCCACTGCCATTGCCATCGGCGATGCGAGGCGGAATGGGCATCGGGTGGTCGCCGTCGGGACCACGGCGGTACGCACACTGGAGACGTGGGTTCGTGCCCTCGGTGGCGCCCGGGACAATCTGCCGGAGGCCGGATGGCATGGTTGGACCCGGATCTTCCTGTATCCGGGGGTCGATTTCCAGGTTGTCGATGCCCTTGTGACCAATTTTCATGTCCCGCGCTCGACGTTACTGATGCTTGTGTCGGCCTTTGCTGGTTCAGGCGTGGTTCGCGAGGCGTATGCGACCGCGATTGCGGCGCGGTACCGGTTCTATTCGTTCGGCGACGCGTGCTTCTTCCGGTGACCCCCGTGGCACGTGGTTGGGCATGGTAAAGAACATTTGTTCTATACTTATGGCATGACCTCCCCGACACCAATGCGACTGGAGGCCGGTGCGAATGACGCGCATCTGGACCACGGGCGATGGAATGGGGGGGAAGCCCAGACGGATCAGGGGCAATCTGGTGGGGTGGAGGAGTCTGGCAACCCGCGCGAGGCCTTGGCACGAGTCCTAGACGATGTCCGTCAACGGTGGGGGGCATCGAGTCTGGTCTATCTTGAGGCCCGCCAACCGGATGCCGGTACGTCCGTGGCGTCACCGAACCTCCTGCGACCAACTCCCGGCACCGGCGACACCGCCGATGCACGTTCCGCCCTGCCAGCGTGGTGGCCGGGTGCGACGACCCGAGACGGGCGCGCACTGACCGTGCCTCCCGTCCTGGAGGTTTCTGGGCAGGTCGGTGGCGGACGCCTGACCTTCGCGCTTGCGTGGGCCGGTGCCTTGCGACCGACCCTTCTGGCGTTGGTCGACATCCCGGATGATCACGGAGGCCGGATCTTCCCGCCATCGTTGCAGGTGGCTGGACTTTCCCTGCCCACACAGGTGATCGTCGTGCGACCACCTCCCGGACCGACGCCTCGCGAGACGACTCGGGCGGTGCTTGATGCCCTCTTCATCATGCTTCGCAGTGAGGCATTTGATGCAATCGTCTGCCCATTGCCCGAAGGCGCCCGGGTCGGTCTTGCGGCTGCCAGCACCATCGCCTCCCTGACGGCACGTACTGGCACCGCTCTCCTGGTCCTTGCCGGACCTGGGCGTGCCCACGGACGGACGTCATCGCGGACTGGCGACTTCACGGCACGGACTGGTGTCCTCGGGCCGGCGGCAAGTTACCGGCTGGTTCTCGAAGATCACCATTGGGAGTGGCGCGACGGTGAGATTGGTGGTCTGACCCTGCGCGTGCAGACCCTCCGCGCGCGTGGCGCCCCATCGGCGACCAATGCACCGGATCTTGCCCGGCCGTCCGGCGGTGATGCGCGAGTGGATCAGGGGAGAGGAGGAGGGGTTGGGGCCGAGGATCCGTTGGCGGTCCACACCCTCGCCTTCCGCCTGCATCGTCCCGCGCGTGATGGTGCCCTTCCCGGTGGTGGCGGTGGGATTGCCTCGGGAGCGTGGATCCTGCAGTCGGCGATGCCCGCTACGGAATTGCCGGGCCGGGTTCGTGCCACGCCGCCCGTGACCGGTAATCCCGGACGGGTCGCCGTCGGATAGGCACTGATCTCGACACGTCGTCCCCAACCACGCACAGCACCGCCGAAAAACCGTGATGGCCCGACTGCCAGCGGGCCACCACGCAGAAAGACATTGTCGGAAACCAACTACGAGGAAGAGGTCGGCCATGCCTGCAGGGTCACCGCCACTTCCTTGCGATCGCCCCCACGCCAGATAGTGACGGTGACAACGTCGCCCGGGTTCTTCTGTTCAAGGTACGCCGAGAGTTCGGCAACGCGCATCACGGGACGTCCGTCGATGGCCACGATGACATCACCCCGAGGGGTGCCATCCGGGGCGGCCGAACCGCGCAATCCGGCCTTCGCCGCCGGGCCACTTGGCACCACCTGCGAGAGTGCAAGACCGGAACGGACCTCTTCGGGAAGGCCGAGTGTCGCCGCCAGCTCCGGAGTGAGCGTGCCGATGCTGACCCCGAGCCAGGCGTGTTCGACCGGTTTGCCAGCACGCACTTGTGTCAGCACCATGCGCGCCCGGTTGATCGGTACGGCAAACCCGATGCCCACGCTGCCCCGAACTGGACTTTCGATTGACGTCGTGATCCCGATCACTTCGCCGGAGGCATTGAACAGTGGCCCGCCAGAGTTGCCCGGATTGATCGGCGCATCGGTCTGGATCAAGCCACGCGCCGGGCGACCACCAGGAGTGGTCCCGAATTCACGACCGACAGCACTGATGATCCCAGCGGTGACGGTGTGATCGAGGCCGAATGGCGTCCCGATGGCAATGGCCATCTGACCCGGCTGCACCGCGTCCGAATCGCCAAGGGTGGCAATCCCCGTCCGATCAGTCGGGATGTTTGCACGAAGCACCGCCAAGTCGCTGCCGGGATCGGTGCCGATCACCTTGGCTTCCAGACGAGTGCCATCAAAAAGAACCACGGTCAACCGGTCGGCACCGCTGACGACGTGGAAATTGGTGAAAATCGTGCCATCTCCGGCGACGATGAACCCGGTGCCCTCACCCGTCGGGACCGTATCTGATCCGGGAACCGCCCCCGGAGCCGTGCGCTGCCTGGCAGCGGTTGCGGTCTGCACGGCGACGACCGATCCGCTCACCGATTGGTAGAGGGCAGTGATGTCGGTATCGGACTGTGCGGGAAGCCTCGCCGACAGGCTTGGCCCGGCGTGGGCCACGCTTGATCCTCCGGCAAGCCTGGCCGCGGTAATGGCGCTTCCGGCAATGCCCCCAACGGCACCCGAAGCGACCAGGGCAGCAATCGCGCCACCCCGGAATAGTGACCGACGGCTTAGGCCCTCACGCGATGGTTCATGTGGAACATTGGGGGCACTCCACGACTGCGGGGACGCATGGCTCTCTTCGGTATTCATCACACAACCTCGATTCATGGAACGTGGAAAGATCGGTCGACCCTCGCTAAGCGATTGATGGTCAGAACCCGCATCCCACCCCGGTTGATACAAGCGTAGGCCTCAATCCACAGGAGAACCTCAACGCCATGTAAGCGGTGCGTAAGAACTTCACCGCAATGCTCTCCGTGGAATTGGATGGCCTCACACGACCCGCACACAAGGTGGGCTTTTGGCGTGGGTCGGTTCGCGCTACTCGGCCCTGATGGCGGCGACCGGAGGCACCGATGCACCCCGCCACGCCGGCACGAGAGTGGCAAGCAGCGCAAAGCCCGACGCGAGGACTAGGGTTCCGAAGAGTTGCCACCATGGGATCACCATCAGGATGCTTCCGGGACTGAAGCGGTCGAAAAATTGCACCGCAAAGACATTCCGGCACAGCCAGAGGCCCACAACGGTCCCGGAAACGCTGCCTAGGGAGACGACCACCATCCCCTCCAGAAGCAGACTGATGGTGACCTGGTGGCGCGTCGCGCCGACGGCCCGCAGCATTCCGATCTGTTGGCGTCGCTCAAGCGTGGACCGTGTCGCAACGACCGCAAGCGCTGCCACCCCGGAGATCAATCCAAGTCCCACGAAGAGTTGCAGCAGACCGCTACCCAGTAGTACCGGCCCGGTCTGGTTACGGAATGTTTCGTCCAGGTCGATTGTCTGAAGTCCGTCGGCGAAGAAGGCTTCTCCAAGGGCCGCCCGTGCATCACCAACGGCTGCACCGGGAGCGAGTGTGAAGTAGTAGCGCGCCAAGGCCGGGCGGAATGGTTGTCCGAGGCTTCGCAGGGTGTCCATTGAGATGTGAACGCCCCGGAAGTTCGATGATGCACGGCGGTCAATGACCCCGATGACCTGCATCCGCTTCGCGCCGACCGCGCCTCCGACACCGAGAGGATTGGCGACCCAGATGTCCTGGGCCAACATTGTGCCCGGCCCACCGGGCAGACCATTCAGGACAAAACCGATCATTCCTAGACCGGGTGTGCGTCCACGAAGTTCAGGCCTTGGCAGCACACCGGAGTCCACGATTGCAAGTGAGGGGTCGCGGGCGACGGCAAGCCATGCGTCCCTGTCCGTGGGATATGACGACGTTCGGTTCTCAAGCCTGATCTTATTCGCCCGGGCAAATCCTTCATCGATGCCGGCGCCGGCATATCCACCCCACGCTGGGCGTGGTGCAGAGAGTTGCAGGAGCGCGACGGCCGAAGTCACCCGTGTCCCTGCTCCCGTGAGAAGTGGGCGCAACGTCTGGTTCTCCACCGCTTCCGTCGCGAGGCGGGTTGGTTCGCGTCCCAGCAGCGCGGTGCGCTCGCCACTCGTCCGGTCCTCAGGGGAAATCGGTACCGGTGCATCGCTTGTCGTGGGGACCGTGGTTGCTGCGGGGGCGCCGCCATTGCTTCCGGCGATTGAGATGGCTAGGTCGTCGACCGGGGCCGCGCCCAGGATCACGGTCTGGTTGGATGTCTGACCGGAGACATCGAACCCTCCATAGGCGATCAACCGGTCGCCCTGTGCATCCGAAATCGAGGCGGTCAGGACCTGCATGATTGTCAGCATGAACACGACCACCGCGAACATCGTTGCGGTCATCCCTGTCCGGTACGGATAGCGCGCGACGTGCGCCAGCGCCAGTCTGATGGACGGCGCCGGTCTGCCGAAGGAGGTCAGCACGGATGCGATTGCACGTTGAGCGAGGTCCCCATTGAGGCTCGTCACGACCATCACGGCGGCAACAGAGGCGAGGCCACCAACCGCGAAATATTCGATCCCACCGTCGAACGCGCCGAGTCCGAGGAGGGCCGGGAAATCAAAAGGGAGGAGCCATAGCGTGCCCGCGATGGCAGCACTGACGGAGAACCCGAGCCGGCGGGCGTCTTCGGCGTGTAGGCGCTGCGACGCGCGGTCACGGACCAGGAACCCGATGGCGACGCCAACGAGAGTGAGACCGATCGTGAACCAGATGCCTCGCTCGGCATATCCGCCGTAGATCGCCAGCAGGATGCCGATCGGGCCGATCCAATGACGCCAACCGACGATCACGGCCTCACGCACTCGAAAAATGACGCGACCTGCGGGCCCGGCACCGAGAGGTGCGGAGGCGGGACGGGAGAGACGTCGGCGAGGCGGATCTGGCAAGTCGCGGATTGCGGTGACGATGGTGACCCGCGTCACACGCCACGCGGCGATCGCGACCGTGGCGATCGTGAGCAGAAGACCCACCGCTCCGGCGAGAACGATGCTGCGCGGGGCCGCGTCCCATTTGGCTAATTCTGCGACCCGTGCACCGGAACCGGTGAACCCGGCCAAGCCTGATTCGACTGCCCAGACAAGGATCGACAGCAGTAGGCGGCTGACCCCAAGGCCTACGGGCACGCCAGCAATGGTGGCTAAGGTGGCGTAGGCGACCCCCTCAAGGGTGACGAGGGTTACCAGATCGCCCGAAGAAGCGCCCAGTGCGCGCGTTATGCCAAGTTCGCTCCGTCGGGAGGCGACAAGCAAGGCAAAGATGAGGAAGACGAGAAGGAGGCCAGCCGCGACCGACAGGAGTGAGAACAGGAGGAAGATAGTGCTCAGGACATTTCCGGCACGGTCCGCACCGACCAGTATCTGTTCCTTGATGGGAAGTGCCAGGTACCCAGTGGCCCGTTGCAGCAACGCTTCCATTTCGGGGCCACGTGCCGGGTCGGGGAGATCTCGGGCGGCTTGAACCAACGCGGCGCGAACACCACCGACGCGCAATACACGGTCGAGCCGCTCACGAGCTTCCTTGGCATCCTTTGGCACTGTCAGCGGGAACTCGCCAGCGCCCGGAGCATTCCGCATGGTGGGAACCTGCCCGGTGAGTAGCACGTCAAGTTCGTCGAGGGCGCGTTGGACGCGCAACTGGAGGTTCGGACGCCGATTCGCGAGGCCGACACGGAACTCGGGTAGCGAGACCAATGCCCGAAGGGCACTGTCCGCTGCCTCATCAACGAGGCGGCTGCGTAGCGCAGTTGCGACGTCCGGCGCGAGTTCCGCACTTGTGATGAGTGTCCCGCGCAGGGTCACCCAGATCTGGTTGATCGGATCCTTGACACCTTGGGCCTGGCTTGGGGGCAGCGACGACTGAAGCCATCCGAGTGGCACGGTCAGCGCGACTGTTGACCCTGTGCCGAGGCCAACCGCTCTGGCTATCGCCGCGATACGTAAGCGGAATGCTCCAGATGTGCCGGTACAGGTGAGTTCGTCGCCAACCTCCGCTCCGAGGGTGGTGGCGCCCGCGCGGTTCAGAATGGCATCACCGGGTGCGAACCGACCAAGGTCAATCGGCGTTCCGGTGGCATCGACCAATTCGCCAAAGGCTCGGTCGTAATCGGCCGGGATGCCCCTGATGGCCGCCCCGGCACCTTGTTTGCTGCGCAGGTCCACCGCGCGGCAGGTTAGCCATACCGCGGGCATCATGCCGGTCACATCGCGCGTGATGACCGGATCAGAAGTGCGTGCCTCCAGAAGTTGGCTATATACCTCCCGAGGAAACATCGCGGTCTGCGATGACGGATCCCCGTTCGCGATGGCCGTGGGGTTCGCCAATCTAGCCACATTGCTATAGGTGACTACCACGTCCAATCGGCCGATTTCCTCGACCGCGGCGGAGCGGAGTGAGTAGGTCAACGTATCGCCAGTTGCAAGCGACGCAGTGATCAAGATCGTCGAGATCATCAGGCCGACCACGATGAGGGCCGACTGAGATGGCCTCCGGGGCACTTGGCGCAAGGCAAGCGAAAGCAGGATGGGTCGCCGTCTAGCGAAGTTCCCGAGACCGGCGAGGACTGTGACAAGGACGACCATTGCACCCGAAGCAAGATAGGTGGTCGGAACGCCGAAGAACGATTCCAAGACCTAGATTCCCGATCCCGAATGGCGCACCGCTACTGTGGAAGCACTGCTGTCCGGACCGAGGGCTCCGGTGATTTCCTCATTGAGGATCAGGCCATCCTTCATGTGGACGATCCGGTCGCACTGAAGCCCGACTTCCCGGGCGTGGGTCACCACGAGGAACGTCTGTCCACGGGTCCGATTCAGTTCACGTAAAAGTCCCATGAGCTGTCCGGCACTTACGCTGTCGAGGTTGCCAGTCGGTTCATCGGCCCACACAATCGCGGGAGACGCAACGATGGCGCGAGCAACTGCCACCCGCTGCTGTTGTCCACCCGATAGTCGGGAGGGTCGGTGGGCCTCCCGGTCCGACAGGTCGACGTCGCGCAATGCATCGCGGGCACGCTGGCGGGCCTCGGCTGGTGGAGCCCCGGTGAGCAAGAGAGGGAACTCAACGTTCTCGACCGCAGTGAGCACGGGCAACAGATTGAAGCTCTGGAACACAAAGCCCATCGACGTTGCGCGGTACCGCGTCAGTGTGGCGTCGTCCATGCGCGAGAGTGACGTCCCATTAATGAGCACATCGCCACCATCGATGGCGTCGATCCCGGCGAGGCAGTTCAGCAACGTTGTCTTGCCGCACCCGCTCGGACCCATGATGGCGACCATCTCCCCACGTCTGACCCTGAAGTCGACACCGCGGAGGGCCGGAACATTCGGTTCGCCTTCCCCGGCGGCGTACGTCTTGACAAGCCCGATTGCTTCAACGATCCAGTCTTCGATCCCATCAGGCGACAGGTGTGACCCGGGGGAACCTGCCCGAACGGTGGTCGCTTCGTCTCCGGCTGGTCTCATGGCCATGCTCCAACGGTACACCGCCCGTCGGTGACAGTGTGTGGAGAGCGATGGCATATGGTCGATCGCGGGCAAGGCGCAACGGGATCGAAACGCCTGACGAGTGATGCACTGAGATCGGACCCTTATCCTGCGGGCGTTCACTGTTACGATGCCAACACGGTCGCCGGAACGCGTGGCGATCGGTACCGTCTTGCTGATTAGTAGATGCGGACTGACTCGCCTGCGGCAATCGGTGCCGTGTGCGGGAACGGTCTCGGAGAATCCCTTCTTATATGACAGATCAGGCATGGAATTGTTGAAATGAGGGTCATTCCGAAAAGCAGTGGCTTAGTGGTGGCAGTGACCTTGGTCGCCCTGGTGATTCAGACCGTCTTATCCGCGCCGTTGGCTGAAGCGCATCAACCGATGCATAACCCCGGGTCGCCAGACCAGACAGCACCTTTCCTCATTCCCGCGCCCGCGGTCTCCCGTGCCATCCGGGGCGTCCTCCCGCCGGGTGGGAGCGACTTCTACGCGCTGGAGCTAACGCGCCCGACCGCGATCACGCTGTGGCTTCTCACTCCAATGGTGGATGCCTGTGACGGGTTCGAACCAGTCATGCGCATCTGGCCTGAGGCCGCTCATCGCTCGATCGCTGACCGATGGGCCGGAAACGTTTGGTTCCGGGCGGTCACGTCAGTTCGGTTGGACGAGGACAATACGCGCGGACTCGTTGCGAGGGCATCGCCGTGGGGAAGGTTTGAACATGGCGGTGACCGGTCGAACTCTGGGCCATATCTCAAGCCGGTCTTGGGCCCGGGAGTGGTTCTTGTAAGCATCGAGGCACCGGTCAGCCGCGGAGGGGCATATACCTTCGCTCCAGGCGATCTGGAAATTCCCGGCGGTTATGTCGACCCGGACGTGCAGGCACGCTGGCGCGCATGTCCGGAAGCATGGGAGCAGCCCGCCACTGAATGAAATCGGGCACGTCCTTAGGCACCTCAGGTGGTTTGCACGGATCATGCGGATAGGCTTGTCCCTGCGTTAAGGACTGCCGAAATGCAATGCAGTGATTTGGAGGGTCGCCCGTGATCATCGACGTGCACACGCATACGCCCCGTTACCGCACGAAAGCGGATGCCGCCGCCGCACCGCTGACAGGCATGGCCAACGCGCCCATGCGTCCTGATCGTCCGGACCCGTCGCGAATTACCTGGGACGAGTACATGGAGGCGATGCAGGCCGTGGACCGGGCGATCGTGTTCAATATCGCTGGTCCTCCCGATGGCGATCAATATCCGCCAGGACTTCCCGAGGACGGGATTGTCAAGCGAGAACAAGCACGGGCGGTCAACGATGCCACGGCCGCGATTGTCCAAGCCTATCCCGAGAAGCTGATCGGGTTCATGAGCGTCCATCCCCGAGATCCGCAACTGCTCGAAGAGATGGACCGCGCGGTTGGCGACCTCGGGTTGCGCGGGATCAAGCTTGGCCCGAATTACCAGAACTTTGACCCACTTGGTGACGAGGCTTCGATACTCTTTGCCCGCGCTCAGGAACTGGGATTGCCAATCCTCCTGCACCAGGGGACAAGTCCAGTGCAATTCGCTGACCTGGATTGGGCGCACCCTAGGCATCTTGACCGGGTCGCGACGCGCTTTCCAAAGCTACGGGTAATCCTCGCGCATTTCGCGCATCCATGGCAGGTGGACGCGCTAGCCGTCATCCGCAAGCACCCCAATGTCTGGGCGGACATCTCTGCCCTCCACTATCGGCCATGGTCATACTGGACCTCCCTGCGCTTGGCTACCGAATGGGCGGTACTGCACAAGCTCCTGTTCGGCAGCGACTTCCCGGTTGCGACCCCACAGGAGACCATCGATGCGATCCCTCATATCAATGACCTGCTTGAGGGGACCGCGTTGCCCCGTGTGCCCGTCGATGAGCTGATGCAAGTGGTTCATCGTGACGCATTGGACATTCTCGGACTCGACTAGGGGCCAGAGAAGTCTCGGGACCTCCGGGCGGTTCCTACAAACCAGAAAGGCGAGACCCCCATCTCCGCAATCGGAGAGGGGGTCTCGTGTTACGTGGTGTGGGGCGGACCCGTCGGCGTCAAAGCCTCGGACCCGCCCCGCGGTGTCAGGCGGTCCGGATGCGTGCCTCTTGCACTTCATCGGGATGTATCAGCGTGCCCCCATGCCAAGGCGTTCCAAGCATCGGCAGCACCCACCGGTCGGCACCATAGTAGCCCGCCACCTTCCACGCCATCATGAGACCAACTGCCAGGACCATGAGGAGCGGGTTCGTGCTTGCGGAACCAGCCATCATGAAGTTCCAGTTCATGAAAGCCCCGAAGAAGGCTGCGATCCCTGTGAAGAAGCCCAGGATCAGCCCGATGCCAATCAGCACTTCACCGACCGCGATCAGCTTCGCGAACCAGGTGTAACTCTCGCTGGCGATAAGGAAATTGAGGAAGTCCCGATACCAGTCGTACGTGATAACGGGCTTGGCGGGGGCCGGCGGGATTGCAGCTGCGCGCACCCAGAAGCCCTTCAGCGCCTCACCAGTCGTCGTCCAACCCGGGTCGAACACCTTGTGGTAGCCGGCAACGATCCACTCGTAACCAACATACAAGCGGATAGCCAACCAACCCCAAGCCGCAATCGTATTGCTGAAAAGCCAGTGGGCGACCGGTGGATCCTCCACCGTCACGTACTTCCCAACTTGCCGAGTAATGATGCGGGCCATTGCCGTGCACCTCCTGACAAGATTGTTGCCGGTGTACCGGGCAGGCGGTTCAGGGATTCCCCTGATTGGCCATCATGGGTCGCACACGGGGGACCAGAGGGAGAACCGACCGGGCCCCGGTGCACGTTGAGGTCAGTGGCGCGGGGGTGGATTGGCTGCGAGGGCGTTGCGGTACGCCTCAGTTATTCGTGCCACCTCGGCCGGATCAACCTGGATTTCACCTCGCTGCGCTGCCGCTTGAAGTCCGAAGACCGCATAGAACCGGGCATCCTGAGCCATCGTCTCGTACTTCGGCACCATGTGCAAGTGGAAATGAGGCGAGCTCTCGTTCATTGAAACCGTGTAAATCCGCAATGCTCCAGAGACTTCCTCCAGAACCTTCTCAAAGTGCCGTAGGTCCGGTCCGAGCCGGGCTGCTTCGTGATCGTTGAAATGCGCGATGCCTGGCGTATGGCGGTGGCTGAGAATGGTCATCCAACCGGCAACGCCGTAGGGAGCGGGTGCGTGCCAGATCAACCACAAGTCGTCCTCGTAGATGGCGCCTCCCTCGATTTCGGCTTCGCCTGACGCAATCCGGCACACGCCGCATCCCTCGATCTGGCTAGGGTGTTTCATCTCCAACCGTCCTTTCGTGCCAACGCAATAACCTGACCTACCCGGGTCGCGCTTGCACGACACGGTACACGGCCGCGCGACTGGACGGGGACCGCGATGTCACATTGAGAGACATCTTTGGTGCAAACGACCACGCCCTTGAAGACCGCAGACCCGGTCGAGGGTTACAAAACTGAACGGTTGCCTAGAAACCGGTGGTCGCGTCAGTTCTGGCGGGGTAGCGTAGGGACACATGGTCAGTATGGAGACGGAATTGTGAAGGTGCTACGAGCACTGGCTGTCACCATCGTGCTAGTGGCTTGCGTGGTTGCAATGCCCGGGGAAGCGTTGGCTCACCAACCGCGCATTCCCATTCCTCCCGCAGTGACCGTCCTTGATCCGGAAGTCTCAAAGGCTTATTACACCACACTTGATGGTCGTGGCCACACCTATCGAATTCGGACGGCCGTCGCCTTCGACCTTTACGTCTCTCTCACGGTGCCTGACATCAGTGGGCAAGGCACTGACATCTCCGCGGTGATCGTTCGGGCGGACGGGAACGGCGGCACTATCGGGACGCTCAATGGTGTCGCCCATCAGTGGACGAAATTCTTCGAGCCCTTTGGTGTCAGCGACTATCTCCAAGGGCCGGAGTATCGAGGACGCGCCGAGCCGGGTGACTATGAGATACGGGTGACCAGTCCGCGCAATGACCGGAAATACGTGCTCGTTGTCGGCGAGATTGAGGCCTTCGATTTCAAAGAGACGGTGAATGCGCTCGACCTTGTGCCGCTGATCAAACGGGACTTCTTTGGAGAAACGCCCGCCACGTTTCTCTTTTCTCCCATGGGGTTTGCCTATGTCGTGGCAGTTTTCGCCACGGCGTTCGGCGTGGGTGCAGTTTTCCGCAGTGTGCTGCGCCGAGTGCGATGGGGAGGGGTTCGCCGTCCAATCCGCAATATCGGTTTTACCGACAGATCAATTCGGTTGTGTGCCGGCGTCGCCTTGTTTGCCTGGGCGATCGGCACCTCATGGGACCC
>Ga0209598_10000947_pt1 | contig 23576 bp, 19 predicted proteins | sample M_140807_EF_Meta_FD_187317 | JGI IMG/M metagenome (GOLD analysis project Ga0209598, IMG submission 187317) | Freshwater microbial communities from Lake Montjoie, Canada to study carbon cycling - M_140807_EF_MetaG (SPAdes) (version 2) | ecosystem: Environmental > Aquatic > Freshwater > Lake...
TGAGGCGACAGGTCTCGGCGTCACAACCGGCAAAGCGGCAGTAGGACTGGCAACTGGCTGGAGGCGCTCCAATTTTTTCCAAGTTTTCCAAAAATAGATGCCAAGGCCGATGAGGATCAGAACGAGGATGCCGGCGCCGACGCCAAAAAGGAGGCGGCGGAGGGATTTGAACTGATCGCCGTGAAGAAAAGTTTGGCGAGCCAGCAGGACTTCGAGGTATCGATTGTCAGTGGTGCCGAGTTTTTTGCTGCCGGGCAGATAATCGCGGATTTCCTCAAGGGGCACGTGCAGGTAATTCGCGTAGTCGACCAGAAAAAGCCGCGCGTAGGTCGGGTGGGCAAAACTCGAGAAGTCGTCAGCCTCGATCTGGCTCAACCGTGAAACAGAGACTCGAATGTCCTTAGCGGCCTTCTCGAGCTGGATGCCCAGCTTTTGTCGGCGCGCGGAGAGGCGAGCGCCGATGAAGAAATCGCCTTCTGGCTGTTGGTCGTTATGTTTCAAAATGTGCCTTCCTCGTTGAGATCGACAAGAATTTCGCGGTCTTTCGCGCCGTCTTTAGGCCCAACGATGCCGCGCTGCTCGAGAATATCCATCACACGGGCCGCGCGTGTATAGCCTAATTTCAGACGCCGTTGGAGCATGGAGGTGGATGCGCGGTTCTCCTGCCGGATCACTTCAAGGCATTTGGTGCAGAGTTCCTCATCCTCATCACTGACATCCTCCTCTGGGATATTCGTGCTGGTGAGCTTTTCATGAATACTCTTTTCGAAGTTCGGCTCAGCTTGTTTCGAAACAAACTCCACGAGGCGGTGGATTTCCTCCTCGGTGACGAGCACACCTTGGGCGCGGGTGTATTTCGAAGTGCCGGGAGGGAGATAGAGCATGTCACCTTGGCCGAGGAGTTTTTCGGCTCCGTTCTCATCAAGAATAACGCGACTGTCGATTTTCGAGGCGACCTGGAATGCGATACGGCTCGGAATGTTTGCCTTGATAATGCCGGTCACAACATCCGCTCGTGGCGTCTGAGTGGCCACGATCATGTGAATGCCGGCCGCGCGTGCCATTTGGGTGATGCGGGCGATGGCGCTCTCGACATCAGCCGGAGCGGTCTGCATGAGATCCGCCAACTCGTCGATAATCACGACGATGAAAGGCATGCGGTCTGGAATGATGAGGTCGTCCGAGCGCGGCACTCGCACCGGCGGAGCCATGGGCTCTTCATCAGGCGGCTCTTCTTCACGAGTCTCAAGCTCATCAGACTCTGCTACTGGAAGAGGAGTCTCGAAAGGCGGCGTGGTCTGGTCGAGAGGCTCCTCGAGGACGGCTTCAGGCTCGGCGACAGGGTTCTCCTTGGCCGCATTGGCGGCGCTCTCGGCATCCAGCTCGGCTTGCGATTTCGGGAGTGGGCGCTCGTTGAAGGCGGAGATGTTCTTCACCTTGCACTTGGCGAAAATGCGGTAGCGCTGTTCCATTTCATCAACGACCCAGCGGAGCGCGAGGAGAACCTTTTTAGGATCGGTGACAACGGGAGTAATGAGGTGCGGCAGAGAATTGTAAATCTGCATCTCCACGACCTTCGGATCGATCATGATGAACCGCAGTTGCTCAGGCGAGTAGCGGAAGAGAAGACTCGCGATGATAGAGTTGATGCAAACGCTCTTGCCGCTGCCGGTGGTTCCCGCGACGAGTAGATGGGGCATTTTTGCGAGGTCGCCGATGATCGTGTTGCCGTAAACATCCATGCCAAGCGCGAGGGGTAGCTTGGCTGAGGATTCCCGCCAGACATCCTTCTCGAAAAGCTCGCGTAGCGTGACTTTCACTTTCTTAGAGTTCGCAATTTCGATGCCCACGGTGTCCTTACCGGGAATCGGCGCCAGGATGTTGATCCTCTCGGCGCGGGTTGCTCTGGCGATGTCTCGCTCCAGAGCCACGATTTTATCAACACGCACGCCGACATCCGGGTAAACCTCGTAGCGAGTGATCGTGGGTCCCTTAGTGATCGTTCCAGGCGTCGCCTTGATGCCGAACTGCGCCAGGGTTTCGAGAATGAGGTTCTGGTTATTCTTCAGCTCCTCGCGGTCGAGAGGTTCGCGATCAGTCTCATCGGGGGCATCCAACAACTCCGTGCCTGGCATGACGTAGTTCTCGAAATGCACATCGATAAGGCCGGGTGGAAACGAATCCTTGGTGTCGCGGGCGGCTCGCAGTTCGGAGAGCTTCGGCTTTTTGGAGGCGGATGAGGCGGTGGCGTCGATGATCTCGGGCTCCGGCAGATTGGCGGGGAAGAGCTCAAGTTCCGGATCGGGAATTTCAAGGCCTTTTTTGCGGGCTTTTTTTTCCAGCTTGTCGGCCTTCTTCTCCAGTGCGGCACGTTCCTCCTCGATGCGTTTATCGACTGCGAGTGTCTGCAAACGAGCCACACGGCGGGCTTCGCGCCAAGCCAAAAATGCCTTCCATGTAATACGCCCATCGCGGATGGGATGGGAAGTCAGTGCGTAAAGGAGGCTGATGATGTAGAGGGCGGAAAGGAGAAGAAATGAAAAGCTCCCAACGAGATTATAGATGGCTTTCTGGCCGAGCCAGAGTCCAAAAAAGCCGCCCGGCCCCTCGATACGGAGGTCGGATTTCCAATCGGACAAGAAGACGGGTTGGAGTTGCAGGAGGCAGGCACCAAGCAAGACCATGAGAAGGCCCCAAGGGACTTTGTCGCGCAAGCGGTAGCCGGGCAGGAACCATTTTGCCAGTCCATAGCCGGTGGTCACCATGGCGAGCAAATAAGCCGCGCCGCCAAAGAAAAAGAGGGAATACCCTGCAAGAAGAGCTCCAAGGGGTCCACCCAGATTCGGACTTGCTCCAACGGATTTGGACACGCTGCTGATAATCGGTGCCCAACCGGGGACCAAGCGGGGATCGTAACTGGCAAGCGACGCAAAGAGGTAAATTCCCGAAAAAAGGAGCAACAGGCCGACAACAAATGCCGGGATTTTGACTGCTGTGGAGCGCTTCGCCATGAAGCGGACGACTATCGCGGACTTCCCTGCTGGTTTCAAGAAATCTGAGTCAAAGACCATCGTTCATTTCCGTGTGGAAAAAAGCCTTTGAGCGATTAAAGTTTAAAAATGAACGGTCGTCCGGCATGCCTCTACCGCCTCCCGATCTCAGCCTGTGTGGCGGGATTTGCCGGTTGGCTTGCCTTTTCCCTTTCCGCTGCAGGCTCGCGGGCGGACTTTCAGGTTCCTGAGTGTCTCGCCCACCCCGTTCCCTTTGAGCTTTCCGAGCGGGCGGAAAAAACGGCCGAGGCCCATGCTCGCTACATGCAGGCTATTTTTGAGGAGGAAACCGAAGGGCCAGACAAGGCTCTTGAAAATAAGAAGCGCGTGCTGGCATTAGACCCTAGCTTTTGTGATTTGGCTTTGGATGTGGCGCAACATCATCTTCGCAGAGGCGAGACGACGGAGGCGCTTTCCATATTGAAGGATGCGGTGAAAGCCTCCCCCCGCAATCCCTCGGCGCCTATCGCGCTAGCCAACATCTACCTTCGCCAACTCGAAAAGCCTGCTCTTGCTGAAAAATTTGCAGTTATCGCACATCAAATCGCGCCGGATAATTCCAGCGCCTTCGAGGTTCTGTGGGAGGTTTGCCGAGTGACCGGCCAGAACAAGCGAATCGAGGGGCTTTTTCAGAAAGCCCTGAAATCCGAAAATAAAAATCCCGCATTCTGGCTTGATCTTGCCGACCTACGCCTACGGGACACCAAGCGCTCGAAGCGCCCGATCTCGCAGAGCGACTGGGAGAAAACCCTCGTGCTGGTTGATCGTGCCGTGCAAACCGGCGGGAACGATCCCGAAATCCTTTCGCGCACGGCGGATTATTACTTTGCATGCGGCGATGCGGCGAGCGCGGTGGAACTTTACAAGTCAGCATTTGAAAAGCAGCCATCGCTTCCCGGGTTGAAGGAAAAGCTCGCGGAATGCCACGCGCAAACAGGCGACAATGCCGCCGCCGCACACCTTCTGGACGAAGTCATCGCGGAAAACCCAATGAATCTGGCAGCCTACGATGCACTGGCCCACATCCGTCTTCGACAAAACGAACTCCCAGCCGCCCTCACGAGCATGCGACAGGCTCTCGTGGTCGCACCGATCGATCCTCGCCGCTACGAAGACATAACCCGCATCGCCTTACGGTCCGGCGACATTGAAACCGCCCTCCAATATGCCAGCGAGGCAGAGAAACGCTTCCCTTACCTTACCGGCTTCACGCTTCTGCGAGCGATCTCCCTCAGCCAATCCAAGCAACACGCCGCCGCTCTCATGGCATTTGAGCGAGTGCTCATCGAGGCCTCGAACTCAAATCCCGAAATGCTCGACCCGGCTTTCTTCATGAGCTACGGCGCTGCCGCCGAGCAAGCGGGGCACTATGTGAAGGCGGCTGAACTTATCAAAACAGCCATCAGCCTCGATCCCGAAAATGCAGACCCCTACAACTTCCTGGCCTACATGTGGGTCGACCGGAACGAAAATCTGGACGCCGCTGAGCAACTCGCCCACCGAGCACTCGAACTGGCCCCGCACAACGGAGCTTATGTTGACACCCTAGGCTGGGTATTTTTCCGCCAAGGCCGCTACACGGAAGCCGTGGCCGAGCTGCTCCGAGCCGCCTCGCTTCTTGAAAAGCCCGACCCTGTAGTTCTCGATCACATTGGTGACGCCTACGAAAAACTCGGTAAAACAACAGAGGCCGTCATCTATTGGCAAAAGGCCCATGGGCTGGATCCAAAAAATCCCACGCTTGCCGAAAAAATCGACCAGCATTCCTCCAAGGTTGCGAATCAACCCGAGGCCCAGCCGTGATACGACTGCCAGCTAATTGAGAGTGGCGTGGATTTTTTCCGCAATTCCTTTGAAAACACCTGCCGCCGCACTGCCCGGATGAGCAGCCACCGCTGGACGCCCTGTGTCGCCCGCCTCGCGCACGAGAGGCTCGATAGGAACCTCGCCCAGCAACGGAACCTGTAGCTTCGCCGCCTCGCGGGAACCACCCCCAGTGCCAAAGATGTCGTAGCGTTTCCCATCCCCAGGACAAATGAAGAAGCTCATATTTTCGACGATTCCGAGCACGGGCACATTCGTCTTAGCAAACATCGAAATGGCTTTGCGCGCATCGATGAGGGCGACCTCTTGGGGCGTGGTGACAATGATAGCTCCAGAGAGAGCCACGGTTTGGACGATGGTTAGCTGAATATCGCCGGTGCCGGGCGGGAGGTCGAGAATGAGATAATCCAGATTTCCCCAAGCGACCTGACGCAGAAATTGCTGGGTGTAGCGCGTCACCATCGGCCCACGCAGGACGGCCGGGGATCCATCATCGAGGAGAAAACCCATGGACATAAGTGAAACCCCGTGGCGCTCGATAGGAATGATGCGGTTGTCGTCATCTGCCATCGGGCGTTCATTGCTTCCACCGAACATGAGAGCGATGCTCGGTCCGTAGATGTCGCAATCGCAGAGGCCCGTCTTTGCGCCCGATTGCGCGAGCGAGAGAGCCAAATTTGCCGCGACGGTGGATTTCCCTACACCGCCTTTTCCACTGGCCACGGCGATGACATGCTTCACACCCTCGATCTTCGCAGGGCCAACCCCTCCGGTGGTGGTAGCGGGCGCCTGCACATCGATTTTCACAGAAGCACGGCCAACACCGCCCATGGCTTGAAGAGCGGCTGTCGCCTCGCCGTGGATTTTTTTTGCGATGTCCGTATCATTCGTAGAAAGCACCAACTGCACATCAACATCCGATCCATTGACCGCCACATCGCGGAGCAGCCCAAACGAAACGATATCACGCGAAAAGCCGGGATATTTCACAGTGCTGAGCGCCTGACGAACGGAATCCTGATTGATGGAAGACATGGATAGGATTTTGCACGGTCGAGGCCCGCGAGCAAGATCGTTGGATTACAAGTTGCGTCACAGGCATGCGGTGATTAGGTTTCGGGCGTCAGGGGCCATGGACTGCGGACCGGCGAACCCCGCCAGGGCAGGAATGCAGCAACGGTAGTCAGCTCCTCTTTGCCGTGGTCCTCTGACACCCCTCCCCGCCCTCGGGCTTTCGAACGATTGTTACGAAATCGCAATGCATAGCGGCTTGAGTTTTGTGCCACCTCTGCTCAGTTCAACTGCTGTGGAATCTGATATCGAGGCCTCAGTAATCGGCGGGCGCTATGTGATCGACCGCAAGCTCGGCTCCGGCGGGGAAGGTGCCGTTTACCTCGCCTACGACCAGCTTTTGAATCGTCATGTCGCGATCAAAAGCATGCACACTGGAGCAGAGGCGCTCACGGATGCCACAGGAGCCTTCAACGAAGCCAAGCGCCTCGCCAGCCTGCAGCATCCGAATATCGTAACGATCTTTGATTTCCTGCCATCCTACGAAAACGTGTTTGTGGTCATGGAATTCATCAATGGTGAAAGTCTGGACAGCCTGACCCAGCCGATGGAGGTGCGGGTGTTTTGGGAATTTGCACGCCAGTGTCTGGATGCGCTCGGTGCGGCCCACTCGCTGGGCATGGTGCATCGCGACATCAAATCGGCAAATATCATGATCACTTGGACCGAGGGCGGCGACACACGGGTCAAACTTTTGGACTTCGGCCTTGCGAAGGTCATGGCGGCTCCATCCGAGCAAACGCTGGACCACGCGGGTGCATTGACCGGCTCGATTTACTTCCTGTCGCCCGAACAACTCAATTGCCAAGCGATCGACCACCGCACCGATTTCTACTCTCTGGGCTGTGTTTTTTACCGCGCACTCACTCTGCGGAACCCGTTTCAAGGCGTCGGCATTCCGAGCATCATCGCCGCACATTTGCAGCATGACTTCATACCGCTTGCTGAGTATCGACCGGATTTACCTGCTGGTCTTGCGGCCTGGGTCGAACAGCTTTTTTCCTTTTCCCCAGATGACCGACCAGTGAATGCAACTGCAGCGCTTGCGGATTTGGAGCGATTGAAAAATGGGCACTCCGATGAAAAAAAACCTGCAGCTAACCCTGAATTGTCGCTACCAGCAGGTCCACAGAAACGTGCGAGACGCTTTGCGGTCTTGATTGCGGCGGCGGTGACAATCCTGGCGCTTGTTGGAATTTTTGTAGCACTCAGCTCGAGCCAAAGGAAGAGACCATCCCCGCCAGCCAAGGTCGGCGAGGAGCGGGACACCTTTACCGCTGGAGAACGCGCAGCGATAGGCCGTCGCGCTGGAAAAATGGCTACGGTGACAGGAGAAATCGGGCAGTTCCGCGAAGAGGACTCGCGGCGTTTCCTGACCTTCAAAGGGGCCAATGCAGGAGATGTTGCTCTGTGTTTTGTGAATTCCGAAAAGGGCGACTTCTCCACCCACCTTCTCAAAACATTCATTGGCGAGAAAGTGACAGCCACAGGAATCGTGTCAAAAGATGGCAAAAGATTGCTTCTTGAAGTGCAAAACATGAGCCAACTTCGGCGACAGGTTCTGGCAAATCCGCAAAACACTCCAAAGGCACCATGAAATTATCATTTCGCACCATCACCCGACTTCTCGCTCTCTTTGTCCTATCGACCTGTCTTTCATGGTGGTGGTGCAGCGGCGCTGACATGGGATGGACAAAAACCTACGTGACCATTCCAGCCACAGACGAAATCACAGGAATTCAATACGAAGTGAAGCAGGAAAAATTCGTGCCCGGAGTGGACTTCGTCGCAGCCGGAATCGGCTTGTCATTCGGTATTTTCGCCGCCAGTTTCCTCCTCTCTCCGAGAAAACCAAAAATCCAAAAGCCATGAAAATCCAAGCCCTCGCACTGGCCGCCCTCCTCTCCACACACGCACTGGCCGCTGAAGTCGCCTTCGACTTCAAGGATCCGAAAGGCGTCAACAACATCGTCTTCAAACTCGACGGCCCGCTGGAGTCCATCAGCGGCACAACCAACGGCATCAGCGGAACTATTACGGCTGATCCAGCAAATCCCGAAGATATCAAAGGGAAAATCATCGTGGATGCCAAGACCCTCACGGTTCCGAATCCCATGATGCAGGAGCATATGCTCGGCGCAGAGTGGCTCGATACGGCGAAAAACCCCGATATCACTTTTGAGATCAAGGATGTGTTAAATTCCAAGAAGGACGGAAACTCCGGCACGGCCGAGGTGAAGGGCATCTTCACACTGAAAGGCGTTTCCAAGGAAGTCATCGTCCCGGTCAAAGTCACCTACCTTCCTGGTCGCCTCGCAGACCGCACAGGCGGCAAGATACAAGGAGACCTCCTCGTCGTTCGCACAAATTTCCAAATCAACCGTGGGGACTATGGAATCAAGCAGGGTGAGAACCTCGACAAGGTTTCGGATGTGATCGACATCTCCCTCGCACTCGCTGGTGCGGCTCCTAAAAAGTAATCCACCATTGAGCGCCTCCTTCACGCTCGAAGCCTCCGACGGCGGAGCACGCGCGGCGACTGTCCACACGCGACGGGGCCCGGTGCACACGCCGGTCTTCATGCCGGTCGGGACACAGGCTACGGTGAAGGCCATGAGCCCGGACGAGCTTCGTGGTTTGGGCTCACAGATTATTCTCGGCAATACCTACCACCTCCACGTTCGTCCGGGGGAAAAGCTCATCTCCCGCCTAGGTGGCCTGCATCGCTTCATGTCCTGGGATCGTCCGATCCTCACCGACAGCGGCGGCTTTCAAGTTTTTTCCCTAGCGAAGCTGCGGAAAATCACCGAGCAGGGCGTGCATTTCCAGAATCATCTGGATGGCACCCCGACATTCATCGGCCCCGAAACATCGATGGAAATCCAGCGCGATCTTGGCTCCGACATCGTGATGCTTTTCGACGAGTGCCCCCCCCACCCCTGCAGCCATGCGGATGCTTCGAAAAGTCTGGATTTAACGCTACGCTGGGCAGGTCGCTGCCGGGATTGGTGGGATGCACAGCCCGCCGAAAGCCGACCGCTGATCTTCGGCATCGTGCAAGGATCCTCGCACGCAGACTTGCGCGAAAAGAGCGCACGGGGCCTTGTGGAAATCGGCTTTGACGGCTACGCAGTCGGCGGAGTGAGCGTTGGCGAGCCTGAAAATGAAATGTTCCGGGCCATTGAAAATGCCGTCCCCTTCCTACCGGCAGATCATCCTCGCTACGCCATGGGCCTGGGCACACCGCCGCAGATCATTGAGATGATCGCACGTGGCGTGGACATGTTTGACTGCGTGTTGCCAACCCGTCTTGCCCGCAACGGAACAGCCTTCACCGCGACAGGCACCATCAATCTCAAAAACGCACCTTTTGCGGAAGATACTAATCCGATCGAGGCCGGCTGCACATGCCATGCCTGCCAAAACTTCACACGCGCTTACCTGCGACACCTTGTGAAAGCAGAGGAAATCCTCGGCCTGCGGCTGATATCCATACACAACCTCCACTTCTACCTCAACCTGACACGCCAGGCGCGGGAACATATCCTAAAAGGAACATTCCAAGCTTTCCGCGAACAATTCGTGGCCGGCTATCAAACCCGCCCGGAGTCTCAAATTTAGACCGGGCTCAAGGCCAGAAGGCTTTTACAAACGCCCACCACACTTTGTAGCGGGGCACTTTCACACCGATGCCGAGTGGATGTTGCGCGACGAGGGTAAGGGTTTGGTTCGCGAGATCGAGTGGCAGTGCACAGGATGCACGGAGGGCGCGTGGTTTGATCGCGGCGGTGTATTCGGCAGCGGATTGCAGCAACTCGGTGACATGCTGCATTTCCACATAGAAACGCTCGTCGGGGATGTAAATGCGGCCGGTGTCAGCATCCGAGCAGCGATCCCTCAGGATGTTGACGAGCTGCAGTGCCTGACCGAAGCGGCGGGCAAGCTGCAGCATTTCCTCTAGCGGCTTCGTGGAATAATCCGGCACGTGTTTGAAGCAAAGCCGCGTCCAAAATTCGCCCACACTGCCAGCGACGAGATATGTGTATTCTTCGAGTTCCTCGGGGGTCAGCGGCGCGGCAGGTGTATCGGCAGCGGGAGCAGAAAAACGCTCCACATCGAAAATCTGGCCATGAAGAATGATGCGCCACTGGGCGATGATTTCATCGCGCTCGGGAAGTGTTTTTAAAGCATCAAGAAGTCGCGGCAGAATCTGCAACAGCTCGCGCTCAGAGCCACCCAGACCGAGGTCGGGAGACTTCTCGGGATAAAGATCGGGCAGGCCGCGCAGAAGCGCAAGGCGTTGAAAATCTGGCGAGGACGAGGCGTCGGCAATGGTGTCCGAAGCCCGCGCCAGCATGTAGGCGAGCGAGAGAGCGGGCCGGAGCTGCGCCGGCAAAATGCGCAAAGAAAGTTGAAACGAGCGAGCAACCCGCTTCAGCAAGTTCTCGAAGGCGTATGTGTCCAGCACCGTGAGAGTGAGCGGACGCGGAGAGGATTCTTTTTGAGTCACAGCCAGCTGCAGTAGGTTTCGGCCAATGCCCGCGAGACTTCGTCGATGCGCGTCTGCGTTTGGTCGAGGTATTGATGGAGGCCGGATTGGAAAATGCTATCCACCGTCGTGTAGTCGAGCGTCGAGCGCAGCATTCCTGAAAGCCTCTCGGCCTCATTGCTAAAATGTCCGCGCTCGCTGCCGGAAATGCTGTGGAGAGCTTGGTCAAGTGCATCCACACTGAAGCGGATCGAACGCGGAAAACTCGCATGGAGAATCAAAAAACCAGCGACCTCCCAGCTCGTGACGCGACCGTGAAAGAGTTTCAGATAAGCCTCCATAGCACTGCAGGAGCGGAGCACGGCCATCCACTGCGTAACATCCACATTGCCTCCCACGCGTTCACCACTTGGAAGTAGAACATGGTATTTGAAATCCAACACGCGTGATGTCGCATCCGCCCGCTCGAGATATTTTCCCGCCTGCAGGAAGTGCCATCCCTCGCCATGCGTCATTGTCGCGTCGGTGATGCCCTGGAAGGAGTGGAATTGATCGACCAGGCTCCGATAGAAGCCGATGGGGCTTTCACGGAAGGCCGCGCGGGCGGCAGGACTCTGAAGATTGAGATAAAGACGATTCAACTGCTCCCACATCTCGCTGGATATCTGCTCACGCACGGTGCGTGCATTCTCTCGGGCGAGCGTCACCGACGACAAAATCGAGCTGGGGTTGGCTTTTTCGAAAGTGACGAACTCCATGACCGTGTCGCCATTCAATTCGCCATGCTGGCTCTGGAAAGGCTCCTGCTCTGCCAGAGTCGAAAGGATGGGACGCCAAAGATTGTTGGCGCCATTTGCACTCTGATCCTCGGAATCGAGAACAAGTTGGATATTCACATCCAAGATGCGCGCACTGGACTCCGCCCGCTCGATGTAGCGGCTTAGCCAGAAGCAGGAATCGGCCACGCGGCTCAGCATGCGACCTCCGTGTCGTCTAGAACCCATGTGTCTTTGCTGCCGCCTCCCTGCGAGGAGTTGACGACCAGCGAACCCTTGCGCATGGCGACGCGCGTGAGCCCACCGGGCACAATCGTTGTTTTTTCGCCCATGAGAATGTATGGCCGCAGGTCGATGTGCCGGCCCTCGAACTTTCCATCGAAATAGCAGGGCGATCGCGAAAGGCTGATGACCGGCTGCGCGATGTATCCACGAGGGTCGGCTATGATGGCTGTGCGGAATTTTTCGATTTCCTCGCGACTGGCGTTTGGACCGATCATCATTCCATAGCCGCCACTCTCGTTTGCGGCTTTGACGACAAGATTCTCAAGGTTTTCCAAAATGAACTTCCTGTCGGATTCAACTGCCGAAAGGTAGGTCTCGACGTTCGGAAGGATGGGATCCTCGCCAAGGTAGAATTTAATCATCGCCGGCACGTAGTAGTAAGTCACCTTGTCATCGGCGACGCCGGTGCCGAGCGCATTGCAGAGGTTCACATTACCTTCACGGTAGGCGTTCACGATGCCGGGAACGCCGAGGACGGAGTCCTTTCGGAAGACAGTGGGATCTAAAAAATCATCATCAACACGGCGATAGATGACATCGACTTTTTTGAGACCCTTCGTGGTTTTCATGTAAACGCAGGCGTCCTTCACGACGAGGTCCTGGCTTACCACGATTTCGATACCCATCGAGCGCGCAAGGAACGAATGCTCAAAATAGGCGGAATTGTAGATGCCAGGAGTGAGCACCACCACAGTCGGATCGGGGTTTCCCTGCGGAGCCACATAGCGGAGCACTTCAAGAAGCTCCTGAGGATAGCGGTCCACGGAACGCACCGCGTGACGGCTGAAAAGTTTCGGGAATACCCGCTTCATCGCCTGTCGGTTCTCAAGCAGATAGGAAACGCCGGAAGGGCAGCGACCATTGTCTTCAAGGACCATGTAAGTGCCGTCAGCTCCCCGGATGAGATCCGAACCGCAGACGTGGATGTAAATATCATGGGGCACATCAAGCCCGACCAGTTCAGGCCGGTAGTGCTTGGCCGTGCGAATGATTTCCAGCGGGATTACACCCTCCTTCACGATCCGTTGATCGTGGTAGATGTCGTGCAAAAAGAGATTCAGAGCGCGCAGGCGCTGCTCCAAGCCCCGCTCGAGTAAGCGCCACTCGTCGGCGGGAATGATGCGAGGCACAAGATCGAACGGCATGATGCGCTCGGTGCCCTCATCGCCGCTGTAAACCGTGAAAGTGATACCCTGGTTGAGGTAGGTTTTTTCTGCCAGCGCTCGCTTGGGCTCAAACGAGGAGATATCCATTTCCGAGAAACGCTCCAGAATTTTTGAGTAGTGGGGACGAACATTTCCGCCCGCCTCAAACATCTCATCGAAAAATGCCCCTGTTTCGTATTGAGCGAAAAACCCCTTCATCCTGGATGGAAGCATTGTGGATCAACCCGCTCTAGAGAAGCCAAAAAATCAGCGTCCCGAGGAATGAAGCGGATCTTGGTTATACGGCGACTGCACGCTTGAGAATTTCGGATACACAAATCGGGAGACTGTGGAATTGGCCCGCGTCACGCCACGCACTTTGGTGAGACCCTTTTCGCGAAGAAAGATAAGCGAGGCTGCGAGCAATCCGCTCCCAACGCCACGATTCCTATATTCGTGAAGAATCATCGGACCGCTCAGCAGGTGGTTTCCAGCATCGGGGTTGGCATCCAGCAGCGAAGCCCCGATCACACGTTGGCCGTGCAGCGCTACGATGCAGGATGGATCCGGCCTGTCGAAAGCTTCTTTCACATAGCGAACCATCCCCTCTTCAAGCCTGCGGCTGATATCACCCCATGCCGTATCCATAGCAAAGGCCGTGAGCAAAACTTTGAGCGCCGTCTCCTCCTCCCCTTTTTCTGCAGGCCGCAGAATGAGGGGTGGAACGGATGGCACAGGCAATTCCAGAGAGGCAAGCTCCCATTCAAAACAAATCCAGGAAATCATTTCAGCATATCTTCGAAGCAAGACCGGATGAGGCGTTCAGGGGCGCTGAACAATCCGTTTACAGAACCATACACACACTCTCAGCGCAGAGCAAATATGCGCCAATTTGGGAAGTGCACGATCCGTAAGAACGAATAAATCCCACAAACACGGGCGTTAGGTCAATGGAAAACCCCTTCAAGCAGTAGAAACAAACAAACTCCTGAGACTGGACAAAAAATAAACCCTCCACTAAGCGTAGCAACTCCATCGCAAAAACCATGATCGACACCATCGTATCCGCACTCGGCGACAAAGCCGATTATCTTCTCAAGCACACCTCCAAGACTATCTCCAAAGACGCTCTCCATCTCCCGGGACCAGACTTCGTGGACCGCATCTTCGCACCGAGCGACCGCAATCAGCGCGTCATCAACAACCTCCAGCGCATCCACAACACAGGCCGTCTGGCTGGCACGGGCTATGTTTCGATTCTCCCAGTGGATCAAGGCATCGAGCACTCCGCTGGCGCCAGCTTCGCAAAAAACCCCGCTTATTTTGATCCAGAAAATATCGTGAAACTCGCCATCGAAGGCGGCTGTAATGCGGTCTGCTCGACATTTGGCGTGCTTGGCACGGTTTCCCGCAAATACGCGCACAAAATTCCATTCTTGGTGAAGATCAACCACAACGAACTCCTCACCTACCCGAACGCATTCAAGGAAATTCTTTTTGGCAAAGTGAAGACTGCGTCCGACATGGGTGCTGCCGCCGTCGGCGCCACCATTTATTTCGGCTCAGATGACGCCCACCGCGAAATCGTGGAAGTCGCGGAGGCCTTCGCTCTTGCCCATGAGCTTGGCATGGCCACCGTTCTTTGGTGCTACCTCCGCAACCCGGCTTTCAACATCAAAGGCGATAAAGACTATCACGTTTCGGCAGACCTCACCGGCCAAGCGAACCACCTTGGCTGCACAATCCAAGCCGATATCATCAAACAGAAGCTCCCTGAAAACAACGGCGGCTTCAAAGCCCTGAACTCCGGCGGTTCCAGCTATGGCAAACTCGACGAGCGCATCTACACCGAGCTCACCAGCGAGCACCCGATCGACCTCTGCCGCTATCAGGTGGCCAATTGCTACATGGGCCGCGCGGGACTCATCAACAGCGGCGGCGCCAGCGGCAAGAACGACTTCAACGAAGCCGTCTTTACTGCCGTGGTGAACAAGCGCGCCGGCGGCACAGGGCTCATCTCCGGCCGGAAGGCCTTCCAGCGCCCGATGGATGAGGGAGCCAAGCTCCTGCACGCCATTCAGGACGTTTACCTCTGCCAAGACGTCACGATCGCCTGATCGCCCAAGACTAAAAACACACCGGCCGCGTTAGGGATTTCAATCCCAGAACGCGGCCGGTTTTTTGTGTCTGAAAAATGGGGGCAGCCGGATTCGAACCGACAACCAAGCGGTTATGAGCCGCCTGCTCTAACCGTTGAGCTATGCCCCCGTGTGTTTCGAGCGGAATTTAATATGCCCACTTTTTGATTGCCGGCAAGCCTTCAGAAGAAGAGGCTCCCGCGACTTATGACACTCCAAGGAAAAACAGCTATCGTCACCGGAGGCAACAGCGGAATCGGCCTCTCCATCGTTCTCGAACTGGCCAAACACGGCGCAAACATCGTTATCGATTATGTCGTCCATCCCGAAACCGCAGTGGCTCTCGAGCAGCAGGTGATCGCCCTAGGCGACAAAGCCATCCATGTGCAGGCCGACGTGAGCAAAACAGCCGACCTTCAAAAACTTGTCGATTCCGCCGTTTCAAATTTCGGGCGCCTCGACATCATTGTGAACAATGCCGGCGTCGAGACCCGCACCTCCGTGCTCGACACGACCGAGGAACAATACCAGCGCGTGCTCGATATCAATCTCAAGAGCGCATTTTTCGGCACTCAGATCGCCGCCAAGCAAATGATCGCGCAAGGCGGTGGCGGACGCATCATCAACATTACCTCAGTTCACGAAGACTGGCCGATGCCTGGCAATACCGCCTACTGCCTCTCGAAAGGTGGAATGCGAATGCTGACCCGCACGGCCGGCCTAGAGCTCGCTCCGCACAATATCCTCGTCACAGCCGTCGGTCCCGGAGCCGTGGCCACGCCGATCAACACTTCGACAATGAAGGATCCTTCCTTGCTGAAAAAACTCGACGATGCGATTCCGCTCGGCCGCATGGCCAAGCCAGAGGAAATCGCCAGCGTCGTTGCCTTCCTAGCCGGCGAGGGTGCCAGCTACCTCACCGCCACCACCATCTTTGCGGATGGCGGAATCATGCACTCCAGCCCCGGACTCTAAGCAACACTGGAGTGCTGCAGCGCTGCATTCTGGAGAAAAAAGGACTTGCTCCCGAGTGTTGTCGCGCCCATTTTTAAGGAACCCGCTAGCGCGTCAACGGCTCAGTGGGCATGAAAAAAGGCAACGCAACATTTAAGAGAGAGCCATTTTTAGAAAAATCCCGAGACGATGCCAGCCAACCACCGACCTTCCGTTGACGTCTTGATCCATTGCCCTGGATCACACGGAGCGATTGCAGATCAAATTCACAGGCAGGCAATTGCCCTACATGAACTTGGAGTTAAAGTCCTTCTGCTTTGCAGTCCCAATTTCCTGCGAACACGCCCAGCGGACTATCCCAACCTTCCCTGCATGATGGAGGGAGCGACGCAAGATACGGGCTTGATGTCCAGAAAAGCGGCAAAAGCAAAACAAACAATTATTAACCAATGGATTTTTGCATGGCAGGTTTACTCTAAAAGGCCATTGATCGTGCTCACAGGCAGCCACACGGACACTCAGGCAGGCCTTTGGATTTGGCCGCATATCATTCTCTCGCATTTTTTCCCTGTCGTTTACGCAACGAATCTTCACTTCTCGGCTCGCGACCATGCGCTCGGGCCTAAATGGTGGACCACACTCTGCGAGCGGCTTTCTTTCAGCCCGTTCCGAATCGCCGTAGCCCATAAACGACTCTCCGGCGCCACTCAATTGCCCCGCCATATCAATCCGGTCGAAGTTCCACTCGGCCCTGAATCCACCAAGGCGATCCATCAAAACCCAAAGACCATTCGTGCCAGCTGGAAGGTTCCTCGCAGTAAAAAAGTCTTGCTCGCATTCGGCACGATTCGAAACCATAAGAACATTGATCTCGCCATTCGCGCCCTGAATGACAATCCAGAGCTCCACCTCGTGATCATAGGCAGTGTTTCATCCCACAAGGACAAGCCTCTGAAATACTACCAGATGCTTGCCGACGATCTGGGACTCTCGAAGCGGGTTTATATTTCCGATGAATTCGTAGGAGATGAGAAACGCCTCAGCTACTTCCAAGCAGCGGACTACATCCTTCTCACCTATGCCGGATCCTTCCATTCCCAAACGGCCACGCTGACAACGGCTGTCAATGCCCGCCGCCGGGTGCTGGCTTCAAGCGGCGCAAGCCCGATGGAAGATCTCGTGAGACACTTCGGACTCGGTGTCTATGTGGAACCGGATTCGAGCGATGCCGTGGCGGATGGCATGGCCACGCTCCTGCATGGGAAACTTCCCGAACCCGACTGGGAAGGCTACGAAGCCCATGCGACTTGGGAAACAAATGTGATGCGCCTGCTTCAGGCCACGGCAGACCACCTCAGCGGCAAATCTCCAGAGGAAACACAATTTGAGGGCATTGAGGGCGAGGGACTGGAAATTCCCGAACTGCTCAACGCCCGCCGGCTGCGTCATCAAAAAACTCCACCTCCGAAAAAGCGCGTGGCAACGGCAAAAAAAACCGTCAGCCGTAAAAAACTGAGCGCCGACACCGTGGAGAAGCCAGCCAGCGAAAAAGTCAACGGCCATGCCCCTCAAGGCGATGTGGAGTCGCATCCTGTCTTCCCAGGCTTCGATATGTTAGACAGTGCGAAACCGAAATCAGCCATAGAGCCAGCACCCACGACCTCCCGCAAACCGACGCTTACCAAATCGCAACCGGTGAAGCCCGCCAAGCGCCGCAGCCGCAAACCGCTCGGGAATGAGGCCGCCAACGCCGAGTAATCCCTGATTCAGGATGGCTCCAAAAAACGTGTTGGATCCAGAGTCAAAAAACGATCCCGACGGAGGAAGGAAAAAATCCCCCTTGGGAGAGTGGTTGGTTAAAATCATTCAGGTTCTTGTCACCATAGGCCTGCTCTGGTGGCTCCTCCATGATCCGACGCGCCGCACCGACATGTCGGAGGCCATCGCACGGGCCGATCTCTGGTGGTTCCTTGCCGCGATGGTCTCAGCAGGAGCCTGCGAGTTTTTCGGTATCATCCGCTGGCAACTTTTCCTGAAAATGCTGCACCTCCAGGTCCCACTTGCCGAAACCACACGCCTTTTTTTCATCGGCGCATTTTTTAATCAGTTCCTCCCCGGCACCACGGGCGGAGATGTGGTGCGGGTTCTGTATCTCATGAGGGAACACCCCGAACACCGCACGGCGGGGTTTCTCAGCGTCGCGGTGGACCGCCTTCTCGCCATGCTTGTGCTTGTAGCCATGGGCCTCGCCTTCGCATGGGGTCGCGCGGAGTGGTTCGCCCAGAGCCTGACAGTTGGTAACACGATGAAAATCTTCGCCATCATCCTTTTCACCATGGCACTTGGCTTGGCGGCATCCTTCGTGCTCACGAAACGTGATCTGGTCGAGCGCCTCCCCACCGGAACGCCTTTCCGCGCGGCCATCGTGAAGCTCTCCACACTCTGGCAGCTCTGTATCGAAAACCGGCGCGAGGCCGTGCTTGGCGCGTTCTACACGATACCCATGCTGGTGACATTTTTTGCAGCGTTCTATTTTGTGGCGCGCGCATTCACGCCGAAGGTGGATTTTTTGGATATGATGTCGATCATGCCTCTCGTGACAGCCATTTCCTCGCTCCCGATCAGCCTCAATGGCATCGGCGTGCGCGAGGCGCTACTGGATGAACTCCTGCACGAACTCTGCGGTGTGGCCAAGGGAACTGGCATGCTGGTCTCCATAACAGGCATGGTCGTTTATCTGATTTGGGGTCTGCCCGGCGGGTGGTTCTATCTCTCACGCAGACGCCGCGAAAAAGCCACATCCCTATGAACGCGCCTTGGTTTTCCTTCAGCGTGCAGGATTTTTCCTACGCCTTCTTGAGTGTGCTTCTCGAGGGGGTGCCATTCATACTGCTCGGCACACTACTCTCAGGTCTCATCGAGCAATTCCTTCCCGCCCGTCTCATGACGCGACTCCTCCCTCGCAACGCATTTGCCGCAGTATGCCTCGGCGGCGTGCTCGGAATGGTTTTCCCCATGTGCGAGTGCGGCATTGTGCCAGTCATACGCCGCCTCATCGCCAAGGGTCTGCCCGTCTCAAGCGCCGTCGCCTACATGCTGGCAGCGCCCATCGTGAATCCGATCACCGCCTTCAGCACCTATGCCGCCTTCCGTGGACAGGGCGCGGCGGAGTTTACCGCTCTGCGACTCGGGCTCGGATTTTTTGTCGCCGTGCTCGCCGGCCTCGCCGTGCTGAACCTCCCGATTGGAGCGGTTTTAAAAAAAACCATTCTTGAGTCGGTGATGCTCTCCGGCCCTGCGGGAGATGGCGGCCCATCAGCCCAACCTTTCCATCGGAGGCTCATCAGCGCGATGGAGGCCGGGGTGAGGGATTTTCTGGATGTAATGGTTTATTTTATCCTCGGCGTTGGAGTCGCCTCGCTCTTCAGCACGGCGGTGAATCAGGAACTTTTCCTACCGCTTTCGCTCGATGACCGCTTGGCGATTCCAGCCATGATGACGCTTGCTGGGATCCTGTCCCTGTGCAGCTCTTCGGATGCCTTTATCGCGGCTACATTCGTCGCTTTTCCTGCGGTTGCAAAACTCGCTTTTCTGGTGTTCGGTCCCATGATGGATTTCAAGCTGGCATTTATATACAGCGCCGTCTTCACCCGACGCTTTGTAGCCGCAATGGCCATAGGGCTTTTCGTCATCATCGGCCTACTCTGCCTGAGGCTGGCAGTTGTCCTTCCATGACCGGCATCCTTTCACGATTTGCAGCCTCCGGCGTCCTCATGGTTTGGGGCATCGTTCTGAGTTACTTTTACCTCTCGGATCGCATCGCCTCCTACCTGCACCCAGCCTTTCACATCTACACCGCTATTTCGGCAGGTGTTCTGTTACTGCTTGCCCTGGCCATGCTGCTGACCATTCCCGGGGAGTCGGTAAAACATGGTCTTTCCCGCATGGGAATTCTACCGTTTCTCTTGCTCACGATCCCTCTCCTCGCGGCCACAAAGCTCTCACCAAGCAACTTTGGAGCGACCGCCGTGATGAATCGAGGCATGGTTGACAACATCGCCGACCTGCCCGGCTTTTCCCCTCCGCAAGACCCCGCTCTACCAAGTGCAGACGGATCCGTTAAAGAGGGAACCATGATGGATCCCTCGCTCTACCTTAAAAGAAATGCCGATGGTTACATTGCGGCTGAAACAGTTGACCTGCTCTACGCGGCGGGTGAACCCGCAATGCGCGAGGACTTCGAGAACAAACAGGTAGAAGTTACCGGCCAGTTCTTGCCCGCCCTCGCGGGAAATCCCAATGGCGACCGCTTCAATCTGACCCGCCTTTTTGTCATGTGCTGCGCCGCCGATGCCCGCCCTGTAGCGATCAGTGTGCAATCCCAACCCTCCACCGACCTCCCGAAAATGACTTGGGTGAAAGTGCGGGGCAAGGCCACTTTTCCTGTCGAAGGCGGCAGGCACATGCCGGTTATCGTTGCCGAATCCGTTACTGAAACCGATGCTCCCGAAGAATCTTTCCTCTATTGAAATGAAACGTCTCCTCGCACCGTTCGCCATCCTTCTCTTCGCCTCCACTCCACTGGTCCGCGCCGAAATGCAAGGAGCCTGGATTTCCTCCGTTCACAACATCAACTTTCCCTCACGAGAGGGGCTCAGCGTGGACGAACAAAAAGCCCAAGCCGTGCGCCTTCTGGATGCCGCCAAGGGCGCGGGACTGAATGCCGTTCTTCTACAGGTGCGCCCAGAAAGCGATGCCCTTTACGCCTCTCCACTCGAGCCCTGGAGCCGATTCCTCACCGGCACGCAGGGCCAGTCGCCCGGCTACGATCCTCTAGTTTTTTTCATCGGCGAAGCCCGCAAGCGCGGCCTTGAGGTCCACGCATGGATCAACCCCTACCGCGCCGCCGCCAATGTCTCGCACCCTCGCGCAGCGGGACATATCAGCCGCCGCTTTCCCAATTACGCCTACCGCATCGGCACCGTGCTCTACATGGATCCCGGCTCACCCGAAGTCCGCCGCCACATCAACGCAGTCGTGCGAGACCTCGTGACCCGCTACGACATCGCCGGTGTCCACCTCGATGATTATTTCTACCCCTACCCCACGGAAAAAGGCGGACTGCCCAACTTCCCTGATGACAAAACCTACGCTGCATACCGTGCGGCGGGAGGTAATCTCGCGAGGGCCGATTGGCGCCGCGAAAATGTCAATACCCTCATCCGCGAACTCAGCCAAACCGTCCATTCCACACGCTCCGGCCTCCAGTTCGGCGTCAGCCCCTTTGGCATTTATACAAAAGGCGCGCCAGCGGATGTCAAAGCCGGTGTCGATCAATACAATGAACTCTTCTCCGATCCGGTCACTTGGATGAAAAATGGCTGGGTCGACTACCTAGCCCCGCAACTCTATTGGCGCGAAGGCGGTCCGCAGAATTTCTCCTCGCTGCTCCGTTGGTGGAGAAGCCCCTCTGTGAATCCAAAAGGCGTGCCAATCCTCCCCGGCATCGCCGTAGACCGCCTCACCTCGCATGGATGGGGGGCAGACGAAATCAACCGCCAACTCAAACTCGAAAAAAACATCGCCCCACGCACTCGCGGCGGGTTCCTCCTCTGGAACATCGGCGCCGTTTCAAAAAACACGAAAGGCGTGGTCGCCACGATACGCCCGAATTAATGCCCCTCATCATCCTTCAAAATCGGTGAAATCTTTGTAACAGTAGAAATTTTCCATTGCCAGTCAGCACTCAAGAGCTATTACAAAGTCGTTCGTGTCTGAGCGCCACATGAAACGCCCAGTCAAATTCGGCATCGGGGCTAATTTCTTTCCACAATAAATAATGACAAACTCACCTCCGCCCAGTCTGGCACAGGCTTCAGACATCCACTCCCGCTTCGCTGTGGAATTGGCTTTCGTCGTGCCAGGTGAGAAAACTGGCCTGCTTCCTATCAACAGCTTCTTCATGGATCTCGAAGATTTGCTGTCTAAGGATGTGCCTGAGCCAGTTTCTAAGAGTATTGCCGTCGGGCGAGACTGGATCAACGAGACATTTGATGGCCCAGGAACATTTTCTGAAAAAACTATCAAGCTCCTCAATGAGTGGCACGGATGGTTCGGCGAGGCGCTTGCAGCTTGGGAACAGGGCAAGCCCCTCCCTGCCCATCCCGAAACTTGGGCATCGGGAGAAGTGGTTCCTATTGCCGAAGTCGCGGCACCTGTTGCAGAGCCAGTTGCAGTCGAGCAGGCTGTGATCACACAAGAAAAAGCCATCGTTCTGAATCTGAAGGATGATGCGGAGCTTCTGAATGAATTCCACGGAGAGTCCGTCGAACTCCTGCAGAACATCGAGCAGGGTCTGCTCGTTCTGGAAGATAATCCCAGCGACTCGGGAACCATCAACTCGATCTTCCGGGCCTTCCACACCTTTAAAGGTGCCGCAGGGTTTCTTCGACTCCTTGCCCTTCAAGACTTGGCTCATGACCTCGAATCTCTCTTGGATGCGGCCCGTCAGTCGAAAATCCGGATCACCACGCCGATCATCAACATCATTCTCGCGGGTTCGGATGCCCTCAAGAACTACACTTTCCAAATCGGGCTCCAACTCAAGGGCACCAATGCCGGCAAGCCGATCGTCGTGCCCACCAGCGAACTTATTCTCCGAGTCAAGGCCGCGCTGCGAGGAGAATTGCCGCCAGAACCGGCTAAAGAACAACCTCCTGCCGTGCCAGAAGCCCCGGTCGTTGTGCCACCGGCGAAAGCTGCCCCTATTCCGGAGGCCAAGCTTCCCGAAAAGGCGCTCGAAGTGGTCACTCCTAAAGAGACGACGCCAAGTTCGATCGCCGTCAATGTCACCCACCTGAACCCGACTCCCACGCCCGCCAAGGAACCTACAGCGATCAAAGATCAAAGTTCTGGGTTTGTGAAGCTCGACACCTCCAAGCTGGATGCTTTGATTGATCTCGTGGGCGAGCTGGTCATTGCCCAATCCATGGTGGTGCAGGATCCAGATGTCCAGAATCTCGAAAGCCGCACACTGGCCCGCAGCCTGCGTCAACTCAGCCGCACCACTTCCGAACTCCAACGCAATGCCATGTCCCTCCGCATGGTTCCGGTGCGTGCCGCTTTTCAGAAAATGACCCGACTCGTCCGAGATATTGGGGCTCAGCAAAAAAAACAAGTCCAGCTCATCCTCGACGGAGAAGAGACAGAACTCGATCGCAATATCGTAGAAAAACTCGGCGATCCCCTCGTTCACATGATCCGCAACGCCGTGGATCACGGCATTGAATCTCCGGCAGACCGCACAGCAAGCGGCAAGCCGGCCCTCGGCACGGTGCGGCTCTCCGCATCCCATCAACGCGGCGGCATTCTCATTCGCATTCAAGATGACGGCAAAGGTCTAAATGCCGAAAAAATCCGCGCCAAGGGAATTGAAAAAGGTCTCATCGCGCCAAACGCCGAACTCACCGAATCCGAAGTCTACGGCCTCATTTTCATGCCAGGCTTTTCAACAGCCGACGCCATCACAGACCTCTCCGGCCGAGGTGTCGGTATGGATGTCGTCAAACGAAACATCGAAGGACTCCGTGGTAAGGTGGAAATCCAGTCTGTTCTCGGCAAAGGCTCCACTTTCAATATCCTCTTGCCACTCACTCTCGCCATCATTGACGGTCTGCTCGTAGGAGTGGGCAACGACCGCTACATCATCCCGACAATCTCCGTGCGCGAATCCTTCCGGCCTAAGCCCGGCATGGTCACCACAATCCACGAACGCGGGGGCATGGTCAGTGTGCGCGGCAAGCAGACGCCCGTCCTTCGCTTGGGTCAATTTTTAGGCACTGCCG
>Ga0209598_10000949_pt1 | contig 23523 bp, 20 predicted proteins | sample M_140807_EF_Meta_FD_187317 | JGI IMG/M metagenome (GOLD analysis project Ga0209598, IMG submission 187317) | Freshwater microbial communities from Lake Montjoie, Canada to study carbon cycling - M_140807_EF_MetaG (SPAdes) (version 2) | ecosystem: Environmental > Aquatic > Freshwater > Lake...
GACCGCCCACTGGCTCAACAAGCTTCGCGAGGCTGTCGGTGACCGGGCCGTCCTTGGCATCGACTACCACCACCGCCTTTCCGTTGCCGAAGCCGCCTCCTTCTGCCAGAAACTCGGCCGCGACACGTTGGACTTCCTTGAGGAACCGATCCGCGACGAGACACCAGAGGCATACGAGGCCCTGCGGCGCATGACGCACGTGCCGTTTGCCATCGGCGAGGAGTTCAGCTCAAAATGGCAATTCCTGCCCTACATCGAACGTGGGATCACCAATTACGCACGGATTGACGTGTGCAATGTCGGCGGCTTGACCGAGGCGATGAAGGTTGCCGGATGGGCCGAGGCTCATTACATCGACCTGATGCCCCACAACCCGCTCGGGCCAATCTGTTCGGCAGTCACCGCCCACCTTGCCGCTGCGGTGCCCAATTTCGCGTGGATGGAGATCCGCCAGTCGCCGACCGAGCAACTTGGGTTCTACGACGAACGGCTCTTCCCCGTCCAACCGGTCCAACAGGGTCCGCGCCTCATCGTGCCGACCGTTCCCGGCCTCGGTGTCGAGTTCGACGAGAAGGCTGCCGAACACCCCGAGTTCCAACCGCGGGCTGGTCGGTTGCTCCGGCGCCGTGACGGATCAGTCACCAACTCCTGAACCCCGTACTTGTGGCGGTGCGGATACCGTGTGCCGAACCGATGGCACCCAACTGGCGAAACGCGAGGGAGAGAGCAGATGTACGACATCCTGATCACTGGTGGCACGGTTGTCGATGGCACAGGCGCGCCTGCGTACCGCGCGGATGTCGCAGTGCAGGGTGACCGCATCGTCGCGGTCGGAACCCTGGATGGCGCGACGGCGTCACAGGTCATCGATGCAACGGGCAAGATCGTCACGCCGGGTTTCATCGACATGCACACCCACTCGGACCTGACCGTGCGGGCCGACGCGCGGGGTTGGAGCAAACTCCGTCAGGGGGTCACGACGGATGTAGTCGGTAACTGTGGCATGACCCCATACCCAGTGGCGCACGACCCCGCCCGTGCCCAGGTCTTGCGGGAATCACTCTTTGCGATCGCCGGCGACGTTCCGTGGGGGTGGGACAGCCTGCACGGCTACCGCGAGACCCTGAATTCCCAAGGGATCGGCATCAACCTCGCGCCATTGGTGGGCCATAGTGCGATCCGTGGCGCCGTGCTTGGTTTCGATGACCGGCAGGCGACAGTTGAAGAACAGGACGAGATGGGCCGCGTCCTGGCGCGCGCCCTTGATGAAGGCGCTTTCGGCCTTTCGACCGGATTGACCTTGCCACCCAGCGCGTACGGCGATACCGACGAGGTCGTGAATCTGTGCCGGACGCTTGCCAGGTATCGCGGGCGCCTCTACTGCAGTCACACCCGTGGGGATACCGCTGCGGGTCCCACGGGAATGCGCGAGGCGTTTGAGATCGGTCAGCGCGCCGGTGTTCCAGTCCATCTCGCACACATGGCCGTGAACGACCCACGACGTTGGGGGTCGGCCGGGGAAGTCATGGTCGAACTGGACGCGGTTGCCATTTCCGGGCTTGACGTGACCGGCGACGTCTACCCGTATGCCGCATCCAGCTCTGGCTTCTCGCAGTGCCTGCCGTGGTGGGCGCAGTCCGGGGGCCGTCTGGAGACTGTCGCGCGTCTGAGGGACCCGGCCACACGTGCCCGGATCCGTGAAGACATGGAGGCCGACGGCCTTCTGGCAGGGTGGCCGTGGCACTGGGACAGATTGCTGATCTGCCGGGTCGAGAACCCTGAGTGGGCCCACGCCGAAGGGATGAACTTTGTCGAACTCGCCGCGACCCGCGGCGTCGCCCCAATTGACGCCGCACTCGACCTGATGCGTGACGATGAGGGTCGCATGCAAGTCATCTTCTTCTATCGAACGGAAGAGGACATGCAGGTATTCCTTCGTCATCCACGGATCATGGTCGGGTCGGATGGCTCTGCCCTTACAGTCGGTGGACCAACCGGTGTCGGACGCCCGCATCCACGGAACTATGGTGCGACGGCACGGGTGCTTGGCCGGTACGTGCGCGACCTTGGGGTACTCACCCTGGAAGACGCGGTGCACCGGATGAGTGGCAAGGTAGCGGCACGCCTTGGCTTGCAGGACCGCGGTTGGATCCGGACCGGTCTGGCCGCCGATCTGGCCGTCCTGGATCCCGGCACCGTGACCGATCACGCCACCTTCACCGACCCGCACCAATACGCCTCTGGCGTCGACACCGTCATCGTGAACGGTGCCGTGGCAATGACCGGAGGTGAGCCGACCGGCATTCACCGGGGCCGTGTCTTGGAAGCGTAAACACGACCGGGGAGGCTATGTCCCTTTCCTAGTCTGTACCCGGGGTCAGTTCCATTGACCCCGGGCACATGCCCGATGCCCGGGGACGATTTCGGCCCGCAGGCGTCCGTGCGTCGCTGCACGGGTATACGGTGGTCCGAGGTCCATTGGCATCCCTGGGAGTGCCGGCGCCCTCGCCGGCAGGGTTTCCCTAATTTCATGCGGGTGAGACCTCCGACGCCTGAGCCTCTACCGACAGGCGCGACCGGATAGTCCTCGCAATGGAGCGTGTTGGGCCGGCGAGGGCGCCGGCGCTCCCAGGTTGGGATCCGTGGGACCCTGCCCGCATCACAGGTGTCACCTCAGCACTTCCCGAGACTGACGGGTCGTCGTTGGCGTGTTCCAGTCCATCCGGTTCGGCTGACCGACCTTGGCGGACACTGGAGATTCGCCTGTGCGCCCAGCGTCATGGTCCACGGGCATCCCTGCCCGCAACAAAGGCGGCACTGCAGCAATACCCAAGACGGACGGGTTGTGGTTCGCGTGTTCCGGTCCGTTCGGTTCGGTTGACGGACACCGGGAGTTGGCCAGTGCAGAGACCCTCATGGTCCGCGGGCGTCCCTGCCCGCATCAAAGGCGTCACGGCAGCACTTCGCGAGACGGACGGGCCGTGGTTGGCGTGTTCCAGTCGGTCTGTTTGTCTGACAGATCGGGCCGGAGACCGGAACTTCGCCAGTGCGGGCAAGGATGCCCGCGGACCAGGGATCTGCTCGTGTCAGTCCCCTTGTGCGGTTTCCCTACCCTTCCCGGTCTCCCCAGTGCCAACGCATTCTTCTACAACTTTTTTCGGCACTCCACCCCGGAACCGCCCTGTTTCCACCGATCCCGCTCCCGGTTTTTGGAAACTCGGAAAACATTCCGGGAATCGGCCAATTTCGCGGTCCCTGCAGAATCCAGGCGGGTTTTCACGCCTCCCGTCCACCCATGCGCCCCGGGCCGGGCACCTCGACCCACCACCACCGGATCCGCGGCGGGACGTCATCCATGAACCCCGCGCGCCGTGGCGGGCGGGGCGACGAGCGGAGCAATTCCATGCATATGAAAGAACATTAGTCCATCTACATTTCGTTCCGGGTGATGCCATCTTTCGTTTCGAACCACACGCACCAATATTGGGAGCCTTGGGTGTTGGCGTCTCCGGCAATGGCTTCTGGCAGCCGGACACTGCTTTTCCGCAATTCGGTCACGGGCTCACCCGTATTCCTCCATTTGCCGACGACCAATGAACGCTCAAATCGCCTTGCCGCCGTGGTGGTAGCCCCGTGTGGCATTGCGCGCAATCTTGGCCTCGACTGCGTCGAGAATATTGAGCCCGAGGTGGCGTGCCAACTCGATCGTAAGCAGACACGCGGCGCCGATGTCATGGGAGAGCGCCGAGACTTCCGGTGCGCCCTCGGGTACGGTGAATGCGGGAATTGGTCGCGCGATTCGCGCCCCGATGATCCCGAGGGCAACTACCAGTCCTGTAGCGTCCGTTTGATCGGATACGACGACTGCGATCAGTTCGGCCTCGGCCGGGTTCACGCCCTGCGCATCGTCGGCGAGGACCTCGATGCCAAGCCCCTCGCCAAGATCAAACAGGCGGATGATCACGTCGGCAAGTTCCTCGGCAAGGTGACCGTGATCAAGTGGCCGCCGCCGGACGACCTCGATCGCCTCGGCAACCTCGGTGTTTGCGAGCGCCAGGCGGGCGACGATCTCGCGCCACTCTCCGGTCCCCGCAGGCGCGGTCCAACCATTCGCGGCGTTCACCGCGCGGATGCGAACCTGAATCGGTCGTGACGGTCGAAGAGGATTGTCCATGGCCGGCCTCCGGGGGCGAAACGCACTTCCGAGTCTGGCTACTCGCCCGCGTGCGTGAAGACCGCCGGAACGATGGTTGGTTCAGTCGTCCGTGTGCGCCAGTACTCGCGTCCAAACCGGTAGGTCAGAACCGCGCAGTTGATTGATGAGGACACTGCAAATGCCAGGCACGCTCCCATCAATCCCCAATCAAGGTACGTTGAGAAGATCCACACGCATGGCATCGTGACGCACCATGTGGTCGTGACCTGGTTGATCATCGGGAAGGTGGTGTCGCCGGTTCCGCGGAGCGCGCCCGAAGTAATCATGTTGTAGGCGAACAGGGGTAGCGCCGGAACAAAGGCGTAGAGGCCTCCGGCCGCCGCTTCCACGATCACGTCGTCCGTTGTGAACGCACCAGCGACGAGACGCGCTGTAAACGCAAAGATGACGCCGATGCCAACCATCCAGATGACGCCGAGTAGTTGGGAGAAACGCGTCACCGCGCGCACCCTGTCAAAGTCTTTGGCTCCGATCGCTTGCCCCACAAGCGCAGTGGTCGCGGTTGCCAGACCGATGGCGGGAAGCCACGTGACGCCGCCGGCGCTGAAGGTGATCCGCTGTGCAGCAAAGACCGTCGTTCCCAGAGTGAGCAGAAGGCGCCCCATCACCAGAAACAGGAAGGAGAAGGATAGTTGCTCGATGACTGACGGCAGGCTCAGCCGGACGAACTGGCGGGTGAGGGCAGCGGAGGGTCTCCAACCCGAAGCTCCGGCCGGAGCCAGACGCCCAATACGGAGGCCGGCGGGAGCCGACGCAAGCGTGAGAACAGCAAGCAGGTAGATCACGCCAACGACGCGCGAGACGTTTGCCGCCACCGGCGGACCAGCAATGCCAAGGTTTGGCATGCCCAACTCACCGAACGCAAGTCCGTACGCGCCAACGATGTTGATCACGTTGACGAGGGCCCCCGCAACCATCGGCGTACGGCTGTTTCCGGCACCGCGCATGGCCCCGCCGAGCGCGAACTGCAGCGTCAGGGGCACCATTCCCAGCAGGGATACCTGTAGGAAAATTGTGCCCATCGCCGCAACGTCACCAGTTCCGCCGAGAAAGGCCATGAGGGGAGCGGCGACGAGCAGCCCGACGATCGTGAGGATGACACTCAATGCGGTGCCCAGCGTAAGGCCCTGTCGGAGCGCCGTTGCCGAACCCAACGGGTCGCGACGTCCGGTTGCCTGGGCTACGAGGATCGTTGTTCCGATTCCGAATGCACTCAGCGCGCTGATCGCGACCATGATGATCTGCAGACCAAGCCCGGAACCAGCGAGCGACGCCGAACCAAGGCGACCGATCACGGCTACGTCAACGAGGCCGACGCTTGTGGCGAGCAACTGTTCAACGACGACGGGCCATGCCAGCCGAATCACGTCCCCCCGAAGTGCACGGTCACCGAGCATCGCACCCAGTGCCCATCTGTTCGTGGGCCGTCCAGGCGTGAGGCGATCAATCGTGACAGCGGACGCGTGGGACTGACCGATCATGGCCAGTTTGCTGGCCAACGGTGCTTCTGCCGGAACTGCATCTTGATCGCGCATGACTGTCGTCGAGGACGGCGTGGTTGGCATAGGAACAGTGGTCCTTGGGGCCGCCGGGCAGGCGGGCTCGACGTGCAGGCCCGGAATGCCGGAACCAGTTCGTACGGTCAAGGTTTCCCATCGCAGGAAAACGGGCACCTATGGTGTGGTGACAAGTGTACGCAGATGTCGTGGAACCCACCATGTACACGGGTCCTGGCGTCCCCGCCTCACGGGGACCACTATCGGTCAAGGTCCGCCATCACGGCACTTCAGATTGCCGTCACGGCGTGATTTTCCGACGCCAGTACCGCCTTTGAGCGCCAGATGCCGGTGCCGAATCGCCAACGCAGCGCGATCACATTGACGACCGAAGACGCCATGAACCCCATGAAGGCACCAACGATGCCGAAGCCGAGGACGTGACCGAGGAACCATGCGCACGGCAGGATGACCAGCCACTGGGTAATGATGGAGTTCCACATCGGGAACTGCGTGTCGCCCGCCCCGCGAAGTGTCCCTTGCAACACGAACTGGATGCCCGCGACCGGCAGTCCCGGGGCGAATGAATACAGCCCCCATGCTGCTTGCGCCATGATGTCCGGATCTGCGGTGAAGAACCCCGCGATCTGTTGCGCGCCAACCACGAAGATGACCGCGGCTGCAATCATCCACCCGATCGCCAGTTGCTGGGCGAACCGGTTCACGGCAGCAACGCGGTCGTAGTCTTTCGCGCCTATCGCCTGGCCGACGAGAGCCGTGGCGGCAATCTGCAACCCGATCGCCGGTAGCCAGCTCACCGATCCGGCAGTGATTGCAATCCGCTGAGCCGCGAAGACCGATGGACCCATGGAAAGAAGGATGCGTCCCAGGATCAGGAACATTCCCGAGAACGAAAGTTGGTCGATGACCGCGGGCAGGCTCAATGTCAGGAAAGTGCGTCCGATGGCGATGTTCGGCATCCATCCCGTCGTTCCGGCCGGGGCGCCGGCACCGATGCGAATCCCCTCGGGAGCCGACCTCATGAGCAAGGTGCCGAGCAGGAACGCGACGCCCACAACCCGGGCGATATTCGCGCCCCAAGCCGCGCCAGCGACTCCCATTTCCGGTGCGCCCCAGGCGCCAAACGCCAGTGCATAGGCCGCTGCAATGTTCACGACATTCACCAGGGCACCGCAAATCATCGGGGTGCGGCTGTCACCGGCCCCCCGCATGGCGCCACCGATTGCAAACTGCAGGGTCAGGGGGACCATGCCGACCAAGCCAACGGTAAGGAACGTGACGCCCGCTTCCGCCACATCTCCGGTCCCGCCCGCAAGCGCGATCAGCGGTTCGGTGATGAGCCATCCCACGCACGTGAGGAGGAGGCTGAAAATGGTTCCCAGGACCATCCCTTGGCGCAGGGCATTCCCGGCGACTGCCGGAGTGCGCGCTCCTGTCGCCTGCGCGACGACGACCGTCGTACCGATTCCGAATGCACTCAGGGCACTGAATGCGATGAACATGATCTGCAAGCTCACGCCTGACCCGGCAAGTGCCGACGGCCCGAGGCGTCCGGTGATCGCAACGTCGGCGATCCCAACGGCAGTGGACAGCAGTTGCTCGACCACCACCGGCCACGCCAGCTTGATCACGTCAAGACGAAGTTTCCGCAGCGACGACCCGTTGTCGGTCGGGGTAGGCGGGTTCGCAACGTCTCCGTCGCGGTTCAGGTGTGATGCGGAGGTACCCGCCGTCGTGACCGCTCCGGATGTGTGTGGAGCGTCATCGACCTGCGTCGGAATGGCTTGAGGGGTGGCGGTGGACATGAGTTCGACGGTTCTTTCGTGGGCCAGACGGTGTAGTCCCCGTTGAAATGTCCGGAGTGGTCGGTAGCGTCGTGGCGCGAACTCAAATACTACTTGGGAACTGAAACAAGTTGTGTGTTCGGTTGCTACCCACCAACCCTGCCCGACCACACAGCGGGATAAACTTCGGCCAGTGATGAATGTGACCCTCGACCCAGTTACTTCGGCGTTGTGGCCGGCACTCGCCAACCTGGCGCAGTTCTATCAGTACGACTTCAGTGAGATTGAGAACGGGATTGTCAACCTTGCTGGCCGTTTCACGTACCTGGACCTTGGCGTCCTAGAGCCTCGCCTGAAAGAACCGGGGGCCGAGGCCTGGCTGTTGCGGGTTACCGATTCGGAATGGGGTCAGGACACCTTGGCGGGTTTTGCGATTGCGTTGCCGGCACCGGACCACCCGGGCGCGCGCGAGATCGATGAGTTCTTTGTGATGCGCCGCTATCGGCGCCTTGGGATTGGCCGTGCATCAGCGGACGCGATTCTTCGGGCAACCCCCGGACCGTGGGTCGTGCAGGGTACGCGCCACAACACCGGGGCACGCGACTTCTGGAGGCGGGTCATCACTGGCATCGACTCCGCCACTCACTTGACGGAACACGAGACACCGGACGTCGTGTATCCCGCTTGGACCCTGCAGTTCACGATTTCCTGAGTACGCGCTAGTAGGCCCGGATGTACCGTCCGGTCATGCGTCATAGGCGTAGGCGGCGGTCATCTTGAGACAATTGACCATCCCGCCAAGATGGGCAATCTCGAACCCGTGCGTGTTCTCGGTCGGGAACCCGAACAAGCCGATCGAAGGGGTCGACCCGGATTGCTTCGCCATGCTTGCGTCTGACCCGTACGAACTCAGGACGCCCCGTTGCACGTCAAACCCAAGGGATTTGGCAAGGAAGGCCGCGCGGTTCGCAACCCGTTCGTCATACACATTTCGACCATCGGAATACAGGATCACTGGTCTCGCGTCGTTGACGATGTCATATTCCGGCATGGCAGGAACGATCTCAACCGCGATCAGTCGATCTCCGGGCAGGGTTCGTGTGGCGAACGCCGCCGACCCGCTACCGATCTCCTCCATGCTTGAAATGATCAGGTAGGTGTCCTGTGGAGGCGCTTCGTGCGCGAGGCGAGCCGCCATCTCTATCAGGATTGCAACGCCACCCTTGTCGTCAATCGCGTGGCCGCACACGTAGTCCCCGAGCAGGACGGGCGATTTCCTCGACCGTGCCGGCACGATCTTGCTCCCGGCATGCACCCCCGCAGATGCGAGTTCCGATCTTGACCGCTTGCAGTCGACCCACGCGTTCCGCCAGACCATGGCCTCACGTCCGGCCTTGACGCGTTCGATCTGCGACTCCTCGGAGACGTGCAGAGATCCGAAGCACAACACACCGGTGACAACGGTGCCGTCATCGGCGAGCACGTCAACCAGTCCTTCGCCCCATTTGAAGGGGTAGAGGCCACCCATGTTCTGGACGCGGAGCCTGCCGTCCGGTTCGACACGCTTGACGATGAGCCCCAATTCGTCCTTGTGCGCAGTCAGGTGGAGTGGCGCACTGTCCGACCGTCCCCGGAAGTGAGCCAGGATGTTCCCGGCACCGTCCTGCCACGTGCGGGTTGAGAGGGGTCCGATCAGGTCGAGGATGACCGGATCGATTTCGCGTTCGCATCCGACCGGGGAGTGGCTTCGGCAAAGCAACTCCAGGGACTTGACGATCGGGGCCGCTTCTGACGGCCAATCAATGGATTGCGGTGCGCTTTGGGCAATCTCGTCCGGCATCGATGTCCTCCTGGTGTCGACCGCGTCACTAGTTGCAGCATGGTACTCGCGTCGTGGGTTCGCGCCGACATTCCAAGCGTCCTCCGTTACCCTTCTGACGTGTCGGCATCAGTAAACCGAACCTCGAACGGACCATCGACAACAGTATTGGGCGGAGGCGCCCTCGGATTGACGGTCGCCCTCAGGCTTGCCCAGAGGGGTGAACGGGTCACTCTCGTTGAGAAAGAACCGACGGCAGGCGGCCTGGCATCCGGGTTCCAACCCGCCCCCGACCTGCCGGGCGGTGGGCCGTTCCTCGACCGCTTCTATCACCATCTCTTTCGATCTGACATTTCGATCATTGCCCTCATAGAAGAACTGGGGCTATCCGCAAATGTGCGGTGGGGTTCACCGGTCAATTCGGTGCTGTGGGGCGGGAAATACTGGCGGCCGTACACCATTCCCGGGCTTCTGGGGTTTTCACCGCTTCCGTTCGTGGACCGTATCAGGATGGGTGCAGTGCTTGCTTTCCTGAAGGCATGGCCGAAGGTCGATTACTTCGAGCGACACACGGCCGCCGACTGGTTGAGGCGCATGATGGGCGCCCGGGCTTTCGGGGTCCTCTGGGAACCTCTGCTGCGGGCCAAGTTCGGCACCCGCGCAGATGACATCTCGCTGGCGTGGTTCTGGTCGCGGATCTATTGCCGGAGCTTTTCACTGGGATTTCTCGAACCCGGCTTTCAGGACCTTTACGACGCGATGGTTCGAGAAATCCGTCGCCTCGGGGGAGAGGTCCTGCTTGGCACCCATGTGGAAGGCGCACAACCGATTGCCGGGGGCCGGTGGTCGGTTGCACTCCGTGATGCCGACGGAACGCGCCATACCGTCGTTTCGGACAGTGTGGTCTCCACCCTTCCTGTCCGCGTCACCGCCCGCCTGATCCCCGACCTGCCGGAGGCCTGGCGCCACCGGCACGACTGGGGCGATGCCTTCGGTGCCCACTGCCTTGTGCTTGCACTTGACAAGCCCTTGCTGCCGGAAAATACCTATTGGCTCAATGTGAATGACAGTGGCTATCCCTTCCTGGTGGTTGTGGAACACACGAACTACGTCCCGCCGACGCGCTACGGTGGTCGGCATATCGTGTACCTCGGGAACTACCACCCGATGGACCATCCACTCTTCAGCAAGTCCGTTGAGGAGGTTCGCGCCGACTATGTACCGGCCATCAAGCGTATCGTCCCGTCATTCAATGAGGCATCGATCCGTGACTCGTGGATCTTCGGGGCACCCTACGCACAGCCAATCGTGACCCGGGAGTTTCCTTCACATATCCCGCCGCTGAAGGGACCGCTGCCCGGCCTGTGGATTGGCAGCATGTTTCAGGTGTACCCGCAGGACCGTGGGCAGAACTACTCGGTGGCCCTGGCAAACCGGCTGGTGCTGGAGATGGTCACAGAACGTCGGGGCGCCGACTGACCAAGTATGTTGCCAGTGTATGCGGCGCATCGCCGCGGTTGCTATCGCGCTGACCCGGTGCTAGACTGGAAGTACCTTAACAACTGCACTGACCGCTCTTATCCAGAGAGGTGGAGGGATACGGCCCGACGAAACCCGGCAACCACTGCGTGTGCGATCTTTCGCACGGCGCGACAGGTGCCAACTCCGGTCACTAGGCAAACGGCTTCATGCCGAATGAATGTGGCGAGATAAGCATGCAGACAGTAGCTGCACGTCCGTCGTACCCCGGCCTCATGCCCGGGGTTTTTTTGTTCCCCCCGGGTAGTGCCTGGTGAGTTCGGTCCGTGAAGGAAAAGGACAACGGTGGAGACACCGGATATCAGGAGGGGATGAACCCCATGGTCAGTACATTGGCGCCAGTGGTGGCGGGCCGTCCGGGTGGCAACGACGGACGGACGCGCATCAATGGTCTTGCGTGCCGCGAATGCGGTGACACGTACGAAATTGCACCCATCCACGTCTGCAGCCGTTGCTTTGGGCCACTTGAAGTTCAGTACGACTACGACCTCATCCGTGAGACCGTGTCGCGCGAGACGATTGCCCGTGGTCCGGACAACATGTGGAGATACCGGGACCTGCTTCCGCTTGACGGTCAGGGTGACATCGACTGGCGCGTAGGTTGGACGCCACTCGTCCGCGCGACCAGGCTTGGCAAGGCGCTCGGCATCAACAACCTATGGTTGAAGAACGACGCAGTCAACCCGACCTACTCATTCAAGGATCGTGTCGTCGCCGTCGCATCGGCAAAAGCCAAGGAATTCGGGTTTGACACCTTCGCGTGTGCCTCAACGGGAAACCTCGCAAGTGCGGTCGCCGCTGCGGGTGTCCGTCTCGGGCTCAACACCTACGTTTTCCTGCCCCAGAACACGGAGCGCGCCAAGTTCCTGAACGCGCAGGTCTACGGGGCGAATGTCATCGCCATCGATGGCACGTACGACGATGTGAACCGGCTTTGCTCCGAAATTGCCGACCAGCGCGGTTGGGCGTTCTGCAACATCAATGTGCGCCCCTACTACTCCGAAGGGTCCAAGACGCTTGCCTTTGAAGTGGCCGAGCAACTTGGCTGGGAGGTCCCCGACCACCTGGTGATCCCGATTGCATCCGGGTCGCTTCTGGTGAAGATCACCAAGGGCTTCAACGAATTGGCGAAGATCGGACTGACAAACGGCAAGTCGTTCAAGGTGTCCGGTGCGCAGGCCGTAGGGTGCAACCCTGTTGCCCACGCCTTTGAGCGGAATTGGGACGCTGTCAAGCCAGTGAAGACCCCGAAAACCATCGCGAAGTCCTTGGCAATCGGAAATCCTGCTGACGGGTACTACGTCCTCAAGACCACCCGCGCAACCGGTGGCAGTGTTGCCGAGGCAACCGATCCTGAGATTGCCGATGCGATGCGCCTATTGGCTTCGACGGAAGGCATCTTTGCCGAGACAGCAGCAGGTGTGACCATCGCGGTGCTGAAGAAATTGGCCGAACAAGGCAAGTTCGGGCGCGACGAACGCGTTGTCGCGTACATCACGGGAAATGGGCTGAAAACTCTCGATGCCGTTGACGCCCTCCTTGGCGAGACACCGGTCGTTCAGCCAAACCTTGATGCGTTCGAGGCCTACCTGTCCAAGCCACACTGACTTCGGCGTGCGGGTGTTTGGCCACGCAGGTCTGAGACGCGCATGCCCCCGACTTCCTTGAATGAGGCTTATGAAATGGCAGTGAAAGTACGCATCCCGACCCCCCTCCGGCCGCTTGCCGGCGGGGCTTCAGAATTGACACTTCAGCCCGGGACGGTCAGTGAGGTACTCGCATCGCTGGAGACCGATTTTCCTGGCTTTCACGATCGACTTTACGACGAGCGCGGTGAGATCCGCCGCTTCGTGAACATCTACGTGAACGGCGAGGACATCCGTTTCCTCGAAGGTCAGTCGACCCCAGTCGCTGACCGTGATGAGGTGAGCATCGTTCCGGCGGTTGCCGGGGGTTAGTCACCAATCTCTCCGATGGTCAACGCCCGCCCGCTGAATGGGTGGGCGTTTTGATTCCCGTGGGGTCCCGTGCGAAGCGTGAGGTGCGCTTTCGGACGCTATGATCTCGCCCATGGCTGACCCTGTGACGCCACCGGCCGTCATCAATCCCGCTTCTGCCTTGGTTGAAGCGTGGCGTACACGGATCCGGATTGACGGACTTCCACACCAGGCACGTCCTCAGAGCCGCGCTGACGGATATGCGATGCAGCGGGCAGTCGTCGCGTTGTCGGGTGACGCGACATTCGGTTGGAAGATTGCAGCAACAAGTGTGGCCGGACAGCGCCACATCGGGGTTTCCGGGCCGCTAGCCGGGCGCATCCTTGCCAGCAGGATCCAGAGCAACAAGACCCGCGCCTCCCTAAGGGGTAATGCGATGCGTGTCGCGGAAGCCGAGTTCGGCTTCCGCATTGCAAGGGACCTCCGGCCGACCTCAGATAGCCCGTTGACGGTTGCGGAGGCCATGGCTGCCGTCGGGTCGGCATTCCCGGCAATTGAGCTCCCCGATTCACGCTACCTTGATTTCCTGGGTGCCGGAGAGGCGCAACTCATCGCTGATCTTGCGTGTGCAGGAATTGTGATCGCAGGAGGGGAAACTGAGTACGGCTGGTCGCGAACCGGCCTGGCAAACCATCGCGTTTCTGCATTCCGGAACGGAGAAGTTGTCGCCGAAGGCAGTGGTGCGAATGCGCTTGGGGATCCGTGCATCGCGCTCACATGGCTTGCCAATGAGCTTATTGGGCTCGGCTTGTTCCTGACGGCCGGCGACGTCGTTATCACCGGAACATGCGTCGTGCCCGTGCCGGTCTCTGAGGGTGACGTGGTGATGGTCGATTTCGGAACCCTTGGTCAGGCGTCAGTCACCCTCACGGACTAACCACAAGTTCAAGAGACGTTCACCACTGGCAACACGCGTCTGGAACCGATTGCCGGTGTTCCTGCGGACGCGATGGCTGCGGAAAGACCCTCGTTGAGGCTTCCACTCCGGTACCCCTGCAAGTCCAGCGTGACATGGCGGAACCCAATCGCCTTGAGTCTTGAGGTGACGAGCACGTTAATGCCATCACTGAAGAACCGGGGCAGGTCGGATGGAGGCACTTCGATTCGGGCCAGTTCTCCATGATGACGAACCCGGACTTGGCGGAACCCGGCTTCATAGAGTGCCATTTCAGCCTGATCGATCTGAGCGAGTTTCTCGGGCGTCACGCGCTCGCCGTACGGGATACGCGATGACAAGCAGGCGAAGGCGGGCTTGTCCCACGTCTCAAGACCGAGGTGTCTGGAGATTGCACGGATTTCAGGCTTACCAAGACCTGCCTCAAGCAGCGGCGCTCGCGCGCCCATCGCCTTGGCGGCCTGCATGCCCGGCCGGTAGTCGCCGGTGTCATCCAAATTCGCACCATAGACGACCGTGGCCAGTCCCTCTTCCGTCGCAACCGGAAAGATTGTCGTGAAAAGTTCCTGCTTGCAGTAGAAGCAACGGTTCGTTGGATTGCTCGCGTAATTCTCGTCGGCAAGTTCGTGTGTCTCGACAAGAATGAGGCGGACCCCGATATCGCGCGCGAGGCGCTTGGCTTGCTGGAGTTCGTGGCTCGGATAACTCTCGGAAACGGCGGTCGCCGCGAGTGCGCGATCACCAAGTTCGTCAACGCACACTTTCAGGAGCAGCGTGCTGTCCACTCCGGCTGAGAACGCGACAAGTGTGCTGCCTAGCTCCCGGCAAATGGCTCGGAGACGCGAGTACGCCACCGCCTCTTCGGGAGACAGGTCGACCGTGCTGGTTACCGCATCTGCAACAGTTGTCATCGCGCGATCCGAACTCCGTTGGAGCAATGGTACCCGCTTGCCCGTTTCGGTAGCTTCGGCCGAACCTGCTACCCTCCGCCAAAGGAGATGCTCAGGTGACCACCTCTCAGACAAGCGTTAGCCATCCCGCAGAGTACACCGAGCTTCTCGGACGCCTGGCCACGGTGCACGACCTTCACGCAGCCAGTGCGGTCCTAGGTTGGGACCAGATGACCTACCTTCCGGCCGGAGCAGGGGGCCCTAGGGGACGGCATCTCGCAACGCTTACGCGCCTTGCGCATGAGCACTTCACGGATGATCGTATCGGCGTCTTGCTCGACAACCTCGCACCGTTTGAATCTTCGCTTCCCACGGACAGCGACGAAGCGTCCCTCTTGAGAATCGCGCGTCAGGACTACCGCAGGGCTGTCCGTGTGCCGGGATCGTTCATGGCAACGTTCGCCGAACACCAGTCGGCTTCCTACCAGGCATGGACAGTCGCACGACCAGCCAATGATTGGGAGGCGGTCACACCAATCCTCGAACGAACTGTCGACCTCAGCCGCGAGTACGCGGGTTTCTTTCCACGCACTGCTCATTTGGCAGACGTCTTTGTCGACGAGGCCGAGCCGGGCTTGGATGTCGCATCGGTCCGGGAACTGTTCAGCTCCCTACGCGCCCGCCTGGTTCCCATGGTGCGCCAGATCATCGCCCAGCCCCGACCCGATGACACGTTCCTCACCCGCGCATATCCGGTGGATACTCAATGGCAGTTCGGTGAGATGGTCGCGCGAAAGCTCGGGTACGACTTTGAACGTGGTCGCCAGGATCGCGCGCCTCACCCGTTCACGACCAGCTTCAGCCGCAACGACGTCCGGATCACTACCCGGTTGTCGGAAACCGATCTTCGATTTGGCTTGTTTGCCACGATGCACGAGGCTGGGCACGGGATGTACGAGCAGGGCGTCGCGCCGGGTCTTGACGGCACCCTGCTTGGCAGCGGTGCTTCATCCGGTGTGCACGAAAGCCAGTCCCGGCTCTGGGAGAATGTCGTTGGACGGAGCCGCGGGTTCTGGAAGTGGGGCTATTCCCGACTTCAGTCCACGTTTCCTGGGCAACTTGGTGACGTCGGTGCCGACCGGTTCTACCGGGCAATCAACCGGGTAGAACCGTCTCTCATCCGTGTCGAAGCGGATGAAATGACCTATAACTTGCACATCATGATGCGATTCGACTTCGAACTCGCGCTGCTCGATGGATCACTTCGGGTCACTGACTTGCCAGAAGCATGGAATGCCCGGTTCAAGGATGATCTCGGGATAACCCCGCCGAGCAACCAGGATGGGTGCATGCAGGACGTCCACTGGTTCGCTTCGCCAATCGCGGGGCAGTTTCAGGGCTACACGATTGGCAACGTCCTCAGTGCGCAATGTTTTGATCGGGCTTGCGAAGTCCATCCGTCAATTCCGACTGAGATTGAAAGCGGGGAGTTCGGAACCTTGCTGTCCTGGCTACAGACCAACTTGCACGCCCTCGGGCGCAAGTACGATGTCAACGACACAATCGTTCGGGCAACCGGTCGGGCGCTCACGATTGAACCCTATCTCGATTACCTGAAAGCAAAATTCGGTGATCTCTACGATCTCTCGTAACGATCAGCTTGGGGAGGGTGACTGGTCTGGTTCGCGACCAAGTCCGGTCACTCAACGATCAAACGCAGTTCTTCAACACGGTCACCATTGATCCGGTAGGCGTGCAGCTCCGGCACGCCTTTTCCCCCGCGGTCATTGCGCAAACTGACCATCAACTGGAGGGCGCCCGGCCACAGGGCGGCGAAGTGGATGTCGGTAGCCGATGGATAGGCTCGCGAAGCCGGATGGGAGTGATAGAAACCGACATCAAGACCGTCGCGTTCGTCGCGGATGACCTGAACGAGGTCCCGGCTATCTATCTCAAAGCGGTTACGCGGGGTCGGCGAGGCATTCCTGGCGGGAGTGAGTCGGCAGATCCGTCCATCACGCACGCCGACCAAGCCACAAACCTCGTCGGGAGAGCCTTTTCGTGCGTGTTCGATGACTGCGTCAGCGTCGGATCGGGAAATGCTGATGGTTGACATGCGCAAGAATCCTGGGGCGTGATCTGAACTGTCTGCCTAATCAGACCAGAACGACCAAAGTCACTCCGACTGAGTCCCTTACCGATATTTCAGGAGTTCCATTCAAATGGTCGCACGCCAAGGCCCTGCGCCCCTCTCGCTTTTGGGAAGAGGCACAGGGAGTCTGGCACGCGATACATGAAGTTGGTGCGCGTCAGTGGGTTGCTGGAACCCGATCACGCTGTTCGGAAAGCTCGTGCGGAATGGGTGCGCCGCAGAACTCGTGGTAATCGATAAGTTCGGTGATTGTCGGGTTGTCACCGCACACCGGACACTGCTTGTCGCGCCGCAACTTCAGGGTGCGGAACTCCATGGACAAGGCATCGAATAGCAGCAGGCGCCCGATCAACGGTTCGCCGATGCCAAGGATCTGCTTGATGGTCTCGAGCGCCTGCATGGATCCCACGATGCCGGGTAGCACACCTAGGACTCCCGCTTCGGCACAGCTCGGAACTGAGCCTGGCGGGGGTGGAGCGGGGAACAGGCATCTGTAGCACCCGTGCCCCGGCTTGTAGACCGTCACCTGCCCCTCAAACTGATTGATGCCACCGTCGATCAAGGTCTTCCCAAGCAGGTACGCGGCGTCGTTGGCGAGGTACCGGGCCGGGAAGTTGTCTACGCCATTGAGCACGTAGTCGTATTTCTCGAACAACTCGAATGCGTTGCTCGAGTCGAGGATCGCATTGTGCGCCTCGACCTTTATGTTCGGGTTCATGGCGTGGATTGTTTCGGCGGCGCTCTCAACCTTCAACTTGCCGACGTCGTCGGTGAAGTGCAGGATCTGCCTCTGGAGATTTGAGAAGTCAACCGTGTCGAAATCGACAATCCCCATCGTGCCGACGCCGGCAGCAGCGAGATAGAGCGCGGCCGGCGAACCGAGGCCACCGGCACCGATGAGCAGGACGCGGGCTTCCATGAGCTTCCGTTGACCAGACGGTCCCACGCCGTCCAGGAGCAGGTGGCGACTGTATCGCTGGATCTGCCCGGGCGTGAAGATGTCGCCCCCTGCCACCGCCGGGATGATGCTGACGTCATCGCCACCCTTCAGGGAGGTTGCCTCACCCTCAAGGTCGGATATTTCATCGCTGTTCACATAGACATTGATGAACTTGTGGAGGGAACCGGCGTCATCACGGAGGCGGTCACGCATGCCCGGGTAGCGGGTCTCAAGGTCGCCTAGGAGACCACTCACATTGATTGCATCGATTTCGACGCGCGCCTGACCCCCGGTAAGCGCGCGAAACGGAGTCGGGATGTAAACGGTGACGCTCATGTCTTCGGTCCTTGTCTACGAGTTTGGCGCCAGTAGCTCCATCAAGATACGTCGTTACTGGCTTGGCGACTGATGGTGCGTCACATTGCCACGGTCAGGTAGCGTTCGCCCGTGTCACAAAGGATAGTGACGACCACTTGATCTGGCTTCATCGTTCGGGCAAGTTCAACGGCGATATGGACGTTTGCCCCCGCACTGATGCCGACCAACAGGCCCTCTTCGCGTGCAAGCCGGGCGGACATTGCCGTAGCGTCCTCGTCAGTCACAGTCCGAATCTCGTCAACGACCGACCGGTCGAGAATGCCGGGCACGAAACTTGCGCCAATACCCTGGATCCCGTGCGGCCGGAAGCGTCCGCCTCCGAGGACCGGTGACTTGGCTGGCTCCACCGCGACAACCCTCACGCCGTTAACACCAAGTGTTGACTTGAGGAACCGGCCAACGCCAGTGATGGTGCCACCGGTTCCGACCCCTGCTACGAAAGCGTCCACACGCCCTGACGCATCGGCAAAGATCTCCGGGCCTGTAGTCCGCTCGTGAACGTCAGGATTGGCCGGATTGTCGAACTGACGGGGCATGAAGTAGCCGTGCTCTTTGGCGAGCTCGGCCGCAAGCCACACCGCACCGCTCATTCCTTCAACTGCGGGTGTCAACCGCACGTCGGCACCGAACCTCGCGAGCAGGCGACGTCTCTCGACTGTCATGTCTTCGGGCATCGTCAAGATCAGCTTGTAGCCCTTGATCGCACACACCAGAGCAAGCCCGATGCCCGTGTTCCCACTGGTCGGCTCCACCAAGGTAGCGCCTGGTGCAATCAAACCATCACGTTCGGCCGCCTCAACCATGGCCAGCGCGATGCGGTCCTTGATACTGCCACCCGGGTTTCTGGCTTCGAGCTTGCCGAGAACGGTTGCCCCACCTCGGTGCGAAATGCGAATGAGCCGCACCATCGGTGTCCGGCCAATGAGGTCAAGAGCCGATGAGGCAATGGGCGACGTCAATTCGGGCGATACGGTCATGGGAGATCCCTGCGTGCGGAACTCGGGTCAGGACACACCACAATCGAAGCCCGGGCATGGGCAATCTCGTCGTTCCCAGGATCCATGTCAGTTCTTGCCGGGCACCGACCCGACTGGCCATCGACCGTCATCTGGCGAAATGGCGGTAACGGAAGCATTGAGGTCAGCCAGAAGGACGGCAAGGTCGACACCAAGCATCGACGCGAGCTGGCTGATCGATTCGTAGGTGCTTGCCATGCAGCGAGGGCAGGGCAACTGATGGGCCACGAAGACTTTCCACGTCTCCGGGTAGCGGAGCAGGACGTCCTGAATGAGCATGGTCGGGCAGACGGGGCCATTGCCGGCCGGTGCGCGCTTGAGAGTAGTTCGCGCGCGGTCCGTTCTCGCACGGTCTTCGACATCATCACTCGCCATGTCCTAAATGTAATACCGCGCCGGTGCCGTGAGTATCTGCTGACGTTCGAGAAGGTCTGCCACCGTTGTCCCGCCCAGGATTTCGGTCACCGATGTCCGCACCCGTTCCCACACTTCCTGCTGCACGCGCACGCTTGGGACGGCACGAGCGCCGGAGCCGAGAGCGTCGGTACCCGGACCCCTACCCCGACTGTCAGGCATGGACGGAAGAAACTCCTCACCTTCCACGGCCTCCAGGATTGTCAACAGTGTCAGTTGTTCTGGTTCTGCAATCAGGACGTGGCCACCACGGGGACCGCGGGTGCTCTGGACAAGACCGGCGCGACGCAAGAGTGTCAGGACCTGATCAAGAAACGCTTCGGATACGCCTTGGCGCCGTGCGATCGCCTCGCTCTGAATCGGACCCTGTCCGATCCGTTCAGCGAGGTCGAGGACCGCACGCACACCGTAATCCGAACGTGCTGAGAGTCTCATCGTTGATAAACGAACTTTGCTATCGCGCAAGTCTATCACGGGTTCTAAAGCCCCAGACCAATGGATCCCATCTTTTGGTCATTCGGACGGCGAATACAATCGCATCGGCACCCGGGTGTCCTATGGCTGAGCGTTGCGCGGAGAGGGATCTGATGAGCGCTGGATTGATCGCGACATACATTGGGGTCGACATCGGTACGACTGGAGCGCGGGCGGTGGTCTTTGCGCGAGACGGCCACGCGATGCACGCCTCGACGCGCACCTATCCACTGCTTGCACCTCGTCCGGGCTGGGCCGCGCAGAACCCCGGCACTGTCTCCGATGCCACAACTGCGGTCCTTTCTGAAGCTGCCCGGTGGGCACGCGATCACTCGTATTCCGTTCGCGCGGTCGGGCTTTCCGCGATCCTCCACTCGGTGCTGCCGATGGACGCAAGTGGTGATGCACTTGACGATGCCCTTATCTGGGCGGACACCCGGGGGGACGACGAGGCTCGCGCCATCCGTGCGTCTTGCGACCCAATCTCGCTTTATCACCGGACAGGCGGCCCGGTCCATCCCATGTATCTGCCGGCAAAAATCCGCTGGTGGCGTTCATCACGCCCGGAAATCTTTGGGAGTGCGGTGACGTTTGCCGGCATCAAGGAGTACGTTCTCAGGCAATGGACTGGCCAACTAGTAAGTGAGCGTTCGACTGCCAGCGGGACTGGCTTGTTTGATTTGCACACCGCGGATTGGGCTGAGGATCTCCTGGAAATCGCAGGAATCGACCGCGCGCGTGTTCCCGGACTGGTTGAGCCAACTCAGGCAGTGGACGCGCCCGTCGAGTGGAAGCGTGAGGTCGGTCTTCCGGACGACTGCCTGATCGTTGCCGGAGCTGGCGACGGCGTTCTTCAGACTATCGGGACCGGCGTGGTTTCACCCGGACAGATGGTTGCAATGGTCGCGACAAGCGGCGCAGTCCGCGCGGTGGTTGACCGACCAGTTACCGATGACCGTGCGCGAACCTGGTGCTACTACCTTGCGGAAGGTCGGTGGATTGCCGGTGCGGCGATAAACAACGCAGGGGTCGTCCTGGCTTGGTTGCGCGAGCAATGGGCACAAGTTGCAGGCGCGATGGGGGGACGTGAGCCGACGCTTGACGACCTCACGCAGTGGGCAAGTGAGGTGGGTCCGGGATCCGGTGGACTCCTGTTTCTGCCGTACTTGGCTGGTGAGCGTGCCCCAGGCTGGAATGCGCGAGCCCGCGGGTGCTTGTTTGGGCTATCCCTATCACACGACCACCGTCACATTTCCCGGGCAACCCTTGAGGGGGTTGCGTACAGGATGCGAACCATTCTGGAACCGATGGAAGACGTTGCGGGACCTGCGCGTGAGATCCGGATTGCAGGGGGATTCGTGCGTTCCCCCCTATGGATGGCGATCACGGCTTCGGTCCTGAACCGAAACCTAACTCTTGTCGACTCCCCGGAGGCGTCGTCCCTTGGTGCGGCAATTCTGGCCATGCGCGCCACCGGCGATCTTGCATCCCTTGAAGACGCACCTACGATCGCAGACGCCGGAAATGTCTCCCCGACTGCTGGTTGGACGTCATCGTATGACGAACTCTACGCGCAATACGAGTCGCTCTATTCTGTTCTCGCACCGCATTGGGATGCGATCTCCGCATGGCAAGCGTCCCAACCGGCCTGACGGGCCTCCGAACGCCGCCAGTCCGGTGGGACCCGGGAGATTAGGCGTAGTTGTGGACTTCCCAAGGCCGGATCAGACGAAGCGCACTCACGATGGCACTCGTCGCTGGCGACCGGTTCAGGGTGTAGAAATGTATGCCAGGTGCGCCGTGACGAAGGAGTTCATCGGCCTGAAGTGCGGTGAACGCCACTGCAAGTTCCACGACTGCATCCGGGTCGGAGGCGCGCGCCTGAACCTCACGCATCAGTGAATCTGGGAACGATGCGCCCGACATCTTGGCAATTCGCGGGATGCTCTCTGCGTTGACCACTGGCATGAGACCGGGAATGATCGGTACCTCGATCCCAAACATCCGAGCCCGCTCGACAAACTGGAAGTACGCCTCGTTGTCGTAGAACAGCTGGGTCACGAGGAACTTCGCACCCGCCTTTACCTTTTTGAAAAGATGCTCCAAGTCCATATCGGGATCTTGGCGCCTTCCGGTATTGCCCTCGAAGTGTCCCTCCGGATAACAGGCCCCACCAATCGAGAAATCGTAGTTTTCGTTGATGAACTGGATCAGGTCGCTGGCATGCGCGAACCCATCGGGCGCTGGTTCAAAGTCCTTGGTGCCCTTGGGCGGATCTCCACGCAGCGCCATCACATTTTCGACACCATGCGAAGCAAGCGTGTCAAGGGTCTCCCGAATATCGTCACGCGATGCGCCGACACACGTCAGGTGCGCCATCGCCTCGATGCCGAACTCCTCCTTGATACGGTTGACCGTGTCAATCGTAAGAGCACGTGTGCTACCGCCCGCACCGTAGGTAACAGAGACGTAAGCCGGGGATAAAGGCCCTAGGCGCCGGATGGTCTCAAGCAATTGACGCTGCTGTTCCTCAGTCTTCGGTGGGAAGAACTCGAACGAGAAGACCGGATGTGTCGTGTGCAGGATGTCGTGGATTTTCATGCGCCCCCCGAAAATTGACCTTTGATCTCAGAAACGGTTTAAGGTTCCCTCGGGCGACCATCATAGTGTGCCCGCGTGCGGTCTTGTGCCTAAGAATTCTTCAGAACAGCCCAGTCCAGTCGGAAGTGGCGGATCGGTACGGTGCCCTTTTCAGCCCTCATCTCGCGCTCGCCGGATCGCACCAGCAACGCTTCCGATAACTACCGCCCCAACAGCAGCCACGATAAAGATCAGCGCACCCAGAAGGACGTAACGCGTCTGCTCCCCAAACAGGGTTTGCCAGAAATCGACAGACTGGCCGAAGACCTGATCAACAAAGGCCAGGGCCTCGGGGCCGGCCGACGAACTTGCCACCGAACCGGATGCACTGCCGGCGCGTGGTGCCACGTTTCCAGAGGGTGGGGCTCCGCCGGCGCGAGGAGTAGGGTTCACCGTATTTGGCTTCTGCGGTAACCCGAGCCGAAGGGAGTTCTTCCACTTTGTCTCGAACTGGTCCAGGGTATTGCCGAGCCCCTTCTTCAGGGCGTCGTCGACGGTGTTGCCTTCCTTGAAAGCTTCGAACATTGCCCGGATCTTTTCCGGTGGATATGCCCCGGCCAAGTACTTGACCGCTGAAAGGCTCTCTTCAAGTGCGAGCGCGCGCTCACGGTCAGTGGTCGGCAAGTTGCCCGCAAGCGTCTTGAGGGCAAGGAGCTTGTTGTTCTGCGCGAAATCCGTCAGGACCTTCTGGTTCTCGGCCGGAACATCCTCGCCGGCTACGTACCTGCTGAATCCCACTGAAAGCCATCTTGGTGGCGGCGAGAACGGGTTTGTCGTCTTCTGGTCGAAGACGGTACGAGCAATCTCCCGGCGCAAGGCCATGAGAGCCTCAGTGGTGTTCGGATCGGAATA
>Ga0209598_10000952_pt1 | contig 23492 bp, 18 predicted proteins | sample M_140807_EF_Meta_FD_187317 | JGI IMG/M metagenome (GOLD analysis project Ga0209598, IMG submission 187317) | Freshwater microbial communities from Lake Montjoie, Canada to study carbon cycling - M_140807_EF_MetaG (SPAdes) (version 2) | ecosystem: Environmental > Aquatic > Freshwater > Lake...
CACCCATGGGCGATGCTGCACCCGAAAGCGATGGGGCCAGGGCCTCTTTCATCCAACGCCAGGTCCGGGCTATGCCGCGCGCCCGCTCCAAATCCTCGGCACTCAGCAATAAATTCCTGGAACTCAACGCCAAACCCATCGCATCCCTCACCGTTGGCCTTCGGTGAAGGACCGGCTGCTGTCCCGGTCTCAAATCCAAGAGCCGTTGCACAACCAAGCATTGCTGATAATCCTTGAGCCCCATATAGAGGTCGGTGCAAGGGATGAGGTCCAACAAACGCCCCACCACTTGCGCCACCCCTTGAAAATGCCCGGGGCGCCAGGCCCCCTCCAAAACCGTATCCAAACCGCCCAAATCGTACATCGGGGGCTCCCATCCTCCCCCCAACAAATCCCCCACCTCCGGCATAAAAACCAAATCCACCCCGGCCGGCTTGAGGAGGGCCAGATCCTCTTCCTCATGGCGCGGGTATCGGGCCAAGTCTTCGGCCCGGTTGAATTGGAGGGGATTCACAAAAATGCTGCAAATCACCAACCCTGTCTGGGCCCTGGCCTCTTCAACCAAAGCCAAATGCCCCGCGTGCAGAGCCCCCATGGTGGGCACAAAGCCCAGCGAGGCTCCCTTCGAATTCAGGTCATCCAAGACCTGCCTCAGGTGGGCAAGCGTTCGTACAATCTGCATGGTTGCTAAAGATAGGTTAATATCTCGGTGTCAAATTTTGCGATTTTCGCTTTATTATCTATATTTTTGCAGTATCATAATTTGTAGAGGACCCCGATGAGCGCCAAACCCCGTATTTTGTTCGTTTCGCATGAAATGAACCCCTACCTTCAGATCAGCGAAATAGCCCAAGCCGCCCTACAGTTGCCCAAAACAATGCAGGAAAGAGGCATGGAGATTCGGGTTCTAATGCCCCGCTACGGTAGCATCAACGAACGCAAGCACCGCCTCCACGAAGTTGTCCGCCTCTCGGGCATCAATATCGTCATCGGCGAAACCGATAACCCTCTCATTATCAAGGTTGCCTCCTTACCGCAGGCACGCATGCAGGTCTATTTCCTGGATAACGAGGACTTTTTTCACCGCAAACACGGCATCCGCGATGACAAAGGCAAATTCTTTGCCGACAACCATGAGCGCATGATTTTTTTCAACAAAGGCGTTCTGGAAACCATCGTCAAACTGGGCTGGGCCCCCGATATCATCCATTGCAATGGCTGGATGACCTCGCTAATCCCCCTTTACCTCAAGCGCTACTACCGCCACTCCGCTGTTTTTGGGCAATCCCGCCTCGTTTATTCGGTCCACCCTTCTCAATTCAAAGAAAAACTAGGCAAAGACCTGCAGGCCAAGGCCCTCATCGAAATGGTCTCCGAAGAAGACCTCGCCTGCCTGGCCCCCTTGGACGAAAACAGCCTGCACCAACTGGCCATCCAGCATGCCGACGCCGTCACCTACGCCGAATCCTTGGGCGACAGCTTCCCTCATGCCAACCCAGCCGCTCCCATCATCACTTTTAACAGCCAAAACCTGGCGGATGTCCACCAGGACCTTTACCAAACTCTGTTACAATCCGTGACCGAAACGGTCGGTTCATGATGAATCGTCCATTTTGGGGCCGGCTGACGGCCCTGGTACTTGCCTTGGCCGGGGGCATGGGCCTCGTGTCCTGCAACCAAGAAGGCACGTTGGGACTGGACCTCCTACCCGACAAGGACCGTTATCTCACGATCACCGACAGCGTGAGCCTGGTGGGCGGGACCGTCCTCGAAGATTCCTTGCAAAGCCAATTACCCGGTTCTTTTCTGCTAGGAGAGCTCAACAACCCCGGTTTTGGAAAAGCCCGTGCCTCCTTTGTTTTTCAAGTCCTCCCCAGCAGCGAAAACATTCGTTTGGGAGACCCTGATTCCACCCTCACCTTGGATTCCCTGGTTTTTTCGATGAGCCTGGCCGGTTACCAAGGCGATACCAATACCAGCCTGGTCCTGCGCGTTCATCGTTTGGCCGGTACCGTGGCCCCCAACCGGACCTATTATTCCCGGGATCTCGTCCGTACCATCGGTGAACCCCTGGGCCAAAGCATTTACCGGTACCGCAGCGGAGTCATTGACCCCATCAACGAGCCGGTTGGTCAAAACCTGGACTCTGTTATCAAATACAGCGGCGTTCTGCGCATGCGCTTGGATCAAACCACCGCCGGACTTCAACTGGCCCAAGGCCTGCTCGCCGGCAAAGACAGCGTTGAATACAAAGACGCCGGCTCTTTTGTCCGTTTCTTGAACGGCCTCTGGGTCGAAGCCCAAACCGACCCCAACATCCTTCGCAACGGAAACGGGCTTTTGCTTCAAAGCAGCCCTGTCGCCACCCGCACCGGGCTCTACCTCTACTACAAAAACGGAAGCCAACGCCGACGCCTTGATTTGATGTTACGGACTGTTTCGGGTAGCCGCAATCGTTTTGAATTTGACTATGCCAACTCCGAGGTAAAGCAAGCGATAGGCCGCAACAGTGAAACCGATACCAGCCTGGAATTCACCTATGTACAAGCCGGGTCCGGGGTCAAAACTCGGCTCAGCTCCGAATCCCTACACCGCGCCCTACGCCGACAATTGGGCGCCGGAGACAGCACAACCCTGCCCACCGCATCCGGTTGGGTCATCCACAAAGCGGTGCTGGAATTTGTGAACGCCGACAGCAGCGGTTTTGGCGGCGTGGCCCCTCCCAGCCAGCTCTTTTTGGTACCCTTGGACAGCCTAGGCCGTAACATGGCATCACGCATGCCCGATCTTTTTGAAAGTTATTACGACGGAAATCTCCGCAACGGCCTCTACCGCTTTGGAATAACCCGCTATGTTCAACAATTGTTGGCAGAAGGCCCCAAAGGCGAAGATCTGGGAGTCATCCCCGTCAATCCGGTGGGCAATCTGGCCATGGTCCGGCTGCGGGTCCGGCCCCGATTGAGGGTAACCTACACCCGCATTCCTTAATCTATCTTTGAATTTCCAAGGAACGAACCCCTTGGCAACCAAACCCTTCTCTTATGTGTGGAATTGTAGCCTATATGGGGGACCGCCAAGCGGCCCCACTGCTCATCAAAGGACTCAAAAGGCTGGAATACCGGGGCTACGATAGCGCCGGGATTGCCATCATGAACGATGAACAGCAAATCACCGCCTACAAAAAAGCCGGCAAAGTCGCCGATCTCGAAGCCAATATCGGCGACCAGGATACCCAGGGCCACCTAGGCATTGGTCATACTCGCTGGGCTACCCACGGTGAACCCAACGACCGCAACGCCCACCCGCATTTTGGGCACAACGGTTTGCTGGCCTTGGTACACAACGGGATTATCGAAAATTACCAAACCATCAAGACCCAACTCCAAAACAAGGGTCATCAATTCCTCTCGGACACCGATACCGAGGTTTTGACACATCTGATTGAATATATTTATACCGAACAACAGGTCAGCTTCGAAGAGGCCGTGCGTCTGGCCCTCAACGAAGTCCACGGTGCCTACGCCATCGTGGTTCTTTCCAAAAAAGACAAAGACACCTTGGTAGCCGCGCGCAAAGGTTCCCCTTTGGTGGTCGGTGTTGGCAACAATGAATTTTTCTTGGCTTCGGACGCCTCCCCCATCATCGAACATACCAAAAGCGTGGTCTACCTCAACGATGGGGAAATGGCCTGCATCCGCGATCGCAAGCTCAGCATTCAAACCATCCACAACGAAAAGAAAGATGTTAAAATACATCAATTGGAGATGGAGCTTGAAGCCATTGAAAAAGGCGGTTTCGAGCATTTTATGCTCAAAGAGATTTGGGAACAACCTCGCTCTATCGCCGATTCAATGCGCGGAAGGGTTCGCAGTGATATTGGAAAAATTCAGATGGGAGGTTTGTTGGAATACCAATTCAAATTGGTGAATGCTCGGCGGATTCTCATTATTGGATGTGGTACATCGTGGCATGCGGGTTTGATTGGGGAATACCTCTTCGAAGAATTTGCCCGCACCCCGGTGGAGGTGGAATACGCCTCCGAATTCCGGTACAGAGACCCGGTCATTTATCCGGAAGATGTGGTGATTGCCATTTCCCAATCCGGAGAAACGGCCGATACCCTGGCGGCCATCGAAATGGCCAAAGAAAAAGGAGCCACCATCCTGGGGGTTTGCAATGTGATTGGCTCATCCATCGCCAGGGCAACCCATGCGGGGGCCTATACCCATGCCGGTCCCGAGATCGGGGTGGCCTCCACCAAAGCCTTCACCGCCCAGGTCACCGTACTGGCCCAGATGGCCTTGTGGACCGGATACCGCAAAGGCGCCATTTCCAGAACCCAATTGCAGAACAATTTGGTGGAACTCGAAAGCATCCCCCCTTTGGTCGAGAAAATTCTCCAAACCGAGGCCCATATCCGGGATATCGCTGCCAAATTCTGCGATGCCCGAAACTTCTTGTATTTGGGCAGGGGTTACCAATTCCCCGTTGCCTTGGAAGGAGCGCTCAAACTCAAGGAAATATCGTACATCCATGCCGAAGGGTACCCGGCTGCCGAAATGAAGCACGGCCCCATTGCCCTGATTGACGAAGAAATGCCGGTTGTTTTCATCGCCACCCAAAACGCTCAATACGAGAAGGTTATTTCCAACATGCAGGAAGTCAAATCGCGCAAGGGCGTCATCATAGCCTTGGTCACCGAGGGCGATGTACAAGCCGCCGAGATCGCTAATTATGTGATTGAGGTGCCTCCGGTTCAAGAAGCCTTTGCGCCCTTGCTGACCAGCATTCCTTTGCAATTACTGGCCTACCACATCGCTATCCTCAGGGGTTGCAATGTGGACCAGCCCCGCAACCTGGCGAAGTCTGTGACGGTGGAGTAGAGGATTTTCAAAACAACCCGGTGATTTGACCGTGCTCATCCATGCGGATTTGGTTGGCGGCAGGGACTTTGGGAAGACCGGGCATGCGCATCATTTCACCGGCAATGGGTACGACAAAGCCTGCACCAGCACTGATTTGAACATCCTGAATCCGGAAGGTATAATCGGTAGGGGCGCCGAGGAGCTCCGGGTTGTCCGATAGGGATTTTTGGGTTTTGGCCATGCATACCAAAAGGTTACGACCCAGAGACGCTTCGAAATAGGCCAGTTGATCGGCGGCCTTGGGGCTAAACAGCACCTCCGAGGCGCCATAGAAGCGGGTGGCCAAGGTATTGATTTTTTGGAGGAGGGGAGCATCCGTCTCGTAGAGGAAGCGGGGCGGGGGTGGTGGGCCCTGGAGGCGGTGCATGACGGCATGGGCCAGGGCTTCGGCTCCTTGGCCTCCCAGGGCCCAGGCGTCGCAGACGACGGCGTCCACGCCCCACCCCCGGCAATGCTCTTGAACCAACCGAATTTCTTCGTCGGTATCGGTGCCAAAGCGGTTGATTGCCACCACAGGCACCAAGCCAAAAAGCGCAGCGTTGGTGATGTGTTTTTGTAAATTGGACAGACCCTTGAGGAGGGCCTCCGCATTGGGTTCTGCCAGCTGCTTGAGGGATTGACCACCGTGATAGCGAATGGCGCGCAATGTTGCGACCAAGACCAAGGCATCCGGGAACAAACCACCGTTACGGCATTTGATATCAATAAATTTTTCGCCGCCTAAATCAAAACCAAACCCAGCCTCGGTTACCGTAACATCGCTGTGATTGAGGGCCGCATAGGTCGCTAACAATGAATTGGTGCCCTGGGCAATGTTTGCAAAAGGACCCCCGTGCATCAACACCGGGTTGCCCTCCAGGCTTTGGACCAGGTTGGGCTTGAGGGCATCGCGCAGCAAAGCCGCCAAGGCCCCCGTTCCCCCCAAATCACCGGCCAATACCGGGCCATCTGCGCCGCGTCCCAACAAGATTCGATCCAGACGGGCCTGCAAATCAGCCGAATCCTTGGAAAGGCAGAGAATGGCCATGAACTCCGAAGCAGCGGTGATATCAAAACCGCTTTCGCGGGGTACCCCGTTGGCCTTGCCCCCCAAGCCCAGCGTCACCTGCCTCAAGGAGCGGTCGTTGAGGTCCATGACACGGCGAAACAGAACCGAACGAGCATCCAGGCGACCGGGGGCCGTTCCAAAATGCAACGCATTGTCTAACAAAGCGGCCAACAAATTGTGGGCCCTCTCCACCGCGTAGATATCGCCCGTGAAATGAAGGTTAATATCCTCCATCGGAGCTGCTTGGGCCCGTCCTCCCCCGGTCGCTCCCCCTTTGATCCCAAAAACCGGCCCCAAAGAGGGTTCCCGTAGGGCTGCCGCGGCCCGAACACCTATCCGATTCAAGCCATCCAGTAAACCAAGGGTGCAAGTGGTTTTGCCTTCCCCTGCAGGGGTTGGACTGATGGCCGAAACCAGAACCAAACGCCCACGCTTGGCATGGTTCTCCGCCTTGGCGTATTCCAAGGGAATTTTGGCTTTGTACTTTCCGTAATGCTCCAGGGCCTCCGATGGAATCCCCAGACGTTCAGCGATCCGATCTACATGAAGCAGGGTCGTCTGTCGGGCAATTTCTTGGTCTGTTAACATAAGTTGATTAAACGATGAACGGAACAAGATAGCAAGGGCTTGCCAACCTCAGCGCTGAGCGCCACAAGGTAACCGAAGGAACCTCAGCGTAGAATTCGGACCGAAGGTGGCCGGAATTAACCCAGGGCGCGAACCAAAAGCAGCACGAGGCCAGCCAAAAGGGCCGAAATGGGTATGGTCAAAACCCAGGCCCATAACAATTGGATGGTAACGCCCCAGCGGACGGCAGACAAACGCTTGGTCGCACCGACCCCGATAATCGAACCCGTAATCGTATGCGTTGTACTCACCGGAATCCCCATCTGCTCGGTCATAAACAAGGTCAAAGCTCCGGAGGTTTCGGCACAAACCCCCTCCAACGGCGTCACCTTGGTGATCTTGGTGCCCATGGTTTTGATGATTTTCCAACCACCGCTCAGGGTGCCCAGACCGATCGCCGAATAACAGGCCAAAGGAACCCAGTCCGGCATGTTCTTGATGTCCTCGATATCCCCGTTGGCCACCATCGCCGCCGCAATGATCCCCATCACCTTTTGGGCATCGTTGCCCCCGTGTCCCACACTGAACGCCGCCGATGAAAGCAACTGCAATTTTTTGAACATATCCCCCACCCTATACGCCGTCGGCGTTGTGAACTTCTCGACATACCAAAAAGCCAAAACAAACAAAAAGGCCACGGCCATAATGCCCCAAACCATCACCGAATTATCGGCACTGGACAAGTTTTTGGATAATTTGGGTGTCAAAGAGGCCTCCGAGCCCGGAAAAAGAGCGGCCACCTGGGTAGCCAAGCCCTCGGCCCCCACCTCATCGTAGCCCCGAATCAGCGAACGGACCTCCCCCTGTTGAGACGACCAATCGGCCGAAGATCCGTAAATCTTCTGAGCCGCATCGACCATTTTGATTTGCTCAAAATAATCAAAGGCAAACCAGGTCAACATGCAAGAAGCAACTATTATTCCCGTACGCAATAAGAGATTTTGCTGGATGGTCACGAGGGTAATAAAAGCCGATATAGCCATCCCAATTAACGGGGCCAGAAAAATAAAAAGGAGGGTTTTGGAGATTTTGTCCATCGCCACAATGGCTTCAAAGTCCAAATCGGGCTGATTCCAAAACGCATTGACCACCGCCGCTCCTGCAAAGCCCCCAATAAGGGTGTGCGAAGACGAAGACGGTATACCATACCACCAAGTCAAAAGGTTCCAAGCAATGGCGGCAATCAAGCCCGAAAAAATAACCTGCAGCGTAATGAACTCGCCGTGAACGGTTTTTCCGATGGTATTGGCAACGGCATGGTCTTTGAAAATAAAAAAAGCAACGAAGTTGAAAAAGGCAGCCCAAACAACGGCTTGCAAAGGCGTTAAAACTTTGGTAGACACCACCGTCGCAATGGAATTCGCTGCGTCGTGAAAACCATTGATGTAATCAAAAAGGAGCGCCAGAACAATGATGACAATCAAAAGAGTCATATCCGATGAACTAGGCGTATTTAACAACGATGGAGTCTATCACATTGGTTGCGTCTTCGAATTTGTCCGTAACAATTTCCAAAACCTGGTAAATCTCCCGCTTCTTGATTAATTCTTTGACATCCGTCTCCATATCGAACAAACGCTCAATGCACATATCAAAAACATCGTCCGCTTGGTTCTCCAAAGAATTCACTTTGATAATCGCTTCGGACATGATTTTGACATTCTTCATATTTCGAAGCTCAAAGACGGCTGTCTTGACTTCGGCGCAACCGAGTCGAATAATTTCGGCCATTTTGCGCATCCCACTATCGTCGGGATTCACCTTGTAGAAATTAATCTTTTTGCCCGATGCATAAATATAATCGCAGATATCATCCAGAGCAATGGCTAGGTAATGAATATCCTCCCGATCAAAGGGAGTGATAAAGTTTCTACCCAGTTCCTGAAAGATCTGATGGGTGTACTCATCGTTGCGGTGTTCCAATTGTTCGAGCTTGGCAATCAACGAAGCCCGTTGGTTGTAATCAGGTTCATTCACCACTTGGCTCAACAAGTCCCCCATTTCGACCACCGTGACAGCGATCTTTTCAAACAAGGTATAAAAGACTTTGTCTTTGGGCAAAAAGACAGCAAGAAGGTTGTTTAATCCCATAACATTTATTTTAGATCATCTCGGGGCCGAAGCGCCAAAAAGTAGTTCAAGAATAACCTCGCAACTTTAAGCAAATATTAACAAGTTTTCAGCGCCCCTTGAATAGGGGGCTGCGCTTGGCATTGAAAGCGGCGACACCTTCCTTGTGGTCCTCGCTTCGGCCGGCGATGCCCTGGCAGAGGGCCTCGTAATCCAACATTTGGTCCAAATCGGAGTGAAAACTGCGGTTGAGCATCTTCTTCATGAGACCGATGGCCTTGGTAGGGGCCTGGCGGTAATGGTCTACCCAGAGATTGACGGCCTGGTCCAGCTCTTCGTCCGGGACGGCCTTGTTAATGAGGCCCCATTGGGCGGCGGTCTGCGCATCGATCCGGCTGGCAAGGGTACTCATTTCAAAGGCCCTGGCCGAACCCACCAAGCGAGGCAGGAAATACGAAGAACCCGAATCCAAAACCAGCCCCACATTCACAAAAACCTCGATGAACTTGGCCGAATGGGCCGCCACACTCAAATCACAGGCCAACGCCAGGGAACAGCCAGCTCCGGCTGCCACCCCGTTGATGCGTCCTATGATGGGCTTGGGCATCTCGCGCATGGCACGGATGATGGGATTGTAGCGCTTGTGAAGGGATTCGCTCAGGTCTCGGTCCTTGGAATCCTTGATGGATTTGAGGTCTTGGCCCGAACAAAAGGCCTTGCCGGCCCCGGTCAAAACCACCACCCGAACCTCATCGTTGCGGTTGGCTTCTTTGAGGGCTGACTGCAGGGCATAGCTCTGTTCGTCATCAAATGCGTTGAAAACATCGGGGCGGTTGAGGGTGATGCGGGCGACCCCCTCTTCGACTTGGAACAATACGGTGGACATGGTTCGGGTTCAGGAGGGCAAAATAAAGCCCAAAAGCGGGTTAATCCGTAGGTCCCAGGCCCCACAAACCCAGACCCATCGCCAAGAGCCCTGCCGCCCATCCGTGGAGCAGTTCAAAGGGGGTATGGGCCCCGGAATGCAGACGGCCAGCAACGACCAACCCCGAAAGCAGAACCACCGCGGGGACCAAAAGCGCTGAGGGCGCCCAGCCCGAAGGCACCAAGCCCCCCCCAGCCATCGCCTCCCAGCCCCAATCCGCCCCCTGCCGGTATAGGCAGGCCGTGGCCGCCGTCAGAGCCCCCATGCCCATGGCATGGGCCGATACCTTGGTTCGTTCCAGCCAAACCAAGGCCCATAACACCAGAACCAAGGAGCTGAGCAAAGGACGCGTCAGCCATGGGCTCAGGTTCAAATCGGCCAACATCCACCACAAGCCCCCCAAACATAGCGCCTGCACGGTGTAAGGGGACCGCCTTTGCCCCGCCTCCGGCACCTCCAACGAGCTGATCATCCCCACCCTCTTCATCCACAGCAACGACAGCAGCGGAAGAACCACCGCCATCAAGGCCAACGCCGCTGTGAACCATCGCAAAACCTGCGGGGGATATGCCTCCAGGGCCGGCAACCCCGCCGACCAAGCCAGACCGTTGATGTACAAGGGCATCCAAACCGGATGTGCTACCAGGGCGATGCCCTTCACCGCTCGATCCAAAACCTCGGCCCTGAACATAGAATTCATACGATTTCGCTAATTTAGAGGACAAATGGAGACCTTCCACGAATTGCCCTTCTTTACCAACCTGCTCATCCTGTTGGTCGCCGCCCGCCTATTGGGCGAGGTGCTGGAACGATTCCGCCAACCCGCCATGATCGGCGAAATCCTGGCCGGCATCCTCCTGGGTCCCAGCCTGCTGAACCTGATTCATCGCACCGAAGAAATCAAAGTCATTTCCGAACTGGGTATCTTCTTGCTGGTGATTCGGGCCGGCCTCGAAATCAACATCGACGATATCCTCCGATCCCTCAAGGGCCGTAACATTATTATATCGATCACCGCTTTTACCATTCCCATCCTTAGTGGCATCGCCGTGGGCATGGGATTTGGCCAAGACCTCCCCTCCACCCTTTTTATTGGACTCTGCGTGGCCATCACCGCCCTCCCCGTAAGCATTCGAATCCTCATGGACCTGCGTAAGATCAACACCGTCGTCGGCCAACAAATAATTTCGGTTGCCATTTTTGACGATGTCCTGGCGCTTTCCATCCTGGGCGTTCTGCTCAGCCTCAAAGGCACCGACATGTCTATGAACCTGGTTCTGACCGCCGGAGCCATCTCGGTCTTCAAACTGGCTTTGTTTGGGGGCATCCTCACCCTGGTCTATTTTGTTATTCGACGCATCCTGCGCAAAGGCGATTATATCCAAGAATCCCTGGACAAATTGGTCGCCCTGCTGCGGGGCAAGGAGCCATTGCACGCCTTGTTTTTTGCCTTTGTCCTCCTCTTTGCCACCTTTACCGAAATCCTGGGACTGCACTTTATTGTGGGTGCCTTCTTTGCGGCCCTCCTGATTAGCGATTCCCTGATCGGCAAAGACAACCTGCGCGTTATCGAAAAAACCACCAGCAACATGGCCATGGGATTTTTGGCGCCTATTTTTTTTGCAGGCATCGGCCTGGAATTTAACATCGGCTCCATCCACAACCTGGGCCTGATGGGAGGTATCCTGCTGGCGTCGTATGCCTCCAAAATCGTCGGGGGCTACCTGGGAGGTCGTCTTGCCGGCATGCGCCACCGGGCCTCCCTGACCCTGGGCATCGGACTCAACGCCCGCGGTATCATGGAATTGGTCATCGCTAACATTGCCTACAAAAACGGCATGATCAGCACCGAACTCTTTTCGATTTTGGTCCTGATGGGCGTGCTCACCACCCTGACGACCCCCATGATGCTCAAAAAAGCCTTCGGCCGCTAAGCCTAATAAAGCTTGCGAAGCCGGGCCACCGGTATCCCCATTTGCTCCCGGTATTTGGCCACCGTCCGGCGAGCCAGACGAAAATCCTTCTCGAGCAACGCCTGCATCAAGGCATCGTCGTCCAAGGGGTTGCTTTTGTCCTCCGATTCGATCAAAGATGCCATCACTTCGCGGACCTGAATAGCCGATGCCTCGGGACCACTTTGGGTCGCAATGCCCTCGCTAAAAAAAGCTTTGAGCGGAAAATGCCCAAACCAAGTCTGAACATATTTCGAACTGACCACCCGTGATACGGTTGATATATCCATCCCGATACGCTCCGAAACATCCTTGAGAATCATGGGCCGAAGCATGGTCTTGTTGCCACTCAAAAAAAAGTCTTTCTGCAAATCCAGGATGGCCTGCATGGTCAGGCGCAGTGTTTGACCACGCTGTTCCAGCGCCTCAATGAACCAACGCGCTTGATCGATTTTGGTCCGAATAAATTGGGAGGCTTCGCGCATGCCTTTTCCGGCTCGACGGCCGTCGTATTCTTCCAGCATTTCCCGGTAATAGGTGCTGATTTTGAGGGATTTGGAGTCGTTTCCTTCGTTGAGGTGCAGCTCCAATCGACCGTCCCTTAACATCACATAAAAATCCGGAATGGCGGTGGGCGCTTCGTCCGGTTGGGCCAAGGAATCCCCCGGACGAGGATTGAGCGTCAAGATTTCGGAGCGAGCCTCCCGCATTCGTTCGGTGCTCCAGCCTAGTTTGGCGGCGAGGCGATCAAATTGACGCTGACCGTAGGCCTCAAAATGATGTTCCAACAACAGAATAGCATCCTCCAACGAATCTCCCCCTTGGGATTCGGCGGTAGCCTCTTCCTCCCCTGTCCAGTGACCTCGGTTCAGCAGGCGGCGACGCAATTGCAAAAGCAAACATTCCTGCAAATCCTGGGCCCCCACCCCGGGAGGATCCAATTCCTGGACCTTGGCCAAAACCTCCTGCAATCGGGGAATTTGGATGACCAGGTTTTCTTGGAAAGCCAGGTCATCGGCCAGGTTGGCCAAAGGCCGGCGCAGGTATCCGTCGAGGTCCAGGTTACCGATCAAATGCAGCCCGATCCGGTTTTCTTCATCGGACTCGGCCACCATATGCCATTGGGCTAGGAGGTCCTCCAGGAAGCTCCCCCCGGAGGTCTGGTTGACCATCCGGTTGTCCACTTCGGGGGCCAGCTGGCCTTGATCCAGGTAATCATCCGTTTGGTCCTCGGACCATTCCCCGGCATAGAGGGCGTCCTCCGCCTCCGGGCCCTCCTCCAAGGTCGTTGCCTCCTCCCCGCCCTCCCCCGAAACACCCGATTCGCCCAGGTCCGTTGATTCCCCCGTTTCCCCCATGTCCCCAGCATCCCCCTCGCCCCCCACATCCGATGGGTCCCCCATATCACCCAGGTCCCCCAGTTCCAAACCCCCATCGCCCTCGCCTCCCCCTTCCTCCAACGCAGGATTAGCCTCCAGCTCGGCCTGAATCCGCTCCTCCAGGGCCGATACCGGCAACTGCAAGAGCTTCATCAGCTGAATTTGCTGAGGTGAAAGCTTCGTAAGGAGCTTTTGTTGGAGGCCAAGCCTGGATTTCGAAGTCATACGCTTCATCAAAGGTACATAGGCTATTTTTGATGTTTCAAATTTTGAGCTTTCTATGAAAACGCAAACGATTGGGGACCTGTCCCGTTGGGTTGGTCAGACCGTTGAACTGCAGGGCTGGGTGATGGCTCGTCGCTCCAGCAAAGACCTGGTTTTTCTGGTAATGCGTGACGGAAGCGGACTCTGCCAATGCGTGGCCGATCGCAGCACCCTGGGCGATGCCATGTACCAAGAGGCCGAAGACCTCACCCAGGAAAGCGCTTTCTGGTGCCGTGGCGAAGTCGTGGCCGACCCTCGTCAAATAGGAGGCCACGAGGTACGCCTCAGCGAAATCCGCACCCTGCACCTAAGCAAAGACTTTCCGATCACGCCCAAAGAACACGGCGTGGATTTCCTCATGGATCATCGCCATCTATGGCTGCGTTCCAAGAGGCAGTGGGCCATTATGCGCATTCGAAATACGCTCATCATGGCTATCCACGGCTTTTTTCAGGACCGTGGCTTTGTCCAAATGGACGCCCCCATCTTTACGGACAATGCCTGCGAAGGGACCTCCACCCTCTTTGCCACCGATTTCTACGGACACCCGGCCTACCTCAGCCAAAGCGGTCAGCTTTATGGGGAGGCCATGGCCATGGCCATGGGAAAAATCTACACCTTTGGTCCCACCTTCCGGGCGGAGAAATCCAAAACCCGCCGGCACCTTTCGGAATTCTGGATGATAGAACCCGAAATGGCCTTTTGCGATTTGAAGCAAAACATGGACCTCATCGAGGAATTTTTGCGGTCGGTGGTGGGTGCTGTGCTGGAGAAGAATCGACTGGAGCTGGAACTCATCGAGCGTCCAATTGAACCCCTTCAGAAAGTCACCCAGGCCTTTGAACGCATTCCCTACGAGGAAGCGGTTCAAATCATCCGCGGCGAACGCCTGGTCAACGGGCAATCGGCGTTGGATGTGTTACGGGATGACCTGGCTCAGGTGCGCCGCAGCATCGAAGAAACCCGGGCCGAGATTAGTGAGCGCGAAGCCAAGCTGGCCCAGCCCGGGCTCAAGAAGGGTGAGATCGGTCATCATCAAGCCCAATTGCAAGCGGCCCGCCAGCGCCTGGACCAAGCCGAAGAACAAGAGCGCAACCTGCCCCAGTGGATCGAAAGTGCCGCCAACTTTCAGGCAGGCAACGACTTTGGTGGTTCCGATGAAACGGTCCTCACCCGACTTTTTGAAACCCCCATCATGGTGTTCAACTGGCCCCACGAAATCAAAGCTTTTTACATGAAGCGGGACGAAAACGACCCCCGTTGGGCCAAAGGCGTCGATGTCCTGGCCCCGGAAGGCTACGGCGAAATTGTTGGCGGTGGCGAAAGGGAGACCAACCTCGAATGGCTGGTGGACAAAATCCAAGAACACCAATTGCCCATGGAAGCCTTTGAATGGTATTTGGACCTGCGGCGCTACGGTTCCGTTCCCCATTCCGGCTTTGGTTTGGGCCTCGAACGCTTGGTCGCCTGGGTTTGCAAATTACCCCATGTCCGCGAAACCATTCCCTTTCCGCGCATGTACGGTCGCATTGCTCCGTAACATTTTTTTACATCCCCCTCCTCTCCCTACTCGACGACTCCCCTCCTCTTTTCAGCTATTCTGCCCATGACCCCCGAAGAACAATTCAAAAACCTGATTGGCCACGCCAAGGAATACGGCTTTGTGTTTCAATCCAGCGAAATCTACGACGGGTTATCGGCGGTCTACGATTATGGCCAAAACGGGGTCATCCTCAAAAACCGTCTCCGCGAATATTGGTGGCGGGCTATGGTCCAGCTCAACGATCATATTGTCGGCCTGGACTCCGCGATTTTCATGCACCCCACCGTTTGGAAAGCCTCCGGCCATGTGGACGCCTTCAACGACCCGTTGATTGATAACAAAGATTCCAAAAAACGCTACCGTGCCGATGTGTTGGTGGAAGATGCGATCGCCAAACAGGAAGCCAAAATCCAGAAAGAAATCGACAAGGCGCGCAACAAATGGGGGGAGGCCTTTGACGAGGCTCAGTTTGTTGCCACCAACCCCAACGTGGTCCGCGTTCAGGCCAAAATCAACGAAATCGAAGATCGACTGCGCACATCCCTCGAAAACGCCGATTTTAAGGCCCTGCACCAATTGATTCTCGACCTGGAAATCGTCTGCCCTATCAGCGGGACCCGCAATTGGACCGACGTCCGGCAGTTCAATCTCATGTTCTCCACCGAAATGGGTGCTGTTTCCGGGGAAGGAGGAACCCTGTACCTGCGCCCGGAAACCGCTCAGGGGATTTTTGTGAATTTCTTGAATGTCCAAAAGAGCGGTCGCATGAAAATTCCCTTTGGGATTGCCCAAACCGGCAAGGCCTTTCGAAACGAAATCGTCGCCCGGCAATTCATCTTCCGCATGCGGGAATTTGAACAAATGGAGATGCAGTTCTTTGTGGCCCCCGGCACCGAACTCGAATGGTACGCCACTTGGAAAGCCAAACGCCTGGCTTGGCATCATTCATTGGGTCTGGGCACGGAAAAATACCGCTTCCACGATCACCTCAAACTGGCCCATTACGCCAACGCCGCCTGCGATATCGAATTTCAGTTTCCCTTTGGCTTCAAGGAATTGGAAGGCATCCATTCCCGCACCGACTTTGATTTGAGCAGGCACGAATCCTTCTCAGGCAAAAAGCTACGCTATTACGATACCGAATCGGAGACCTCCTATGTGCCTTATGTTATTGAAACCTCCATTGGATTGGACCGTCTGTTCCTGGCAACCCTGGCCGCGGCCTATACCGAAGAAAAACTCGAAGACGGGACTGAGCGGGTGGTCCTCCGCCTGCCGGCCTTTTTAGCTCCGGTTCAGGTTGCTCTTTTGCCTTTGATCAAAAAAGACGGCCTCCCGGAATTAGCCCGTAGCCTCCAACATCGTCTTCGCACCCGCTTCCTCACCCAATACGACGAAAAGGACTCCATCGGCAAACGATACCGCCGCCAGGACGCCCTGGGCACCCCTGTGTGTTTGACCATCGATCATCAATCCCTGGAGGACCACTGCGTGACGTTGCGTCACCGCGATAGCATGCAACAGGAACGTATTCCGATAGATCAAATCCAAGCCGTGCTTGAACCAATGCTCTCCATCGAAAGTGCGTTGGCGCATTTGGATGTTTAATAGAAATCTGTGTTCTATAAACTTTTGTATAGCAAAAATTGATATGTTACAGGGAATTAAAAATTCCTCTGACAAGTAAGGTCAACGAGTTGGAAAAAGGCCCTCATTTGATATAGTTTGGTGGGTGGAAAGCCGATCATGGCTCCGCTCTATTCATTCTATGTTAAATCAACACCGGATTCTGAGGGTCCTCAAGCTGGTCCGCTATTTGCGCGGAGAACCAGCCAAAGGAATGAAACAAATCGCGTTTCATTTGAAAACCTCCGAGCGAACCGTTTATCGCTACCTGGACATGCTCAAGGACTTGGGCTTTGAGGTACAGCGCGAGCCCGGCAACAACCGGGTCAAGATCGTCGGCACCCACCAGGATTTGCTACCCTTTACCCCCGAAGAAAACCTCTTCTTGGCCCAATTGGTCCGCAGCGGCGCCCAAGGGCATCGCCTGGCCGATTCGGTCTTGGCCAAACTGGAAGTTGGGACCGGGACCTCGGCAGGAACCGCCGCCACGTCAGGAACGGGAACCGCGACTGGTGGTGATCACCCCTTGTACAACGCCCACCTGGGGCATCTGATCGAAGTCATTAGCTCGGCCATCGAAACGGGCAAAAAGATTCGAATCATCGCCTACTCATCAGCGCATAGCCAAACCATCGAGGACCGAGTGGTGGAACCTGTTTGCTTCACGGAGCAGTACCGCAGCCTTTCGGCTTTTGAACCCGCAAGCATGAGCAACAAGTACTTTAATATCGAACGGATGGGCGATGTCGAAGTATTGAACCAAAACATCGAACACAAGGATCAACACCGGTATTTCAAACCCGATGTTTTTGGGTTCCAGGGACAGGAACCCGTCAAAGTGGTGGATATGGAACTGAGCTTGCGCGGTATGCTGCTACTCCGGGAACAATACCCCGCCGCTGCGGCCCTACTCACCATGTTGGAAGGGACCGCCGAAGGCGTACCGACCTACCATTTCAAGGCCAAGGTCCAGGACTACCGGGCACCGGCCGCCTTTGCATTGAGATTACCCAGCGAGGTCCGCATTTTGGGCTCCGAGGAGTTCCTAGCCTATTGGAAGGAACTCAGCAGGGAGGTCTCCTAAGAACCCAAAACGAGGACCGCTGAGGATAGGGGTAGGACTACGCCTTGGATTTGGAGTCGTGGTCCTGCTGCCTGCGCTTTTCGATAAAGGCCATCTTTTCGGCAAGTCGCTCGTTCATGTAATGATCCCGGGCGTTTTCCATCCCGGCCTTGGTCTTTTGGAAGCGAATTCGACGATCGTGCTCAATGTTGAGGGTATCCGCCATGCTGGTAATATCATGGTCGGTCCCGTAGTAGTCAAAGCCCCAACCTTCCTGAATGAGCGCTTTGATCATAGGTCCTATTTGGCTTGCCCGGAATTCAACGCTGGCGTTCTCTTCCCCGTCCGATACGATAAAGAACTTGACTTGGTATTGATCGGGCTGCAGGTCCAACAAACGTAGAGACTCCTGCAATTTGCGTATGGCCATACCAATGGCATCAAACATGGGGGTATTCCCCGATGGCCGGTATTCGGGAAACACTTTGTCCCAGGAACTCACCTTAACGAGCGGAATGTTTTCGGTTACGTAGGGTTTCCCAAAAGTCCACATGTTCAGGTATTGGGTGAGTTCGGGTAAATCCTTTTGTTCCTGGATCAGTCGATGCAGATAACCTTCAAAGACTTCCCGTGCCGAGGAGGCGATGGAGCCCATCGAACCGCTTTCGTCAAGAACGAGAACATTGAAAGCATGGGATGCCGATTGGGAATCATGGGATGCCGAAGGAGAATTTGGAGTGGACGCATTCGAGGTAACATGGTTTGCATTCATGGGTTGGTTGGGTTAGATGGTTTGAAATGGGGATGGAAAAACAATCGTCTGCAGCGACAAGACCACCACCGCAAGTATCGTGCCAAGCCTTGGTCAAATCAGGTCAACGCCTCGTGTGCGCGCATGTACAAAATGTTAAACATTTTGTAAGCACAAAATAAAAATTGATAGGATTATGACAAAGTGGCCGATGACAAAGTGGCTGCAAATCCTGTCACTTCCCCCTAATCAAAATACATAACCAAGCCCCATGGTGAAAGTCCTGAAGCGGTTTAGGATGGGGTTTGGGGGCTTGGAATCATAATAATGCGTCCATTCTAGATTCAGAGATAATCGGCGTGAAACCTTAACACTGAAGCTGTACTGCCCGGAAAAACGATAATCAGACAGGAACTGGAACAAAGGCTGGTAGTAAACCGTTCCACTAAATTCAACAGGATTTTTTAGAATTTGTACATTTATATATGTGCTAGATCTCCATTCCTGCCTCTGTAATCCTTTCGTTTCAAAAGCTTGGGATAAGGGCCTTTCTGTTTCATGCATAGCGACTGTACCCACATGAAAACGCCAAACAGAATCAGCAAAAATTCTAAATCGGGGGCCAACTCCATGGAGAAATCGCCAATCAATTCCAATCACGGGATTACGCTGACCCTGATGAAAAAACTCCAAGCGGGTATATTTTCTCAACCGAATTCCATACCGCAAATGCATCATCAAGTTGTTGGCATAATCAATTTGCGGACTCCCTGAATAACTGTACTCGCACAGACCTAATAAAAAATACTTTTTAGATTTGAATTGAGTAACCAACCTTAACGAGGCGTTGGTTAAGACTTCCTGAAAATCTTGGTACTGGTAGGTGGCATCCATTTTGCCAGTCCATGCATTGGAATCCGAAACCATACGAGTCTGTTCTATGTTAACGACTTGGGCATTGGACAAAAATGATATAAAAATTAGCACTACCACAGGCAGCACAGAAAAGTGAAATAACCATTTATTAGAGAACACTTGCATTTATGCTATTTTGAGCAGGATATGCTCTTGCCAAAAGATCTTAGCGTGATTGAAGTCATCTTTGGACATACCCTGATGCGGAAACGCGGGGGCGTAGTCCCCTGGAAAAGCAGTAATAAGATTCCATTCCATACCTAGATCATCCACACCAGAACAATCCGCAATAACTGTGACCAAAAAAGTTTCTGGCAAAAAATTCACATAGATAAACTCTGTAGGAAAACCATTTCGTGGCTCCTCCAGAACAGCAGAATCAGGATAATCCTCTCGCTTCCCTATCCCCAACCAACCACTTGGAATCGTTCCAGGAATCATGTAAACATGGGCTTCTCGGCCGTAGGACTGAGAAATCACACGATGGGGCACCATTGTTTCCAAAGATGTTAACATAGCCTCCGGGTGAGGAAAGAGCGCCGTATTGAAATGACTACCCGATTGACCTGATTGGTCAAAATGCTTCAATAGATGAGACCGGGCTGAAGTGGACAATTTATACTTCATGACCATTCTTCACAACTCTTCGTTTTTTAAATTTCCGAATAACTTTCTTGGTTAAATCCGGGAAAAGGTACGTTAATGCAGGGATTGCTAATAGAAAAAATACCAGGGTTAAGGTAAAATAAAACGCTACAGAAGGCCATCCCAAAGCCAATCTTCCACTTTCCAAGAGATCCAAAATATCCTTGAACGAGGAAAGACCTGTAACAAAAGAAACGATTCCCAATAAGGTTGCTTGTCGTTTTTGTTGATCCTCTTGAATTCGGGTTGCCAAACCAACCAAACGCTTTTCGAAATGAGCAACTTCCACGTCAATTTCAAGAGCATCATGTATTTTTTTACTAAAAATATTGGGAAGAAATTTAAACGATATGTGAGAAAAATTAAATTTATTGATGAAATTTTGAAATTCATCTCTTATTCTGACAGGATTATCTTGAAATATAACATTGTACCGAAACAAATTATATCTTAAAAAAAGATTAAAAACGTATATTCCAAAATATACCCTGTTGTAATTGTAGTGTATATAGTAGTTGTCTTTTGCAGATTTATAAACATGTTGCCCGATGACAGTAAAGGAATCCAGCAATGCGAGACCTGTATAATTTCGGAACACTTTAATGCTGTTTTTAAAAATTTCATCAAAATAAACTTGAGAAGGGGAGTTATATCCATTACTACCCATTTCACCAATCCTCGAACCGGTACCTATTTCGTAAGCCAAGAAATCTCTTGAATAGCAAGACCCGTCATCAGGTTCATCGGTACTGATAATGCTGTATATTTTGAATTTGGAACCGCTAAAACTATCTGCAAGTGCATTACTACCACGCAATGCATGCCCCCCTAACAATTCCAAACTAATAAATTCATGGAATTTCATACTATTTCCATTACAATTCATGGAGTTATCGAATGATCGCAGGCCATGAATCATATCGCTAATACGAAAAAAATCTAATAATTCTGGTTCAAAGGTTAAAGCGAAAATCCCGGTTTGGTATTGATCAAAAAGAAAAAGTTCCTGACAAATACCCTTCGCTTTGACTATTATCTCCTTTAATACATTATCCACTTCTTGTTTAACAGTCCAGGACAATTCAAATGTCTTGGAAAGCTTTAAAGTACTTAATTTACTGTAATCCGAATCCCCTGTAAACATCAAAGAAGCAAATTCCGGATAGTAGGTGTCCTTATAAAACTGTTTCGTATTATTGACTTGATCTTCGATCCATTTTTTGGGGTCCGAACAATTGGGAGGAACATCTTGCTCCGTTAATTTAATCGTCTGATAACCAAGAGCTGTAAATTTCGAAATATCAACAGGCTTAAAGGAAATGACACCAATCACTTTAATAAGAGCCGCCTGAATAGTAGGTAAATTCATCGTCAAACAGTATTATATTTATTATTCTGATGGCAAAAATCCAGTGTTTTTTTCATCACTAAAGCCCTTCATTTTACTACGAACCCGTTCAGCATTTATTCCGTTTATCAGGGCAAAGTCATTGATTTCGTGAATGAGATTGGCGAAAATCTGTAGATAGACCCCTAGCTCTTTCTCAAAAACTTGAATAGCTTCCCAATTGAATTGTCCACGGACATAAAAATCATCCACCTGCCAGGGTTTTGAATACAGCTGCCGCACGGTAAACTGGTCTCTTTGCTTCCAATAGGATTCAATGGACATAAAATGGTCAACAGAATCTCCTCCCTCTGACCGTTCACCCTCCGAATTTGGTGTTACCTTGACATGAGCACCCAATTGCACAAGCTCATTGGCGAATCTTTGCACCAAATCACTACATAATTCGTTGTACTTTCTTCCAAGCTTTCCTTGCGGGTCAACCTTTTTCCCCATATTGTCATCACACGAAGTCCAAAGTATAGCAACAGGATTTTTCAAAGTTTCCTTTAATGATTTTTCGATGTTTCGGGGCACCCAATTAAATTTATTGGCCACAGAATACCCAATATGAAATAGTTTTCCCAGAACACTCTCCTCTGGGTAAATTTGTGCCCAATAGTAGTAGGCAAGCCTTCCTGCTTGCCACTGGTTCGGACTGTTTTTCCAAATCTCCCCACTTTCTGATGATGACCTGTTCAGGGTTCGCCTAAGCAAAGAATCAATGTACTGATTCATCTCCTTCCATAGGTTTCTATGAATGCCCCACAAACTATGTTCCGAACAGATATTCAATTCCTTTCTAACAACCTCCATTTGGGCATTAATCACCTCAGACTTGTTGGCGAGCACGGCATCAAGTTCTGCCTGATTCTTGAATGACTCTTGAATTTTTATATTGATCTCGGCTAGTTTAGTGTTCAAGAACAACCTTTTTTCGCCTTTGGTTCCTCTTATTTTCGATTCTACATCTTGTTTTTTTGATCGTAATTTCTTCCGATCCTGTTTCTCCCTATCAATTCTTGCATTCTGGGGCAATGTCGCAACCTTGGCCTCCAGTTCCTTCACTTTGTTCAGTAATTCCCTTTCTTCTGCTTTTTGTTTTTTAACCACCTCTTGATCGATATGGGGAACCATGGCAAAATATTTCAACCACCACGGGTTAAATTCAAATTCCTTCTCTTCGGCTTCAACCGAGGCAAAAACATCCCCGGGTTCATCGGGATTACCCGCACGCACCTCAAGGCTAAGTTGGGTACAGGCCTCGTTAATCATCTGATACAATTTGCCATCACTTATTCCTGCCGTTTGTGCCGTATCACGCAAAACGAGTAATTCTATCGCATCAATAAGTCCGTCGTTCTTGAGCTTTTCCACGACCATTTGCCGAAGATGGGGCTCCATTTGTTTACTCTTTTCCTGAGCAATGACCTCACGGGCGACGGTAGGATCGACTGAGGGAATCATGTGGTAATACAACTGTATGTACAAACTATTGTCAGTGCCCAATAGATACCGCAAATCCTCCGAGATTCCATCAATCTCCTCCGCCGTCAACTCCAACTCAATCTCTCCTGTTGAACCGGAAGTGTCATCCAATCCAAAAGTTACCCTTCCCGTTCCTTCATCCATTCGACGGGAAATGACGGGTCTATGTTTTTCCAAAATTGCCGGCACTATTTCATCAAGAGCCTCCATCAGGGCATCCTTCAAACAATCATTAATATGATTAAAGTACTCCTCTCCTATCGGCCATTTCCTTTTCGCATCCTTGCTACCCGCCTTCTCTTCGGGATGAGCATAAATATTACGAATTACGACCAAGGTATCGAATAAGTCTTGAAGTCCTTTTTTACCAATAATGCGTCCCTTTTTCCGAGTCTCGGTCATCTGAGAAAAGCCGGAATCAACACCGCCATCCACAACTTCTTTGAGTAATACCCATTCCAGTAGAAAGCAAGATATTAGGGGGAAATCATTCTTTTGATACAATTCACGCAAAATGGACTGTTCGAGTGTTCCGGAGAGTAATCGATAAAAAGAAAGGAAATGACCAAAACTTGGCTTTTGTCTGGCGAATTTATAAAATTCGGCTTCAACCTTGTAAACCGGATTGTTGGCCCTCTTATACTCTCCAAACAAAATTCCCGTCATGTAAATCAGCAAGGACTCCCCCAAATCCAAGAGTGCCTTATGCATAGCCATTGAGGATTCTACCTCCGTCAACTGACCTAAAGATGCCCCTATTTGCTTAGGAATGCTTGAATGACTGCTTTTTTCTTCTTTATCCATATTAGTCTAAATAATTCTATTAGGCAATATGAATATAATAACCAAATACGCAGACTTAACTACCCTATCCGATTTTGGAG